>PDWI01000475.1_pt1 | contig 64831 bp, 49 predicted proteins | sample 1430891 | NCBI WGS metagenome assembly PDWI01 (sample SAMN01162508, study PRJNA174530) | Oral metagenome, whole genome shotgun sequencing project. | biome: Marine environment; feature: Marine mammal; material: Swab sample of the gingival sulcus; isolation source: swab sample of gingival sulcus... | reverse complement strand
GTACAGAACAAAAGATGCTATTAAAATGATTAAATCAACTTAACAAAACTGTTAAAAATTATACTGGCAAAATTGTTAAATTTTATATTGTTATTAACATACTACTCAAGCTTGCTTCGCCTTGAACTACTTGTTTTTTAGCCGTTCTGGTTTCAGTTTATAGTTTCTTCTTTCCAACGGTTTTTCATTACTCGTTTACTAATTGTAACTTGAGTCCAATGTAAAAGTAATAGACTGGCTTCTATAACAATTAAACCAATACAACTTATACCTGTACCCTGAGGCTCTCGAAGGGTATAATTATATAGTTGGTTCTCCTTACCTTCGAGAACCTCAGGGTACAAACTTTTTTTACAGATATTTATTACATTAAATATTGTATAAATGCTTATATTGAGAACGAAGGTTAAAATTAATTAAAGGAAACTACTATACTTATGAAAGAGATAGAAACAGAAAGGTTAATACTTCGCAATTGGAATTTATCCGACTCTAAAGATCTTTTTGAATATGCAAAAAGTGATTTGGTTGGTCCGAATGCCGGTTGGTTACCACACAAAAATGAGGAGGAGAGTAAGAAGATAATAAATATGTTTATTAAAAATGATGATGTTTTTGCTATAGAACTGAAATCTGAAAAAAAAGTTATAGGTAGTATAGGTATCCATAGATCAAAATCTGATGAAAAAGATAGAGGGTTGAATCATAGAATCATAGGTTATGTTCTTAATCCCAATTATTGGGGAAGAGGGTTTGCCACTGAAGCTGTAGAAAGGGTTTTAGATTTTTGTTTTAATGATATGAACTTAGATTTAGTCTGTTGTGGTCATTTTGAAGATAACCTTAAATCTAAAAAGATTATTGAGAAGTTTGGTTTCTCTTTTAAGTTTAAAAAGGGGATCCTGTTTAAATTATTTGAAGAAAAGATTATTACTGTATATCACTACAGCCTCAGTAAGTATGATTACAATAGATCTCTATCTCATTCTAAATAATCTCATAATAAATCTTGTGTAAACTCAATTTTAAAAGAGAATCTTCAGAAGTAGATGATCCTTTTGTTTTTCTCTTTATTTTACTGTTAAACCTCTCTTGTTAATTCCTCCAATATCTCAATTGCAAATTTATCTCTTGCCATAGATGTATCTTCGGGGTAAAAGTATAATATGGATCCATTTTTCTCCGTTTTGATACTGTATTTACCACTATCTCTTAATCTATCAATATTCTCTTCTAAAATGAGAGCAACCTCTGTTCTTTCAACCTTTTCCAGTTCAACGGTATCAATTATCATCTTAAAGTACCAGTGAAAAGGAGTTTTCTCTAAAAGTGTTAGATTCTTAACTGCAATTTTTCCAAATTCAATGCTTAAATTTATATTTGAGAATAGATTTTTAACCTCATCCGGTTCCTTTCCAAACCTATCTCTAATTTCATCTCTTATACAAGAGAGATCTTTAGCATTGGAAATTAACATAATTCTTCTGTACACTTCAACTCTTTCGGAGTCTTGTTCAATATACTCTTCAGGTAAGTAGGTAGCTTTTCTTAAATTAACCTGCGTTCTATATATCTTCTCCTTTATCTCAACATTTGTTAAAATATCACTAAACTCATCTTTTTTAAGCTCCTGAATAGCATCTTCCAAAATTTTTGTATAGAGTTCAAAGCCAACATTCTCTATAAATCCACTCTGCTCTTTACCCAAAAGATTTCCGGCTCCTCTTATCTCAAGATCCTTCATTGCTATCTGATACCCTGATCCTAGATCCGTAAATTCACTTATAGTTTCCAACCTTTTCTTTGCTGTTGCATTTAGTTTTGACAGAGGTGGGGCTAAAAAATATGCGTAACCCTGTCTGTGGGATCTTCCTATCCTTCCTCTTAGCTGATAGAGTTGAGAGAGTCCAAATTTTTGGGCATCATTGATTATTATAGTGTTTGCATTGGATATATCTACACCATTCTCAATTATTGTGGTTGCCAGTAATAGATCATACTTTTTGTGGAGAAAATCTATCATTATGTTTTCCAAATCTTTAGGTTTCATCTGCCCGTGGGCAACAACAACCTTTACATCCGGAGTAACCCTTTCAATATTTGCTCTAATGGTCTCAATTGTTTCTACCCTATTATGAAGAAAATAGATCTGACCACCTCTATCCTTCTCTTTCATTATAGCTTCAAACAGGATTGAATCACTGTATGTGTGTATCTCAGTTATTACCGGTAACCTATTTGTTGGTGGTGTATTTATTAAACTTAGATCTCTTACACCCATTAGTGACATGTGTAGAGTTCTGGGAATTGGAGTTGCCGTTAAGGTTAGAACATCAATATTAACCTTCATCTCCTTAATTCTTTCTTTATGCTTAACTCCAAACCTCTGTTCCTCATCTACAATCAGAAGAGCAAGATCTTTAAACTCTACATCTTTTGAAAGAACTCTATGTGTTCCTATAATAATATCAATCTTACCCTCTTTGAGTTGATTTAATATTTCAGTTTGCTCTTTTTTACTCTTAAACCTTGATAAAGAGTCAATCTTTATAGGGTACTTCTCCATACGAGATTTAAAGGTCTGAAAATGTTGATGAACCAATATAGTTGTAGGAGCAAGAACTGCAACCTGTTTTCCGGAAACAGCCGCCTTAAAAGCCGCTCTAACTGCAATCTCTGTTTTACCAAAACCCACATCTCCACATACAAGCCTATCCATAGGCATAGTAGATTCCAGATCCTTCTTTAGATCCTTTGTTGCTCTTGATTGATCCGGTGTGTCTTCAAACTCAAAAGAACCCTCCATCTCTCCCTGCCAAACAGTATCTTCCGGAAAAGCGTAGCCTTTTGCTTCTTTTCTAAGAGCGTATATTTTTATAAGTTCTCTTGCTGTTTCTTTTATAGATTTTTTTGTCTTCTCCTTAACTCTTGTAAACTGTTTCCCACCAAGTTTTGAAAGAGTCGGCTCCATACCCTCGGAAGCATTATACTTATGTATCATATCTATTGAGTCAAGTTTTACGTAGAGTATATCATTATCTTTGTAATAGATTTTAATAACATCTCTAACAGAATCGGCTACACTTATCTTTTCAAGACCACCAAACTGACCTATTCCATGATCCATATGTACCACAAAATCTCCAAAAGATAGTTTTTTTACCTCTTTTAGAGGGATAGCTTTCTTATATTTTTTATGCTGTCTTGCTCTTCTGCTTCTGCCAAAGATCTGATGATCTGTGTATAGTGCAATGTTTGCTTCGGGAAAAATGAACCCCTTATGTAAACCTGCCACAACAATTTTTAACTTAGGATTTGATGAAAGTGAAGGATCAAAAAGATCTCCAAATCTTTCTGCTTGACCGGGGTTGTCACAGGTAATGAAGGAGTTAAAACCTCTGTGTATATCGTTTTTAAGTTGATCTTTGAATGTATCAAAATCATAACTGTATGAGCTTTGATTTTTTATGTTAAACTTAACATCTAAGCGGGAATCGGAGATACTATCTTTAATAACTATAAACTCTTTTAACAAGTTTTCAATATCAGATACACTATAATACTTCTCTTCAACAGATATTTTATCATCATTTTGTACTCTTTCGTAACCTGCTTCTATATCATCTTTAAAGTATTGCTTTAACTTATAACTTATATCATCACAATCCTCAAATATAACTATTGTCTCTTTAGGTATAATATTTAGAAGATTACTGCTCTCTTTTAATGGTTTATTTACATCAGACAGGAATAGTTTTACCGAATCAATCTCTTCAATTTTGTTTTGAGTTATTGGGTCAAAGTATCTTATAGATTCAATCTCATCGCCAAAAAGCTCTAATCTTACGGGATTTTCCGAAGAGTAGGGGTAAATATCAATTATACTTCCTCTAATTGAAAACTCGCCAATTGTTTCTACAGAAAGAACACTGGTAAAACCTTTCTCCGAGAGGTTATTTTTCAGATCATCTAAATCTATCTCACTTTCAACATTTAGCTCCATAAAGAAATTATCAAAGGAATCATTTTTAGGCATTCTCTCAAAAAGATTTCTATATGTAGATACTATAATCTTTGATTTCCTCCTGTATATTTTATCCAGAGCATTTAATCTTTGACCCTTTCTTTCGTCATCAATATCGCTTGAACAATAGGGATAGTTTTCTCCCGGAAGAACTATTTCTCCATCATAACTATCATCTACCGTTAAAAGATCATCTCTAAACTTTTCACAACTCTCCACGCTATCTGCTAAGTATATAATTTTAAACTCTTTTGACAGTTGATCTATAACAAATGAGGCTAACGAGGTTCTCAAACCGTTAACCTTTATACAATCTCCTACAGATGAAGTTTTTATTGTTTCAACCAATGATTTGTAACTATCACTATTTTTAATTTTTAAATCTATTATTGAAAGGGGCATCTATTCTCCGTAATCCTGTATCTAATTGGGGGAAAAAGATAGCTAAATAATTTTGAAATAGCAAAGTCTCTATTTGAGTACTGCTTTTTGTTTTAATAATATCCATTATGGTAAACATAAAAAAATCCGAATTTCTTCGGATTTTTTTACAGGTAAAATATTTTTATCTAAACTAAGCCATCTCCTCATCATCAAACTCTTTTTCCTTATATATAAACTTAAAGTATAGAATAAGGAATAGTATTATGATACCTGTTGAGATCCAAGATTCAAGTGGGTGAGATACTAGAACCAACGCTCTATCAATAAATAGAGATACCCTACCCATTACAGTTGAACCAAAAGCGGCACCAAAGAAGATCATTAGTGTGAAAATACCAACTCTTGCTGTTCTTCCTAAAACACCCTTATGAGGTTTTGAAAAGAAGAAAAACATTAAGGCAGAAAAAACACCTAAAATAATAACTGTCCATTTTGAGATTTCAAAGAATGTTGAGTATTGTCCCATATCCTTCATAAGGTCAGTAGTCTGTTTCATAATATTTTGAACAGTAACAGGTATATAGTATCCTGCTGAATATCCAAAATAGAACCCAAAGAAGTAGTTTGATACCCAAGCTTTTGTTTTTGAAAATCTAAAGATCATTGTTGAAGATATCAATAACCAAAAAATTGTAACAAAATCACCCGGTTTAAACTCTGTAAACATATCTCTGATAGGCATTATTACAAAAGATGAAATAGAGGTATCCCAAGCCTCCATCCAAAGATAACCAATGGATATACCAAGGAAGATATTTTCACCAACTTTATATAGAGGATTATCCCTGTATAAAAATGACATGATCATTAAAGTTGCAAATACGGGAACCCATGTAGATATAAAGTCGTTTATAAATATAGCATCAATTAAATTGTTAATAAATTCCATACTATTTTATCCTCCTCTTTTTTTCAAATACATAGATAAAGTTTCCCAGAAGGATAAAGAAAATCATTGCTAAATGTGAGAGAGTTAATGATGCCATACCGGCATAAGCAGTACCCTTATCATATTTGTTTCCATATTCATTAAACAACATCTTCTCATACTCTGCTGCACCTCTCAATCCTGTTACCATACCATTTAATTGTCCGGTTTGGATATATGGAAGGAAATCAGGACCGGAAACAGCTGTTACTGCAATTCCAAGTTTATAACGATATCTCAACTGAAAATCAATATATATTTGTGGGAAAGCATTTCCGGCAGCACAAACAAAATAATCAATATCATGAAGGGTGTTTAATCCTTCAAAAATTTTACCCTCTTTTTTGAATGTTCCTTTAAAGTCAGAGGACATATTCAATATGTAAAAGTCAGGACCAATACCGTACCCCAGCCAGTTGAGTTGAAGGTAATCTTTTCCTTCCTCAATATCTGCAAACTCTGGAAGCTCTGTTATCTCTTTTATTGTTTCCTGTCCCAAACCTGCTGAAGCTGCCAATGAGTAGTATATAAACAATTTAACTTTTTTTCTAAAGCACTGTTTTACAAATGCCTTTGCAAATGGTAGAAGCTCCGCTTTTACTGACGGATCAAAACTCCAATCAAAAAATACTGCATCCCCCTCTTCCATATCAGCAATTGTAGCATAAACACCTTTAGTTTCAGGCTTTACACTAAAACTAACCTTAAGAAACTCAAATCCCGGTAAGAAAGGGAGTATAATAGATAAGAAAATTATCAGATAGATAATCCTTCTATCAAGATTTTTCAAAAACTTTAAAATTTTATACATAAATTTACCTTCCTAATCTGAAATATGGGATCTTTCTAAACCAAAGAAGATCCTCATATAAAGGGTTAATGCTCCTAAATATCCACCAAAAAGTATTGCTCTTCTACCGGCTGATGAAGGTCCAAAAAGCAACCAATCACTAACTCTTGGTATATACTCTGAAATAGATTCTCCCAGAGGGATTTTCCCCAACATAACAATTATAGCTGCAATTAGAAGCAATGTTGATTCAAAAGATTTTGCTCTAAAGGATCTAAATGCTGCCGAAGCTACGTAAAATGCAAGGATTGCAAAGTATGTTGAGTTAAAAGGGGCATACACATTTATATAAAGTGAATGGTAAGGGGTTCCAACCTCAGTTCCTCTATACCCTCCTAAAAAAACCATTAGGAAGATAGCAAACAGTTGTAAAACTGCATACCATCTTTCATTATCATACTTAATTTTTTTCCAATTAACTCTTATAATTGATATACCTGCCACTACAAGCATAGAAGCTGACATAATTTTTACACCTGTAGGGAAAAAGTTCGCTTTCCAGTTCTCAAAAAATATACTTTGAAAAAAGAATTCAGTGAACCAGATAATAGATGTTATAATCCCTAGAAGTAATGGTATCTGTTTTTTCATATCCTAACTCTTTCCTTTACTTTGTTATCTAGACTCAAGTATCTCTCTTAAGAATGTCCACTCTGAGTTTATGGTTAATAAGGTTGTTGCTATTAAGAATAACACACCAAGAATAACTTTTGAATAATCTGATATTTTTAAGTTTGATACAATCATAGGATCTCTGGAAAGATACGCAGCTGCTGCATATAGTTCCTCTCCAATCAAAGTATGATCACAAGCTGCAATAAAGAAAGGAAGCTGGGTTGATTGAACAGTACCTGCAACCTGAATTGCACCTGCGGCAAAACCGGCCTCAGATATGAGTAGAGATTCTGCAGCGTAAGCTCCAAAGTGGAAACAAGATGCCGGCTTTTTTCTTGCCGTTAAACCTGAAAGCCCCGAAGCATAAGCAAACTGATCATTAGTAAGGAAGAATACATTATCCTTCTTATAATCTTCAGGAAAACCAGCATCCATATAACCTGTACTTATCATCTCATCTGCAACCTGCATTACAACAGGATCAAATGATGGGAAATAGATTTCAGCTTTAAACTCTGCAACCTTCTTTGAAATATTTTTAAGTATAAGCATACTGGCAATAGTTTGAGGATCGGTTATAGGAGAAATACCTGAATCATAAAAGATTGGTTTTCCCATCTCTGTAGCACGACCAATAGCATCATCAATAGCATCAAGACCCGGTATTTTCCTAATGTAAAGATCACCCTTTTTCTTTCTAACAAAGAATGTTATAAAGAAGAAGAGTATAAAAAATAGGAATGATAAAACAAGAACATTTACCCTGTAGTATCTAAATCCACTTGTTACATTAAATTTGAAGTATAGTTGAAACTTTGAGATTAGAGGTGAGTAGAATTTGCTCTTCAAACTCTTCTTATAATCAATACCCGCATCACTCTCTTTATCCCTAATTTTTTTGATAAGATTATCAGAGATAGCAAAGTCCGGCATTTTTGGTAAATATTGACCAAAAACTCTGTATAATCTGTTTACCTCCGATTCCAAGATTTGATCAATTCCTACATTTTTTGCAGATTTGTATGCTTTAAGAGCAACAAAGTACTCCTCTTTGTAGGTAGCTCTCAATTTGTCATCATTATTTTCGGATTTATACTTCTCTTTGAGGAGATCTTTTTTTGCTTCAAACTCTTTTACAATTTTTTGATTGTTTGAAACAAGCTCCGGTTCTCTCTCTCTTACGTAGTTGCCCAAATTGTTAGCAATATCCTTAATCTCTTCTTCCAGCTCATCATTTATGTAGTAGTCATTTAATCTCTTGTCAACCATTCTGGAGGTTTCTGAGGCAACCTTATCCTTCATCATCTTATAGTCAAGAGATAACCTTTTTAGGTTCTTATAAATTGGGGCAAGCTCATCGTGAAAAGATCTTAATTCCGGATTAGCTTTAAACTGCTTTAAAATATCTTCTGTAAAAGTTTGCTCAGATGATGTCAAATAGCTTGGGAAGGCAGGATTTGTATATTTACCCTCAACAATAGCTTTGGCTCTTTCTATCTCACCCTCTACAATCTCTCTGAGAGATATTGATTTTATTTTATTTAGAGGTAGTTTTTTATAAATCTCCAAAAGATCTTTATTGTCTTCAAGCCCTCTCTCTACAGGTTGTCTCCAACTATTAAAATAATCATCAACATATTCACTTATTCTTGGGAAAAGGATGTCGTAATCCTTTTCGAGATCCCAGTTCTCAAATATTTTTACCAGCTTTTCAGCAGAACTCTTACTAACCTTTTGTTCTTTGGTTAGCACCACTTTGGGCTTTTCCATAGTAACTTGGGTAGTTTCACTACCTTGTTCTACAGCTTTCTCTCCAAAGATCAAACCGGGTATAAGAGTTAAAAATAGCAGTAACAGCTTCCTCATATTCGTCCCATTCTTATTTTAGTGATCAAAACAAATAAACCAAGATTAAAAATAATATTTCACTCATAGTTGGTCAAGTATAATTATTTAAAGTTTATGGGAAAACAACTACTAAAACTATTCTTTTCTCTTTAAAAATATTTAAGATAATAATCTTGAAAATATTAAACTTAATCATATTTTTACTGTAAAAACTTTTGTAGATAGCTTATATTGTGGGCTATTAAAATTTATGATAACCCTAGTACATTATAAAAACAATAGGATGTCTTATAATTAAAACTAAGGATTTCAGTTATAACATTACGATAGGAGTCAATTTTATAATAACCGATTAAAATATGTATCTTCGCACCAAAGAAGGATCTAAAGCGATTTCAGGGCACAAAGCCCTAATTGTGCTTTTGTTTCTTTTGGCTACAAAAGAAGTACCGTAAAAAGTTTATAGATTTTGACAAAAATCTTAAAACTTTTCCCGGACTGACCGATAAAGTTGTATTCAGCATTCTATTTATTATGCTAAATATTAGATAAATACTTATGTTGAACTCAAGTTATGATATTTAAACTAAAGATTAAATTAGAGATTGATCTTTCTTATTAGAGATATTTTTAAACTTATGAAAAAACTTAAAAAAATATTTATTAGAACAGTAGTAATAGTTGCTATTTCCCTATTCATTGTTCTCAATTTATTGAGGCTAGAGTATATTCAGCAAAAGATTGTTTTAATTGCAAATAAGAACCTTAATAAAAAGGTTAGTTTGGAATATGTTGATATATCATATCTAAATCTTAAATTTATTGTAGATAACCTTTTTGTTGAAGATAATAATAAGAGAATTATAGATCTTAAAAAGGTTATAGTTGATCTTTCCACTTTACCACTTTTTTATGGTGAAATTGTTGTTGACAGTCTCATTGTGAAATCTCCAACCATTGATGCTATCATGAATAATGAGGGGATACTAAATCTTACAGAAATTATAGATTCTTCCAACAAGGAAAAGGATGAAGTTGTAGATGATGATGAAGAGATAGATCTTCCTAACATAGATCTGAAAAAGTTTAGATTGGAGAATTTAGATCTTAACTATTTGGATATGGCTAGCGGTCAAAATATTTCACTTGATACTCTTTCTATTAAACTTAGGGGAAAAACCAAACCACTTTCTCTAACTATGGATCTTTTTCTAAACAAAACAACTTTGGGCAGTGGGGATAAAAGTATAGATGTTGATCAACTTTATCTGAACACTCAATTGGAGAAAGAGAGTGCTTTATTAAATCTTGATTTTAAAAACAGTAAAAAATCCCTATCTGTAAATGGAAATGTAAAAAATATATTTAAAGATCCCTATTTAGATATTAATATAAACTCCTATTTGGATATTTCAGAGCTATCATACTTTTTGCCAAATAATATTGGCGGAAAGCTTAACGCTGATATAAAAATCTTCGGAAGTGAAACAGATTTAAACAGCAATATTTTTACATCTGTAAAAAATATAAGATTTGATACCTATAGTATGGATTCTTTAAAATTTAAATCTACTCTTAAAAAAGAGGTGTTTACCATTAATGATTGTGGTATCTACAGTGATAAGGGTAGTATAGATGTAGTCGGGGAAACCATTATTAAAGGTTTAAACAATAGTTTTAATGTTGATCTTGAAAATATCTCTTACAATCTGGATTTAAAGTTAAATAGATTTTCTCCTGAGAAGTGTGGAGTGGAGATAGAAAAGACAGACCCTATTTTATCGGGTAGTGTTGTTGTAAATGGGGTTGGAGTTATACCCCAAACATTAAAAGGTAGTGTAGAAAGCAATATTACGGTTTCTGATATTGAAAATAGTATTGATTCCATTGGTTTTAAAGGGCTTCTTACTCTGGAAAAAGAGATATTAAAAATAGAGAATTCAAAAGCTAATCTACCGGGAACAGATGTAACTATAGAAGGCAGAGGTGATATTTTTGGTAAAAACATATCTCTTAATTTAGATGTTAACAGTAAAAATTTTCAAAAGATTTCTGAACTCATTGGTATGGATTTAAGAACAGAGGGAATAAATAGTACCATCTCTATAAATAAAGAGAATGATGTTTTAAAATCTAAAGTTGACTTTACAGGAAAGGGTTTAGGGTTTGAGGAGTATAATATTGGAGATATAAATATTTCTCTAAATCAGAACTCCGATTCTCTTTATATAGATAGTCTTACCTTAAAAAACAAACAATCTTTCATCTCTTTAAGAGGTAAAACTAAGGTTTTGAAAGGTTTGGCAATTGATAATAACCCTGCTTTCTCTATGGATCTTAAAGGTGAGCTTAACATAAAAGATTTTGCCAATAGCTTTGGAGGTAATCTTTTATTTGGAGGTTCCGTTAAAGGAGATCTTAAAAACAGGTTTGGCAGTTTAAACTTTGCTCTTAAAAACCCAAAGAAAGATAATATCTCATTAAATAAAATTGATGGTAAAGTTCTGTTCAATAGAGATTCTGTTTTTATTGATAACTTAGGCATATATGTTGATTCTCTACTCAACTACTCTGTTAATCTCTTTGTTACTGACAGTAAAGATTTTAATTTTGAATTTAAAACGGAAAATAGCTTTGATCCCCAAAAAACATTCTTGAAGAGTATAGCTGATTTAGATTTTAAAAACGATATAAATATAGTAGGTTTTGGAAATTTGGAAAACCCAAAGGTTAAAGGTTCTGTTGCTTTAGATTTTTTAAGTTTAAACTCAATTCCTTTTGATCCTGTTGCTCTAACATTTAACCTAAAAAAGAGTGATTTTAATCTTGATATGGCTTCACCTCTCAAAGGCAGGTTAGATTTAGATTTAGCAAGTAAAAATTTTAAAGGAAACTTTGCGAGAGATAAATTTTTACTGGATAACTATCTTGCAAACTTTGGTTTTGAAAACTCCATTGGTAATTTTGATTTAGGTGTTAATTTTAAAGGAAATCTTGATACTATTGAAAAAATGGAGGGAGGAGTTACTCTCGATAAACTATATCTAAGGTTATTTGATAATGAAACGGTTGCAGATGGTATTGTAGATACAGAGATCAAAGGTTTAAACTCAATAGAAACCTCTGTTTTTATAGATCTTACAGAAGAAAATACTATTAACATTAGTGCAGAGTATGATAGTAGTAAAATTTCAGCTGATGGTAAAATTGAGGTTACTCATGCCTCTATAAACCCTTTAGTTGATGAATTGGATGTCAGAAGCGGAAAACTTTCTTCAATCTTTTTTGCAAGGATTTCTGAAGAGGAGCAAAAATACTCTCTAAAAGCCTTAATTGAAGATTTTACTGTAAATATTAAAAATCAAGATATACTTGTAGATAATTTTGGAGGCAGAATATCTATTGATGAAAAAGATTTTCTTTTTGAAAACTTTGGTGGAAATATAGGTTCCGGTAATTTTTTGGTCAAAGGAAAGGGTAAAATGTATGATATGCTTCCAAAAGGTGATTTGACACTTAGTTTAAACACCTTACCTATAGAGATACCGGGAACAGCTTCAACAACTTTAAATGGAGAAGTTAAAGCCAAGTTAGACAGGGTTAAATGTTTCTTGAATGGAGATATTGAGGTTGTTGATGCTCTTTTTTATCAACAGATTGACTTTGATGTGTTATCACTTTTAATGCAGAGTAAACCTAAACAAGCCTTTATTTCTAAAAAAGAGGATACTATTCTAGATTCTGTTCTGCTTAATTTAGGTGTTTCCTACAGAAAGCCTCTGGTTATTGATAATAATGTTGCCTTTATGGAGTTGGAGCCGGATATAACTATCAAAGGAAAAGCTTCTTCCCCCGTTATAAATGGTAATATAAAAATTCCCAACGGTAAATTTGATTTTCAAAAAAGGGATTTTATTATTAAAAACGGAAATATAGAGCTTTTAAACCCATACAAGACAGATCCAAATATAAATATCTTGGCAAAAGGGGAAATTAATGAATATGAAATCAATCTTTTATTAAATGGTAAGCTTGAAAATATGGAGGTTAGTTTTACATCAAACCCATATCTTGAAGATTCCGATATTATCTCTCTTATTCTTACGGGAAAGACCATTAGTGGAGCTTTGGGTGATGGAAACAGAGACCCTATTTCAGCAGAAGCACTTTTGATAAATATGATAAATAATAATTTCGGAGATGATATAAAGAGGAGTACAGGATTGGATCAGTTCTCATTAAAATCCGGAAATGATGGCGATATTTCCCTAAACATTGGTAAAAATCTTTCCGAAAGATTGAAACTGTTATACACAATGGAAAACAATAAAGATGGAAACAACTATATTACGGCTACTCACTATAGAATTTTGGAGCATCTTTCTCTTGTAGGATACAAAGAAACAAAGGGTGGCTTTGGCGGTGGTTTGAGATTTAAATGGGAATTTAGATAGATGATTTGTATGATTATACTACTACTCTTTTTACAATTAACTGTTAGAGGAGAAGTTTCTTCTAACTATTTGGAAGAAGGCAGATTGATTGAAAAAAGAGCAGAGGAGTTTTTTAACGGCGATACCGTAAAGGTTAACTCCTACCTAAAAAATAGTGGTCGTTTCAGATATGACGAAAGAGGTAAAATTAAACTTTCTCCAATAATTTTTGATATAGAAGTTAGTGGTAACTACCCTATGTTGGAAGAAACAATAAAAAAGAATATTGTTTTTTTCTCAGGTCAAGTTTATAATAGATCCAAGCTGAAAGTGGAGGAGAAAAGGTTAACAGAGTTTCTTAAAAGCGAAGGTTTTTTAAACCCTTCAGTAAGAATAAAAGAGATTAATATTTCTGAAAACTATGTCTCATTAAGTATTGAGATAGAAAAAGATGATATAATCCCCATTAATTCCATTGTTATAAACAATAATAAAGCATTTTCTGATATAAGATTAAAGTTTATGATGAGTTCCTTTTTTAGATCCCTCTACCCTGTTCCCATGAATAGATTTTCTGAAAATAGATTAAAAAAAGATGTGAGAACAATTGGTATATTTTATAAGGAGAAGGGTTTCTACTCCTCAAAAGTTTCATCTAGGGATACCCTTGTAAATGGTTCGGTAAATATATATATAGATGTGGACGAGGGGGAGGATTTTGATATTAAGTATGAGGGTAAGGATTACTACTATGACTTTACATTGAACAATGCAGTAGAACCTTTACTGGCTCAAAGCGGAACAAGATATGGAATGAAAAGGGGTAAGCTTAGACTTTTAGAAAAGTACAAGCTTGACGGATTTGAAGATGTGTATATTAAAAACAGGCTAGTAGATAAGAAAGATATTGTTTATGATATAGATGAAGGTGAAAGAAGAGTTATAGATAAGTTTTTAATAAAAAGTGAAGGAATTGATACGGAGAAGCTGAGAAGCTTAACCCATTCGGGTGATGAGCCTTTTTTTGGTAAAAACTACTACTCCTCTCTACAACTTGAGCTTGATTCCGCTTCAATAGCAGGTTATCTATATTCTAAAGGTTTTTTTGATAATAGAATATTGATAAAAAGAGACCTTTCCGAAAAGAGTGCAAATATTGAAATTGATGTTTTCCCCGGTAAAAGAACAATGATTTCAAATATAAAAATAGATGGATTGGAAGAGGATAACAGGTTCTATAAGAAGATCTATTCTAAAAAGGGGGATGCCTATGTTGAGTATATTGCAGATAAAGACAGGAATTTAATTTCAACATATATTTCTGAAACAGGTTACCCCTATGTTAAAGCAGAGTACAATTATGACAGCTTGAGTTCAACACTAAACTTCAATATAGAGAGAGGGAGTAAGGTCAGAAACGGAAAAGTTTTTTTTACTGGAAACTTTAAAACCTCCCCTAAATACTTAATTTCATTATTGGAGTTTGAAGAGGATTCTCTGTTTTCCCTCAGAAGACTTTACAGTAACCAGAAAAAATTAAGATCAACAACTATATTTAATAATGTAAAGATAAAAACACCGGGGTTACTCTCAAAACTGGATAAAATAGATCTCTTTATTGAGCTTAGTGAAAAGCACCCCTACTTTTTTGAGTTTGGTTGTAACTATGAGGTCAAAAATAGATTTTCTGCCGATCTTAAATTTGGAGATAAAAACTTTATGGGGAAAAATAGAGCTCTTTATACAGATCTTTACTACAGCTCTTCAAAGGAGTATTATCAAATCTTTTATGAGGATAGAGATCTTTTTGGAACCTTTATAAAGGGAAAGTTTTCTCTCTTCTATGAAGATTATAACCCGGTAGCTACAGAAGAGAGATTTTATGAAACAGGTGTCAATTTAACAGTTTACAGAGGATTTAATATTGTTACCCTAGGTTTTGGCTCCTCTTTTTCAAAAAAAAATTCCAATGTGTATGCAGATACCGATAATTACCTTAATGAATACTCTGTCTTTGCCACTGTGGACAGAAGATCAAATATTATGAGACCAAAGTTTGGTTACTACGGAAATGTAGAGATTAAGTATTCTCTAAATTTTAGTGAAGATTATGATAAGTTTACTAAAATTACTTTTGATAACAGGTATTTTTACACCTTCAAAAAGCTTACAATTGCCACATCTTTAAAAAATGGATACATATATTCAAGATTTGAAGATAAGGTTTCTACCGATCAGAAGTTTTTTTTGGGAGGGCTCTCTACAGTTAGAGGTTATAGTCAAAACAAGTTTATAACCAATGGTTCAAAAGCTGTTGCAGATATGAGTTATTCGCTTCTCAATTTTGAGCTTAGATTGGAGACTTTTTTTAATATTGAAACCATAGCTTTCTACGATCTAGGATCTTTAGGAGATTATATGTTCAAAAAACCAAAATCTTCAACAGGTTTGGGAATAGGATATATTTCACCTTTTGGTTCCATAACTCTATATTATGGTAAAAAACTGGATAGGGTTGAGAATGAAGGTCGTTACAAAATCCATTTTTCAATAGGATATGTTTTTTAATTTAATTTTTGTGATCTCCACAACACTTTTACTATTTTATTATGATTATATTTAAATAAAGTAAACAATTTAGGATAAATTAATTTGTTAAATTTGCGAAAAATAATTATATTATATTAGCTTGGTGGTTTGTAAGTAGGCTGTTATACTTACAGCAGGATGTTTTCGAGCTGGTTATATTTGGGATTAGATTATAAATAAAATTATAGATGGAGAGTTTTATGAAGTCAATTATTTTACTTCTTATTACTATTTTTACGGTGCAGGTTTTTGGTGCTAGTGCTTCTTTTTCACCAACGACCTATGAGCATAAAGACGGCTCTACTTTGAATACTGTTCAATTTGGTGGAACGTTAGGAGAGTATGATTTCCTGAAAGAGATAAAGCTTGTATTTCCAGAAGGTACTCATATTGAGAATAATTCCACTACTGCAGCTCTTGGTTTTGGTTTTTCAATTGATGATAATACTGTAGTTTGGACAGATGTATGGATTCAAGGTAATGTACCACATCCTTTTTCTGTTCCAATAAAATTTTCAACATCTTTAGATGAAATGGATGTGAGTTGTTCTTTTAAGATTTACGGTAATGATGCTGTTATTTACAATACTACATTGAATCTTTCTTATGTAGCTTCAGGTAGTTCAACTATTGAGGTTCTTTCAGGAAATACTTCTCTACCTACACCGGAGTGGGATGCAGGCGAGGTTGTTGTTGGTAAAACTTCAAAGGACTGGTTAGATTTTTCCATAAAGAATACCGGTAGTTCAAATGTAACTATAGAAAGTGTTGAATTTAGGAATGGTTCTCTGTTCCATTTTGTTAATGCTCCAGGTGAAGATATTGGTATCGGAACTTTGGAACCCGGAGAAGTAGATAATTTTAGAATTGAGTTTGCTCCAACATCTGCTGGATCTTTTAATGAGACTTTGACAATTATCTACCAGGGTTCTAAAGCTCAAACTGTTATAAACCTTTTAGGTAAAGGTATTAATCTTCCAAATAATCAGTACCAATTTGGTCAGCAGTATATAACGGCTGAACAAAACCTTCCTATTCACACATCTAAGAATTCAAAAATTCAGACTATATATGAAACAGATGGAATGACAAATTTTGTAGAAGGTCATAAAATTAATAAGATTTTCTATCAATACAGTGGAGATGCTAATTGGGAAAATGTTCCTGTGAAGATGTACATAAACAGTATTGATGATGACTCTTTTACTAATGGAAATTTTAAAGAACTTGGAACCCTTAGTTACGATGGTATTGCAACAATATTCAACGATCCATCAAATCAGTCCTATTGGTATAAGTTTGAACTCTCTACCCCTTATGAGATAAACAGTATTAATAAAAATAAAAATCTTCTTGTTACTGTAGTTAAAGAGAATGTGACTAACACAAATAATGGTGGAGCTCACTTTTGGTCAAGTGAGGCATTAGATAGTAAAACTATTTCTTCTAGTTCAGATGGCTCTGTTTCAGGAGTTGCAAGCGGTACTCCAATGAACTATATACCAAATACAAGGTTTTCAATAGTGGGGCCCGCTCCGGAATTTTCTCTTATAGGCAGTGATGAACATGATTTCGGTTATGTTGTCGAGAATAACAGTTCAGATCCTTATAATTATAAGATAAAAAACACGGGTGGTTATGGTTTAGAAATAAAATCTATTGAATTAAATAATACTGATTATTCTCTTAGTAGTAATTCACCATTTCCTACAACAAATGACCCTATAACTTTAGATGGAAATGAAGAATTTTCATTTAATGTAACCTACAACCCTACTGGATATGGTCATGATCATGGTGAGATTACCATAACTTATAATGTTGGAGGAGGAGATACAACTAAAACAATAGGTTTAGATGGTTTTGGTAGATACGAAAATGGAGATTCTGTAGATGGTAGTGGAAATGGAGCAATAGAGATTCCTGTTAATGATTTTTTAAATGGAGCTATTGAACTTGTTAACACAATAGAGCCTTATAGTAATAGTTACAATATTTCTAATGATAAGGATGTTGTTTACTCCCTTACATTGACAGACTCATTTTTAGCAGACATCTCAGTTCAGTCGGAAGATGGACTTTCTCCTTTAATAGGTATTTATGAAGGTGCTGCTAATGTTGGAACCAATCCAATCTCTAATGTTCTAAATAGTTATCAAAATATAGACCTTAATGCTACAACTTACTATATAGTTGTTGATGGTAATGGTACTTCTAGCAGTGCTTCAAACTATAAAGAGTTTAACTTAAATATTACTATAAAAGTAAAAGATGTTCCTACAGGTAATCTTACTCCTGCAGATGGAGCTGTTAATGTACTCCCTTCAAATATATCTTTTGATTGGCCTTCATCCCCTTCTGCTGATGGTTACTACATATCTATATGGAAAGGGAGCTCTCAACCTTATACGTATGTTATTGAAAATTATAAGAAACAGGGTGATTCTCAGTATACTCATAATGAAACTCTAGAGAAGGGTATTAAATACTTTTGGAAAGTAAAACCTTATAATGATACTCACGGAGATTCGATTTCTGGACCTTCTACTGATGTTTGGAGTTTTACTACCGCTCAAGAAGAGCCGGAAGGACCGTTCTATTGGGGTGGTTCAATTGATTCTGATTGGAATAATCCGGGTAACTGGTACAGAGAGAGCCCATCAGGAGATTTCGCTGTTTCCAGTATAGTTCCGGGTGTAACAGATGTAATCGGATTCAGAGGTGCTGATTTTACCATTAGTAACAATATAGTTCTTGATGAAGATAAAATTGTAAAGAGTATAATTTTTACTTTTGACTATTCTAAGAATCTTATAAATTTGAATGGGAAAACATTGAAGGTGGTTCCTTCTAACACTTTCAGTTCTGGATTTTCTTTGGCAAATGCTAATTTTAATGGAAATGGTACTTTTGAGATAGATTTAACTAATTTTGCAAACAATAGTCAATATCAATCTATCGATTTAGTCGCACCTTTTTACAGACCTGCAAAATTTGATAATGGGGCTAAATTGAAGATTACGGTTGATTCTGATGCCCAAACAGAGTTCGCAGTAAATTTGGCTTTTAAAGTTACGACATCAAGTGGTCAGAATGGTTTCCTTAATGGATTGCATATATCTGGTGGTGATAATGTAATTTTAACTTGTACCGAAAAATCAACTATGCCTTTCGTGAGTAATTTAAATAGTATTGGAAACCTTATTGTTGATGGTGAAAATACAAAGTATATACCTATAAATGGTATGACTTTCAATACTGTTTCGGGTACAGGTGCTCTTGAGGCCGGTGGATACACTCATAATGTTGAAGGTTCGGCTTTTGATATTAACCAGTTTATGAAAGGTACATCTACCGTTAATTTTACAGATGAAATAACTCTTAGCAACTCTTATGAATTCCATATTGTTAATTTTAAGAAAAATAGCATTGTTGAAAATAGTATTTCTGCTGAAATATTAAACTTGGGTCCGGGTGATAATAATAATCATCCTTCTTTGAGTGTTACGGGAGATGTTACTGCTACTACCGTAAATAGTTATTCTTCTAACGCAAATGATGATGGCACAGGTGGATTTAGAATTATAGAGGGGAATCTACTTTCAGGTAATATAAATATCTATTCCGGAAATTTGATTGTTGGAGGTAGTACCCCAGATAAAGGTAATATTACAAATAGTGGAAATATTACTATAGGTAATGGTGCCAGCTTGGGATTTTGCTGTGATGGTAAAACTGCTACTATAGGAGGAAACTTAATAAATAACAACCCTACAGTAAATTATTTCCGTCAAGGAGATCACAAAGTTATATTTACCGGTAACGAAAATAGTAGTATTACTGGTGGTTTTAAGTTTCATGACCTTGAGTTTAATAAAGAAAGCGATGCTGTAAAAATAACAACAGATGGTGTGATTAGTTATACAGGAGAGATATATTATACTAGTGGTTATTTTGTTGGAGGAATCAGAACTACGAGACTTGCATTATCTTATGATGCACAAAAACTTTTTAAATATACCCTCCCTTTTGAGACTAGTGTGACTATTACAAGATACAATGGTGTTCCTGTTCCCGGAGGAGGAGATGAAGCTATTGAAAACTATGTAACAGTAACATCTTCATCTGAGGTTACTCCTACAGATCTTAAAGTTTATTTTCATACAGATGAGCTAACTGATGGAAATGCTGTTAACTGCTTGAAAGCTTGGGAGCAATCAGATGGAAACCTTTGGGTTAAACTTAGTGGTTTTACCGGAAATGGAACCGGGTATCCGCAATCTCCTTTCTTCTACTGGAGCAAGGCAGGAGATCTATCTTCTTGGTCGGATACAGTGGTAAAATATACCGCTTCTTGTACAACCTCCAGTTCTTTACCTGTTGCTTTTGATGATGAAAACTTCTACGGAAGTGTTGACAATAGTGAGGGTAGTGTTAACCTAAGTTGGAAAACTCATTCAGAAGAAGGATTGAAAGGTTTTATAATTTGGAGATCAAATCTTGAGTTTGGAGATTATAAAATTGTTAAGACTTGGAAAGAGGATTCTTCATTGGCAACAAAAAATGAGGGCGGTTTCTCTACAAATGATACAGATTACACCTTTATTGATCATTTAGATAAGAGTGGTACTTACTACTATAAAGTAGAAGCTTATTGTTCTGAAAGTGATAGAGAGTTCCATAAGAAAACTGTAAAAGTTGATTATGAGATGGAGTTTGAAGAAGGTCTTTCTCAAAACTATCCTAATCCATTTAACAATGTAACCAGTATATCTTTTGCTCTAAATAGTTCAAAGGTTGTTAATCTGTCAGTTTACAATATTAAAGGAGAAATGGTTGCTAAACTTGTAGATGGTGCTGAACTTTCAAAGGGTATTCATACATATAAGTTTGAGAGTGCAAACCTTTCTTCCGGTGTATACCTATACAGACTTAATTTGGGTAAAAAAGTTTATACCAAGAGAATGATGTTTGTTAAGTAAGATTTAACAATTATCTTTAGAAAAAGGCAAGGTTACCCCTTGCCTTTTTCTTTTTTATAGGTTAATCTCTTATTTGGGAAGAGAAGTTTATAGTTTACCTGAGTTCGGTATAAAAATCCTAGACTATCTTGTATAATAACTATGGATCGTGGGAGGTGGAAGACGGGAGACCGAAGACGGAAGGGGATCAACATAGGTGTATCCTTCGAGTAGTCTCAGGTTAGGGAGTGCCAATAATAATAAGATTATCCATATCAGTTAACTCTGTCGAAACAGATAAACAAAGAATCTTCCCACTAAAGAAGGATATAAAGTAAACCTCCATTACCAATGTATCCTCTAGATCGGAAATAGTTAATATACCACTCCAAAAAAAGTTTCCGATATATCGATGGAATCGGCAAGCCTGTAAGGGCTTGAGTCTCCATCATCAATAATGGTAAGGAACTCAAGTTAGTTTAATATATTAATTTTTTGAGAGGAAAATATGAAAACAGAAGATTTGATAAAGTTTATAAGTGATTCTGAAAAAAAGACACCGGTTGAAGTTATGATATCGGGAAATCTTTCAGATCTTAAATTTGATGAGTTAAGATATTTTGGTAACGATTCTTTTGGTACTATTGTTGGAGAATATGATAAGTTTCTTCTTTTTTTAGAGAAAAACAGAGAAAAAATAGATGATTTCTATATTAAAAATGATAGAAGAAACTCCGCTATTCCTATTCTTGACTATAAGAGTATAAATGCAAGAATTGAACCGGGTGCTATAATTAGAGAAACTGCTGTTATAGGCGATAATTGTGTTATTATGATGGGTGCTGTTATAAACTTGGGTGTTGTTATAGGGAAAAAAACTATGATTGATATGAATGTTGTACTCGGCGGAAGGGTTTCCATAGGAGAAAATTGTCATATTGGAGCAGGTTCGGTATTAGCAGGAGTTATTGAGCCACCTTCTGCAGAACCCGTAAGGGTTGGAAACGGAGTTGTAATGGGTGCTAATGTTACAGTTTTAGAAGGGGTAAAAATTGGAGATAATGCTGTTATAGCGGCAGGTTCAGTTGTTATAGATGATGTTGAATCAAATATGGTTGTTGCGGGAATTCCTGCGAAAGTTATAAAGAAAAGGGATAGTAAAACAGACTCTAAAACTACTGTTATTGATTCTTTGAGAAAGCTATAAATTTTCTCCTATAACTTTAATAAAAGGGTTCTCTCCTATAGATTCTCTTCTATAGACAAACTTACCCTCTTTGTTTATAACCATACCACACTCCGGTTGATTGGAGTGGTAAAAAAATAGTAGGTCCCCTCTATCTGCAATTTCGCTTAAAAACTTGTTTTTAAACTGTTTCAGCTTTTGGGGATCAACATCAACCCCTGCAGGAGAGTTTAATCTTATGTGGTGTCTTGTTGGTAAAAGGTCTGCCGTAAAATGGTAGTATCTATCTTTATATCTAATTGAAACTATCATTAGTCCCGGAGTGTGTCCTCCACAGAATCTTAGAAAAATTTCCTCACCAAGTTTATAATCTCCATCAATTATCTCTAAGAGATTGGCTTCCTCTACAGGTTCAAAATTCTCAACTAAATATGAGTTTGTGAAAGGAGCTCTCTTTTTAGCATACTCATACTCTTTTTTTTGTACAAAATATTTAGCATTGGGAAAAGATGGTACTATTTCCTCATCCTCAATAAATGTATTACCACCACAATGGTCAAAATGAAGGTGAGTATTTATTACACAACTTATAGATTCCGGATCAATACCACTATTCAGCAAAGTTTTTCTTACAGATCTATTATCGTTAAAACTATACTTTCCAAATCCATTTTCTTTAAACTTATCCCCTTTACCACTATCCAAAAGAAAGGTAATTCCATCAATTTCAACAAGGTAGCAGTAGACTCCAAGTTTGATTTCACTCATCTTTTTTATGGATCTGAATTTTTCAAAAAGGGAGGAATCAGGATCTCTTTTAACTGTCAAGATTCCGTCATTAATAATGGTTATGGAGAAACTACTCATTGTACTTTTATATCTTTAATTTTAAGTTGGGTATATGTTTTACCGTTCCATGTATTTTTTTCTATTGAGTAACAGATATTTACAAGAGTTCCCTCATCTATAAACTTGATCTTATTGGCAAGATTGAACCCTATAGCATCAATAATAATGCCGTTCTGCTTTAATTTAAGCTTTAGATGGTTTGTTCCTACAATTCTTGGTCTATCTACAATCTCAACTCCGTATGATATAAATAATGGTTGTTTATTTTCAGCTCCAAATGGTTTGAATTTCTCTAAATATTCAACCAGCTCATTATCAATATCAAAAAAGCTAATTTCCATATCAAGCTTAATAAATGGAGTTAAGCTATCCTCATCTATACTATTTTTTACAGATTCATTAAACCTTCTTTTAAACTCCGGGATATCCTCCTGTTTAATAAGAAGTCCCGCAGCATATTCATGACCGCCAAACTGAATTAAAAGATCCTTACACTGCTTTAAAACATTGTATATATTTACGGAGTTAATAGATCTACAGGAACCTTTTCCTATACCGTTCTCAACAGATATAACAACACTCGGTCTGTGATACTTTTCAAGTAGTCTTGATGCCACAATACCAATAACACCCACATGCCACTCATCATGAGAAACAACAACAGCTTTATCTTTATCAGGGTTGTACTGAGATTTATCCTCATTCTGTTTTATTGCCTGTTTTAAGGTGTATGTATCAAACTCTTTTCTTCTGTTGTTCTCAATCTCCAATATTTTAACAAGTTCTGTTGCTGCTGTGTGGCTTGTTGAGGTTAGAAGTCTTACCGCTCTCTTTGCATCACCCATTCTTCCGGCTGCATTTAATCTCGGAGCCATTCCAAAAATAATATTATCAACAGTTAGAACTTTTCTATCGAGGTTCAATCTCTTTAAAAGAGCTCTCAAACCTATTTTATTGGTTCTTGTAATTTTTTTAAGTCCTGCTACAACAATCTTTCTATTCTCTCCAACAAGAGGAACAATATCTGCCGAAGTACCAATGGTAACAATATCAAGATGTTCATTTGCTTCTTCAACAGACATACCCGATCTTTTCATTACTCCCTGCATGAGTTTAAAGGCAACACCAACGCCGGCAAGATGTTTAAAAGGGTAATTACAATCTTTTCTTTTGGGATCTATAATAGCATGAACTTTAGGTAGTTCCGGTCCGGGTTCATGATGATCGCTAATAATAATATCTATACCGTTCTCATTTGCAAAATTTGCTTCTTCAACAGAGGTAATTCCACAATCAACGGTTATGATTAAACTTACACCATTGTTTTTTGCTTCTCTTATACCATCTATAGAAAGTCCATAGCCATCAATTTCTCTATCGGGTATTATGTATGAAACATTAGCACCTAAATTGTTTAGAAAAAGGTATAAAACAGCTGTAGATGTTATTCCGTCAACATCATAATCTCCCCATATAAGAATGGATTCTCTGTTTACAAGAGCTTCAATAACCCTTTCAACGGCAAGATCCATATCTTTCATTAAAAAAGGGTTGTGAAAAATCTCCTTATCAGGATTTAAAAATTTTTCAATATCATCCCCTGTTGAGATCTTCCTCTTAATTAAAAGTTCAGATACAATTTCCGAAATATTTGTATCTTTACTTAATTGTTCTACCAGTTTATTATCCGGTTTTTCAGATATGTACCATTTTCTATTCACAACTATTATTTCATTACTTTAATTTCAAATTTTTTTAAAGTATCCGAGAAAAGATATTTACTAAACTGTTTATTAGGTTCTATTTTCATAACATTTTTATATGTTATTACTCTTGATTTTAAATTGACCTCTTTCTTTTTGATAGCCATATCCATCTCTTCTCCATCAACAATCCATATATACTCGGTTACTTGTGTTGATGCCATCTTTATCTTATCTAGAATCTTATTTATCTCATACTCTTTCTCTTCTTCCGGAAGATCACTATCCTTTATTATATTTATAACATTCTCATCTTCCTCTTCTATTTCAGGTTCCCTAATGAGATACTTATACATGTTAGCAACTCTTTTAATATTATCATTACCCTTAGGATTGGTTAATTTTATTAGTTTACCGTTGTAGAATTTGAAATCAGGAACTTTTGCGGTATAATCATCATATATTTTTCTATACTCTGTTTCATCTAAGGCTATCATATCTTCATACTCTAAGGTGTAGTGTCTATCGTCAAGTTTCAATGAGCCTTGTTTCTCCAATATGGGATTATCGTTAACCCCTTCCTCAATCATTAAGTAGCTTTCATTCTCTACATCAACCCATATTTTTTGTATACTGTCAAACCTTTTTAGTTTTTTCATTCCTTTGGGAAAGGTCTTTAATAGTTCCAAAGGACCTTCAAAACGGGCTACCTTAAACTCAATATAAAGTGTAGAAAAGGGAACTTTTGCACCAAGTGAAAAAACATACAATAATATTATTACAAATAGATATTTCATCTATTTTATCCCTCTATAACCAAATTTTGAGGAAAGGCCGGATTATAAGCCGAATTCTGTACTGTTAAAAAATTAACAGTGATAGTCATTTATCTTTTCCAATCCTAAAGATTGATCAAGCGACCTACCCATTCTCTTTAATTGCAGACGAGCAACCCACATAAGAGAACCTACTTGGTCTTGCACCGGAAGGGGTTTACCTTGCCACCCTCTTTTACAAGAGTGTGCGGTGTGCTCTTACCACACCTTTTCACCATTACCACTAAGTGGCTGTTTACTTTCTGTTGCACTTTCCGTTACATTACTGCACCCTAAATTTCTTAGGCTTCCTGCTCTTTGGTGTTCGGACTTTCCTTACAGTTAAAACTGCACGACTATCCAGCCAGCCTTTCTTCAACTCCTAATCTAATCTTCATTTAATAGGTCTCTATCTATAAATCCCCATGTTAAAATTCTGCTACAAGCATCACACTGAACTATTGAAGATTTTCTTTTGAGTTCAGAAACTTTCTGTGAAGGCAATATAGATCTACAACCTCCGCAATATCCTCTATCTCCGTGAACAACAGCTATACCATCTTTAAATCCTGATATTTTATTAAATATCTTTAAATATCTTTCAGGTATATTACCAAGTAACTCTGTTTTAATAGAGTTTAATTTATTCTCCTCTTCCTCTGTTGCAATAACTTTTTCGGCAAGGAGTTCTCTATTTGTATCAAGTTTTGATTTGATACCGCTTAGCACCTCTTTCTTATCCTTAACTACTACCTCTTTATCTTCTATACTCTGTTTAAGAGTTTCAATCTCTTTCTCACAATCAACAATAAGATCTTCTCTATAGTTCATTTCAGTATTAATTGCTTCATACTCTTTATTGTTAGAAACTTGATTTCTTTGCTCTTTGTATTTTTCTAAGTAGCCATGAGATTCTGTTATGGTATCTCTATTTTTTTTGAGACTTTCTTTCAACTCTTCCAGCTCATTTTCTTCTTTGGAGAGATCCTCTTTTTTAAGGTCATACTCCTTTTCCATTTCAGAGATAAGCTTTGGTAAGCCCTCTTTTGAATTTTCTACTCTTCTAAGATTATCTTCTATAGTTTGTAGTTTTTGTAATTTTTGTAGTATTTCCACCATTATATTCTCTCCCGAAAATCTTAAATTTCGGATATGGGATCCATATCCAGTTCAGATATTAATACATTAATATTCTGAAATTTATGTTTAAGGTAATCAGATAATTTTTCAATTGCAAATTTTTCGGAACTGTGGTGGGTTATATCAATAATATTGATTTTATTTTTTGCTTCCAAGAATGTATGATGTGAAATTTCAGAGCTTATTACAAGGTCAATATTTTGTGAAATAGCGTATGAAACATATTTCCCTCCGGAACCACCTATAATTGCTATTTTTTTAATAGGTTTTTGATTTTCTACTATACCTGCTCTTAACTTTTCAACTCCTATAATATCTTTTATTTTTTTTGCTATATTTTTAAACTCTTCACACTCTTTTAGATCACCCACAATACCCAGACCATATCTATTGCTTTCAATCTCCATTGGAATCAGGTCGTAAGCTACCTCTTCATAGGGGTGAACTTCTTTAATTTTGTTTAAACAGTTTTCAATTTTCCACGCCGGAACTATGGTTTCAATCTTTATCTCATCTACTTCGCTAATCTTACCTTTATCTCCAATAAATGGGTCGCTATTTTCACCACCTCTAAAAGATCCTAACCCTTCGCTTTGGAAGAAGCAGTAATCATACTCTCCAATAGATCCTCCACCACCTTTGGTTATAGTATCTTTTATCTTTGATTCATAACCTTTTGGCAGATAAACAACAAGTTTATAATTTTCAATAAACTTACCTTTTTTAAGGTGTGAAAGAGGAACGAGAGGTTTAAGATTTTTCAGATTCAATTTTTTAGCAAAGGCTGAACTAACACCATCATCTACAATATCAAAATTTGTATGGTGTGCTATAAATGAGATATTATGCTTAATCATCTTCATAATTATATCGGAGTAGTAATCACCCTTAACCATCTTTTTCATAGGAGAAAAGAATAGCGGATGATGTGAAACTATCAATTGAGACCTTTTTTCTATAGCTTCATCTACAACCTCCTCAGTAACATTTAAAGAGAGTAAAATATTTGTAACTTCACTATTTGGATCTCCCACTAAGATTCCGTTGGGATCACCATCCATTCTCAATTGCTTTGGCATTATCTCTTCAATAGCTCTGTTGATATCTTTTACTTTCATCTCCATCTCACAATCTATTTAATTAAAACTACTCTACCCTGATAACTTATATTCCCATTCTCAATCCATATATAATAAACCCCTGAGTTTAGACCCTCTCCATTTAATAGAAGCTTCTGTTTTCCAAGCTTCTCTACTCTAAATTGATTCTCTCTTACTACTCTGCCTCTACTATTGTAAACCTTTAATTTACCCTCTCCCAAATGGTTTGAGATAAAAGTTAGCTCTGTTGTAGGGTTAAATGGATTCGGGTAAGCATCTATTAGGTGGGATTGGGCAGGAAAGTTCTCCTCATCTATTCCGGATAGATCGACTATCTTTATATCAGCTTCTCCAATATCCGATTCAACACCTTCGCTATTTGCAACCTTGTACTTAATTTGATCCTCCCCCAAAACTCCGCTATTTGGTGTATAGGTAAAATCTCCCGTAGAGGAGTTAAAGTCCGATATAGTTCCTAAGTTTGGTGTTGATACAATCTCAAAGGTTAAACCATCGTTATATCCTGAAGCCAGTCTGGAGGTTATGGGGGTATCTTTTTCTGTTTTAAATATATATGGTGCAGTAGATATCTTCCAATCAATATTGGATGTGTAGTTTAGATATAGATCACACCTTCCTGTAATATCTTTAGCAATCTCCCCAAATTTTTCATTAAAAAGCCATGAACAAACCAATCCATCCTCTACACTGCTCACACTCTTTGATTGTAGGGATATTATCTCCTCTTGAGAAAGCTCTCTATTCCATAGGGATAGATTCTCTATCTCTCCATCATACATTGAAATAGTTTTTCTACTAACTTGAATGGATGAGTTCTCGGTATTGGATAAAAACTCTTCGCTATTGTATGAGATCTCATTAGAGATCTCTCCATTTATATACAGCTTTAAATCCTTTCCGTTATAAGTTCCTCCTATGTGATACCAATTACCGAGCTCTAGAGGTTCTGTTGCTGATATATACCTTAATCCACCACTTTCGGTTCTAATGGACAGTTTAGGTTTTTTGCTGTAAGGGAAATCAAGCTTAAAGTCAGAGATAGCTGTTAATCCTTTAGATACAAGTTTAACTTCACCATTCATACTTTCAGGCTTTATCCATGCAGAGATTGAAAACTCTGAGAAGATATTTACTTCACTACTTGGCTCACCGATCATGGTATCATCAACACCATCTAAAGAGAACGAGGTTCCATATCCCGCTATAGGTCTATTGTCTAAGTTTGATACTATAAAAGAGAGCTCTCTAAAGTACTCTTCACTAACTGCTTTTACAACTATTGTAGCAACATCGTTAACCTCTCCGGGCTGAATAGTAAGATCTGTTCCGTTTAGTACAGCAGTAACAGCATCAGGATTTGAGTTGGTTACCTCATACTCAATAGGTTCACCACTATAAGCTTGAAAGTGGGTAGAAAGATCGATAAGCTCTCTATCGTTAAGTTCAAAATCAGATATATTCTCTTTTATTCTTATACCACTCATCTGAACACTGTATATAATTACATCATCAATGGGTTTATCATTGCTATCTGTTGCTACATCACCAATGGCATCTACAATCTCCATCCCTTCAACTATATTTCCAAATACTGCATGGTGATAGTTTAACCAAGTTGTTGGTACCAGTGTTATAAAATACTGGGAACCTCCACTGTTTGGACCTGAGTTTGCCATTGAAAGAACTCCCGGTTCATTATGAAGGAGATCAGGGTGAAACTCATCAGGTATTGTATATCCGGGACCACCTGTCCCATCACCATTAGGTCAACCATCTTGAATCATGAAATTATCAATTACTCTATGGAAAATTAGGTTGTCATAAAATCCGGACAGTGCAAGATCGGCAAAATTATTTGCTGTAATGGGAACTAAGTCCTCTCTGAGCTCCGCCTTAAACTCTCCATAGTTTGTATTCCATGTCGCAATGTTTTGTGAGTAAACTGTTGTTCCAACAACAAGAAAAAAGATTAGATATTTCATAAAATACTCCGTTAAGAATTACTATTAAAAATAGCTTATTATTTGATTTCAGCAAATAAATATTTAAAAAAAATAATAAATCTTGATCATTTTTTTAAATTATCTTACTATGATATTCTGTTATAGTGGCTATATTAGGAAATATGATTGTATGAAATTTTTAATTATCCTCATTTTTATTGCAATGGCAAGGGGTTCTGTTCTAAACAGCTTATCCTCTGTTAAAGAGAGTAGGGGTTGTGATGTTTTGAAAACAAGAGTCTCATCCATTGATACACTTGAAACTTCACTTCTTTTTAGATGTGTCGATAGTAGTGGCAGTATTCAAATTAGAGTTGAAAAAGAGAATCTTGGAGCTAATGTAGATATTAACAATACTCTTATATTTTCACTTATAAGTTATATCGATGGAGTCTATTTAGCTAAATCTGTTTATGGAAGCTCAAAATCTCCAAGAAATATGGTAGATTTCAGTATGGGAAAATCCTCTCCTCATGGTGGTGTGGGAACTTCTTCTATGAGCTCCGAAAAAAGTGTAAATTCTAAAGATATTAAGGTTGATAAACCCAAAGGGGGCTACTCTATAGAGGAGGTTTATAATCAAGTTTCATCTCTAAACGATAAAGAGATTAAGGTTTCCGGCAGGGTTGTTAGGTTTTCTCCCAATATTATGGGATCAAATTGGCTCCACATTCAAGATGGTAGCGGTAAAGAGGGTAGTAATGATATGACCGTTAGAACATCTGAAACCTTTGAATTGGGATCTATTGTAACAATCAGAGGAACGGTTAAGAAAGATTTTGAGCTTGCTAAAGGTATGGTTTATAATGTTATAATCTTGGATGGAGAATCTGTTAAATAGGAGATGTTTTGAATAAAGGGATTAAATTTTTATACTCAATGAAGTTTGCAATAATTATTTTGATTATTATTGGCGTTTACTCCTTTGGCTTGGTTGCTTTCAATGAATTTTATCCTGCATATACACAAAAAATGTTTGTTGAAGTTGTAAACTCATCAAACAATATCAATGCAGAGTACAGCGAATATATTAAGGGTAAGGATATTTCAAAAAAAGAGGAGAGTGATAAGCTTCAATTGGAGTTTATAAGGGAGACTTTTTATAAAGATATTCATGGCTGGTCGGATCTTAGATACTATATAGCAAATAATTTTCTCCAACTCTTTGATCAATTCAAAAGTTTTAACTATAGATTTCTATTAGCAGTATTAACGCTAAGCCTTTCTCTATGTGTTATATCCAATACAAAATCTGTATTCTACAGAGTTTTTAAACCCCAGTTTAGATCTTTGGATCTTATAAGAGGGAGCAAGCATGCTCTTGAACTTAAAAATGATGATGAACTAAATATTGTTAGTAGAGGTTTTAGAAGATTTGAAAAGGAGGAGAAGGGGATAAAGCTTATCTATCTCGTAAAAAACTCTCTAAGCTTTTCAGGTGCTTACATAGTTCATTTGGGGCTTGTTTCTATATTTTTAGGCGGACTTCTTATCTCTCTATATGGTATTAGATTTAACTCAACTGCATGGGAATATGAAAATACTCTTTTGACAGAATCTCAAAAAGAGGATTATGGTATAGATTTCAAAGTTACGGTTAATGAGTACAATGTAAGCTACACAGATGGTAAATTTCTATTTGACAGGGAAGGTTATAATAGAAACGGTTATGGTATGAAGATGGTTGCCGATTATGTTTCAGACCTTTCAGTTATTGAGGATGGTAAAGAGATAAAAAGAGAAAAGATAGAGGTTAACTCTCCACTGGAACATAAAGGGTTTACATTTTTTCAAGCAAACTCTACGGAGCTTATGGAATCAGATTTTAACTCTATTGGGGAAAAGATTTTTGACAAAGCAAAGCTCAATATTGTTATAAACGGAAAGAGTATAGATTTAATAGCGAATTATAGAGAACTTACACCTATAGAAGGAACTAAATTTTCTCTTCTTATGGAGGATTTTGATTGTAACTACCTTCAAATCTATGGACCAAATGAGAGAGCTTATATGAGGGATCAAGAGATTACTCTCTCTATTGTTAGAGAAGGTGAAATAGTTGGAAGGTATAGGGTCTTTTTAGATCCTGAAAAAGATTTTGAAGCAATAAAGGGGATTAAAGATTTGGACTCTATTACCCTTTTGGAACTTCAGCCTTTCTATAAAACAGGTTTGGAAATTTCAACCAATCCCGGATCTCTGTTTATATGGATTGGATTTTTACTTTCCTCTATTGGTTTGGTATTCGCCTTTTATTTAAACTATAAACAGATTTTTATAGCGAAGTTTAAAGATAAAAATGGTAAAGGTTCAATATTTTTAGCTGTTAATACTAAGTTTGATAATGATAAAATGTTGGAAGATCTTAAAATAAAATTGGGGGAAAATAGATGAATTTGGGAATAATTGAGATAGATGTTTTAAATCCGGGAGTATCTCTTTACTTACATCTTATTGCTATGTACGCTTATCTTTTTTCCGGTATTCTTTTTATTTTAAAGCCAATTTTAAAAAATAGAATCATTTCAACTCTGGCAGTATCATCTCTTGCAGTTGGTTTCATACCCGATCTTTTGGGATGGTTTTACGGTTGGTTTGAACTTGGAAGAATTCCTTTGGCAAATATGAGTGAGTTTGCTTTTGTAATGACTTGCATCTCTTCCGGTCTATTTTTAGCTCTCATATATAAGTATAAAGAGCCTTCAATTGGAACTTTTGTTGTTCCTCTTATATTTATGACGAGCTATACAGGTATCTACTTTTATACCGGAGTACATACAGAGCTTGTTCCGGCTCTTCAAAGCCATTGGTTAACTTGGCATGTTCTTTTAGCTGCCGTTGGTTCCGGAGCTTTTTTAGTATCGGCTGCTGTAAGTACTGCCTATCTTTTTAAGATATCTGTAAGTGAAGAGAATCTATTCTCAAAACTACTTCCTAAAGCTTCTCTTTTAGATAAAATTAACTATCAAAGTGTATCTATAGGGTATCCTCTGTATACAATTGGTGCTCTATTCTTTGGCTCAATATGGGCTCAATACGCTTGGGGAACATTTTGGGGCTGGGATCCAAAAGAGATTGGTGCCCTTATAATTTGGATCTTCTACTCTGCATATCTTCATGCAAGATTGAAAAAAGGGTGGAAAGAGAGAAAAGCAGCTTGGATGTCTATCATTGGTTTTATTATGGTAGCTGTATCCTTCTTTGGTAATAACTTCTTGGGTGGAAATCATGGATATGGTTAGGATGATTTTAGGCGTTCAAATGTTGGTAAGGGTATTGAGCCTATTTAAAAGGGGACAAATATTATTTATTCAATAACTTAATGGATAGTTAACGACCACAAAATGCAAGGTTTTAAATGATACTTTGTTAAACTGATACACCTGTTATAAAGGTTATCTTTGTATATTCATATAAATCTCTAACCAAAGAGTAGAAATGTTTCAATATATTTCTATTTATGGAGTTATTCTTTATTACTAAAAATTACTAAAAATTTTTAGCCAATACTGATTTAATTTGGAAATAGCTTATACTATCTCCAACTTCATCTTTAATTTTCCTAAGAGAATCTCTACCTACTTTTAGAGTAGCTTCTAAAATTACTTTTTCCTCATTCTCTGAAAAGATATCTTTCCAGTTTAACTCTTTTCTTTCCTCTTTGTATGCTCTAATTAAATGTTCTTCAATAGATCCTTTTGTTAAAGCTCTTTTTTTTGCAATATCTTCTATGGAGTATCCCTCTTTATAAAGGTTATAACTGGTTATGTAAGTTTTTTCAATCTTAGTTTCAATTCTCTTTTTAGGAGGTCTATTATTATTGGGAGTAGTGAAAATTTTCACCTTTTTCTCTATTTTAGGTTTCTCAATATTGTTCTCCACTAAATATTTTTTAACAACACCAATAAAAATCTCTCCATAAGATTTTAGCTTTTTCTCTCCAACTCCTTTAACATTTAGCATCCCATCTTTATCTGTAGGAAGGTGGGTAGAGATCTCTCTTAAAACCGCATCTGAAAATATTACAAAAGGTGGAAGATTCTCCTTTTCTGCAATCTCTGTACGAAGCTTACGAAGAGTTTCAAACAGTTTATTATCATAAGTAAGATCTAATCTTTTGTCTCTTCTAGATTTTCTCTTTTTGATAATACTTTTTTTAAAAAATATTTTCTTTTCTCCCTTTAAGATAGATCTTGCTGAAGGTAGTAACTTTAATACAGGATAGTCACTTCCCTCTAATATTAGATATTTTTTAGCTATGAGAGTGTTTATCATATCTTTTATTGTAGTGGCTTTATACTCTCTCATAATATTGTGGGTTGAAAGGTGTTGAAATCCGTTTTCTGTAACTTTTCTATTTTTAGAACCTCTAAGAATATCGGAGATCATGGTTATTCCCCAACTTTCTCCGGCTCTTACAATACAGGAGATAATTTTTTGAGCTTCTATAGAGATATCTACAAAATCATCCTTATTCACATTACAATTACTACAGTTTTCGCACCTCTCTTTGGGATACTCCTCTCCAAAGTAGTTTAGAATATATTTACGCAAACAACTATCTGTATAGCAGTATTCAGTAATAGATTCCAGTTTTTTTATATCATCCTCTTTCTTGAAATCTTCACTTTCAGAGTTTTCAATAAAATAGTTTTGAAGAAATAGATCTTGAGGTGAAAATATTAAAATACAGTCACCCTCATCACCATCTCTACCTGCTCTTCCGGCTTCTTGATAGTAGCTTTCCATATTTTTGGGCATATTATAATGGATTACATATCTCACATTTGATTTATCAATACCCATTCCAAAAGCGTTTGTGGCTATCATTACTTTACAATTATCAAATGAGAACATCTGTTGACTTCTCTTTCTTTCTTCACTACCCATACCGGCATGATATTTTGCAACGCTATAACCCTTTTCTTTACATAGTTCATAGAGAGATTCTACATCCTTTCTTGTTGATACATAAATGATTCCAGAACTATCTATATTCTCCTCAATATAGTTTATTATATAGCTCTTTTTATCTTCACCAATAATTGTTGTAAATGAAAGGTTTGGTCTGTCAAATCCCGAAATTGATATCTTAGGAGTATCTAAATTTAAATTTTTAACAATATCTTCTCTAACTTTAGGGGTTGCTGTTGCCGTAAAAGCTGAGATAATAGGTTTAGGATTTAGAGTCTCCGTAAAATTTTTTATTTTTGTATAGCTCGGTCTAAAATCATGTCCCCATTGAGATATACAGTGAGCCTCATCTATAGCTACCATAGATATGTCTATCTTAGTTATAAGATCTGTAAAATCTTCAGAATCCAAACGCTCCGGAGCCAAATATATAATTTTATACTCATTATTAAGAGTTTTTTCTATTCTATTGTTTATTTCATTATAAGTTAGAGATGAGTTTATAAATGTTGAGCTTATACCTAACTGGTTTAGATTATCAACTTGATCTTTCATTAACGAGATCAAGGGGGAGATTACCAGTGTAACCCCCTCTAAAATTAGTGCAGGTATCTGATAACAGATAGATTTCCCTCCACCTGTAGGCATAATAACTACACTATCTTTACCTTCAAGAATAGAGGATATTATACTCTCTTGTGGAGGTCTGAAAGAATCATACCCAAAATGTTTTTTCAAAAGTTTTAAAGCTTTATCAATCATATCTATTATTCCAATTGTTAAAACTTATATACAAAGAGATAAACAATAGGTATTGCAATTCCCAAAGCTAAATATATACCACCTCTTCCCCAAAGACCTTTTTTACCTTTTGTTATAATAATTCCTGTGAATGAAAGAATGATTAATCCAAGTGCATATAAATCTGAAAACCATGTCCAGGTTTTTATGGGATTATAGTGGAGATAGCTAATTTCATTAAAAACCTTTCTTTTTACGGTTCTTGAAAGGTTCCCTTTGTGAGAGTTCATATCAATTTTTAGATTCCCTCCCAAGAATATTATTTTTAAGGTTGAATCATTCTGAAAGTAGAATCTTTTATACTTCTCATCTATATCCAAAGATTTTAGTATCTGCTTGCAATAACTATCGTCAATATCTCCATCTTTAAGAGATAATTGGATCTCTTCATTAATAACTTTAAAACTTGGATTGTAGTGTTTCTTATGATTCAGTGCCATTCCTGAAAGGGCATATATTATGGTCATGCCAAAAAAGAAGAAGCCTAAATCTCTGTGAAGTGCTAAATTCCATTTTCTCCAATTGGGCTTTTTCACTATTTTCTTACCTCAAATTTACTACACTCAAGAAAGTAGTATGAAAGATAGTTTTTTTTACTATCCTTTATCTGTTTCCTAAGGTTTTCTATACGGCTGTATTCACTATTATCTTTTTTACACTCATCTTTGGATTCATCTTTCTTCTCGTACTTACACCCTTCGTGAGATTCTTTTTTATCCTTGTTTGCAACATCAAGTTCAGCTTCCCAATTGTCTAAATAATCGTTGTCTACTCTAAACTCTTTTACAATTCCGTTAAATTTGTACTCTTTACCACTCATTTCAGCCTCAAAAGCTCCAAGTTGTTTTGAGGGTGTAATTTTAAATCTGTTTTTACCATCTGTAGCAAACAGTTTTTTACCACCGTGGGAGCAAACATGCTCAACTTCAGCAACTAAACTCACCTCTTTGTTAAGATATTTTTCAGCAGAATCTACAAGGTCACTTATTGTAACAGTTTCTACTCCAAAAAGTTCTATTACAAAAAATAGTGAAATAATCGCCAAAACTTTAAACTTCATCTTCTTCTCCGTTTTTTATTATACAATAACCTATTATAGTGAACATATTAAATATCAGTAATTATTCATATTCTATCTATTACTTCTATCATAAAACCAAGATAAAAATTTTAAAAAATAGCGTTTTTTTTAAACCTTTTTACTTTTTGAATTCTTTGGATTGAGATTATATATTATAATGTGAGAGAGGGTTATAATATCTTGTAAACGATTTGTTTAGTTACGTATATTATTAACTTGTAATTTGCTAATTTTTACTTAGGATAAATTATGGTAAGCAGGGCTCAAAAAATTAGAGTTTTCATCTTTATAGGGTCAATTCTTTTATTGCTTGGTTATACAGCTTTTCTTTTGGTTGGAAGAAAGCTTTTGGAGCAGAATGATACCTATTTTATTAGACTTAAAAAACAGAGTGTTACGGGTTTAAGTGTTGGACAAGATGTTAGGTATTATGGTATTAACATTGGTAAAATTACCGATATTTCTATAAACAGAGATGATATATCTGAAATAATAGTTGAGGTTAGTATAAAGAGTGGAACACCTATTAAGAAGAGTACAACGGCAGAGTTAAATTTTTTGGGTATTACAGGTTTAAAGATTATTGAACTTTCCGGAGGGGAGAATGATGATGAGGATCTCGAGCCTTTGGGTTTTATAAAGTCAAAAAAAGGTGTTATTTCGGATATAACCGGTAAAGCTGAGGTTATAACAGAGAAGGTTGAGCTCCTTTTAAATAATATTATTGAGTTAACATCTTCCGATAACAGAGAATCTATATCAAATATTTTGGAGAGCAGTTCAACTCTTGTAAGTAGAATTGATTCTATTTCGTCGGGGATAAACATGTTGTTGAGCAAAAATAGAGGGGATATAAACTCCATAGTTAGGAGTAGTAGATCTCTTACAGACAGCCTTATGGTTACAATAGGTAATATAAATAGAGTAATTATTGGTATGGACAGCACAATAAACTCATCCTCTACCGTTGCTATTATTGAGAATCTTAGTAATAGTGTTAGAGCGTTAAACAGTAAATTACTACCGGAGATTGAGGAGGTAATTTCAAAAAGTAGTTTAGCTGTTACTCATATTGATAAAACTATCACTAGGAGTAGGAAAAACTTTATAGATTCTATGGAATCTTTAAAAGAGATGTTGGAAAATTTTAATGAATTTTCCAGACTTATTAGAGATAATCCCGATATCTTACTTAAAGGAAGGGAGTAGAGAATATGAGATTTTTTGTAGTAATACTTTTTTTTGTTTTTTTAGTTTCATGCGGTGTTAGGACATCTGAAAATTTTTATCTTTTGAATTATGTTACACCAAAAGATCCTCAATTTTTAATAAAATACAAAAATAAAGTTCCTTTACAATATTCTGTTCAAGTGGATGAGTTTGAGACCTCAAGATTGCTTGAAAGGAAATCAATAATAATAAGAGAGAGTATGCATAAGTTGCATTATGACAAAAAAAACAAGTGGGCTATAAAACCTAATAAAGCTATTAGATCTCTTATTTCAGATCAAATTAAAGGTTATGATGTGTTTCAGGAATGCTCTGAGGAATTTTTTAAAAGAGATCCTGATCTCTTCATTGGTGGTAAGATTAATAATATAGAACTTTACTCTTCGGAAGATTCCTATTTTGCTTATGTTGATATTGAGATTATTTTAAAAGATAAATTGGAAAATGTTCTTTTCTCATACCGAATAAATAGAAGAGAGGATCTTTTTAACAGGAACTTTGTTTATTTTGTTAAGTCTATATCGGATGTTCTAAAAGAAGAGGTGGATAAATTTATTGTAAAAACCTTAGATTTTTTAATATCGGGAAAGGGGTAATAGGTTATGAAAAATTTTATTTCTATTTTACTATTGTTATCGTTACTGTTTACTCTTGAAGGTAAATGGCTATCCGGAACTCCTGCTAATCAAATTAAAGAGGAGGGCTTAGATGATCACTTAGGAAAGGGAAGGTTGTTTATTCCTTGTATGAGTAATCCAAAGTGGGAAGTTCCTAAGATTTTTCTATATAAAAGAAATCAGAAATTTAATTATGATAGATATAGGGTAGATTGTAAATTTGGAAAAAGTACATTTCTTGATCCGGGGTATTATAGAATAGTTTTTGGAACGGCTGAAAGTCAAATGGATATGCTAACAGAGGAGTTTTCTATTAGTTCAGGTGAGACTTTTATATTGGAACAAAACTGGGCATCTCTTTTAGTTAAAGTTATTGATGAGAATAGGGAAGAGGTTAGAATTTCTTACGATATTTATGAGTTTGATGGTGCTAGAGAGATAGGGTCTAAATACTCAATAGATCAAACAGACTTTGAGAAACAGAGAGACACATGGATCCTAAGGCCGGGAAAGTACAAGATTGTAAAAAGTGGAGAGCCTTTTAATACAATAGTCAACTTTGTTACAATTGAGTTAGAAAAGGGAGATCTGTATCAATTTACTATAGTTGTTGATAGTGATACGAGAGAATTTAGAGGTTTTGGAGAACTGTTAGGTGAATCTGAGAAGGAGAAGTCAAATGTTAAGTGGCAGGAGAGATTGACCTTAAAAGGTGCTTTTTCTTTAAACAGTAACAATATTGACAGTGAAAAGGATTCTCAAACCGAAGCTAATTTTAACGGTAAAATAAAAAACAGGTTAAAGTATGATGTTAAGCCTTGGCTTATCAATCTGAATCAAATATTTGAAACGGATCTTCGTAAGAGTAATGAGGATGATATAAGAGTTATTAATGATAGATTTGATCTTACAAATACTGCAATCTTCTACTTTACCGATATCTTTGGTTTCTATGGTGAACTTAGCTTAAGATCTGAAATTTTTAGTAATACTAACTATTTTAGTGAAGATAAAAATATAAAGAAAATATACAGCTCAAAAGTTGAAACTTTTGAAGGCGTATCAGATATAGAAGTTTCGCCTGTTATTTTTCCTTTAACAACCGGAGAGGAGATTGGTTTTAACTTCCATCTTTTAAATGAACCAAGAGCAAACCTATACTTCAGAACCGGTATTGGTATGGAGCAAACAAACAATAACAATGTTTTTGAGGAGAGTGGTGTAGAAGGAAATTATACAATCTATAAAGAGATTGATAATAACTACATAAATGGTCTTGTTTTTAGTGCCGGGTCCGATTTTAGAGTGTTTTCAAATCTTAACTACGAAAGTGAGGTTAGGTTTATAAAATCCTTTACAAAGGCTGATGAATATAATTTTAATTGGGAGAATAATTTTACTTTCAATATTTTCCAATATCTAAGTTTAGAATACAATATTGATTTTCAATATAGTGATAAAAAGGATTATTTAGTGTGGAAACATAATCTCCTTTTAGAGTTCTCATACTATTTTACCAACTAATTTTTAAATCTTAAACTGTAAAAAAGGTGTAGGTTTAATATGAGTTATAAACTCTCAGGGGATAATATTGTGGTTTTTGATACCTTTAAGGTTGATACTGCTTCAAACTATTTCTCTTTGCTTAAAAAAAGGCAATTCTCAAAGATAGTTGTGGAGAAAGATTGTACTTATGATTCCTCAATTTTTCCTCTGTTAATATATGCTAAGAGTTTAAATATTGAAATAGATGTTTCTCAATCTCTAAAAAATGAGCTTTTACAGTTTCAAGAGGTATCATCTTATCAAACCGATAATGTTAGTAAAAAAAGTTGGCTTGAAAAGTTTGCCGAGTCTTTTGATAACTTTTTCGTAGAAATTTTTAATTTTGCCGTTCTTTCAGGGGATACACTTTATTACTCTATTAGAGGCCTTTTCACGAGAGACGGGAGAAAAGATGGGGCTGTATTTGAGCAGGTGGAACTTATTGGTAGAAAAGCCATACCTATAATAACTCTTTTGTCCTTTTTAATAGGTTTAATTCTATCCTTACAGTCTGCCGCACAGTTGAAACAATTTGGTGCCAATATATTTCTGGTTGATCTTATAGTAATCTCTATGATTAGTGAGATGGGTCCTATGATAACTGCTATTATTGTTGCCGGAAGGAGTGGTTCTGCCATTTCTGCGGAGATTGCAACTATGAAGATTACCGAAGAGCTTGATGCTCTTTCCGTTATGGCACTTAATCCTCTAAAGTATGTTGTTGCTCCAAGGATTATAGGTATAACAATATCTCTTCCTCTTCTTACTACTGCGGCTAATTTAATCGGTATTGCCGGTGGTTTCATAGTAGCTGTTTTATATCTTGATCTAAATGGAGATATTTTTATTGAAAGAGCTCTTTCTGTTATGACTATTAGAACATGGTTGATAAGTTTATTCAAAAGCTTTGTCTTTGCAATTCTCATTGGTTTAATAGGTGTTTTTTACGGTTTCAATGTAAAAGGTGGGGCTGAGGGTGTTGGAAGATCAACTACAGCTTCCGTTGTAGCGGCAATCTTTTCTGTAATACTTTCAGATGCTCTTTTAAGTTTAATCTTCTATTTTAAGTTTTAAGAGGGGATTTTATTTGGCTGAAAATGTTATTAAAATAGAAAATCTATTTTTTGGTTATGAGAATAGGATGATTCTAAAAGGTGTTGATCTTGAGATAAGAGAAAGGGAGATCTTTATTATTTTAGGTTCAAGTGGTGGAGGTAAAACAACTCTTTTAAAACAGATTGTAGGTTTGCTCAAGCCTAATAGCGGTAGTATAAAAATTTTTGATAAAGAGATTGTGGGTATTGATGAAATAGGTTTTGACTCTATTCTTAAACAGGTTGGTATGCTCTTTCAAGGGGGGGCTCTTATAAACTCTATGGAGGTTTGGGAAAATGTTGCAATGCCTCTATTACAACATACTAATCTTCCTCTAGATATTATAAAGAGTTTGGTTAGACAAAAACTAGCTCTTGTTAACCTAAATCATGCTTATCACTTACTACCTTCGGAGCTTTCGGGAGGTATGAAAAAGAGGGTTGCATTGGCAAGAGCAATTGCTTTAGAGCCTAAAATTCTGTTTTTTGATGAACCCTCTGCAGGTCTGGATCCCATAACAGCTAAGCAACTTGATCATCTTATTTTAGATTTGAAAGAGAAATTGGGTATGACACTTGTTATTGTAACTCATGAGTTGGAATCTATAAAGAGGATTGCTGACAGGATAATATTTTTAGTTGAAGGTAAGCCTATTTTTCAGGGAAGTTTAGAGGAAGCAAAGAGAGCTTCTATTCCTATTTTAGATCAATTTTTCAACTGGAAATAGTTCTTGTCTACAAAAAATATGGAATCTGTTTAATTAGATGGAGATTGTTGAAATAAAATGGGAGGGTTCTGTTTTAATTTTTTTCAGCAGATCTTATCTAAACTTCTATCTCTAACTCTTCGTTTGCTAACTCTATCTTAAGCTTTGAATTAGGGAACTGTTTTTCTCTGTAATCTATGGCTTTTTGGAGATGTGAGAGAATTATTTTACTATTGTACATAGGTTCGTGGTGAAAGATTATGAGTTTTTTTACATTTGCTTTGACAGCTATTTCTACTCCAATAGAGGGGGTTGAATGTCCATAGTTATAAAAATATTTAAAATCTTCTTGAGTATATTGTCCATCAAAAATTAGGAGGTCTGCATCTTTATAAAATTCAATCCATTTGGAGTAGTTTCTATTTTTAGGATATTCGCAATCCGTTGCATAGATTACTTTTTTACCTCTTTTATCAATAATTTTATACCCATAACATCCGTTGGGGTGTATCATTCTTATTGGCGTAATATTAAATCCGTTTATATCTTCAGATTTTAAAGGCTTTAGGTATTTAAACTTTTTCTCTGATCCTGTTTTATTGAATTGTACCGGGAAAAGATCTTTTTCTTGATTTTTATTTAGTACTTCTTCTATGTTTTTGTGAACACCGTAAAAGTTCACTTTTTTTTGAGGTGAATAGAGGGGCTTAAAAAAAGGTACTCCGTTTATGTGGTCATGATGAAGGTGTGAAAGAATGATATGAATTTCACTGTCTCCTCTCTTATCAAGATCATTTCCCAATATTTTTAATCCTGAACCGGCATCAAGTATAATTGATCTATTGTTTGACTCTATATGTATACATGATGTATTACCTCCAAATATGGATTGGAGATCCCTTGGTATATTCGAGAGGACAGTATCAGCATCTAATCCTTTACCCTTTTCTAGAGTAAACTCTATAATAGACCTAATTTTTTCTCTATATTCTGATGGCAGGAGAGGTGTTGGAATGGAACCTCTCACTCCATAAAATTTAATTTTCATTTGATTTCTTAACCGTCTCTCTTTTTAAAACTGATACAAACAGATCTTTTATTCTATTATCCCAAGCTATGTATATAGCATAGAATGAGATTAATAGGGTCGTGTTTATCAAAATACTGAAAATTGCTTCCAATTTACTGTCATAAGTGTAATTAATATAAAAAACTGTTATAGATAAAACAATAGCAATATTTATTGCTGAAACCACAACATACCTTCCAATCAATGAGTATAGATCTTTTTTGAACTGTACCCCCTCTTTTTTTAGGGAAAGATATAGTAACAGAGCATTTATATATGTAGAGGCAGATGTAGATATAGCAATACCTATATGTCCAAATTTGAATAATTTTATTAGAGACAAAGATATTATTATATTTGATATTGATCCTATAATTGAGATTAAAAGTGTTTTTTTGTTTTGTTTGATAAGGGAAGCTATCCTTATGAAATAACTGTATATTCCCAAAGGTAAAATACCCCAGCTGAAATAGAATAGAGCATTTGATGTTAGGATTACGGATTTATTGTCAAATTGATTTCCCTTGTAAAATATATATATTATCTCTTCGGAGTTTATAAGCATTAGAAAGAGAGCGGGGGTGAGTACAACAAAGTATAGAAGTAAACCCTTTGAAAATGCATTGTTGAATTTATCTTTCTCTTTCTTAAAATCAATTTCAGATATAATAGGTATAATTCCTCTGGCTATAGAGAGGGAAAGAATTGCATGTGGTAGCTGGAAAAATCTTGTTGCATAGGTTAATGAAGAGAGAGAGCCGGTTATTAGAGTTGATGCCAATATCTTATTAATAACTTCTGAACTTTTATTGAAGATAGAGTTGAGACCAATAATAAAACTCTCCTTTTTTATACTAACCTTATCCTCTTTTTCAAGTGTAAGACTCTTATAGTACCTAAACTTTGTATTTTTTTTAAATTTTTTATTCAGCAAAGAAGGAAGTTGTACTAAAAATTGTGAAACTCCTCCAATTAGAAAACCAATGGCTAAGGAGAAACCTCCCAAGCTTTCACTAAAGAGGAGTATAGAGAGTATTATTCCAAGATTTAAAAATACCGGAGCAAATCCAAAAATCCAGTTTTTCTCTAGAAAGTTAAGAACTCCTCCCAAAAACGCCGCTAAACCTATAAAGATCATAAACGGTAACATTATTAGACTTAAGTTTAGGGTTAGTTGGTAGTCAAAATTTTTATTATTTCCAAAAGCCCAACCAAATATTGAAGGGAAATAATCCCCTAACTTAAAAAATATTGGCAGAGCAATGTATAAGAATAAAGTGGCTATTATGAGAACAATGAAGAAAATGTTAAATGTGGAGGATATAAATCTCCATCCACTATTTTTATTTTTCATATACTTGAGTTTGAAGGGAGGCATAAAAGCTCTTTCAACCATATCCTCACCGAGAATCTGCCTAAATAGGGAGGGAAAGGTTATTGCAAGCATTACAGCATCGGCAACTTTACTTGTACCAAAAAATCTACTTATAACTATTTCTCTGACAAGACCTGAGATTCTCGATATGAAGGTTCCCGATAAAATTTTTAATATATTATTTACTGCCCTATTCAAACTGTTTCCTAAACTCATTAAATTGAGATTTTAAATTTTCTAGTTCAGATTCTAATATTTCAATTCTATTGTAAAGATCTTCATTCTCTACTCTTTCAACAATAGTTTCCTCTTTTTCACCTCTTTTTTCGTAAAGGTTTTGAGAGTATCTAAACTCTCTATTACCCGGTTTTAAGGGTAGTTTGGAAACAAGCTCCATTTCAAGATGGTTCTCTAAGCTAAGAACTGTTTTTTCAACATCTTCGAGATCCTCAAAACTACAATACCTTGTTGATCTTGTTTTTAACTCACCCAGGGTCTGTGCTCCTCTCAAAATAAGGATTGAAAGTATTGCAAACTGTTTCTCATTTAATTGATAATATTTACTAATCTTTTCTTCATATTTTGGTTGTCTTGAACTTCCTGATATGGTTACCTCCCATACAAGATTTTTCTTTTTTAGAGAATCTAAAGCTTCCACAACATTATCTTGGGTTAGTTGAGAAACTGGCTCTCTATTACTTTTCTGATTTGAACCAACCACTATAGAGTTTATTGTTAGAGGGTAGTTTTCCGGTGTAGTTTTGGATTTCTCCATTATTGTTCCTAAAACTCTTGCCTCACTAAATTCTAATATTTCAATATCCATAAAAATTTCCTCAAATTTAACCGCTTTACAGAAGCTACAACCTTTTTTAATCATATAAATTATTTGTTTGATAAAATATCAACAATTTAATTGATAGAACTTTTACTAGTTAAATATTTTCCATATGTTGTAGTAAATATTCTCAAAAAAACCTATATTTTTTTCTGCTTCTTCTGTTATAGGTTTTTTTCTTTTAAAAAGAAATATTGGTCTTGCCTTCTTTTTGTTTAAAGACTCTTTCTTAAAAGCAAACTTATTGAACCAAGGATAGAGAGTATCTTTTTTCCCTATAATAATAGTTTCCGGAAGAATCATTTCATCGCTATCTAAAAAAAAATTAACTCGAACTCTTTTATTCTCTTCTACTACAACAATTCTGTTTTCAGATTTGTACCCTATAAATTGTGCTTTTACCTCATAGAGCCCCTTTTTTACAGGTTCTATATAGTAGAAACCTTTTTCGTTACTTTCGGCTCCCAGAGTTGTTCCTGATATGGTTATATTTGTTCCTGAAAGAGGATTCCCTTCTCTGTCAAAAATATTTCCCACAATAGATCCCCCTTTGGGGAAAAGAGGTATGTTGATAAGTAAGATTATAAATATTAAGTAATGCTTCATAAGTATTGATTCTCCATAAATAAATCTTGAAATCCCATACAAATATAATAGATACTACTGCTAATATGAAAGGTTCAAAATCATAATTTATTTTTATCTGAAAAAGCTGTTTATTGTGATTTGATTAAGGGAATAAAAAATGTTATTTTCTATAGTTATGGTCTTCAGTTATGGTCTTCTCAAATAAGGTATAAACATTATCCGTTTAGTTACGGTAAAATGGATTTGATAAATCCATTTCATAATTAAAGTTTTGAACTTTTAAACTTCTTCAGTAGATTCTGCTTATTTAATAACTTTTCATTATCTTTTTTGTTGCTTTATTATTTTAAATAATATTTAAAGGATATTACTTATGTGAGGTGGTTATTAGTAATTTCATAATTAACAAAAATTGTTGTTCTATTTTTATTACTATTTTATTATATTATCATTTTGAGGATAGGTTTATATAAAGTTGACAGGTATTGTGATGATAAATGAAGTTACCACTTTAAAAGTTAGAGGCAAAGGGATTTTTAACTTAAAGAAAAGTGAATACTTGTGTGAAAATTGTAGAAATATTTTAGATTCAGAGGAGTATTCTGTTTGCCCTTTTTGTGATGTACAGATAGTTAGTAAAAAGGCTTTAGATTTTTTTAATAATGGAGAGCTTGCCTCCTCTTTGGATGAAAAGATTAATAATTATACCTTAGCAATAGATTCCGAACCTCAATTTTACTTAGCCTATTTTAATAGAGGATTCTCATATCTAAAGAAGGGTAAGAATAATGAGGCTATAAGGGATATAGAAAGTTCAATACCTATTTTCAAAGAGGATGTCAAAGTCTTAAAAAAGGTTGGTGCGATTTTTGGGAAGCTAAAAAGGTTTGATAAGGCTGAAGAGATGTATAAAAGAGTTCTTTGGCTAAAAGAGGATGATGTTGAATCTATGAGGCTTTTGGGTGTTTTATATGGAGAATTAAATGATAGAGAAAAACAGATAGAATCTTATGAAGGGCTTATTAAAATATCAAAAAGAGATCTTTCTTCCCTTAGAGAACTTGGTAAAGCTTACCTTGATACGGCTCAATATGAGAAAGCCATTGATGTTTTAACTAAGGCAATAGATATAAAGAAAGATTCCGATACAATCATAAATAGAGGTGTTGCTTACAAGCACCTTAAGCAGGATGGCAAGGCTGTTGCGGATTATGTTGAAGCTATAAAACAACTGTCTGAAGAGTATAATGAGAATGAAACTGAGTTTATAAAAAAGAGAGCTCTTATAAATATAAAATTCCAAGCTTATAAAGATGCTGTTTCTGATTTAGAAAAGTTGGTTTCGTTGTTTCCTGACAGAAAAAAGTTTTCTATGCTTTATATTGAGACATTATTAGAGATAAATAGTTATGATAAAGCTGAAAAGCAGTTGTCTCTCCATCTGGAAAAGTTTAAAGATGATAATATTGCAGTATACTTGAAGGGAAAACTTCTTTACGATGTTGGAAAATTCAGTGAAGCAAATCTTTGTTTTAAAGATTATTTGGAAAAGAATGAGCAAAACAACAAGGATGATTTTTTTCTCTATGGTAAATCTTTTGAAAAGATTGGAGATTATGATGCAGCAAAAGAGCAATACTTAAAATCTCTTGAACATGATAAAAATGATAAAAGAACTTTAAGATCTTTGGTTTATATTTTTGAAAAAACAGATGATACGGAAAATCTAAAAAGATATCTTTCTATTTTAATTGATCTGGACTCTTCGAATCCCGAGTATCTTGAAAAATTATATAATATTAATTTTGTTTCAAAATCTTTTCCCAATGCTGAAGAACTTCTTGATAAACTTGTTGAGATTGAGGGTAAAGAGAAACATTTTGGGAAATTACTTGACCTGTATGTTGAGAGTAATCAAATAGAAAAACTCAGTACTCTTGAAGATGAAATTTTGAAAATTGATAATGAAAAACAGTTAGAAATCTTTAAGATAGTAGTCGATGCTAATAGAGATTCTTTAGCTATGAGAATTGCTGAAAGAAACTCTTTTATATCTTCAAGCCCTGAATTTTTCCCTTCTCTGTTTAATATCTACCTTTCTAACAACGATGATGAGAAGCTCAGTGAACTAATAAATAGCTTTGACATTTACAAATTTGATGATAAGCTGAAAGTAATGATTGGAAGCTATTACATTGATTCTGAAAATCCTGAAGGTTTTAGTATTCTTTCGGAAGTGGAATCTTTCATAGAGTCTTCGGATATTTTATTTAAGTACCTAAAGATTCACTTTGAAGATAAAAACTATGAAAAAGTTGTAGAATTAACCAATAGCTTAGAAAGGTTTGAAAATATTGGTAATCTTTGTTTTCTTAGAGGTAGATCTTTTTTAGAGTTAGGAAGATATTCAGAAAGTTTAAAAGCTTTCAATGATAGTTATGATTCAGGATTTACCAAAGATGATCTCTTTAGGTACAGAGGAATTGTTGAGTTTTATCTTAAAGATTATGGTAATTGTCTCAAAGATTTAGAGCGTATACCTCTTTCAGATTTTGATTTTGGTCTTTTAGAAATATTTACAGAGGCAGTGAACTCATTAGAAAGTTATGAGCGAGGAGTTGCTATTGTAAATTCTTTGGAAGGGGTTTCTAACTTCCCTGTAGATGCTTCTTTCTATCTTATAAAAAGTTCTTTGTTTTATAAGATGAAAAATTATGAAGAGTGTTTAAGTATTTTGGAATACTCTTTGGATAAGTATCCTGAAGATTTAGAGCTAATTAAGCTAAAGGGTGAAATACACTTTGAAATGAAGGATTTTCAGAAGGCTTCCGAAGAGCTTTATAAGGTTGTTGAAAAAAGGGAAGGTGAAACAGGCACTGAACTTAAACTCTTAGAAGTTTATTTCAATACTGGTTTTCCTAAAACATCACATAATACAATTATTAAAATATTGAATAAATATCCTGAAGAACCTGATTTCTTAAAGTTTAAACTTCTTTTTCTTTATAGCCGAAACAGATATGATGAAGTTATTAAGTTAGAGGGAAAAACTAGCGAAAATTTTGAGGTTGTGTCTGCAATATCGGACTCTCTTTTTAGACTTGAAAATTTTAATAGAGTTGTAGATTTTCTTAAACCTAGAGTTGAGGAGTATAATAGTTGGGAGCTTTATAAAATTTTGGGAGACTCTTGTAAGGTTCTTGATGATAAGGAGAATGCTCTTTACGCATTTACTAAAGCTTTAGAGTTAAATAAAAACTCTGTTGAACTTATTGTTGCTAGGGGTAAGTTGAACTACGAATTGGAAAATTATAGAGAAGCTGTTGAAGATTTTTCTAAAATCAATGAAAGTGAGGAGACTTTTTATGATGTTTCCAAGCTTATGGCATTATCTTATCAAAAACTTTCTGATTTTGATAATTCGGTTCTCTATTTTTCCAAAAATATTGAAAAAAATCCTACAGATTATGAGCTTTATTTTTCTAGGGCAAATATTTTTGTGGAACAGAAAAAATATAAAAAAGCTATTTATGATCTCAATGTTTATATAGAGAATAACCCCAATAATGTTGAGGCTTACAAGAAAAGAGCTTTATGTAAATTAGAAACTACTTTATATCAAGAAGCTACTAAGGATTTTAGTGCAGTTTTAGAATCTGAGAAGGATAATATTTCAGCTCTCATGGGAAGAGGTAATTGTTACTACTTAATGGGAGATTATGATAATGCTTTAGAGGATTTTATAAAAATCTTAGATTTGGATAAAAGCTTGGATAATATAAGATTTTTGAAAGCTAAAGTATTGTTTGACAAGGGAGATATTAACTCTGCTTATGAAGAGATTACTCTTCTTGGAGATGATTTTTATGCTGAAGAGCTTCTAACTTTAAAGGGTAAGATTTTTGTTGCTCTGGATATGATTGACGAGGGTTTGAGTGTTTACTCCAACCTTATTGAGAAAGATTCTAATAATCCTTACTTGTATCTTTTAAGAGGAGTTCTTTTTGGTAAAAAGGGTGAGTATAAAAAATCGTTATCTGATTTTAATAAGACGGAAAGTTTAAAAACAGAATCTTTTGTTAATGATGATAAGCTCAAGCTGTATACTGAAAAAGGAGTTGCAAATTTTCACTTGGGTAATATGGAAGAGTTTGAGAAAGATTTTGAAAAAGCTTCCGAGTTCTCATCTGATAAAGACACTCTTTACTTTGAAAAATTTAAACTCTTGTTTAATAAAGGTAAGTTTAAAAAGTGTTTGAAGTTAGCAGCCACAATATCTGATACTTATACTAATAGTAGTAAAAAGCTTTTAGAGATGAAGCTATCTATTTATATGAAACTTAAAAACTTAGATGCTTCAATTGATACCATAAAGATTTTACTGGATAAAGATCCTGAAAATGTTGAGCATAATAAGAGTTTGGCAGATATATATTTCTTTAAAAAGAGTTATGAAGAAGCGGCACATTATTATTCTATTGTCCTAAATCTTAAAGAGGATGACTTGAATAGTTTTATTTCAAGAAGTAGGGCTTATTATGAACTCAAGGAGTATGTTAAGTCTAAAGAGGATTTGGATTCTGCAATAAAAATAAAAGGTAAAGATATCTCTTTCTTACTTGTTAGAGCTAAAATCAATACGAAAATTAAGGATTTTGAGAGTAGTATTGAGGATTATAAGCTAGTTTTGGAGCAGGATGGAAATAATAAGGTCGCTCTTGAAAAAATAGTTAAATTGTATCTTGATGCAAATAGATTTGATGAAGCTAAAGATGCTCTTCTTAAAATAGTTTCCATAGGTTCTCAGAAACCGAAGACTTTTTATACATTAGGCTATATGTTCTTTAAGGAAGAAAACTTTGAGAAAGCTATTAAGTATTTTGAGAAGGCCTTATCTCTAGATTATAAAAACTCCACCCTTTTTAACGACTTAGGATACTCATATTTTGTTTTGAAAAATTTTGAAAAAGCGGAAGAGTGTTATAAAAAAGCTATAGAGCTTGATGAAAAGTGTGTGGATTTATACAAAAATAGAGCTAAGCTTTATATTACCACTGAAAAGGATACGCTTGCTCTTGAGGACATGAATAAGATACTTAAATTTGTTCCTGAGGATTCCGATATACTATTTGATAGAGCTAAACTTTATATGAAGCTTGGTAAAAAAGATAAGTTTTTAAGCGATATAAACAGGTCTATAGAGATTTCAGATCTTCCTGAATACAGAAAAATGAGAGGTCTTTACTACTTTGATTTAAGGGAGTATAAGCTTTTTATTGATGATTTTGATTATGTTGAATCTGAGGATATAACTTTAGAAGATCTTAAAAAACGGGCTTTAGCATATTATGAACTCTCTCAATATGAAAATGCTGTTTCTGATTATGACTACATATTGGAAAGAGATAGTGAGAACATAGATCTACTTTTCAAAAGAGCAAATAGCTGTATGATTCTTAAGAGGTATAACAATGCTATTGTGGATTATGAGCGTATTCTAAAAGATTTTCCTGATTCAACACTGGTTTATGTTCCATTGGCTTTTGCTTATGGGAATATAGGGGATTTGGAAAAAAGCGAAAAGCTTCAGAGAAAATTTATTGAGTATTCCCATGGAATGTTGCCGGAAGATTCTAATTAGGATCTTCTTCTGTTTTTTAACAAATCCTATATTTTTACGGCAATACTTTCAGTAAATCCTAGAATGAAAGTAGATTCTATTTAGTATAATCCAAACCTTTATATTAAACTTAGTCTAATAAAACAGGAGAGGATGCTGAAATGGAAAAAGAGAGTGTAGAGTTTAGTGATTTTCTTAAGTTAGATATAAGAGTTGGAACTATTATAAATGCTAAAAATTTTGAAAAGGCTAAAAATCCTTCTTATCAACTGGAGATAGATTTTGGAAAAGAGATAGGTGTTAGAAAATCTTCTGCACAAATTGTTGAAAAGTATAAAATTGAAGAGCTTCTGAACAAAAAGGTTTTGGCTGTTGTAAATTTCCCTAAACTACAAATTGCAAACTTTTTTTCTGAGGTTTTAGTTTTGGGAACATACTCCAAAGGTGGTGTTTCTCTTGTTGTACCAGATAAAGAGGTAGAGAACGGAGATATATTAGGATAGCTTTTAACCTCTTCTAAAACTATCTTTTTGACAGTTTAATTAAATTACTAAGCTCATTTAATGCTTCCAAAGGTGTCATACTGTTAAGATCCAGTTTTCCTAGCCTATCTCTGATAATATCATTATCAGGTTCAAAAAGTGATAGTTGTACTGAATCTTTTGTTGAGGATTCAGCTATGACCGGCTGTTCATCCGGAGTTAAACTGTTTTTCTCAAGATTTTTTAATATCTCATCCGCTCTCTCTAAAAGTTTACTCGGAAGTCCGGCTAGTTTTCCCACATAGATCCCATAGCTACTACTAGCATATCCTTTAATAATCTTCCTTAAAAATATAACCTCATCTTTATACTCTCTAACCGACACCGTATAGTTTATAACATTATCCAAAACCCTTTCCATTTCTGTAAGTTCATGATAATGGGTGGCAAACAATGTTCTCGAAGAGAGAGATTTCTGATTATGGATATACTCAACAATAGACCAGGCTATAGAAAGTCCATCAAAGGTTGATGTTCCCCTTCCTACCTCATCTAAAATAATCAATGACTTTGGTGTTGCATTGTTTAAAATATTGGCACTCTCAAGCATCTCTACCAAGAATGTAGACTCCCCTCCCGCAAGATTATCCGAAGCTCCAACCCTTGTAAAAATCTTATCGACAACTCCAATAGAACCGTAATCTGCCGGTATAAATGATCCCATCTGTGCAAGTAGGGTTATAAGGGCTACCTGTCTTAAATAGGTGGATTTACCTGACATATTAGGTCCTGTTATTATATGAATAAGCTCCTCATCATCTATAAAAAGATTGTTGGGGATAAACTCATCGGTTGAGTCTAAAATACTCTCAACTACAGGGTGTCTTCCGTTTTTTATCTCTATGGTTGTACCGTTTGTAAGAACCGGTCTCGTATAGTTGTTTCTTCTCGCAACAATAGCAAGGGAGTTAAAGATATCAATCTGAGCAATAATATTTGAGTTGGCTTTAATAATATTGATATAATCTAAAAGTTTCTCTCTTATCTCAATAAAGATAGATTTTTCCAGAGCTTTAATCTTATCATCAGCATTTAATATCTTCTCTTCGAGAACCTTTAGTTCGTCATTTATAAATCTTTCACTATTTGCAAGGCTTTGTTTCCTTACAAAACTCTCCGGAATCTTATCTCTGTACTTCTTTGTAACCTCATAGTAGTAACCAAATACCCTATTGTATCCAACCTTTAGATTTGGAAGATCGAGTTGATCTCTTAATCTCGTCTGAATTTTAAGTATCCAATCTTTTCCATTGTTCACAATATCTCTAAGAGTATCCAGTTCATCGCTAAATCCATCCTTTATGAAACCTCCATCATTAATGTTTATTGTGGAAACCTCAGATATGGAGTCATCTATAAGTGATACAATCTCAGAATAATCTAAAAATTTCTCACAAAGTTTTTTTGATGCAGTAGGAGAGTTCTCTATCAGACCGATAATATCCGGAATACTCCTCAATGACCTCGATAGATTTTTAAGATCGGGTGGTAATACTCTTAGTGTAGATATTCTCCCAACGACCCTTTCAATATCACTGACCCCCGAAAGGGTTTTTGAAAGTTTATCAGAGATACTACTATTATCTTTTAAATACTCAACTATCTCTAGTCTGTCATTTATCTCTTCGAGATCTTTAAGTGGTGAGAGTATCCATTTTTTAAGGATTCTGGCACCCATACCGGTTTCAGTCCTATTGAGAACTCCAAACAGTGTAGCTTTTTTATCCCCATCATATTTAAGAGGTTCAATGAGCTCTAGGTTTCTCCTGCTACTCTCATCAATACCCACATATTGATCCGGAATGAATAGTTTTATGTTATTGAGATGGGTAAAATCTTTTTTTATAGTGGTTTTTAGATAGGATAGGATAATACCACTTGATATTATTGAAAGAGATTTCTCTTTAATACCCAAAGATTTTACAGAATTGATATTGTAATATTCAAAAAGTTCGGAACTCGTATACTCTAAATCAAACTTCCACTCCTCAACGGTTGTTTTTACACATTTATAATCTTTAACAATGGAAAGTTTGGTTCCCTCTTTGTAAAGAACCTCTTTGGGGGAGAAGTATAGAAGAAGCTCTTTAGCTTCATAAAATGATTCTGTTTCAGATGTTATAAACTCTCCGGATGAAACATCTACAAAGGAGAGAGCGTATCTGCCTTTATCCTCATAGAATGAGCAGAGGTAGTTTATAGAATCCTTCTCTAAGAGATTATCGCTCATAGCTGTTCCGGCACTCACAACCTCAACAATCCCCCTTTTTACAACCCCTTTAGCCTGCTTGGGATCTTCAAGCTGTTCACAAACAGCAACCTTGTATCCGGCTTTAACCATCTTTGAAAGATATGTTTCCAGATGGTGATGGGGGAATCCTGCAAGAGGTATATCCTTTTCAAGATGTTTTCCCCTCGTTGTAAGGGTTATGTTTAGCACTTTACTTGCAACTACGGCATCATCAAAAAACATCTCAAAGAAATCACCCAACCTATAGAAAAGTATATGCCCCGGATTTTTCTCTTTTATATCCAAATATTGTTTCATCATTGGTGTTAATTTATCTTTAGATGCCATTCTTTATGCCTTTAATTATAGTTAATTGTATCTTATTAAAACTCTCTATACAGAAGATCTTCTTCTACAGTTTATGTAAAGTAATCTCTTGTAGTTACAAATTATAGTAATATTTATAATTTTGGTACAAGATCTTTAACAGCTTTAAATAGTCTTCAAAAAAATCTAGGATTTTTCAGACTTCCGATAAGCTTCGCATTACTTCGTCATCGATTTTTTCTGCTCAAGTCACCTAGTATTTCTAGGCTCCTATCCCATAAAAATTGGGTTCCTTGTACTACTCGCTTCTCGAAAGTCTGACTTTTTAAGGCAACCTCAAAAATCTAGGATTTTTGAACACCTTATAAATATATAAAAATGAAAGGGAAAATATATGAAAAAAGTGAGGAAGTTGGAAATTATTAGTTGGAGCCACTTTAATATGATATTTTATTTAGGATTATTTGTTTTGAAACAATACCTTCTCCTCAAAAAATGGGGAGCTTATGCCAACGGATAATATAAAAAAAGCTATAATATTTATGCTTATATCATCTTTAAGTTTTGCTTTTATGGGTGTTTTTGTAAAAATACTTGTAAACATTCCTGTTTTTGAGAAGGTTTTTGTAAGAAACTTAGTAAGTTTATTTATAGCTCTATTTGTTATTTTGAAAAAAGGTAAACCAATTTTTGGTAAAAAAGAGAACCAAAAATATCTCATAGCAAGATCCCTTTTAGGACTCTCGGGAGTAATTTTATTCTTTTATGCCCTTAGTAATATGTACTTGGCAGATGCTTCTATCTTAAATAAGATATCCCCATTTTTTGTTACCCTTTTTGCAACCCTATTTCTAAAGGAAAAGCTATCTAAAATACAGATACCTGCTCTTATTATTGTATTTATAGGTGCAATTATGATAATTAAACCCAGATTTGATTTCTCTGTTATTCCGGCTTTAGCCGGATTCCTATCTGCAATATTTGCCGGAGGAGCCTATACAATGGTGAGACATCTAAGGGGAAAAGAGGATCCATCTACCATTGTGTTCTACTTCTCATTTGTTTCTGTTATAGGTATTTCCCCATTTCTATTTGTAGATTTTGTTATACCTAACTTTATTGAGGCTCTATATCTTATAGGTATAGGTGTATTTGCAGGAATAGCCCAGATTGCTCTTACCCACTCTTACAGATATGCAAAGGCTTCAGAAATTTCTATATACAACTATACAAATATAGTTTTTTCTGCCATATTAGGGTTTGTAATCTTTTCAGAGATTCCCGATATTATAAGTATAGTTGGAGGCTTACTGATAATAATAACCGCTTTTATGGTATTTAAATATAATCTCAAAAACGGTAGTAAATAGTTGGAGGGAAATGATATGAAAAGAGTAATAATAGGGTTACTGATTATTTTTGGAGTTCTGCTTTCAGATGATTTTATCACTCTAGAGCCCTATTCAACCTTTGATAGTGGTATGATTGATGAATCTTCAGGTATATCAAAGAGTAGAAATTTTGAGAATATATACTGGACTTTAAACGATTCGGGGGATGAAGCCAGAATATTTGCCGTAGATAGAAAAGGAACTCTATGTATACCTTCGTGGATGGAAAGTAGAGAGAAGTATAAGGGGTTGGAGATAAGTGACGCTGTAAATATTGATTGGGAAGATATTACTACTGATAACGAGGGAAATATATATATAGCTGCTTGTGGAAATAATGGTAATACCAGAAGAGATTTAGCTATTTATGTGGTAAAAGAGCCCAATCCTAAAAATGTAACTGCGACCAGAATCTCAAGACAGATAAATTTCTACTATCCGGAACAGAAAGAGTTTCCTCCCATAAATAATAATTTTGATTGTGAAGCTATCTATTACAGAGAGGGGAATATTTACCTTTTAACTAAACATAGAGCAGATTTAAATACAGTATTATATAGGATTGATCTTTCTGACAAAAGGGATCTTATTCCGGCTAAAAAGTTGGCAGAGTTCAATATTGAAGGTAATGTAACAGCTGCTGATTGTAGTAGTGACGGTTCCAGAGTTGCCGTTTTAACATACAATAATGTTTGGGTTTTTGATACAGACGGTGAAAATATCTTTAAGGGGAAAAAGAGATTTTTAAGAATTAGTGGTAAACAGTGCGAAGGGATCACCTTTGATACCAATGAGAGATTGATTATCACCAATGAGCAAAAAGATCTTTATGAACTTGATATTGATAGAATGAATACAAGGTAAAAGTTTATGGTTTTTCTGCAAGTTCTCTATCTTGTATTGTACTTCAACTTTTTATTGAGTAAAATAAACCGTAAATAGTCTTGACTTTAAAAACAAACTTGTTTATATTTGCTTCTTCTTGAAAGAAGAAAAAGATAAGGAGCAGGTTGATGTACGCTGTTTTAAAGCTTGGTGGGAATCAGCACATAGTAAGGAAAGATGATATTATCAAAGTTAATAGACTTCAATTTGATAATGGTGCTGAGTTTGAGATAAATGAAGTTCTTGCAATTGGTGAAGGTGAAGATGTTACTTTTGGTACACCTTTCGTAGAAGGAGCTAAAATTAAGTTTGAAGTTCTTGAAAACAAAAAAGATAAGAAAGTTGTTGTTTTCAAAAAGAAAAGAAGAAAAGGCTATGAGAGAAAAAAAGGTCATAGGCAACATATCTCTGTAGTTAAGGTTAAAGAGATTTTAAAGTAAAATGATTAATAGAGGATAAGATGGCTCACAAGAAAGGTGTTGGTAGTTCCAAAAACGGTCGTGATAGTAATCCTAAGATGCTTGGTATTAAGCTTTACGGTGGTCAACACGCAAAAGCTGGTTCTATCTTAGTAAGACAAAACGGGACAAAATTTCATGCCGGTGAAAATGTTGGTGTTGGTAATGATTACACACTATTTGCTTTAGCTGAAGGTAAAGTTCAGTTTAATGTTAAGGCTGGTGGAAGAAAGTATGTTTCTATAGTTCCTATGGATGCATAGTTTCGTTGTCTAGTTTCCTTATCAAGCCTAGTTTATCTAGGCTTTTTTTATTTTAAGGGAGGGTAATATAGATTTTCTATCTCTTCGTTGAATCAAATTTTGCTTTAATTATTTACTTACTCTACTAAGATACCTTCCTCAAATTAACTTTGTCATAAATGGTTAACCTTTATACCCTTTCAGTGAGCCTCAATTACTTCTACAGCAATAAATGATAAAATCCTTTAAAATTTAATCTCTAAATCATATTTTGATCCAATCATAAATATCTAATATCCAATTCTGTAATCTTTATTAATTGTATATCTATTCTCATTACTATATATTACACAATATTTGATTTAAAAAGGTGTAGGGAAGGTAGTGAATGTCTGAAAATATGAAAATGATGCCTAATGATATTGAGGTAGAGAAAGCTCTTATATGCTCTATACTTATTGATGAGGATTATAACGAAAAACTTAGAGATATCAATCTTAAATCAGATAGTTTTTATGCTAATGAACATAAAATTATTTTTGAAGCTGTCCAAAAACTACAATCTGACGGAAGTAATGTTGATCCTTTGACTCTTAATGCTACTTTGAAAAGTATGGGCAAATTGAATGATATTGGAGGAGCTGCTTATATTGCGGAGCTTTTAGGTGCTGTACCCACATCTGCAAATATTAGATATTATGCCCAAATTGTAGAGAGTAAGCACACTCTTAGATCTATAATAGGTATATCAACAACAACTATTGAAGATGCTTACAGTGAAACAATTGATGCTAAAGATCTTTTAGATAGAGCTTCCAGTGATCTTTTTTTACTTTCTGAACAGAGATCCCAAACTGCACCGGAGAAGATTGATAATGCTGTTATTTCCACTGTAAAACAGATTGAGGAGTGGAGTAAAAGAACAGGTAGTGTTTCCGGCATTCCTACAGGCTATAGTGAGATTGATGAGTATACTTCAGGGTGGCAAAAGAGTGCTCTCATTGTTTTAGCAGCAAGACCCGGTATGGGAAAAACTCAATTTGCCTTAAATCTAACAATGAATGCATGTAAGTTGGGTGCTAAGCATTCCATTGGTTACTTTAGTCTTGAGATGAGTAAGAACGAGCTTGTTCTAAGATTGCTTTCTATGGAAACCGGAATACCTATGCAGAGCCTAAAAAAAGGTAGGCTCTCAACAAATGATTGGGGTAGAATTCCTATTGCCATGAAGAGACTTTCAGATATGAATCTCTATATTGATGATTCCAGTTCATTAAATATTTTAGATCTTCGTACTAAGTGTAGAAGACTAAAAAAAGATAAAAATATAGATATGGTAATTGTTGATTATTTAGGTTTAATGGAGACGGAATCGGGGGTTGAAAGGCATGAGGGTATTTCAAGAATATCTCGTGCTTTAAAAGGTCTTGCAAGAGAGCTTGAAGTTCCTGTACTCGTACTTTCTCAGCTTAACAGAGAGGTTGAAAAGAGACCTGACAAAAGACCTATTCCAAGTGATTTAAGGGATTCAGGAGCTATTGAGCAGGATGCTGACTTGGTTATGTTTATAATGAGGCCGGAAGTTTATAAGATTAAGGATAGCGAGGGAAATGAACAAAAGGGTATCTCTGAAATTATTATAGGTAAGCAGAGATCGGGTCCTACAGGAATTTGTAAACTATTTTTTGATAAGAATACTTTGCAGTTTGTTGAGCTTGAATCTAACCCTGAGTATCAAGATATGGGATAGATTAGTTTAAAGAAAAGAGAAAACTATTATATATAAAATTATTACTAAATAGATGGAGAGTTCTATGGGAAACCTATTGATAAGAGATATAAATAGAGTTTATTCCCCAAGGGAAAAGTTTGGGGAGTTTAATATATATAAAAATTGTTCTATTCTTATAGAGAATGGAAAGATTGTAAAGATTTTGGAAGAGGATGTTGAAATCAATGCTCTTTTACTTGAAAAGTATGAGGTTTTAGAGGGTAGAGGTATGTCAATCCTTCCGGGATTTGTAGATTCCCACACCCATCCTATCTTTGCAAACACTCGTGAAGCTGAATTTGAGATGAGGAATCAGGGGAAAACATATTTAGAGATTGCCAAGAGTGGTGGAGGGATTAAAAACTCCGTTAAAAAATTGAGAGAGATCCCTGAAGAGAAGCTCTATAGATTGAGTAAAAAGAGGGTTAAAAAGTTTCTCGAGTATGGAACTACAACAATAGAAGCTAAATCCGGATATGGTCTCGATACGGAAAATGAGCTTAAAATGTTAAGAGTTATCAAAAGATTGAACAATGAGTTGGATCTCGATATAAAATCTACCTTTCTCGGAGCCCACGATATACCCGAAGAGTTTAAGGATGATAGAGCCGGCTATATTAAGCTCATGGTAGAGGTTATGCTTCCTAAAATTAAGGAGGAGGGGCTTGCTTCTGCCGTAGATATTTTTATTGAGGAGAACTACTACTCCCTCGATGAGGCGAGAGAGTATCTTAACAAGGCAAAAGAGATGGGGTTTGATATACATATCCATTCAGATCAGCTTACAAATAACAATGGATCTGTTTTAGCGGGAGAGATGAAAGCTTTAAGCTCTGCTCATCTTGATTTTATCTCCGATGAAGGTATAAAATCTATGATTGAGGGAGGAACGGTATTTACTATGTTACCGGGAGCAACATTTTTTATAAGGGTGAGAAACTACGCTCCTGCAAGAAAGATTATTGAAGCGGGTGGAACTATTGCAATCTCAACAAACTTTAATCCGGGATCTTGCTACTCTGTTTCTATGCCTCTTATGATGAGTATTGCTTCTATAGAGATGGGTTTAAGTGCAGATGAACTCGCATGGGGAGCTACCAGAGGTGGAGCCAGAGCATTACGACTCGAAGATTCCATTGGTTCTGTTGAAGTAGGTATGAATGCCGATCTAATCTTACTCGATATCAGATCTTTGAGAGATATACCGTATATGATGGGTATGAACCCTGTTAAAACTGTTATTAAGGGTGGTAAGATAGTAAATCCAAACTAGGGGAGTATTATAGTGTCATTACAACTTATTGAAGAAGCTGAAAAGATTTTAGATATTGAGTTTGAGGAGGATGTAAAGAGTAAGCTCGTAGAGTATTGTAATCTACTTTTGGATTGGAATAAAAAGATAAACCTTATCTCTCGAAAGAGTGAGTATCATGTGTTGAGAGAGGGTATTGTTGAAACCTTCTCTTTAGTTCAAATCTTGGAGTATTGCGGAGGAGCAGATCTAATAGACATTGGTACCGGTGGAGGGATCCCCGGTCTTATAGCCGCTATTATGCTTCCGGATTCACACTTTACTCTTATTGATTCAATAGCCAAAAAAATAAAAGTTGTAGATGATATAAGAGAGAAAATGGGTCTTGAAAATGTTACTCCTCTCTGTAAAAATTTAAAAGATATATCTTCAAAATACGAGGGTAAATTTGATACTCTGTTTACAAGGGGAGTGGGTAAACATAATGAACTTATGAGCCATTTCTTAAAGGTTATAAATGATAACGGAACTGTTTTAATTTTGACCGGAGATGATAAGCTTGATGACCCTTGTTATAAAGATGCTCATATAGAGAGCAACCCTTATCTCGAATCAAGAGTTATAGTTACCATTGAAAAATGATATTTAAAAAGGGTGATATACTTTTCTATTTGATTCTTATCTTTTTATTGCTCCTTTTTTACTATAGAAGCAATAAGTCTGAATCCAATATTGTTGAGATTATCTACAATGGGGTTGTTGTAGATAATCTTGACAGTTCAATAGACTCTACCTACACCTTTAATAGTGAGTACTACAGTTTTTCACTATTGGTAAAGAGTGGTGGTGTAAAGATTGTAAAATCCGGTTGTAAAGATAAGCTCTGTACCAAGATTGGAGAGATAAAAAGAGGAGATAACTCAACTATTATATGTCTTCCTCAAAAGATAGTCGTAAAGTTTAAAGTGGATAAAGAGAGTGATTTAGACGGGATAGCAGGATGATAAACTATAGTTTCAAATCGAGAATATACCCTATCTCAATTTTTGCCGCAACGGCATCAATATTACAACTTTTAGAGATATATTTTATTTTCCCCATACCTTTTCTTAAAATAGGGCTGGCTAACTCTATTATTTTGATGTTAATATATAAAAGACTATACCTTGAAGGTGTTCTCGTAAACCTAATCCGCATCCTAGCCGGAGGTTTCTTTAGTGGCAGATTGTTCTCCTTACCCTTTATATTCTCCCTTTCGGGTGGAGTGATGAGCTTTATTGCTATGCTTATATTTTTTATACTATTCAGAAAGCTGTTTTCCCTAACAACTGTTAGCATAACAGGTGCTTTAACCCATAATTTTACACAACTGTTTTTATTGAACTATTTCTTTATAAACTCCTCTATAGGATTTAATCTTGTTCTTCCTATTACACTATTTAGTTGTGTTAGCGGATTTTTTGTCGCTCTTTTCAGCAGTAAACTCATCAGTTCAGTAGGTTCGCTCAGTGTAAAGAGCTGATCTTAAACTTATCTACTTGACTAATATAGATATTTAAGGTATATATACTCATACCTTAAACAAAAATAAAATGAGGATAGATATGAAAAGAGGAGTAATTTTAAACCTATTAATTATATTGCTTATAAGCTGTACATCAAAAAAAGATGCAAAAACATTGTATTTCAATGGTGATATTATCACTATGGAAACTGAAAGACCTCAGTATGTTGAAGCTCTTGTTGAAAATGAAGGAAAAATCGTTTTTGTAGGAAGTTTAAAAGAGGCTGAAGAGATATTTAAAGTTGATTGTAAAATAGATTTGAAGGGCAAGGTTATGTTGCCCGGATTTATTGATCCACATAGCCATTTTGCCAATGTTTCAAATGCAATGGGTCAAGTAAATTTAAGCCCACCACCTGTTGGAAACACAACAAATATACCACAGTTATTAGATAAGATTAAGAGGTACAAAGTAGACAATAAAATTTCTGATGGTGGAGTTTTTGGTTTAGATGCAAAAAGAGATAGTCATTATTTAGATGATTAAAATACCATTTTTATCGGTAGCGTATAAACGAATGAAGAAAAGAGAATGAAGCAATTATTCAATATCATAAAAAGGATCCTATTACTATTTATAACCCTTTTTATAATCTTTTTTATAGTCGTGGTTTCATATATCAATCTACACCCTACTTTTGGTGGAGTTCCAAATGAGGAAAGTAAGACCCGTATTGAAAAATCATCACATTTTGATGGCGAACACTTTGCCAATTTAGTAGAAACAGATGCAACCTCTATTGGAAAATCAGAGGGCAAGAGAGAGATAAATAGGTGGGCTTTATTCAAAAACTTTATCTTTCCTCCAAAGGGTAAAAACCCTGAAAAAATCAAAACGATACCATTAAAATCAGATGAGTTGAAAAATGGTCAATTCATTTGGCTGGGACACTCTACCGTATTGTTCAAAACAAATAATACAACTATAATTACCGATCCTGTTTTTAATAATGCAGCACCTGTTCCCTTTTTTATTCAACCTTTTGATATGAGTGATAAACCAAAAATTGAGGATTTACCATTTATAGATGTTGTACTGATCTCCCACGATCATTATGACCATTTAGATTATAAAGCTATCCAAGAAATAGACTCTAAGGTGGGTCATTTTTGTGTGCCTTTAGGGGTTAAAGCACATCTATTACGTTGGGGTGTTTCCAATAATAAAATTAGTGAATACGATTGGTACGAAAATAGAGAGATTAACAATATAAATTTTGTGTTTACGCCGAGTCGTCATTTTAGTGGTAGAGGGATTTTTAATCATAGGAAAACCTTATGGGGTTCGTGGTCAGTTATTTCTCCTGATATAAAAATATATTTTAGCGGCGATGGAGGCTATTCTCCTGAGTTTAAAAAAATAGGGGAAAAGTTTAATGGTTTTGATATTGCCTTTATGGAAAACGGAGCATACAATAAAAGCTGGGAGGAGATACATATGTTTCCCGAGCAATCGGCACAAGCGAGTATTGATATTAAAACAAAAGTGGTTTTACCCATACATTGGGGAAAGTTTGATTTATCCACACATAGATGGAATGAACCTGTGGAACGGATAAAAAAGGCAATACAAAAACATAATGAAACTATTGAGGAGTATCTAAAAATCAAACTTGCAACACCGAGAATTGGAGAGGTTTTTAGTATTGACAGTTTACCAATATCCCAATGGTGGGAGGAGGAAAACAATTAAAAGAAATGAAAAAACAGCAATAGTACTAGGAGCAACAGGGTTAACAGGAGCTTACTTATTGGAAATACTCCTCCAAAGCAAAGAATATAAAAGGGTAAAAGTTTTTACTCGTAGATCCACAGGAAAAACCCACGAAAAATTGGAAGAGATTGTTTGCGATCTATTAAAACTGGAGGAGCAATACAATAGATTCAAAGCTGATGAGGTTTTTTGTTGCATTGGAACAACCAAAGCTAAAACACCTGATAAAAAATTATATCACAATATTGATTATGGTATTCCTGTAAGTTCGGCAAAATTATCTGAGCAGAATAATATACCAACCTTTAGCGTAATTTCGGCAATTGGTTCAAATGTTAAAAGCTCCATTTTTTACAGCCGTACCAAAGGAGAGATGGAAGAAACTATTTTAAAACTCAACATTCCAAATATTTTGATTTATCGTCCTTCATTGATTTACGGCAATCGAAAAGATAATCGTTTATTTGAAAAGATGGGTCTACTATTTACAAAAATATTACAACTGTTTTTTGTCGGAAAAATGAAAAATTACAAATCCATTCATGCAAAAGAGTTGGCAAAAGCACTCTATTTTGGAGCACAACATAGAAAGGCTCATCAGGTTATTTACAAAGAACAGTTTAATCTAAAAAGGGATCAAATCTGAAAATAGAGATGAATATTTTATGTTATTTCCTAGTTATACGACATTAAAAAAGATAGGAAATGTGTAATGAAAATTAATTACTTTGTAATTATATGTTTTGTGTGGGCATTAATAGGTATTTTAACACGAATTATTATTTTTAGTTTAGGTAAAAAATGGAATGAGTGGGAGGAGAATAAAGCATATTCTGATCAAAAACCAATTTGGTTACATTATGTTTCTATTTTTGCAGTTTTAATAGTTGTTTATACCTGGTATATGGTTTTTAAAAGTAATGTACATTTTTCTTGGATAATAGCTTCTTTACTTACACTTATTTTAATAAAAGTTTTTGTTCAGATATTTAAGTATGCGGAATTTAAAAAATATGTGAAAAGAGTTATGAATGACAAAAGAATTTTTAGAAAAATAAATATTGGAGTATTAGTATATAGTTTAACACTTGTTTTTCTTGGAATCTTTTATATGTTTGTTTAATAGTGAGCAAACTATTTTTTATACATACTAACTATGATTGTTTTTAGTAAAACAGCTCGAGGACAAGACATGACCCTACAGATGGTATGGAATAGCAAATCATCAATGGTAGGCTGATCGTGGATTTATCGTGGGTTTTATGCCTGTCCTTCCCGTTATATTCTAGAAAATATTTGTTATGATTATTGATATTACATCCCGAGAATCTTGGGGTATAATATCCTATAGAGTATTAATACTTATATTAACCCGCATATTTCATGAGACTTTAAAATTCCTATAATTTTTCAAAAATTATTGCTCAATAATAAAACGATCTGATATTTCTCCAAAAAATACTATGT
>PDWI01000474.1_pt1 | contig 64836 bp, 58 predicted proteins | sample 1430891 | NCBI WGS metagenome assembly PDWI01 (sample SAMN01162508, study PRJNA174530) | Oral metagenome, whole genome shotgun sequencing project. | biome: Marine environment; feature: Marine mammal; material: Swab sample of the gingival sulcus; isolation source: swab sample of gingival sulcus... | reverse complement strand
CTTCATATTTTTTAAGATGATAATATATTTCTAACTTGCTTATGTGTAAATATTGAATAATTTCTACATCCTTTGTAAAACCTAATAATCTGTCTATATAAGCATCTGCTTTATTATATTCTAAATTAGATATTAAATAATCAATCAAATCTGAAAATGATCTTATCTTATTATCAATACTATTGTAGCTAATTGCATCAATTAAAAAATTATTTTTTGCTTTTTCTTTAAGTCCATATTGATCTAAAATATAAGCATTTGTTTTTAAAAATGAAGTTTTATTTCTATCAAAGTTATTTGCAAATAACAATTCTCTTAAATCTTTATAATTTAAAATATAAGCATTTTTATATTCTCCTAAAGATTTTAAATTAAAATTATAAATATATTTAGGCCAATAATCTTCTTCATAATATTTTTCAAATAGCTTCAATTTTTGCATATATTTTTTTGCTTCTTCATACTTCCCCTTACGATTTAATGCATCAGCAAAGGATCTCATAAAAATATATTCTAATTCTTCTTTATCTTGTTCTTTTGCTTTATTCATAGAGTATTTAAGAATATTGATCCTTCTTTGAAAAAAGCCCAATCCAACTAAATACCAGTCTATATTTTTAACTATTTTAAAATATCTTTCCCAATTTTCGCTTTTTTTATCTTCTTCTAAAACTAGAAAAATTTCTTCGTACATGGAAGAAAAAAATTCCTCATTTATACATTCTTTACTTAAATATTCTTTTTTAGCTTCTATAATAATTTCGCTAAAATCCTTATTTTTTAATTTATTTGAAGCATATTCTCTTAATAATGGATGTAAACTATAATATCGAATATTTCCTCCATCATCGGTACTTTTATCTTTTACTTCTAGTAAAGATTTTTTTCTCAATTCATTAAGAATAGTATCTACTTTTTCTGATCTTATATTTGCTTTTTTTATAATATCAAATAAGATATCTTTTGTAAAAGAATAATTAAAAATAGAACAAGACATAAAAATTTCTTGTTCTTTTTTACTTAAATGCTTAAATGATAATTCAAATACCGATTCTGTTGAGATATCTTCATTCATATTTAATTCAACAGCTATTTTGGTTAGATTGTTTTCTATCTCTTCAATATTTTCACCAGAGTCATTTGTGTGAATAGCAATTATCTTGATGGTAAGGGGTAAGCCACCTAATTTATTTTTTAAGAAAGTTTTTATTTTATTGAGTTGTTGTTCATTATATTCGATATTTGAATATTCGTTAAATAATTGTAAAGATTCGTTCTCGCTAAGAGTATCTAGTTTTATTTCTTTAATGGAATTTATTTTTTCCCTACTAGTTATAAATAAAGGAAAGTCTTTAAACAAAGTATTCAATAGATAGTCAAATATTTCTTTATTTTGTTCAACACTATCTAAAACAATCAAAATATCCTTATCAAGTAATATTTTATTTAATTTACGTTCAAAATGTCTATCAAGGGGTATTTCTATACCAATTTGTCTGAGAATTTGTTCTTGTATAACTTCTTCTTTACTGTGATCATATTCTAATTTTATCCATAGTATGCCATCTTTAAATAAAGGCTTATTTCCGATAATATCATCTAAATATTCCTCATGGGTTCTATTTGTCCAAGTGTTTTTGATAATATTACATATTTCTACTGCGATTGAAGTTTTCCCTAATCCTCCTGTCCCTACAATACCTGTAAGAGAACACTTACCTTCATCTATAAGTATTTTAAAAATATCTTTTATAGTTTCTTTTCTTCCCACAAACTTATTATCTCTTCTTGGAATTGAAAAATTTGTTTTTAGATGAATTTTGTTTTTTTCTTGAATTTTTTCTTGAAATTGCTTTATATTTTGTTTAATATCTAGTATTGGTTGATTGGAATTTATTTTTTCTAAATCTTTTTCTAACTGTTTTTTTATCTGAAATTTTGCTTCTTCTATATTTTGAAAAGAGAAAATATATTGATTTTGATTTATTGTTTTTATTGAGTCTTTGAGCTTAACTACTCTAGCGAGTCCCCTTATAATCTCATCAGCATAATCCCCTGAATATTCTTGAAAGAATACACTCATAGCATAAGGTTTTTGTCCATTTTGTAATCTTTTAAAACCTGTAAAAAATTCTTCTTCAGTAAATTTTCCAACTCTTGTATAAAAAAAAGTATATAAAATATCGCAGTTAAATAGAACTTCTTCATTTATTTTATCTTGTGTTCTTTTATCATCATTAGCTAAGCCTAAATCTGCTTCATCATAATTTTTAACGACAAGGTTTATATCTTTTCTACGATATTCCTGACTTAGCTCATAAATATACAATTTTATTTCTTTTATTTGTTCGTCCAAATCCTTACTATGTGCTAAAAAAATACTAATTTCCCTCATTTTAGTTTACCTTACGTATCAGAAAAGTTCTGAGTTTAAATTTTTTAATTACTCAATCATAAAAATCTTACTCAACCTATGTACATAAAAAACTTGCAGAAAGCCGAATAATGAGTATTAATGCAATCCATAAGCAGGCTTTATATACAGCTAGATCGGTTAAAATAACTATACAAATGGTTTTTAAGTACTCGGTAATTGTATCAAAATTATTGTAAATAATGTATAAAAAATCCAATCACTTACTTTTTATATTTGCACATAAATAAAATACAGGCTTTTTTGCTGATAAAATTCCATATTGAAGCTTATTTCAAATTTCAATGGATTTGGCTAGAATATTTCCTATATTAGATGCTCTAGTATGTAATGTTCTAGCTTGTTTTTTGGAACTCCCTCTTTTAGGGCTTTTTGGTATAAGATTTCAACCTTTTGGTTGTATTTTTCGTAGGGAAAATAAGGGAAATGAAGCTCCCAAGCTTTTTTTATAAGTTTTTTGGTTATGGCACGCCTTATCCAGATATTGAAAATATCAAAACCCATAAATACAGCCGAAGTGCCTATGATGGTGCTGATGATAGATATATGAAAATCAATCTTAGTAAAGAGGGTATGGGTTAAAAGTATAATAGGGATTAAGATGACCAAACATAAAATTCCATAAGCTATATACTCTTTTTTCAAATCTTTTCTAAAGTTTAAAATCCCAGGATCCACATACATTCCCTCATTAAATAGCAAATTTGCCCTTAGAAGATCCCTATATAAAACAGGTTGTTTTGAAACCTTATAAACATAATCTATGATTTTTTCCCTTAGTTTTTCTAGTAAATTCATCTAGCAATCCTTAATTTATTTTGGCATTTTAGCATAATTTTGCTTATGGGATATAATCTTAAAAAATTTTTTTAAGCGGAAAAATTGCCAAAAATCCTAAAAATATCCCAACTCCATCAGCAAAAATATCCAAGAAAGAAAAATCCCTATATGGCAAAAAATATTGCACACATTCTATTTGTATGCCAAAGGTCAGTAGTGCCAAAATCTTGCATTTAGATAAACATTTCTCAAAGGCAAATGCGAAAAGTATATATAAGGCAAAAAAGGCTAGCAAGTGGTTTGACTTATCCCAAGTATTTTCCATAAGCTTCATGTGGTTGGATGTTGTGGCTAGGTATTCTATGATAATTATACATGTAAAAAATGATATTTTAGCTAGGTTCTTCATGGGCTAATATTTTAACTATTTTTGATATTTTTGTCAAATTTTTTGTTATAATAACTTATGGAAGAAAAAAGAAATAACTTACAAAAATTAATGAGCATACTAAAAAACAATAACGTTTTCCTAACAGGTGGGGGTGGGGTTGGAAAAAGTTATCTTTGTAATGAAGTTATAAAAGAGTATAGATCTAACAAACGCCAAGTGGTTGTTTTGGGAAGTACAGGTATAAGTGCCGTCCACGTTGGCGGTCAAACCCTGCATAGCTTTTTTGCCTTTGGTATAGCAAATGATGAAGAACAAATGCAGATAAATGATAAAAAGATTGGTAGAAAATTAAGAGAATTAAATACTATTTTAAGCTCATGCGATCTAATCGTTATAGATGAAATTTCCATGGTTAGTAGCAATTTGCTTGATATGATAAGGTATCGTTTGCAAAATGGAAATTTTAAGGGAAGATTGCTTTTTGTGGGGGATTTTTTTCAGCTTCCTCCTGTCAATAAAAATACCCAAAATACAATCTTTGGAAACTCCCTTTATGCCTTTGAGAGCCTAGCTTGGGAATATTTTGAGCCAAAGATTGTGGTGCTTGATAAGCCAAAAAGAACCAGTGATAAGGAATTTTTTTCCATTTTAAATGGTATTAGAATTGGAAAGCTAGATGCAAGTGTTATAGATTATCTCGAAAGTTTAAGGGAAAATTACGAAGTTTGGGATGATAATCCTACTATTTTATTTGGTAGAAATAGGGAAGTAAATATTTTAAATTCCAAAAAATTAAGCCAAATCCAAAGCGAACTTATTGTATTTCCAGCCCTTGAAGTGGTGCATGAAAAAAATTTACATATAAAACGATTGGAGAGTTGGAAAAAGGCTTTGGGAGTTGATGAAAATTTAGAACTTAAAGTGGGTGCAAATGTACTTTTTACAGCTAACAAAAAAGGAAGTTATTATAACGGAGAAAGGGGTGTTATAGTAGGCATAGATGATGATAGTATAGATGTGCAAAAGGATAATTTAAAGATAGTAAATGTAAAACGCCACGAATACTGCTTAAATGAGCTTGTAAGTTTAGAAGATAAAATACAAGATCTAAATCTAGCATCCATAGAACAATTTCCCCTAAAATTATCCTATGCCATAACCATACACAAATCCCAAGGCATGAGCTTAGAAAAAATGGTTTGCAATATAGACAATATCTTTGAAAAAAGCCAATTTTACGTGGCGCTTAGTAGGGCAATTGATCCAAATAGTTTATTTTTATACTATTCAAGAAATGATTTTTTAGATCAAATAAAAAGAAGTGTAGAGGTTGATGAAAGGGTGGAACAGTTTTATCAAAAAAGTGACTGCATTTATATAGAAAGATAGTGCCGAAAACGGATTACAGATAGCCGAAAACTGATAACTAGTAAAGAAATGCCATTTGTTTTTATGTTGTTTGGTTGGTGGCTTTTATTGTCTTATGATATCATAGCCCTTTGGAATTTGATACAAAAATAAATTATCTTTTAGTTTTATATTTATTTTTGTTTTTGAAAAATCTATACTAACCTTGTTTTCTAGCTTGTCCATATAGCTTATGCTTTCTGGTTTGTCATTTTTTACCAATATATTATAAACAACATCTTCAAAGCTTGTTTGGTAGAGGTTTTTGGATATTTTTTTGGCATTTTTTAAGATGCTTGATATATTTGGCATATTTTCCATTTTTGAGACTATGACTTGATCTAATTCTGGCTCAACTACCAAAACATCTTTATTTGATATATAGATGGATTTTTCTATGGGTTTTGTGTAATGCCAAAGGGCTAAATATGGTTTTTTTGCGTAAAAGGTGCCCTCATATTTTATTTTCGAACCCTCGGGCGAAGTGATGGTTTGTGTAAAATCGCTACTAATGGAATCAAAATCCAAATTTTTTGCATTTACATGTAAAAAAAGTATAAAAACCAATAAAATTAACCTCATATTAACTCCTTTTGTGGTATTTTAACATTTTTTATTCAATAAATAGTAAAAATGTGATAAAATTTTACATTTTAAACTAATATAAGGTTAAACAATGATAGTTAAAATCGCCCAAAAGATATTTGGTACTAAAAATGATAGGGAAGTTAAGCGTTATTTAAAGCGGGTCGAGCAAATAAATGCTTTGGAAAAAAAGTATGAACAATTGAGTGATGAAGAGATCAAGGGGGCTTTTGATGGTTTTAAAAATGAGATATTAGAGGGCAAAAAAAGCGAAGAAGATGTTTTAAATGATGTTTTTGCCATAGTTAGGGAAGCTAGCAAAAGAACCACTGGCCTTAGGCATTTTGATGTGCAGATGATAGGTGGGCTTGTTTTAAATGATGGAAAAATTGCTGAAATGAAAACGGGCGAGGGTAAAACCTTGGTTGCAACCTTGCCAGTGGTTTTAAATGCTATGAGTGGAAAAGGCGTTCATGTTGTAACAGTAAATGACTATCTAGCTTCCCGTGATGCCAATGACATGGGGCAAATCTATAACTTTTTGGGTTTGAGTGTAGGTGTGGTAGTTGGCGGAATGCATGATGATGCTAGTAGAAAAGAGCAATACAATGCTGATATTACCTATGGTACAAATAACGAATATGGTTTTGATTATCTAAGGGATAACATGAAATATTCCACCGAAGAAAAGGTTCAGCGTGGACATAATTTTGTTATCGTTGATGAGGTGGATTCTATCTTGATTGATGAGGCTAGAACTCCGCTTATCATCTCGGGTCCAACCAACAAAACCTTAGATAGTTATAAAAAAGCCAATGAGGTTGCTTTGCAGCTTGAAAAGGGTAAGGCTGCTGAGGATAACAAACCAGCCGAGGGTGATTTTAGTGTTGATGAGAAAAACAAAACCATCATCATGAGTGAAGATGGCATAAATAAGGCTGAGGAACTTTTTGGGGTTGATAACTTGTATAGTATGGAAAATGCCGTACTTTCTCACCATTTAGATCAAGCTTTGAAAGCTCAACATCTTTTTGAAAAGGATGTGGATTATGTGGTTAAGGATGGAGAGGTTGTTATCGTTGATGAATTTACAGGCAGATTAAGTGAGGGCAGGCGTTTCAGCGAGGGGCTCCATCAAGCCTTAGAAGCAAAAGAAGGTGTGGTTATACAAGAAGAAAGCCAAACCCTAGCGGATATTACCTTTCAAAATTACTTTAGAATGTACAATAAACTAGCGGGCATGACAGGAACTGCCCAAACAGAAGCCACTGAATTTTCCCAGATCTATAAACTAGATGTTATTTCCATTCCAACCAATGTGCCAGTTATCAGAGAAGATGGAAATGATTTGATATATAAAACAGAAATGGAAAAATTCAAAGCCGTAATTGATGAGATAAAAGATGCAAATAAAAAGGGTCAGCCAGTTCTAGTGGGAACTGCGTCCATAGAAAAAAGTGAATATTTACACGCACTTTTAAAACAAGAAAAGATTCCCCATTCGGTTCTAAATGCTAAAAACCACGAAAAAGAAGCCCAAATCATCCTAGATGCGGGTGCTAAAGGTGCAGTTACCATAGCTACCAACATGGCTGGACGTGGGGTTGATATAAAGATAAACGATGAGATAAAAAAGCTCGGAGGTCTTTACATCATAGGAACAGAAAGGCATGAGAGTAGAAGGATAGACAACCAACTTCGCGGTCGTTCTGGTCGTCAAGGGGATCCAGGTAAGAGTAGATTTTATCTAAGCTTAGAGGATAATTTGCTACGTATTTTTGGAAGCGATAGAATCAAAGGTATCATGGACAGGCTTGGTATAGAAGAGGGTGAGAATATTGATTCGAAAATGGTTACACGCGCTGTGGAAAATGCCCAAAAGAAAGTTGAAAATCTCCACTTTGAAAGCAGAAAGCATATCCTAGAATATGATGATGTGGCAAATGAGCAAAGAAAGACTATTTATAATTTTAGAAATGATTTGCTTAACCCCAAATACGACATAGAAAGCAAGATAAAAGAAGTAAGGGTAGATTATGTGGCGAGTTTGCTTTTCGCATCTGAAATCTATGATGGGAGCCTAAAGGAAGAATACGATCTTGATAGATTAGTCGCCCTTATAAAAGAAGATGTTGGGGAAGATATAAGGGTTAAAGATTTAAAAGATTTAGAATTTGATGAACTCAAAGCCCATGTGGTAAAAGTTTTAGAAGATGCTTATGAGGCAAAGATGAGCATAGTAAATGATGAGCAACGCCATGAGATAGCAAGATATTTATATTTGCAAGTATTAGATAATGCTTGGCGTGAACATATGTATCAGATGGATATACTAAAAACTGGTATTGGTCTGAGGGGTTATAATCAAAAGGACCCATTAACCGAATACAAAAAAGAAAGTTATAATCTTTTTGTGGAATTAGTCGATAGGATAAAATTTGAAAGTATAAAAACCTTGCAATTAATCCGACTTCAACCCCAGAGCCAAGAAGAAGAGGAAGAGCGCTTAAAAGAAATGGTGCGCGAAATGGAAGAGGCAAATACAAGCGGCATGAGGTTAGAGCATGAAAGCAGCCTCGAACCAAGGGAAACTGAGGCTCAAACCCAGGCAAGGGAGAAAAAAATACCAAGAAATAGTCCATGCCCATGCGGAAGTGGTAAAAAGTACAAAAACTGCCACGGAAAAAGTGGTCCAAAGAGGGGTTTGTTTGCCGAATAAATCCTTAGTTGGTTTTTTAGTAAGAAAATACCTACGCTTTGATAAAAGCCAACCCTTTATAACCATAAGCGCCTTACTTGCCTTTTTGGGTGTTGCTGTTGGGCTTATGGTTTTGATAGTTGCCATGGCTATCATGAATGGATTTGATAAGGAATTTGAGCGAAAGCTTTTTACTATGAATTATCCTTTAAGCATCTATTCTTATGGAAAGGGTGCTTTAGATAAAGGCGATCTAGATAAGCTTCAAAATGAATTTCCAACTTTGAAAATGAGTCCTTTTATCTCAACCCAAGCCATTGCAAAATATTCCCAAAAGTTAGAGGGAGTTTTACTTTTTGGTGTGGATTTTCAAAAGGAAAAAGCCATAAATTCCGTGGTAAAAGATGCCTTGCAAGATAAAGCTATAAATAATTTTAATCTTCTTTTGGGAAGCGGAATTAAAGATAATTTTTTACTTAACAAGGGTCAAAAAATAACACTTATTTTTACCAAAAATGACCCAGGCGGTATGGCTTTGATACCTAGGATGAAACGATTTATTTATAGGGAAGATTTTACTTCTGGGCTTATAGCTTATGATAAGATCTATATGTACACCACTCTTGAAAGTTTACAAAAGATTTTGAACTATAAAAAGGATACTTATGATGGTATTCATATATTTTCAAAGGAGCCATTTAAGGATATAAAGCGTATCGGAGAAAAACTGCCCCCACTTAGTCGCGTGGTTGGATGGTGGCAGCAAAATGGAAATTTTTTCTCTGCTCTGAAGATGGAAAAGAGGGCTTTATTTATCGTTTTAATGCTTATAATCCTAGTCGCTTCGCTAAATATTGTAAGCTCCCTTTTGATGACTGTTATGAATAGGCGTCACGAAATAGCACTTTTGCTTTCTTTGGGAGCTTATAGGAAAGAAATTAAAAAAACATTTTTTTACTTGGGGGCTGTTATAGGTGGAAGTGGTATAATCTTTGGGGTTATTTTGGGATTTTTTGGAATCTGGATGCTTGGAAGTTTTGATATCATAGAACTACCAGCTGATGTATATGGTTCTTCAAAATTGCCCATGGAATTATCTTTGAGTGATTTTGCATCTATAATCATAGGGGCCATTTTTATAGTTATTTTTTCATCATTTTATCCAGCCCACAAGGCAACAAAGATAGATCCACTAACAACTTTACGCAATGAATAAGTGATTATTTATGTTTGGAAAAATTTAGATCATCAAAGCTGAATGTGTTATAACCATTATCAAATCTATACGATAGGGTAAAATCATGGGATTTTAATATATTGTCAACTATATATAGTCCCAACCCAAAGCTTTTTTCTTTCTCATTTTCCTTTACAAATGGTTCTATGTAAAAGGATAATGGCTTTTTAAGTTTATCCCCTTTGCTTATAAAATCTATCGAATTTCTATTTGTGGATATTCTTACTTTTGAATTGCTTGAATATTTGATACCATTATCTATCATATTTTTTAAAGCAACGCAGAAAAATTTAAAATTTACATTTAGATTTACATCTCTTACTTCAATTTCAGTCTTTTCCCTTCCAATCATAGCCAAATCAATGGCTTCATCAAGCAAATCAACTAGTCTATAATTTTTTTTGTTAGCCAATTTTGCCCCTGAAGATATTTGCTCTATGGTTGCAAATTCATTTATAAGTTCTTCTAATTTTTCAAAGCTTCTAACCAATCTTTTTTGGTGTTTATCTTTAGGTATCATTTCGGCCGTTATAAGCCCTTTTGTTATGGGGGTTTTAAGTTCATGCATGATATTTCGCAAAAAAAGTTGCCTTGATGAGTTTAGCTTTTTTATTTGTTCAACCGCATTATCAAAGGCATTTGCAACTTCTGCAATCTCATCGTTTCCGTTGATCTTACATTTAACATCTTCCAAATCCCCCTTTGCAAATTTGTTGATTTGGGTTTTAAGTTTTCTTAGTGGTCTTAATTTTTTGATGGTAAGAAAATAAGCCAGAAAGCTTATAAGAAATACACCAGCAAATATCAACCTTATAATATCATATCGATATGGCTCAAATCCATCATCTTTTAAAAGAAGAATTTTGTCTTTATATGTCATTAGTAAGTAATGATTTCTTTTATGCCTTAAAATGGAGCTGCTACCCCAAGTTGTTTTAACTTTTTGGATGATTTGTGCGCCATTTATGACATAATCTTGCATATAATTATCTTTTATCTTTTTCATTTGATAGATTTTTAGTTGTTTTTTTAGATCATCTTCGCTTGTATTATTGTCTAGATGAAACAAGGTTGCATTGGAAACGAAAGAGTATTTTTGATTTAATTCATTTGTATAATTTTGTTTATCATACTGAACTAGCCAAAGATATGCCAAAAATATACTTACACTTGATACAAAAAAGAAAAAAGTTATGGCATAAAAAACAGATGATCGAATCATTTTAGAAATTTATATCCGATTCCACGCACTGCATGTATGTGTTTTGGCTCTTTTGGGTTTTCCTTTATTTTTTGTCTTATTCTTCCTACGATAACATCTATACTTTTATTTGTGGTTTCTTCGCTTATGGCTTCGCAATTATAAATAAGCTCTTCTCTGGACACAACCCCTCCGGTTTTTTTCATAAGATAGCTTAGTATTTCATATTCTGCTTTAGTTAGGTGTAGTAAATCATTTTTATAAAAAATGGACATTTGGTCTTCTTTTAAAACTAAATCGGTCAAATCCTCTTCCTTTTGAAAGCTTTTACTCGCACTTCTTCGCCTTAAAAGACTTTGAATTCTAGCTAACAATTCCCTTGGGTTATAAGGTTTTGGAAGATAATCATCAGCCCCATTATCAAGGGCAGTAACCTTATCTGTTATATCGTGTCTAGCAGAAGATATGATGATGGGAATATCATGGCTTTGCCTTATCTCTTTGCAAACGTCAAGTCCATCAATTCCCGGCAAAGTTAGATCTAAGATAAGCAAGTCAAATTTCCCAGTGTTTAGAGTAGAAATGCCCATGTAAGGATCTTCTGCCGTTGTAACTTCCATCTCAAATTGTTCTAAATATTCCGTTAGAATTTCAGCCAATTCCAAATCATCTTCTATCATTAAAACTTTTGTCATTTTATCACCTTAAATTTAGAAGTGATTTTAACTTATTTTGATTTAAGTTTTTATTAATACTTAGTATCGCACTAATTAAATATGATTTAGTTAGTGCGGAAAACGGATTGCGGATTACGGAAAACAGATAACTAGTAAGGTAAGCATTTCTTCGAAATGCCATTTATTTTTATGTTACTTATTTAACCAAAATTGGCATTATATAACCTCTTCTATAAACCCAAACCCTTAGTTTTTTGCGTTTGCTATCTTTGAAAGTTTTGTTTAGCTGTTTGATGTTTGTGATGGTTTTTTGTTCAACTTGGACTATCACATCGCCCCTTGAAAACTTATCTGCATTTTCCTTTGCATCTTCGCTTATTCCAAGGACTATAACCCCATCTATATCCCTTGGGATTTTGTATTTAGATCTTGTTCTATCATCAAGATTTGATAATTCTAAGCCTTTGAGAAAGGTATTTTTGGCATTTGAAGACATGCTAGATCCATTTTTATCTAGCCTTAGGCTAGTTTCTTTGATTTTGCCATCTCTTTCATAGGTTATTTCTATCTTTGTTTTTGGTTTGTAGGAGCCTATGATATTTTTAAGCTCACTGGCATCGTGGACTTTTTTATCGTCTATTTTGATGATCAAATCACCCCTTTTTAGTCCTGCTTCCTTGGCTGGTTTGTCATCTTCTACGCTAGTTATCAAAGCTCCATGGGAATTTTTGTAAACTTCTTTTAGATCTTTGCTTAGATTTGCTATGCTTACTCCCATGTAACCCCTTTCTATTTTGCCATTTTCTATAAGGGATTTTGCCACATTTTTTACCATATTGGAAGGAATAGCAAATCCTACCCCGTTATTTCCGCCACTTCTTGAAAGTATGGCCGAATTTATACCAACTAGCGCACCCCTACTATCCACTAGCGCACCTCCAGAATTGCCTGGGTTTATGGATGCGTCAGTTTGTATGAAGTTTTCATAATTGTTTAGTCCAATTCCACTTTTATTTAAGGCTGAGATAATGCCTTGAGTTATGGTTCCGCCAACACCAAAGGGGTTTCCGATGGCAAAAACCACATCTCCTTCGAGTAAATTTTTAGAATTTGCAAAGGAAATATTGTTTAAATCTTTCGCATCTATCTTAATAACAGCAAGATCAGAATCTGGATCAAGCCCTATAACCTTTGCCTTATATTCTTTTTCATTGTCTAGCAAACTAACTAAAATCTCATCGGCATCTTCTACCACGTGATTATTGGTTACTATATATCCATCATCAGATATGATAACCCCCGAACCCAAAGATGATGCCTTCCTTCTTTGCTGTGGTATCTTGAAGTTGTGTCCAAAAAATTCCCTCAAAAGTGGGTGGTCAAACATTTCTTCAAGCTCTAAGGAGCGTTTGATCTTTTTGCTAGTGGATATGTTTACCACACTTTTTTTTGCCTTTGCTATGGAGCTATTAAAAGAAAGAACCACATCTTCTTTTGTTGGAGATTCCCTATCTGGGTTTTGCTCTGCTGATTTTATATTTATACTTCCTGCTAAAAGCAAAGAAGCACTAAGTGATGAAATAAGTATGAATTTTTTCATAGTTTATCCTTTTTCAAAATTTTTTCTCTCAAAGCAAGTATAAGACAAGCCTTTAAATGCAAAGTAAATATTTTTTTATTAATTGTAAATGTGTTTATTTTTTGTTATAATTGTTCTCATCTATATGATTGGGGATAAAAATGTTAGAATCTTTTTCATCGCAAACAGCAAAATCAATATCAGAGCTAATCGGTCTTTCCATAGCACCTGTTTTTATGCTCGCTGGAACTTCGGGGTTTTTAAATGTACTAACTGGCAGACTAGCGCGTATCATAGATAGAATAGAAAAGATAAATTCACTCTTAGATGCAAAAAAGAGTATTTCTTCAGATAAAATGCAAAAACTCCAAACAAGAAAAAAGGTACTTAAAAAAAGAATGAAAAATATAAATCAGTCTATTTTATTCATGACGGCAACTGGTTTGTTAGTTGCTGTTGTTATGGTAACCATGTTTGTTAGTTTTTTGTTTGGTTCAAAAGATTCCATCCTCATATCACTTATTTTTATAATGTCTATGCTATTTTTGATAGTATCTTTGGTTCTTTTTTCACGAGAGATAATATATACCGTAAATTCTGCCGAAATTGATGTTTGATTTGGTATTATTTTAAAGGTACAAACCAAGAAAATAAAAATAAAAGGCATTTTGTAAAAATGCTTACTTTACTAGTTATCTGTTTTTAGTTGCCCGTTTTCCGCTCTCTGATTTAAACTTGATTGACATAGACTAAAGTTTTATGCTAAAATAACACTAAAATATAAAAACAAGGAAATAATAGTGAGCAATAGTTTATATGAAACCTTGGGAGTTTCCAAGGGTGCTTCATCTGATGAGATCAAAAAGGCGTATCGAAGATTAGCGAGGAAGTATCATCCAGATATCAATAAAGATAAGGGCGCTGAAGAAAAATTTAAAGAGATAAATGCAGCCTATGAGATATTGAGTGATGAGAAAAAGCGAAAACAATACGATATGCACGGCGATAGTATGTTTGGTGGTCAAAATTTCCATGATTTTGCTTCATCCCAAGGAAGTGCTAACCTAGATGAGATACTAAGAAATATCTTTGGTGGGGGAGGTTTTAGTAGGGGATTTAGCAGTGGCGGGTTTAATAATTTTGGCGGTGGATTTGGGGGATTTGAAGGACCAGATCTAGATGCAACTGCTAGGATAACCATACCCTTTAATGTGGCTATTTTAGGCGGTAAACATGGGGTTAGCTATAATGGAGAAAAATTTGATATAAAAATCCCAGCCGGCATCAAAAGTGGTGAGAAAATGCGCATTCGTGGCAAGGGAAAGTCTTATCAAAGGCAAACAGGGGATCTGTTTTTGATAGTTGAGGTTGCTAAAAGTCCAGAATATCAAAGGGATGGGGATGATTTGGAAAAAGTTATAGATATTCCATTAAAAGATGCACTTTTTGGAGGAAAAGTTGAAGTTCAAACCTTGGAGAAAACCATAACCCTAAAGGTAGGTCAAAATACGAAATCAGGTCAAAAATTCCGCGTAAAAGGATACGGAGTAAGAAATCGCAAAAGTCAAGAAAAAGGGGATTTATATCTGAGGGCAAATATCATTTTGCCAAAAATTGAAGATTTGGATGATGATCTAGTAAAAATAATGAAAGAAAAATTACCAGGAGTATAAGATGCATGGATATGATGAACCAGTTTACCTCATAAGCGTTGTGGCAAAAGTTTTAAGCATACACCCCCAGACCCTGCGCCAGTATGAAAGAGAAGGTCTCGTATGTCCCTCTCGCACGGGCGGACAAATGCGACTTTACTCCCAAAAAGATATAGATAGAATTAAGATGATTATCCGTCTTACAAGGGATTTGGGTGTAAATCTAGCAGGTGTTGATGTGGTCATGCAATTAAAAGAAAAATTAGACGAATATGAGATACTAGTTGATGAACTGCGACTTGAGATTTCAAAACTAAAAAATAACGGGATTGTGCCACCACAAAATTCTCTAGTAAAGAGAAAAAGGACTTATGATATTATCATTTTTGGGGAATAATTTATATGTAAAGTATTTTTAGTTTTACATGTAATTATTCATAAAGTCCTGAACTCAAATATCTTTCTCCAGTATCACAAAGAATGGTTATTATATTTTTATTTGAATGTTTTTTTGCTATTTGGGTGCTTGCATATACATTTGCACCACTAGAAATTCCAACTAGTAAGCCTTCTTTTTTGGCTAAAATTCTTGAAGTTTTAAAGGCATCTTCATTTTTTACCTGTATTATTTCATCGTAGATTTTTACATCTAAAATCTTAGGTATAAAGCCTGCTCCTATGCCTTGGATTTGATGGGGTGCTGGGTTATTTCCGCTTAAAACGGCTGAACTTTGGGGTTCGACTGCTATGATGTGGATGTTTGGATTTTTCTTTTTAAGCTCACCCCCTACGCCAGTTATGGTTCCACCTGTACCAACTCCTGCTACAAAAATGTCGATTTTTCCATTAGTATCTTTCCAGATCTCTTGAGCTGTGGTTTTTGCATGGGCGTTTGGATTTTCTTTGTTTTCAAATTGTTGTGGTATGTAGGTATTTTCTATGGTTTTAGCTAGTTTTTTGGCTTCTTCCACCGCCCCACCCATGCCTTTTTTTGTCTCTGTTAATACGATCTCGGCTCCAAAAGCAGATAATATCTTTCGTCTCTCAATGCTCATGGAAGAGGGCATAGTGAGTATTAGCTTTAAGCCCTTTAAAGCACAAATCATAGCTAAGCCTATGCCTGTGTTTCCACTTGTTGGTTCTATGATGGTGGAATTTTTGTCTATCAAACCACTTTTTAAGGCTTCATTTATCATGTTAAAGGCAATTCTATCTTTTATGGAGCCCGCTGGATTTAAAAACTCACACTTGCCAAATATATTTGCCTCTTTTGAGAAATGATTTAGCTTAATTAGTGGTGTATTGCCGATTAGTTCACTGACATTTTTTGCGTATTTCATGACCGCTCCTTAGAAGTAGGGCGATTTTCGCCCTTATTTATTATCCTAAAGCCTGATTTAGATCTTCTATCAAATCCTTTGGATCTTCAAGTCCAACGCTTAGTCTGATCGAACATGGAGTTACTCCAACCTTTGCCAATTCTTCAAGTGGGACTTGTTGGTGGGTTGTGCTTGTTGGGTGGGTTATGACTGATTTTGAATCGCCTATATTTGTGGCAATTGAGAAAATTTTAACATTATCAAGTACCCTTATGGCAGTTTGTTCATCAATGGTATTGAAATTTAGTAAACCCGAACATAATCCATCTTTAAAATACTTCATGGCCCTTTTATGTTGTTTGTCATTTTTTAGCCCTGGATAAACTACGCTTTCAACCTTTGGGTGAGATGCTAAAAATTTTGCAACTTTTAGGGTGTTTTTGCTGTGTTTTTTCATCCTAACGCTCAAGGTTTCAAGCCCTTGAATTAAAAGCCATGAGTTAAAAGGCGCAGGAACGCCGCCGATATCACGTATGAGTGAAAGTCTCATTCTAAGGCTAAAATTTGGCAGCGGCAAATCCGTATAAACAAGCCCATGATAGCTCTCATCTGGCTCGTTAAAATGCTTATATCTTGGGTTATCTTTGATTTTTTCGTTCAAGTTATTTCTTTCAACGGCAATTCCTCCTATGCTAAGTCCTTGACCGCTCATGTATTTGCTCGTTGAATGGATGACTATATCAACCCCATAATCAAAGGGTTTAAAAAGTATGGGTGTAGCAACGGTGTTATCACAAACACTTAGGATGTTGTATTTATTTGCAATGGATACGATTTTTTCAACATTTGGGATGGAAATTTGCGGATTTGAGAGGGATTCGAACAAAATTAGTTTAGTTTTCTCATCAATCAATTCTTCCAAATCTTCAGCCTCATCGGGATCAAAAAGTCTTGTCTCTATACCAAATCTTTTTATGGTATGGTTTACCAAGCTTGTTGTGCCACCATAAACCTTTTTTGCTACTAGTATATTATCCCCAGCTTCAGCCAAGTTTGCTATGGTATAAAAAACCGCTGTTTGTCCACTTGCTGTGGCAATACCCATAGCCCCACCCTCCATGGCTGCTACTCTGGCTTCAAAAACGTCTGTTGTTGGGTTATTTAATCTTGTATAAATTGGTCCAAGCTCTTTTAGGGCAAAAAGATCAGCTCCCCTTTGGACTGTTCCAAAATCATAGGCAGTTGTTTGATAAATAGGCACCGCCATAGTACGAAAAGAAGCATCCTTATCGTAAGCATGGTGAAGTGCTAGGGTTTGTTGTTCCATGTTTTTCCTTTTTTTATGAAATTTCAAGATAATACTAAAATTGCATTTTTATTGTCAAGTAAAAAATGTAAATTGAATAAAATTTTTCAAGATAGTGTAAAAAATATACAAAATTACGCTCTGTGGTTTTGTATGAAGTGTTTTCATGGGTTTTAATTTTGGGCTTTTCTAGAATAATTTTAGATTTATTTTTGTTTATTTTGACGAAAAAAATATCTATCTTATTTATAATTTTTCAATAAAATAAAATGTAAAATTATTGACATTTGTAGCCAATAAATGCTACAATGGAACCACAAAAATACAAAAGGAATTTATATGGCATTAAATAGCGTGGTTAGGGCAAGGGTTGATAGCAGTTTAAAGGTTGAAGTGGAGGAAATTTTTAAGAGTTTGGGCATAAATACTTCCCAAGCAATAAATATGTTTTTAACAAGAGTTAGATCTGAGGGCGGCATACCTTTTGAGCTTAAAGTGCCAAATGAGAAAACGCTTAGTGCAATGAGGGAAGCTAAAAACATGGACGGCTTTGTTAGTTCGACTTTGGAGGAGCTTAAAGAGGAAAGAAATGCTAAAATTATTTAGATCAAAAACTTTTCTAAGAGATTATAGAAAGCTTCAGATTTCAGATCAATGTTATGCAAAATATCTTGAGTTTTTGTCAATATTGATTAAAAGTGAAAAATTGCCAAAAGAGGCTAGGGATCATAGTTTGAGGGGAAATTATAAAAATTATAGGGAATTTCATATAAGCGGTGATTTACTAATAATATACACCATAGAAGATGGATATCTAAAACTAATAAGAATAGGCACCCATTCGCAACTTTTTAAGTGATTTTATCAAAATTGCCAAAAACCTTGAAACTTAACCCCAATTTCGCTAAAATTCCAAACTTAAAATAAATATACAAAATTAAGGAAAAATAATGGCAAAACACGAATTTCAAACCGAGGTATCTCAGCTTTTACATCTCATGATACATTCGCTTTATTCAAATAAGGAAATTTTTTTACGGGAGCTTATCTCAAATTCATCCGATGCACTTGATAAGCTAAATTATCTAACCCTAACCGATGATAAATTTAAATTTCTTTCTTATACTCCACGCATAGATGTAGTTGTGGACAAAGAGGCAAAAACACTTACCATAAAAGATAATGGTATAGGCATGAGCAATAAAGATTTGCAAGATAATCTTGGTATGATAGCAAGAAGTGGCACAAAAAGTTTTGTGGAAAAACTAAGCGGCGATGCAAAAAAAGATAGCTCACTTATAGGACAATTTGGAGTTGGGTTTTATTCTGCTTTTATGGTTGCTAAAAAAATAGAGGTTATAAGTAAAAAAGCAAATGCCAAAACAGCCCATAAATGGGTAAGCGAGGGTGGAAATGGTTATGAGATTACAGAATGCAAAAAAGAAGAGCATGGAACCGAAATAACCTTATATATGAAAGATGATGAAAAGGAATTTTTGGAAAGTTATAGGCTTGAGGGTATTATCACAAAATATTCAAATCATATTCCATTTCCCATTTGGATGGACAAGGAAGAATATGTTCCAAGCGATAAAGAGGGAGAAGAGGGCAAATATGAGAGCAAAAATGTCCAAATAAACAAAGCTTCAGCCCTTTGGAGATTGCCGAAAGCAAGCCTTAAAAAAGACGATTACAAAGCCTTTTATAAGCAAATTTCCCATGATAGTTTAGACCCAATTCTTTGGACTCACACAAAGGCAGAGGGAACCTTTGAATACACCACACTTTTTTACATCCCATCCACTGCTCCTTTTGATCTATACAGAATGGATTATCAACCAGGGGTTAAGCTTTATGTAAAAAGGGTTTTTATAACTGATGATGAAAAGGAACTTTTACCAAGCTATCTAAGGTTTGTAAAAGGAATTATAGATGCCGAAGATTTGCCACTAAATGTGAGCCGCGAGATTTTGCAACAAAATCGCATCTTAGAGACTATAAAAAAAGCTTCGGTCAAGAAGATTTTGGGTGAGCTTAAAAAGTTAAAAGAAAAAGATTATGAAGAGTATTTGAAATTTTATGAAGTCTTTGGAAAGGTTCTAAAAGAGGGACTTTACGGGGATTTTGAAAATAAAGAAGCACTTTTGGAACTTATGCTTTTTAAGAGTTCTAAAAAAGATGGGCTTGTTAGTTTAAAAGAATATAAGCAAAACATGAAAAAAGATCAAAAAAGCATCTATTATATAACTGGTGAGAATGAAGCAATGCTTAGAAATTCTCCGCTTATCGAGAGATTTAAGAAAAACGATATAGAGGTTTTACTCCTTGATGAGGAAGTAGATGCCATCGTTATCCCAATGGTAAATGAATACGATAAAACGCCTCTAAAGGCTGTAAATAATTCAGACGTGGATGAAGAAATAAAGCAAGATGAGAAAGGGTCTAAAGAAAATGAGGATAAATTTAAAGAAATTATCGTCAAAATCAAAGAAATACTAAAAGATGAGGTAAAAGATGTAAAAATTTCAAATCGCTTAAGTGATTCTCCATCATGCCTAATCTACGATAAAAATGACCCAGATTTCCAAATGCAACAAATGATGAAACAAATGGGACAGGACAATCTGCCAAAAATCAAACCTATCCTAGAAATCAACCCAGAGCATGAGATTTTTGTAAAAATATCTGAAAACAAAGACTATGTTTTACTAAACGATGTTGCTTATTTGGTACTAGATCAAGCCAAAATGAGCGAGGGCATGAAGATAGATGATGTGAGCGGATTTGCTAAGAGATTAAATAAGATAATTTCTAAGGCTCTATAGGATAATTTACCTCTACACGTAAATTTTACATGTAGAGGTTTTTATGTTAAAATTTTATTTTTTACGCTTTTCTTCTTCTATTTGTTTTTCAAGGCACTCAACCCTATTTGAGCATTCCAAAATGAAATTATTGTTTCTAAATAATCCTTGACCAACAAAAAAATCTCCTTGCCATCTTCCTTTGGTGTAAGCTTTTATATTTGGATCCATCTTAGAAAGTTTTATGATGCCATAACCATTTCTAACTCCATTAACCCAGTCTCCCTCATAATAACTACCATTAGCCCAGATATATTTACCTTTTCCTGTTCTTTTATTGTTAACCCAATCCCCCTCGTAAATATCGCCATTAAACCAAGAATATTTCCCCTTTCCTTGAATGTAGCCATTCTGAAAGCCACCCTCATATCTATCCCTACCTATTGCAACTCCAACCCCATGGGCTAATCCATTTTTGCATTCACCCACATATTTTCCCGATATATCTTTATCTTTAACCTCGCATTGGGCAAACAAAAAACTACTATAAGACATAAAAATAAAGCCTACTAAAAACCATTTTTTCATCATATCTACTCTCCTGATTATTTGTTGTGGGAGATTATAGCACTTTTAGTATTTAGTGAAAATAAAATACTAATTTTTTATACAAATCACCCAATCATCCCAGCTTCTTCTAAAAACTGCGATCCCTTATAGCTTAACCTTTTTATCTTATCATATTTTGCATATGAGAGGCAAAGTTTGTCCTTTGCTCTTGTGGATGAGACGTAAAAAAGTCTTCGCTCTTCTTCTATTCCTCCACCTGTGCTCATGAGCTTGTGGTTGGGAAAACGTCCATCCATGAGATCTACTACGTAAACTTCTTCAAATTCCAAGCCCTTGCTCGCATGAATGCTAAGTAGATTTACTCCCTCGCCCTCGCTCATTTCATTGCTTCCTAGGGTTAGGGTGTTTAGGAAGGGTTCTAGGTCTTTGTAGTTTTTGGATAAATCTTCTAAAAGTTTTATTTTCCTTAAAATTCTCTCTTGAGATTTTTCTTTTTCTTCTTTATCCACACTACCATCCTTTTTGGTAGCTCTTTTTGTGGATAATAGATTTGAAATAGCCTTAAAAATAGGTGATATTTGTAAGGTCTGAATGAGCTTTGTGGGGGATTTGATACGTTTTGAGTTTTTGAGAATTTTATATATATTAAAAAGATAGGTGGCACTATTTTCGTTTAATTTTGCATGTTTTAAGATGGGATTTGACAAAAAATCCTCATCAAATCCAAGATTGTAAAACCTTCCAACACTTCCTAGGGAATAATCCACATCAAATAAACCCAATTGATAATTTGTTTTTGATTTTTTAAATGGTGAAATTCCTTCTTTTGGGTTAAGCAAACCCCTTGAGGCATCTTTTTGTCCTATTAGATAAAGTCCATCGAAGATTTCCTTAGCTATTGCGGGTCCCATATTTTTAGCATATTCAAAAATATGTATAAATGCCATCATATCTTTTGGATTTACTATTATCGTTAGTAGATCTATCATGGCTTTAACTTCTTTTGCATCAAAAAAACTAATGCCTCCTCTTCTTTTGCAAGAAATGCCAATCTCCCTTAAACTCGCCTCAATTCCATCTGCACTTGAGTTATTTCGAAATATCACGGCTATATTTTCATGGGAAGCTTTGCTTTGTTTTATAAGGTTTGCTATGCCTTGGTATTGGTCAAAAAGCTCCTCATACACTAGAAGTCTTGGTGGCTCAAAAATGCCCTCTCTTGTAACTTCAAGCTCCTTTGGATAAAGTCTAGGATTTAATTTTATCACACTATTTGCAAGGCTTAAAATAGGCTTTGAGGAGCGGTAATTTTTACTTAGATTATGCACAAGGGCGTTTTGATAGCGAGTGGAAAAAGAGCCTATATTTTCTATATTTGCCCCATTAAAAGCATAAATACTTTGGTCGTAATCACCCACACAAAATAAACTTTTTGGCTTAAAACTATCCACTAGGGCACTTTGGAGGGAATTTGTATCTTGATATTCATCCACTAGGATCTCTTTAAAGCTTATCCTAGCACCTTTTTGCAATTGTTCTTTCATCATTAAAAGCAAATCATTAAAATCCACGTATCCAAAATGTTTTTTTTGCCCATCAAATTCATCCATGATATCCTCATAAATGAGTGAATAACTCTTATGTAAAGGATAATTCTCCTCTATCCACTTGCTAAAACTTCCATTTAGGCAAGAATTTTGATATAGGGAATGAAGGTCATAAAGGGTTGTTGCTTGGTAGGGTTTGTTTTGGTTATCTATATGGTCAAATCTTCGCTTTGCATGTATGGTTTTTAGGAGCATTTTAAGCTCTTTTGTTTGTTTTAAGATTATATTTTTGCCCATTTCCTTTAAAAGTCTATAACTAATGGCATGAAAGGTGCCTGAGCGGATTTGTTTGGCTATGTTTTTATCAAAATATAAACCAACTCTTTCTATCATCTCTTCGGCTGCTTTGTTGGTAAAAGTTAGGAGTAAAATATTCTCAGCCTTTATATTATTTTCTAAAAGATAGGCGATTCTTGCAACGATGGTTGAAGTTTTTCCTGTCCCTGCACTTGCAATTATAAGGTTATATCCCATGGGTGCTGTGGCGGCTTTTAGTTGTTCTTGGTTTAATTTGCTCAGTGGCATAAAATGTCTTTTTTTGGATTTTTGGAGTGTGATTATACAAGTAAACACATAATAACTGACTTATTTAAAGCTTTTTGAAAGTATAATTCTTCCAAAAAGAAGGATTTGTTTTGGATAAAAAATGCTAAAAAATGCGTGGTGTTTGATCTAAAATGAAATCCCCATGGTTCTTCGTATGATATCAAATGGGATGGTTAGTATATCTTTTATTGTGGTAGTTTGTATGATGGGGTTTTCTAAAGTTCCAGTTGCCTTTATGGCTGTTTGTATTGATCTATCTTTTCCAAGCAAAATGTGGTTTACTAGAGGGATTTTGTTTATAAAATTGCTAACCCCTTTAAAGGTTTTAAGTTTTAAGTCCATATTTATGGAATTATCTTTTAGATTGATCGTTCCTTTTCCTAAAATGTCCGCATCTATGCCCCTAATGTTTATGGCTTTTATTTGTATTGTATCATTTAGTTTGCTAAATAAAATATCTGCACTTTTAATGGAATATCCCTTTTGGCTAAAGCTTAATTGTTGAAACGCCATTAGGGAGGGGATAGAATTTATAAAGGCAATTAGATTGTTATAGAAGGAAAAGGATTTTACAAAGGTATTTTCCATATGCAAAACTCCCATTAGATTATCAAAATTTGCGCCAGTTAGTTTAAGGAAAAATTTACCCTCTTTGAAAATTTCCTTACCTAAATATGTGTTGATAAACTTACTATTTAGTTTTTTTGCCTTTAATATAAGCTTATTTTTTTCTTGTTCAAAGTTTAAATCCCCTTGCATGTGGGTTAGATCTAAAACAGTCTTCTGGGATAAATCGATAGTGTAGGAATCGCAAAGAATACTTTTGTTTAAATCTTCTAAGATAATATTGCTATTTTGCCCCTTTATGAGAAATTTTTTATTGTTCTGGGTGGTGGTTTTGATCTTATTTGTATGGATTAGTAAGTTATGATCTTTTATGTTTGCTACATTTACACCATTTATATTTTTAAGCTCAAAGGCATTATTTTTCTCTTTTATATTTAGATACGGACTTGTTTTTATGTTTAAATTTAGATGCCCAATCTTTTTACCATTTTTTTCCAAGAAAGGTTTCATTTTTGTGATGTTTGCCCTGATATTATAGTCTTTAAAATCTTTTGTTTTTAGACTTAAATTTCCATCTTTAATGCCATTTTTTATCATAAAAGGTGAATTTGGATGAATCAAAGAAAGGTTTGAGGCTATTATGGTATTTAAATGTTTTGAAAAGTTTAATTTTATTTCATATTTTGGTAAATCAATTTGGAAATTTCCCCCTTTATTTTCCATAAAAATGGGTATATTTTCATTTTTTGCATCTAGAAAATTTTGATCTTCAAAATTGATATTCAATTTTTTGATATTGGCATTTCCTTTGTATTGAAGGGTGTTTATATCTAAAATTCCGCTTGAATTTATATTGAAAACATCCTTATATTGTAAGTTTACATCCGTAAAAATCATTTTCGTTCCATCTAATTCCAAAATGCCCTTATTTGTAAAAAATTCAATTCCATTTATCTGCACTTTTGATGGATTTATTTTAAAGATTCCATTGGCTTTAAGGTCCATATTTTCAAAGCCTAGATCTAGGTTTAAAAATGTATTTGTTAGTCCGCTAGTTTGGATGATTGGTATATTTATTTTATAGGATTTTAAGATTTTTAAAACATCTTCATTTAGTGGAATATCCGAATTCAATCTCACGACAGCTCCGGCCCCATTACTTAGTACATTATAGATATGAACTCTTGGTTCTTTTACTTCCAAACCCTCATAAATTCCCATTGGAGACTCAAAATATAGGGTATCATTTTTTAGTTCCACATTTACATGCTCAACCAAGATGGGTTCAACTTCATCGTTTAATTTTATACTTGCTTTTTTTGCTCTTCCTTTAGCTTTTATTTGGTTTGGAAAGAATTTTTTATTTTTTATATCTATTTTGCCCTCTAAAAATTCTATTTTGTACTCTTTTGCAACTATTTTTTTATAGATCCAATCGCCAATATCGTGACTTAGCTTTGTTTTTTTAACCAATGCATCCATAAAGCCTTTTAGGCTTGTAAATTTATCCGTATTTATAGCATAGTTTAATATATCATTTTCCAGCAATAATATAACATCTCCATCTATACCATGGCTTGAGAATCGACCTCCAAAAAGTACCTTTTTATCCTTTATATTCCCCTGCACATTCCCTTGCAATTGCAAGTCAAAATCTTTGAGGATTAAAGAATATATCCAAGCTTCTATGTCATTTTTGCTTTTTTTGATTTTTGTATCAATGTATAAATATTTGGTATCTAGGTAAAAAACATCATCTTTGTACAAAAGTTTTATTTTATTATCATCAAAGTTCATCTCTTTTATGTGTATGGATTTGAAAAATTTGTCCAAAAGTGGTATTTGCTTTATAACCTTTTTTAGCTCTTCATTTGAGTTTTTTTTACTATTTTTAAATCTTAGATCTAATTTTTCTGCGCTTACTATTAACTTTTTATCAAGTTTTATATATAATTGCTTGATTGTTAGTTTTGGTATGCTGAAATCTTGGATTTTTATGCCGTGTTTTAGGATCAAGATAAAAGATAATAGGAGTATTATGAGTAAAATTAAAATTGTCCATAATTTTTTTGCTATTTTTGAGCTTATTCTTATCATCTTTTTGTCATTTGCCTCATATCTTGCCCAGGGTGTAAATACAACTAAGACGGTTTTTATACCAAAGGGCGGTATAGGCGAAATTATATCATATTTGGGTAAAGTAAATCCTAATATAAATTACCCAGTTGATAAATATATACTTTTTTTATTTGGAAAACCCCAAGCGGGTTGGATAGATATAGGTAAAACTTACCTTTCAAAGGGAGATTTTCTTTATCGTTTAACTAAAGCCAAGGTTGCTACTAAGGGTGTTATCATATATCCTGGAGAAACTACGGAGTTTATACTCAAGATGCTCTCAAAAGAGCTTAATCTATCCCATGAAAAACTACTTGAAATTTATGCCCGCAAGGCAGATCTAAAAGATGGTCTTATAATTCCAGAGACTTATAGTATTCCAATTGGCATTAATGAAGAGCGTTTGATTTCTTATCTTTTGAATGTATCAAAGATAAGTCATAGTAAAATATCAATGGGGATTTTTAAAAATTATGATACAAAAAGATGGAAACGCTATCTTATCATAGCTTCTATCATACAAAAAGAAGCTGGCAATGAAGAGGAAATGCCCCTTGTCTCTTCAGTTATTTACAATCGCTTAAAAAAAGGTATGAGATTGCAGATGGATGGGGCGTTAAATTATGGAAAATATTCCCATACAGCCATAACCCCACAAAGAATAGAAGAAGATGATACAAGGTTTAATACCTACAAATACGCAGGCTTACCCCCTTATCCCATCTGCGTAGTGAGTAAAGAAGCTATAAATGCGGCTATTTTTCCTAAAAAGAGTGATTTTTTATATTTTATGAGGGATAAAAGTAGTAAAAACAATGGTCATGTGTTTACCAAAACCTTTAAAGCCCATAAAAAGGAAATAAATAGACAAAGGCGTATGAAATAAGGTTGTAAATGTGTGTAAAAATTACAAGTATAAAATTTTAATTTCTCAAAAATATTTTTTTATGCAATATTTTATCAATAAATTGTTATCATACGTGGTTTGATAAATTATTACAAAGGAGAGATGCTTTATGTCGTCGATTATTTATACCAAAGTGGATGAAGCACCCCTGTTGGCAACATACTCTTTTTTGCCTATCGTAAAGGCTTTTGCTAAAAATGCCAATATAGAGATTCAAAGTAGAGATATTTCCCTAGCTGGGAGGATAATTGCAAATTTTAGTGATTTTTTAAAAGATGAACAAAAACAAAGTGATGATCTAACTCTTCTTGGCAAACTTACCCAAGAGAAAGGAACGAACATTATAAAACTCCCAAATATTTCAGCCTCAATACCCCAATTAAAAGATGCAATTGCAGAGCTTAGAAGCAAAGGTTTTGCAGTTCCATCTTATCCTGAAAATCCAAAAACAGACGAGGAAAGGGAGATAAAACAGCGCTACGCAAAGGTTTTAGGAAGTGCTGTAAATCCAGTTTTGAGGGAAGGAAATTCAGACAGACGAGCTCCTAGTTCAGTGAAAGAATTTGCCAAAAATAACCCCCATAGCATGGGAAAATGGACAGAAGATAGCCTCTCCCACGTTGCCCACATGGAAAGGGGAGATTTTTATGAGAGTGAAAAATCTCTCACCATGACAAAGAATGATAGTGTAAAAATCACTCTTGAGGGTAAAAATGGACAAAGGGAAGTTTTAAAAGAAGGGCTTGATTTGTTAGAGGGTGAAGTTTTAGATGGAGCCTTTATGAGTGCAAAATCTTATAAAAATTTTATCAAAGAGCAGATAAAAGATGCAAAGGAAAAACATGTGCTTTTTTCCCTGCATCTAAAAGCAACCATGATGAAAGTTTCAGATCCCATCATGTTTGGTTTTGCTCTTAGGGTATTTTTTGAGGAAGTTTTTGAAAAATATGCCGATACTTTTGCAAAAATCGGAGTAAATCCAAACAATGGGCTAGGAGATATCTACGCTAAGATTCAAACCCTAAGCGAAGATGAACAAAAAAATATAGAAGAAGACATAAAAAAAGTTTATGAAAATAGTCCAGATCTTGCCATGGTAAATTCCGATAAGGGCATTACAAACTTGCATGTGCCAAGCGATGTGATTATAGATGCTTCCATGCCAGCTATGATACGAAATTCAGGTAAGATGTGGGATAAAAATGGGGATCTAAAAGATACCAAAGCGATAATCCCAGATAGATCTTACGCGGGGGTTTATCAAGCGGCTATTGAAAATTGCAAAAAACACGGGGCCTTAGATCCAATAACCATAGGAAGTGTTCCAAATGTGGGGCTTATGGCGCAAAAGGCTGAAGAATACGGCAGTCATGATAAAACTTTTCAAATCCCATTTGATGGAGTTGTTAGGGTTTTAAATTCCAGCGATGAAGAGATAATGAGCTTTGAAGTGGAAAAAGATGATATTTATAGGATGTGTCAAACTAAGGATGAGCCTATTAGGGATTGGGTTAAATTAGCCGTTTCTAGGGCTAGGCTTAGTAACACCCCAGCCATCTTTTGGTTGGATGAAAATCGTGCCCATGATAGGGAAATCATCAAAAAAGTAAATACTTATCTAAAAGATGAGGATTTAAGCGGGCTCGATATAAGTATAATGTGCCCCATTAGAGCAACTAAGGTATCCTTTGATAGGATGAGAGAGGGAAAAGACACTATCTCTGTTACGGGGAATGTTTTAAGGGATTTTAACACCGACCTTTTTCCTATCTTAGAGCTTGGAACCAGTGCGAAAATGCTCTCAATAGTTCCCTTGATGAAAGGTGGAGGACTTTTTGAAACGGGTGCTGGTGGCTCTGCTCCAAAACATGTGCAACAATTTATGGAAGAAAATCACTTGCGTTGGGATAGTTTGGGTGAGTTCATGGCTCTTGGTGCATCTTTAGAATTTTTAGGAAGAAGTGAAAAAAATAAAAAGGCCCTAGTTTTAGGTAAAACCTTAGATAAGGCTACGGGCAAATTTTTGCTTGATAATCGCTCTCCATCTAGAAAATGCGGGGAATTGGACAATAGAGGAAGTCATTTTTATCTTTGTATGTATTGGGCAAAGGCCCTGTCGCAACAGGATGAAAGTTCAAAGTTAAGTAAGATTTTTACTCCCATTGCTAAAAAGTTGGAGAAAAATGAAAAAGATATTATCGATGAATTAAATGCCGTTCAAGGCAAAGAAGTTGATCTGGGTGGATACTATCTTTTAGATGATGAAAAGGCAAGCAAAGCCATGCGTCCTAGTGGTAAATTTAATGAAATTTTGGGGTTGTTGTAATGAAAATATCCATAATCGGAGCAGGCAATGTTGGGGCTAGTTTGTGTTATGAGCTTGCCATTAGAAAGCTTTGTTCGCAAATCGCACTTGTGGACATTTTCGAAAATGTGGCAAAGGGCAAGGCTATGGACATCTCGCAAGCTTGTATGGGTAGTGATAATTTTTCTTGCCTAATAGCATCTAAAAATTATGAGGATATAAAAGATAGCGACATAGTGGTTATAACAGCAGGAAGCCCTAGAAAACCTGGTATGAGCCGGAGTGATCTACTTTTAAAAAATGCTTCCATAACCAAAGAAATTGCCAAAAATATAGCCCTTTATGCCCCAAATTCTATCAGCATTGAAGTTGCAAACCCCCTAGATGCTATGACCTATGTGGTCTTAAAACAGAGTGGTTTTGATAGGAAAAAGGTTTTAGGAATGGCTGGGGTTTTAGATAGTTCGCGCATGGGATATCATATATTAAACCAGCTTGATTTTACTCCTAAAAAGATAGATTCTTTAGTGATTGGTTCTCACAATGACAAGATGCTACCCCTTGCGAGATTTGCTAGGGTGGATGGAAAGTGTCTAAATGAATTTATAAGTGATGAAAAAATAAATCAAATAATTCAAAAAACAAAAGAAGGCGGAGCCAAGATAGTGTCCTTGCTAAATACTTCAGCCTATTATGCTCCAGCTTATAGTGTTGCTTTGATGATAGAAGCCATTGTGAATGATTCTAAAGCCATTTTGCCTTGTTGTGTGATGTTAGATGGGGAATATGGTTATAAAGATGTTACATGTGGAGTTCCCGTTAAATTGGGAAGAGATGGTGTTTTAGAAATAGAAGAGCTAAATTTGGATGCTAAAGAGAGATCTGAATTTGAACTTAGTGTGGATTCGGTAAAAAGTTTACTAGAAGTACTTAGGGAACATTCTTATTAGTTGATTTTGAGTAAAAATTGTTAATGAAATTAGGTTATAAGTTTACCGAAAAATATTTTTTTTGGTATGAAGTTAATATCTTTTAGGAGATTAGATGAATATTCATGAGTATCAAGCTAAGGAAGTCTTTAGAAAATATGGTGTGCCAACGCCTAGGGGTTATGTGGCATTTAGTGTGGATGAGGCAGTGGAAAATGCCAAAAAACTAGGTGGAAATATTTGGGTTGTAAAAGCTCAAATTCATGCAGGCGGAAGAGGACTTGGTGGAGGAGTTAAGTTGGCTAAGAGCCTTGATGAGGTAAAAAAATACGCCCATGAAATACTTGGAATGACCCTAGTTACCCATCAAACAGGACCCAAAGGAAAGCTAGTCCAAAAAATCTACATAGAAGAGGGCGCTGATATAAAAGATGAACTCTATCTAGGTGTTGTTTTAGATAGGGCAAAAGAAATGCCTGTTATCATGGCTTCAACTGAGGGCGGCATGGAAATCGAAAAGGTTGCAGCCCAGAGTCCTGAAAAGATAGTAAAAGTTGCCATCGATCCAGCCATTGGTTTTCAAGCTTACCATGCAAGAGAGTTAGTTTTTGGTCTTGGCATAGAAGATAAAAATGAACAAAAAAAGTTTTCTTCTTTTGCATCTAGTTTGTATAGGGTGTATATGGAAAATGACGCAGAGTTGATTGAGATTAATCCCCTTGTAAAAACGGGAAGTGGAGATTTTATAGCACTGGATGCAAAAATGGGTTTTGATGATAGTGCATTAGGAAGACATCCAGACATAGAAGCCTACCGGGATATAAGTGAGGAAGATGAAAGCGAAAGGGAAGCTGGAAAATACGGATTAAGCTATGTAAAACTAGATGGAAACGTAGGATGTATGGTAAATGGGGCTGGACTTGCCATGGGAACCATGGATACGATAAATTATGTGGGAGGAGAGCCTGCAAATTTTCTTGATGTTGGTGGTGCGGCCAATCCAGAAACTGTCGCTAAAGGTTTTGAGATAATTTTACAAGATAAAAATGTAAAATCCATTTTTGTAAATATTTTTGGTGGCATTGTTAGATGTGATAGAATTGCAAATGGGATATTAGAGGCAACTAAACTAACAAATGTTAGTGTTCCTGTTATCGTTAGATTAGATGGAACAAATGCTCCTGAAGCGGCATTAATTTTAAAAAATGCAAATATAGAAAACATCATAACTGCCTCAGATCTAGAAGATGGTGCCAAAAAAGCAGTAGCAGCGGCAAAAGGAGAATAGGATGAGCATATTGGTAAACAAAGATACAAAAGTTATAGTTCAAGGCTTCACGGGAAAAGAGGGAACTTTCCATAGCGAACAATGCCTAGCCTATGGCACTAAGATAGTCGGAGGCGTTACTCCAAACAAGGGTGGACAAACCCACCTAGGAAAACCAGTTTTTAACACCGTTGCAGATGCAGTAAAGCAAACAGGCGCTAATGTTAGTATGATCTTCGTTCCACCTGCCTTTGTTGGCGATGCGGTTTTAGAAGCAGCCGATGCTGGTATAGAATTGGCCGTTATCATAACAGAGGGTGCTCCAGTTAAAGATATGCAAAGGGCAAAATCTTATGCTCTCAAAAAAGGCATGAAGACCATTGGTCCAAATTGTCCAGGAATTATCACAGCCGAAGAATGCAAGATAGGAATCATGCCAGGTATGGTTTTTAAAAAGGGAAATGTTGGACTTATAAGTAAGTCTGGAACTCTAACTTACGAGGGAGCAAACCAAGTTTGCAATGAGGGCTTTGGAATAACAACAGCCGTTGGAATAGGTGGCGACCCAATTATAGGACTAAGCTACAAACAACTTCTACCCATGTTTGAAAAGGATCCAAAAACCGAAGCCATCGTCATGATAGGTGAAATTGGTGGAGATTTAGAAATACAAGCAGCGAAATTTATAAAAGAAAATATAAGCAAACCTGTTGTTGCCTTTATAGCAGGACAAACTGCCCCCAAAGGAAAAAGAATGGGACATGCAGGAGCAATAGTTAGCGGAAGTGCAGGAACAGCAGCCGAAAAAATGCAAGCCCTAGAGGCTGCAGGGGTAGCGGTAGTTAAGTCTCCAGCAGATATAGGTAGAAAAGTGGCGGAAGTGTTTAGGGGTTAGTGATTGGTGATTAGGTTTTGAAAAAAACATTGAAGCGTAGCGGTTAGACCATTGCAAAGCAATGCAGTTCTTTTCTCAACGCAGAGCGTTTCGCTCCGTTGGGTGTTAATCCAATTTTTTTAAAATTGGTCGCAAAGGACGGACTTTGTCCGTCCTGCGAAGTAAAAATAGGAGACAAAATGAGTATTTTAAAAGCACCAGAAAATACCCCAGTTTGGGTGGATGTAAAAAGGTGCAAAGCCTGTGATATTTGTGTGAGTTTATGCCCAGCGGGTGTTTTAGCCATGGCACAAGCTCCAAACTCAACCTTAGGTCAGATGATAGAGGTTGTTGAGCCTAGTTCCTGTATCGGGTGCAGGGATTGTGAATTGCATTGCCCTGATTTTGCTATTTATGTGGCTGAGAGAAGCGAGATAAAGTTTGCCAAACTAACTCCCGAATCAAAGGCCAGAGCCCAGGCTATCAGAAATAATAATTATCAAAAATTAGCGTAAGGAAACAAAATGGCAAGAGAGATAATTTCAAGCGGAAACTCTTTATCCGCAAAAGCAGCGATTGAATGTGGCTGTAATTTTTTTGGCGGTTACCCGATCACCCCTTCGAGCGAAATCGCCCATGATATGAGTGTTTTGCTTCCACAAGTTGGTGGAAAATTTATACAGATGGAAGATGAGATAGCGGGCATTAGCGTTGCCCTTGGAGCATCCATGAGTGGTGCAAAAGCCATGACAGCAACATCAGGTCCTGGAATATCCCTAAAAAGTGAGCAAATCGGACTTGCTTTTATCGCAGAAATTCCCCTAGTTATAGTAAATGTTATGAGGGGCGGACCATCAACAGGACTTCCTACTCGAGTTTCTCAAGCAGACATCGGACAAGCAAAGTATCCAAGCCATGGGGATTATGCGTCTATTGCTTTATGTCCTGGAAGTTTGGAAGAAGCTTACACTGAGACTGTTAGGGCTTTTAATCTAGCAAATAAATACATGACCCCTGTATTTTTACTTTTAGATGAAACCTTAGGACATATGCATGGAAAGGCAATTTTACCTGAAATAGAAGAACTTGAGATTTATAAAAGAAAAGAATTTGATGGCGATCCAGCCGATTATAAACCTTACGATGCAGCTCCAACCGAGCCAGCTGTGCTTAACCCTTTCTTTAAAGGTTACAAATACCATATAACAGGGCTTCATCACGGAGTAAGTGGTTTTCCAACTGAAGATGCGAAGATTTGCGAATACAATATCGAAAGATTGATGAATAAAATCAACAAAAATACAGAAGATATAGTAAGATACGAAGAATATCAGATGGAAGATGCCGAGGTTTGTATCATAGCCTATGGAAGTATAAGCAGAGGGGCAAAAGAAGCAGTTCGAAAACTAAGGCGAGATGGGATAAAAGCGGGACTTTTTAGACCCATAACCCTTTGGCCAAGCCCAGCAAAAAAACTAAAAGAAATAGGCAAAAGGTTTGAAAAAATCTTTATAACTGAGCTAAATATGGGGCAGTACTTAGAAGAGATTCAAAGGGTCATGAAAAGGGATGATTTTAAAACCCTTCATAAGGCAAATGGACGACCGATACCGCCACTTGATATGGTTGCATGTGTTAAGGAGATGATGTAATGGCTTTCGATTATAATAAATATTTAAGAATAGATAAGATGCCAACCCTTTGGTGTTGGGGTTGTGGAGATGGTGTTATACTAAAATCGGTCATAAGGGCCATCGAAAAAGTTGGTTGGGATATGAATGATGTTTGTATAGTCTCAGGCATAGGATGTAGCGGTCGCTTTAGCTCATACATCAACTGCAACACAGTTCACACAACCCATGGACGGGCCATCGCCTATGCTACTGGCATAAAATTGGCAAATCCAGATAAACATGTCGTCGTTGTAACAGGAGATGGAGATGGTTTAGCCATAGGTGGAAACCACACTATTCATGGATGCAGAAGAAATATAGACCTAAACCATGTCTTGATAAATAACTTCATCTACGGACTAACAAATTCCCAAACTTCTCCCACAACTCCTAAGGGAATGTGGACCGTTACGGCTCAATACGGCAATGTGGACCCAAGTTTTAACGCAGCAAGCTTAGCTAGTGCAGCTGGAGCCACCTTTGTGGGGCGTGAGAGTGTTTTATCTCCTGCAAAATTAGAGAAATTATTTGTTGAGGGATTTAAACATGAAGGATATTCATTTTTCGATGTTTTTTCAAACTGCCACATCAACCTAGGTAGAAAAAATAAAATGGGAGAGGCAGTCCAAACCTTAAATTGGATAGAAGAAAAATGCCTTCCTAAAAGAAAGTTCGATGCCCTAAGCGATGAAGAAAAGAGTGGAAAATTTCCTTTAGGGGTTTTGAAAAAAGATGAAACTAAGTTAGAATACTGCAAAGCTTATGACAAAGTCATAGAAGCTGCTCAAAATAAAACTAAAGTTAAATTATAAGGATAAGCAATGAGAAGACAACTTAGATTTGTAGGAGTTGGCGGACAAGGTGTTATCCTTGCTGGTGAGATTTTAGCGGCTGCAAAGATAAAAGAGGGCGGGTATGGAGTAAAAGCATCAACTTACACCTCGCAAGTTAGGGGAGGTCCAACCAAGGTTGATATTTTACTCGACAATGATGAGATTTTATTTCCTTACGCAATAGATGGCGAGATAGAGTTCATGCTAGCTACCGCACAAGTGAGTTTCGATCAATTCAAAGACGGAGTAAAAGAGGGCGGCATCATAGTCGTTGAACCAAACCTAGTAAGCCCAAGTGAGGAAGATAGAAAGTTTTGGAATATCTACGAAATCCCCATCATAACCATAGCCAAAGAAGAGGTAGGAAATGTCATAACCCAATCAGTAGTAGCCCTAGCCATAGCTCTCGAAATGACAGATGTCATGGACAAAGAAGCAGTAAAAAAAGTAATGCTTTCCAAAGTCCCACCCAAGGTTCATGAGGCAAATAAATTAGCCTTTGATCTAGGTGTGAAGTATGCCAGGGAAGCTAGGGTTTGATAGTTTAACCTCTTACATGCAAACTTTTACGTATAAGAGGTTTTTTATTTAACTTGGCCTTAGAGTTATAATTTAATATGAGATTAAGAGGCTAATAGGGAGTCTGTAAAATTTTAAGGGGAAGCTTTATTATTTTTGATTGCGGTAGTTCAGTATTTACCTTTGATTGTGAACTAACTAGAGAACTTAACGAAGTCTAATGAGATACTTATTATTCATTTGCTACGCTGTATACTTTATTGTAATAATCATCTAGCTCTCGTAATTGAGTTTTCGTTACTTCTTTAGTTTTAGCATTAGAAACTAGCCTTTTAACCTTACTTGATATTTCTTCCACTAATCTTTTTTTCGGGATAATTATTGGCAACTTTTTAATATAATTAGCGGAATTATTGGTACTTGCATTTATAGTCCTAATAAGATTATTGCAAGCATTGCTATTAAAAAATCCAAGCAAGTAGTATGTTAAATATTTATAATTATCGCTAGGAAAGATACCAACTATTGATTGATCAAATAATCTTTTATCAATCAATGATCCTGTTATTGAAGAAGATGATACCATAGGAACAGCAATACCTTGACGAAAATAGTATTGTGAATTTTGAAATCTGGCTCGTTTTTTATTTGTTACTTTATAGTTATATACTGCTTCTTTGCTCCAATCCATAAACCACTCCGATGGTTTATAAAATCTTCGATTACCTCCCTTTACAATAGGAACCCAGTGTTGTTCTCTATCGATGCCTTCAAGCGGAGGAGTTTTTGACAAATCACTGTTGCAAATTTCGATTGCTTTCACAGCTGAGTATTTTTTTACTCCTCTGTTAACAGTAGGTAGACGCCTTAAATATTCACCATCATTGCCTGAGTAAAAGCCCGTTACGACCGAGCATATATCCCCAATCGTTTTTGTTTTAGATTGCAAAACTTTAGAAATCCAGCCTTTTGTGGGAAGAAAAAACGCATTAGCAGGATTATTAATAAGTTGAGAATAACTGAGCCTACAAACCTCGTATTCTTTTTTTTTATTCGTAAGTAAAAAAGGAAGTTCAGCTTGAGAATGTAGGCCGTTAAATACGGAAAAACTATGGTTGCTTGATGGTTTCTTGTTGCTAACTGAGATTATGCTTAATCCAGCATAACCAAAATTAATACCAGGAAAGAAATTTGAAGGAAATAGTGTAATTGATTCAATTGTATAGTGTTTTAATAGGGACTTTCTCAAGCCTTCATGCATATGAAGCGTTAAATATGTATCGGGAATAATAAATACCAGCCGTCCATTAGGCTTTAATAATTCCATTGCTCGAATTAGAAAAAGACCATATGTTTCTTTTGTATAAAAATCAGGATAGTCTTTTTTTAACCGCTTTCTCTTCTCTGGAGTTTGATATGCGCCATATGGTGGATTTGCTATTACCCTGTCATATTTATTGCCACTAATTAACAGCAAGAAATCATCATTCAAGATATTAATGTTCCTGTAGCTAGAATATTTTTTTGTAAGATTGTTCGCAGAATCTTCATTTAGTTCATATGCTGTAATATTGCATTTTCTGCAATTATTCATCACTTCATCAATAAAAACTCCTTCACCAGCACAAGGCTCAAGTACGGACATCTCCGTTTTGCATTCCAAAAGCCCTGTCATATACGAAGCAATATAATCACAGTTCGTATAAAACGCCTGAAATTCGTCTTGTTTACGCTTTGCTGGAGCTACCATGATAAGTATTTAACCAAATCGTTACTTTCGAAATATGACTGAGTATCTCTGTCTAAGTTTTCTTTCCAAAAAATGTTGTTTTTGATCCATGAGGCGAGATCAAATCCAGAATATTTATTAATTTGTTCGTATGTTTCAGGTCCACAATAAACATCCCAAATGCCAGAATTTTTCAGCGTCTGCAGATAGTGGTTATTCTGGTCTTCGTTGGCACGAACAAATAGGAAACATTCGTTATTGCCACCTATAATGTTTTTATAAATAGATGCAACTAAAAGAAGTCGATTAGTATTACCCTTTTCATTTGATTGAAAACCACTCTTGAAATCTACATTGTATTGAGAAGAATTTATCCGAAAATGTAGATCCAACTCTAATTTTATTTCACCAGAAGTAACAAGACTCCATACCTTATCGTAATACTCAAGAAGTTGAACTTTTTCTTCAACGGACAAATTCAGATTTTCAATGTATTGTCTGATTTCTTCTTGTAGTTGTTCCTTGACATCTGAAAAAAGCGGAGGCTCAAAAAGCTCCACATCCCCTCTGACTGGAAAATCAAAACAATTTTTACAGAATGGTTCCCAAAGTTCCCCAATACGGCGAGCAAATGCCATATATTCATAAGGCCATGCTTTATTTCTGTACTCTATCATCGTGACATATGAACAATAGGTCACCATAAGAATATTGTTTAAGATTTCCTCTTTATCCCATGACTGAGATAGCGAACGCTGAATAATAATAGTACGGAGATTTTGAGCTGTATTTACTATCGCTTTATTAATTGCTCCTGCCTTTTTCTTATAGTCTCGTTCTCCATGGATTGTAATTATCTCGCTGTATGACTCCGCCGCTCTATCTCGAAGATAACGTAGTATTTCATTCTTATTCTGATGTAAATTACGATTAATATTCATTTCCATACTTTAATCTCGTTTGTTTCTTTCTGTGGGCAACAAGAGATTGTGTGTACTGAAAATAACAAAGGTTGCTCTTTGTAGCACCATAATCTATGCTGTTTACTAATTACTAACTGATTACTAACACATAGTTTAATCAAAATTGTTCCTCGTTTGTTTTAGTTTTTTATGTTACTCATTTCAATAACATAGTTTAAAAATCAGTAGGTTTTTTTACTTCCTTGCCACCTTAATTATAAACCATGACACTACACTTCAGCAATTTCTACATTGTTCCTATATTTTAATTATACCAAAATTCTAATATTTTTGATATATTTTACGACTATCGTATTTTTTTATTTTGCTTTAAACTTGCTATTAGCGGACCAGATGTAAAGCAGTAGTAGCGGTTATTAGGTTACTAGCACCTTGTCAAACTTTGTACCAATGCCCAAAAACTCAACAAAGTTTGTGGTTCTAACCTAGTCTGCCAAGCTTTAGACCAGCAAGACTTTTACTTAAACTTACCCTTTTAGTGCATTGTGTAATAATTCTTTATTTTTTCTCCATCTAAATTCATATTCTTTTAAATAAAGTTAAAAATTTAACTTAACTTCATTAAATTTAGCAAGTTTCTTTAAGAAAGTGTTGTATAATAAGCTGTATTGGTTTCTTTGAAACTAATGATATCTAAAATTCCTCCAAAAGTGCACTAATCTTTGATCTAATTTAAAAGCCAATAAAGCGATTAAAATCTGATATTTTTAACCTTTTATGCGTAAGAAGCATTCAGCTTAGTCTTAAATTAACAGTCTCAGATGGTGCTAAAAAGAGAATAGTAGGTTCTCAAAATTTCTTACTTCGTTATTCGCATAGATCTGAGTTTTTGTAAATATCTCCCCTTGGATCTGCTAGTAAAACTTTTATGATTTTTATTTTACTATTTTCTAGGCTATAAATTATATGCTATCTAAAAATATTTAATAATTTATTCAATTGGTAAGACATAAAAAAATACCGACAAAAAATGACAACAACTCCCAATCAAAACTAATATATGAAAAATTGCATGATTAAATTTAATTTTTTTAATGCTATATAAAATTGCGCCGATTGTGTAAGATATTCCTCCTGCAACTAGCCAAAATAAGCCATCTGGAGATAGATTATGAATCAATGGTTTTATAGCAAAAATGATTAGCCATCCCATAAATACATACATTAGCGTTGAAATTAAGTTGTACTTTCCCGTAAAAAATAGTTTTAAGATTATTCCTATTAAGGCAAATCCCCAAGAGATACTAAAAAGTAACCATCCTATTGTTCCATTTAGAGAAACAAGCGTAAAAGGAGTATATGTGCCAGCAATGAGAACATAAATAGATGCGTGATCAAGTATTCTTAATCTTTTCCTTAACTCCGGTTTTTTGGAGCTATGGTAAAGAGTCGAAGCTACATATAAAACAATCAAACTTATTCCAAAAATACCAAAACTTACTACATGCAAAGTGCCTCCATGCAATTTAGCATGTGTTACCAAAAGCACTAAAGAAACAATACTTAAAATTATTCCGATAGCATGAGAAACTATGTTAACTCTTTCCTCTGTTGGTGAGTAGTATTTAACTCCTTGCATTTCTTTCATTTGGTTAATGATCTTTCTTTTATAATCTTGATATTACAACTATAGCAAACGACTACTTAAAATTTCTTTTGTAGAATTATCTATTTTATAAAAAGTATCCACTTTGATATTCAATGTAAAGTTCGGGGGCGATTGTAATGAATCTGGCGAAATGACCTGTCAGCTGGTTTAAGTTGCTATTTTGAAAAGACCATCAAACTTTTGATGAAGTTAACATCATGCTCTGTGGAAAATTTATCCAACAACAGTGCCCTGTTATGTATTAATCTCCCTTCCTAGCAACCCATTGAGTGTGCTCTCGTGAAAATGCCGCTTCGCTATTTATCACATACTCGGACAACTGATTTTCATCGTGAATGGCATCTGACTCACCTTTGATGAGAACAATTTCATGTGTTGTTAATGTGTAGGAAGAATTTAATTCGTTATGCTTTTTTGCTTGAAGCCAAGTTAACGCTGCGGCAGCAGCAGTTGCGATTACTTCTATGGGTAGAGAAATAGTAGGCTCCTTGATGCGATACAGCAACATCGCAATTGCCATTGCATGTAAAAATACGGAAACCCAAAACTATTGCTGTGCTCTACGCTTATTAAAGTTGGCCTTATGCCAATACCATTCAACTTGGTTCTGCACTCTTTGATCGATGTACACTGCGAGCCGATCTGCGACTGTGCTTGACCTAACGCCTTTCATGATTTTGGAAATAGGATCTCTAACAGCACTTGTAGATTGCAACGAATGGGATAGGCTTCTATTTTGGTCAAGAATAGTTTTCAAATCACTAATAAATTGCTTAGAAACAATGTTAATATTGTCACAATCCTCATATGGTTCTGCCCTCATCATCCAACGCCAACTCCTAGTCTTAACTGATTCAGCTACTGCTCTACCGTTATACCAAGTGTCGTCTGGACGCTGCATACGAATAAAAATGAGAATTCCTGAGCTGATTAGAAATAGACCTGCCGACAGTAAAACCCCCAGAATATCGTTTGGTCTAGCATAAGAGATAAATGTTGCACAAATTAAGAGAATCAGATACCAACGAAGACTTCTGAAATAGTTTTCCTGTGCATTTAGCGAAGCTTGACTAGCTGATTGATACATACCCGGAAGGTCACCCGATGTTATTTTTAAATTACTCACTATTTATAGAGCTCCCAAATACCACCGATTACTGTTTTGGCATTCCATTCCACAACCTTATCTACTGCATTTTTTACGTCAGCAGATGTTCTCTGTGCACCCCAAGGATTCACGGCCAAAATTAGTTTCTTATATATTACCGCTCCATCAATTTCTTTTTGTATCCATTTGCTATATCTAGAATACATGCCTGTTGGAATTACAACAACGTGACTTCTTGATATCTGGCTATATAACGCATTCCTAAGCTGAGTATCGTTATTGTCATTATGTATTGGATCACTCTGAGGCACTGAAAAATTCCTAAAATTCAATGAGGCCTGACTAATACGCCAGTTCCTATTAAATATCCGATTTGCGAGAGTATTGTAATGATTTGAATATGCCCACGAATGGCTAATAAATACGTGAATCTGTCTTGTGCTCATTACAACCTCTGACGTGTGTTTTTATGCATAACATAATACATATGCGTAATGAAAATACCAAAGATCGCTCTGCATAGTATCCAAATCCATTTTACCTTTGTATGTTGTTGATTTTAGAAACATAATCTAAAAATCAACAGGGTTTTTTTATTCCCTGAGACTATCTTTTATTTACTTAAAATATAATCTATATTTCTCAAAAACAGCGTCCGGTTATACAATAATTTTATTTATAAGCAAACAAAGTTTTTACAATCAGTGCCAAAAGCTATGGATTAGATACCTATAGGTTAATTATATATAAAATTTTACACATTATATTTTAAAAGCGCAAATACCGGCTATTTCACAGATGTATTCTCATCATTTGTCGCTATAAAGTTTGTGGAAAATATAAGGGTTGTGAAGCTATTTTTTAAGGTTTAAAAGCAAGTTTTTTTAAAAAACTATTCATGTAGAAGTGATTGGGAAATTATATTTGTTATGTTTTAGTCAAATACATTTATGAGTTTATTTATTATTTTTTAATTTCTCACCAACTTTCATCAATATCTTTTCTAACATATTTTTTCCCTTATCGTTACCGCCATCTCCCCAGTATTAATTATTTTCTGTATGTTTAATAGTTTTTCTATCCTCTTGTAGAAATCAAAACTTCTTTTAAATCAGCATGTTGTGTAAATTTTGCCCTCACAACATCACACATGATATTATCTTTAATTTTATCCCAATCCTTTCGAGTCCCATTTTGCTACCATCACATGACTAGAGGCCCCTCTTATCTCTTCTTTATAATATTTTTATGTTTGATAATAATGTTCAGAAGTTTTCCATTTATGCCTTACTCTTGTGCACTAATTTGGGGCCATATTTGAATCAATAATCTAGCTATATCTAATTTGCTTTAATAAGGGGTGTTCAGCCATCTTTCCCGTTTTTTCATTCATCCTAGCGCCTGGGTCAATTAACAACTTAATTACATCAATATTGCTTTCTTGGGAAGAGGCTGTTAAAACATTCTAGCAATTTTTATTTTTTACATTGATATTAGCGCCAGCTTTCAATAATAGCTTAACCATGTCTAAATCTCCTCTACGTGAAGCTTATATGAGTGTTTAGTTTTTCATTTTATCTTTTTATTAAAAATTTTATTTTGTTAATATTATTTTTATTGCGTCTAATACGCTTTTATATGACATCGTAGTTACATTGGATAGAGAAATCATCAAAAATATAAAAAATAAAATCTTTTCATTAGTTAAATTCCTTTTGAATATGTGTGAAGTTAGAATTACGTATTTTAGCATATTTTTAATTTTAATTTTAAAACAATAAAACTAGATCCATATTTATATATTAAGAAACATTTTTCTTTACACTTAAAAAATATTTAGATAAAATAACACAAAAAAGGATTTTGTATGCAAGTTAGAGTTTACTATGAAGATACGGACAGCGGAAAGGTGGTTTATCATTCAAATTATTTTAAATTTTGTGAGAGATCTAGGAGTGAGACTTTTTGGCAAAATGGTTTAGAGGTTGAAGAGAATGGTTGTGGGTTTTTGGTTAAGAAGATTTTATATGCTGATTTTATAAAGCCTGCTAAGTTGGGGGATTTGCTTGATATTACTTGTAAGATAACTAGCCATAAAAAAACCTCTTTTGTGGTTCATCATGATATATTTAGAGATGGGGAGAAAATCTTTGAGACAGACCTTTTAGCGGTTTATTTGTGTGGGGATGGGAGACCTAGTCGCATCCCACAGGAGAAGATGGATTTTTTACTCTCCTTGTAGGTAAAAGCCGTGTCTTGAGGATTTTAAGATGCTTGTGTTGTATATGATCTGATTTGAGCTTATCATTTCTTTAAATATTCTTGGCTCGCCTTGGGAAAAATAATTTGCATAAAGATAATCTAAGCCAACATTTGTAGCATAATTTACCCAATCATAAACTATGGTATGCCCAAACAAAGCATTTGTAGCTCTTATATTTAGAGGGGAGGGGGAAATGGAATTTGCTATGTACAGCTTTTTCCTATCTTGGTATTGAGTTAAGCTTAAAAGCATTGGATGGTAGTTTATCTGGGTCGACAAAAGGGAATATGGATACACATCATAAACCCTAAGTTGAGAGGCTAAAAGGCTACTTTTAACAAGGGGCATATTTAGAAATATGGATGCATTATTTAACCTTTTATTTCCTTTAAGCATATATTTTAGATTTACTTTGGAATTTGTTATTTTATTGCTATAAGCAATATTATTATTTCTAGATGCTATTATATTTAGTCTCTCTCCTAGGTTACTTCCGTCTGAAAATGTTGCTATTTTTTCATTTGCGTACCTGGATAGTAGATCGATTTGCTTTTGGTAGCTTATTCCTCCAAAGATGATATTTTGGGGTGGATTTTGGATAAAATTTGCATTTATAGTGGGAATAAAGATCAATAAATCACTTATATTTTTTGCTGTAAAATCTGCTCCTTTGGGGGTGAGTGGTGCTATTGCAACCTTAAAGCGAAGTTTTTTTACATTTTCAAAGGCGATTCTTAGGGATAAGGGATCTTCATTGCCTATATTAAATACTTTTATTTCAAATTGGGCATTTTTTGCCATCAAATATGATATCACGCTATTTGTAACCGTTGTTGCATATCGATGTATATTTTTTTGTGGAATGATGAGGGCTAATCTAACTTGGGGGTTTCCATTGTGTTTTAAGAAAACATTTTCATCTTTTTGGATGATTTTATCATAATACAAATTCTCAGTTTGCCCATTTTTGTTTGTTAGTACTTGACTTTTTGAGCCATCATCTGTGAAAATGATGATTTGATCTTCTTCTATTTTATCATCGCAAGATATGTCACAATCTCTCATATCAAATTTTATAAAAACCTCTTGGGGCAATGGCACCCTTGAAAGCACAGAACTATTTGCTAACAAATTTATCTCAAACACGGCTAACAAAATAACAAACACTTTTTTCATGATAACATATCCTTTATTCTTAACATATCTTTATAAACTTCCCTCTTTGATGATGGGTTTCTTAACATAAAACTTGGATGAAATGTGGGCATAAGCTTTGCATTTCCTAGATCAAATATCTCACCTCTAACTTGATGCATCTTTTTATCATAATCCCTTGTTAGATGATGATAACTAACCCTTCCTAGTGCGACTATAATCTCAGGATTAACAAGCTCGATTTGCTTTAAGAGATAAGCTCTACAAGAGTTTGCCTCATCCATATTTGGAACTCTGTTATTTGGGGGGCGACATTTTACTATGTTTGCTATATATACATCCTCTCGCCTTAGATTTAAAACATTTGTTATGATGTTTGTTAGCAATTGTCCGCTTCTTCCCACAAAGGGACGACCTGTTTGGTCTTCGTAGCTTCCAGGACCCTCGCCTATAAACATCAATCTCGCATTCGGATTTCCCTCGCCAAATACTACATTTTTTCTCGTTTTTCCCAAAGGGCAAAGATAGCAGGTTTTTACCATAGAATTTATACCATCAAGGGAATTTGGCAACAAATTCGAATGGGATTTTTGCGAAAAATTTATATCCTTTGTGTATTCATATCCTAGGGCTCTATATTGGTATAATTGGTAAAGTATTTTAGCGGTTTCTACCACATTTTATCCTATATGAAGCTTGGTTTTATGGTGTTTTTATGGCTGAGATTTTCTTCCGGTTTTATCTTTCCTAGCGCCATCAATAAAACTTGAAAGATAGAAAGGATAGTAAAACTATTTTGTGCTAGAGGTCGTTTTTTTATCTTTTCTATCTGCTTTTGATATTTATCAAACATAGTAAAGGAGCATATATCATTTACTATCAAAAAATCACATCCGCTATCATAGGCGTCAAATACTATATCGCCCGCCATCTCAAAAGACATATTTTTATCTAGATCTAAGATACTATATCCGTCGTTTTCATGTCTTGTTTTAAGTTTTATCTCTTTTGCTTTTATTAGTTTAAGAAGCTTTGATACAGATGTCTGATCTAAGTTATCAAAAACTCCTCCATATACTCCCACATTAAATTTATCAAAATGATGGACTATTTTTTGAGAAGAATTGTTGGATAGTTTTTCAAGTAAAATTTCATAAGCTAAAACCACCCTAGTATCTAGATCAAGATATTTTTTTGCTTCGCATAAGCTAAGATAAGCATTGTTTTCTAAGGCTATTATGGTTTTATTGTTGGTTGTTGCATCTAATAATGTTGGTTTAAAAATATCATAAAATTTACTAGGATTTAAAAACCTTTTTTCAAAATCCATATCATAATCGCCAGCATTTCCACTAACATAAGAAATATCTAGTAAATCAAAAAGTTTTCTACCAGCCAAAAATGGTTCCCCATTTAAGCCTTTTATGGTTTTGTCAAATAAAATATAATTTTCCATTTTTTTCCTTATTTGTTTACGCTTTGTTTTAAGATATTAGAAGTGTTTTCTAAGCCTAGTTTCAATATTTTATTTTTTAGGGATATGATTATATTTTCAAGTTGATTGTTTTTGGGAAATACCTTATAATCCAAACAAGAATGATACCAAATGCCATGCTTTTCATCGGCTATGAATGATAAAATATCTTCTTTTTTTTCTGGGTATTTTTTTATGAGATAATCGGCAAGTAAAAATAAAGAAGTGCCTTGATGTAATCTGTCGTATTTTAAGGCAGCAGATGCATAAAAATATCTGATGTATTGCAAGTATTCATCTTTTTTTATATCTACAATCTTGCTTATATCCTTAAAAACAGCCTCAAAATCCCCAGTGTCTATTATCAAATCCTTATTTGCACGATTTTGACTTAGGGGAGAGATGGTTAATTCTTGTCCAAATTGTTTATATATGCTATTTATATCTAGATCTAAATCCACAGCATAGCCATTTACAAAAGCAGCAGAATATTTGTCCCTTGGAAAATCAAAAAATGGATCTTCTTCCTTAACTAGATCTAGCACATCTTTTAGTCTATGATCGCTTTTACAGGTAATTTTATATTTTTTATAATACGGCAGATAGTCTGTTTCTGCGTCAAAGCGAAAAATACTAAGTTGAAGTTCAAGGCTCATTGATATTCCTTAAAGTTAAAATAACATAGTATTCTACACAAAATATGCTTACATGTAAATATAAGGTGGTGCAGAAAACAGAAAGCAGAAAACTGAAAACGGATAATTGACAGGGTAAGCATTTTTTCAAAATGCTATTTATTTTATTGTCATTTAGTTTGCTCTATCCTATACAAAATAAATCAACAAAAAAGCGCAACAAAACCCTAGAAAGTTTTCTTACGCTTTTTATATTTGTTGTATTAGGCTATTTTAAAATAACTTTAGTATATCCTTGACCAAACCTTTTTGTTTTTCGGGGATGTATTTATCTATTTTTTTGCCTATCTCTTTGGTTGCCTTATTTTTAAGATAGTTTGAACCGCTTATCTTTACCTTTGGATTTTTAACATCTCCACTTATGCTTCCGCCTAGGTCGGTTTTTTGGAAGCGTATGGCAAAATCTGCCTTTGTTTTTTGGCTTGTCATATCATAGATGCCATTGGAGATTTTGATACTAGTTTGGCTTCCATTCATGTCTAAAATATAGCTAACCTTTGTATCGTTTATCTTTCCTTTTAGGGTTGTATCTTTGTAGATCTCCTTTGTTATATCATATCCTGAGAAGGTTTTTATGAGGTTTCCTAACTGATTTTGAACCATTCTGCCTTCTTTCATGATAAGAGAGTATTTTCCTTGTTTGGACTTTGTATTGTAATTTAGATCAAGATTTCCTTTCGAATCAAAAACATAAGGAAAATCCATCAACTCGCACAAGCCTTTTATGGAAATTCCTCTAGCTTTTGAATTTAAGATACCCTTATCAAAGTCGGTATTGCTTTGTCCGCTAAGGATTGGTGCATCGGCTGTAAATTTAAGATTTTCATCTTTAAATTTTGCTATACCTTTCACGTGCAAATCCCCATTTAGCTTTTGTTTTGTAAGAAATGCCAATTTGCTCAAATCCTCTATATCCATTTTATACTCACTATCTAGGATTTTTTTGTTGATGTCATAGCTTCCCTTAAAATTTGGAAGCGATGCTAATTCAGAATTTATGATGTTTGTAAAATAAGCCATTGAATTTTTAACATCCACCTTGCTTTCCATGTTGAAAGTGTATGATTTTGGAACTTGGGTTTGAGTTAGTTCCTTTAATCCATCTTTTAGCAAAATTCCATTTTCAAGTTTGTAGTTTAGGTTTCCATTTATGCTTTTTGAATTTAAGCCTGTAAATTTAGCCTTTGCATTTATGTCTCCTGTGGCAAAATTTGGTTTATTTAACATATAAACTATCTTTTGCAATGACGCATTTTCTATCTTGGCCTCCAAATTTCCCTTATCTAGGCTTGCTTTTATATTCCCATCAAGGCTATTTGTTTGGGCATCTAAACTTAACTCCTTATTTTTCATACTAACATCACCCTTAACATCAAAAGAGCCTCTTAGATCTTGTTTGGCTATCTTGCCTAGGTGTTTTAAATCTTCTATATTTACATCAAAATCTGAGGAGAAGTTTTGACTTTTAAGATCATATATACTTTGTTTGGTTTTGAGATTTGCTAGGCTTGTTTGTAGGTTTGAGCTAGCTGTTAGCAAGTTTTTGGCTAAATTTGCCTTTATTGAGCCTGCAAAATTTGTAACTGGGGGAAAATCTATATCAAATTTTGATTTTAAATGACTTCCCACCAACTCTCCATTTTTTACATCTAAATCTAGATCTATATTTTTATCTTCATCCTTAATATCGTCTATGTGCGCAGTAAAGTTAGCCACCCCGTATGCTAGGGCAGGCTCTCCTAGTAAGGCTAAAATCTTTTTGATTTGAAAATTTTGCCCACTTGCTTTTAAGTCGTTGTTGTTTAAAACCGCATTAAATGAACCATCAAATATATCGCTATTTGCATTTACAAGTAGATCATCCTTGCTTTTTTTAACATCGCCTCTCACATGCAAAGGTCCGTAGAGTTTTTTTGTGGTTATAAAGGCTAGTTTTTCAAGTTCATCAACCTTTAGATCATAATCACTATAAATATCCATATTTTTAAGGTTTATTTTAGTTTTTGTGGTTTTAAGGGTTGCTAGGGTGGATACGATTTGGCTTGTTAGATCTAAAGAATTATCCTTAACTTTGCCATTTATCTTCCCCACATAAGAAGTATTTTTTGGCAAAGAGAGGTTAAAATCCCTTTTAACTAAAGCCTCATTTATAACCCCATCATGAACCAATATATCAGCATTTCCCAAAAGGTTATCATTTTGATTTTGTACCTTTGCAACCACATCTAGTAATCCAGAAGTATAAGGTGGTTTTCCAACTAGCTCTAAGAACTGGGCGATATTTAGATTTTTAGCATCTATATTTCCATCGGTTGGGTTTTTGTCCACTAGATGTACGTCAAAATTGATATTTGAACTAAAGGCTTTTCCTTGTCCTGTTGCCGTAAAATCGCTTAGAAAACCTTTTAAATTTCCATCAACCTCTAACTTATCTCTTATGATAATGGTTGGGGTTTTAAGGTTTTGTGCTTGAACGTGATAGAGTAGGTTAAACCATTGGTCTATAAGCTTTATATCCCCATCTACTATCAGATCAGCTTCATTTGGTATGCCCGCTTGTAGGCTTAAATGGTCTGTTTTTAGGGTAAATTTTTCTATCTTTACATCTTTTTCTATCTTTTTTGAAACAAAATCCTCTATGTAGGGTTTTAAGATATCATTTCCAGATTGGGTAAATGCTAGAAAATAAGCCCCGCCTAAGAGTATGAGTAAAATACCTAAAATTATCGCTAAAATACGCATTTTCATCCTTTAATTTAGATTTTTAACTCATATAACTTTAGTGTAATTAACTCAAGTTATATGATGTTTTTACTAAAAACTATTGACTTATTTGTAATTTTGTCGTATAATTTTATCACTCATTAAATTAGAGTGCTAAAAAATAATAACAAAATAACCAAGGAGAAAAAATGAATTTTCAACCATTAGGTCAAAGGATTTTAGTTGAGAGAGTTGAGGAAGCAACCACAACTGCATCTGGCATTATTATACCCGATAATGCTAAAGAAAAACCTTTAAGCGGAAAAGTTCTTGCCATAAGCAAAGAAGTTAAAGAAGAGGGCGAAGTAAATGAGGGCGATAAGGTTTTATTTGCTAAGTATTCAGGAACTGAGGTAAATTTAGAGGGAAAAGACCTTCTTGTGCTAAATCTCGATGACGTTTTAGGCGTTTTAAAATAATAAACAAAAGAATATACAAAGGACAATAAATGGCAAAAGAAATATTTTTTTCAGACAATGCAAGAAATGAATTATATGAGGGTGTTAGAAAATTAACTGACGCAGTAAAAGTTACTATGGGACCACGTGGACGTAATGTTTTGATCCAAAAAAGTTTTGGAGCTCCAAGTATCACTAAAGATGGTGTTTCTGTGGCTAAAGAGGTTGAATTTCCAAATGCCATCGAAGATATGGGAGCCCAACTTGTAAAAGAAGTTGCAAGTAAAACTGCCGATGAAGCGGGAGATGGAACTACAACTGCCACCGTTTTAGCTCACAGCATCTTTAAAGAAGGTTTGAGAAACATAACAGCAGGAGCAAATCCTATCGAAGTAAAAAGAGGTATGGATAAGGTTGCCCAAGCGGTTATAGCTGAACTTAAAAAAATGAGTCGTGAAGTTAAAGACAAGACAGAAATCGCCCAAGTTGCGACAATCTCAGCAAATTCCGATAAAAATGTAGGCGACATCATCGCTGAAGCTATGGAAAAAGTTGGAAAAGATGGCGTTATAACCGTTGAAGAAGCAAAGGGAATTAATGACGAACTTGACGTGGTTGAGGGAATGCAGTTTGATAGAGGTTATTTAAGCCCATATTTTGTAACAGATAGCGAAAAAATGCAAGCAGTTTTAGAAAATCCTTACATTTTACTATTTGACAAAAAAGTTTCAAACCTAAAAGATTTACTTCCCATCCTAGAAGAAATTCAAAAAACAGCAAGACCACTTTTGATAATCGCCGAAGACATTGAGGGTGAAGCACTTGCAACTTTGGTTGTAAACAAACTAAGGGGAGTTTTAAATATATCCGCCGTTAAGGCTCCAGGTTTTGGCGATAGAAGAAAGGCCATGCTTGAAGATATAGCCATATTAACAGGTGGAGAGGTTATTAGCGAAGAGTTAGGACGTACACTTGAAAGTGCCAAAGTTGCTGATCTAGGACAGGCCGCTAGTGTTGTTATAGATAAAGACAATACAACCATCGTTAGTGGAGCTGGCTCAAAGGAAAGCATAGATGCAAGAGTGGGTCAGATCAAAGCTCAAATAGCTGAGACTTCGAGCGATTATGATAAAGAAAAACTTCAAGAGCGTTTAGCAAAATTAAGCGGTGGAGTTGCGGTTATAAAAGTTGGAGCAGCCACTGAGACTGAAATGAAAGAGAAAAAAGATAGGGTTGATGATGCTCTAAGTGCCACAAAAGCAGCCGTAGAAGAGGGCATAGTAATAGGTGGCGGAGCTGCCTTTATAAGAGCAGACGCACAAGTAAAATTAGATCTAAATGGAGATGAAGCCATAGGAGCTGATATAGTAAGTCGCGCCCTAAAAGCTCCACTAAGACAAATCGCCAAAAACGCAGGTTTTGATGAGGGAGTTGTAGTAAATAATGTCGAAAGTAAAAACGACGCAAGCTATGGCTTCAACGCTGCAACTGGTGAATATGTTGATATGTTCAAAGCCGGCATTATAGATCCGGTAAAAGTAAGCAGAATCGCCCTACAAAACGCAGTTTCAGTATCAAGCCTACTTCTTACAACTGAAGCAACCATCAGCGATATAAAAGAAGAAAAACCAGCCCCTGCAATGCCAGACATGGGTGGCATGGGCGGAATGGGAGGTATGGGTGGAATGATGTAAGTTCGGATAACGGACTGCGGATTGCAGAAAACGGATGAAAAGTTTTTTGTAAGCTTACCTATATCTCAGATAAAACCCTAAATTTAGGGTTTTATCTCTCTTAAACAAAATCTCACCACTAGCTATAAAAATGTTTTATTGTTTTTTTGATATAATCAATAAATGTTAAAGGATATTTATGAAGATTGCAGTATTATCTGATATACATAGCAATGTTTTTGCATTGCAAGCTGTGCTTGAAAATGCTAAAAGTTGCGGTGTTGAAAAATTGGTTAATTTAGGGGATATTTTCTATGGACCAATTGCACCAAGAGAGACTTTTGAGCTATTAAATAAACATAATTTTATAACCATCAGCGGAAACCAAGATCGTCAGATAATAGAAGCTTCCAATGAGGAGATAGAAAATAATCCTACATTAAAATTTGTTTTGGAAGATTTAAAAGATGAGCCGATATCTTGGATGCAATCTTTACCTTTTGATCTGCAATTAAATGATGATATTTATCTATGTCATGGAAGTCCAAAAAGTGATATGGAGTATCTGCTTGAAGATATAAAATCAGGTGCTCCCATACTAAAATGCGAAAATAAAATCTTAAAATCCCTTAACGGACAAAAATCAAATCTAATCATTTGCGGTCATAGTCATATACCGCGGTCGATAAAAATTTCCACGGGACAACTTATAATAAATCCCGGTAGCGTTGGTATGCCTGCTTACACAGATGATGAACCTGTTTTACATTCTATGGAAAACTACAGTCCACACGCTTGTTATTCAATTGTAGAAAAATTAAAAAATGATTGGGTAATTTACAATATAAAAGTTCCTTACAACTATCAAAAAGCAACCAAAGCGGCCTATAAAAATCGTAGATTTGACTGGGAACATTATATAAAAACAGGAAGAAAATTATCGTAATGCACTACTTTCTTGTTAATATTTTTATGTTTATTTATGATGTTTAGTGATTATTTGATTTGGCATTATGCAAAATATTCCCAAAAGCTTATGACCTCTATTTTGTCTATTTTTTCATTTTGGTTGTAGGTTATGATGTATTTTTCATCCACATCAAAAGGCAATTTTAAGAGTCCATTTAGTTCTCTAGTTTTATTTTGTTCGCTTAATTCATAGCAAACTTGAAATGCTTTTAGTCTGCCATCTTTTTTCACTATAAAATCACACTCTGTATCTTTGTTGTAAAAATATATCTCAAAGCCTTGCTTTTGAAGTTCACTGTAAACTAGATTTTCGAGCAATTTACCATGATTTGAACTAAAAGTAAAAGCTAGATCCATAAAACCATTGTCACACAAATATAATTTCTTTTTATTATTAATTTGTTCTTTAAGTGAGTATGAAAAAATCTTAATTTCATCAAACAAATAACATTCTTGCAATGCCAAAATATAATCTTTTACCGATTTATCGGTTATTTTTACGATCTTAGATAAGGATGAATATGAATAAAGAGAAGTTAGATTGCTCAAACAATAAAATGCCAAATCCTTAAAAGCTCTTATGTCTCTTATTTGATTATTTGAAATGGCGTCTTTTAGTAAAATTGCGTCATAATAACTACTAAGAATATCCCTTCTAAATTCATTTTTGAGTTCGTATATTTCGATAAATGAGCCATATTTCATCATTTCGTCGATTATTTTTAAAACCTTTGGGAGATCTTTGTTTAGATCTAAATAAGTATTAATTTTATTTATATGCAAAATCTCTTTGAAACTAAAGGGATAAACCTTAGTAGAAATATAGCGACCAGTTAGCAAAGAGGCAAACTCCCCATTTAAAAGGGAAGAATTAGAACCTGTTATAAAAATCTTTTTAAATTCCCCGCTATCATAAACACTTTTTACATACTTTTCCCAACCATTTATAGCTTGAACCTCATCTAAGAAAAGGTATTTTATTTCCTTTTGGCTTAGCTTTTGAGCGTTTTGGATAATCTCATAAAAGCTTTTAGGATTATTTGAATATTTGGTAAAAAATGGGTCATCTAGGTTTATATAGAGTATTTGCTTTGGATCAATGCTTTTGCAAAGATGATTTATGAGTAATTTAAAAAGTGATGATTTTCCACTTCTTCTAATTCCTTGTAAAACTTGTATATGTTTGGTCGAAAGATTATGTATAAGTTTAGATAAAATATCCCTTACATGTAAATTTTCATATTTACCCTCCCAATGTTTATTCTGAGATATTAAAACTTTTTGCATAGTATAATCCGTAAAATAATTGAATATATCGTATTATACTATTAGATAAGTAGTTTGTCAAGTATTTGTTTGGATAAAAGCATTATCAATTAACCTCTTTTTTATCATAATTTATGTAAGCTAAAAGGCTAAAAAATTATAAGGAGGCTAAGATGCCAAAGATAAATAGATATGTTGATATTGACACCGTTGAGAGGGAAAGCAAAAAGGATTATATAGATAGACATTCGCCTTTTATATCCTGTTCTAGCTCGGCTAAGATGGGGGAGAAATTTCCCGTTACCGTTAAGGTTGGAAATGAATATACCCATCCGGATGATTATGATCACTATATAGAAGGAGTTCAGCTTTATAATGGTGAAACTCTGCTTGCAAAGGCTGATTTTGTTGCAGGAACATTGGGTGGACAAGACAAAAAAGGAAATGCGGAAGTGGTTTTCAATATAGTTCCAACTACCAAAAAATTAAAGCTTGTAGCACAAGCATATTGTACAAAACATGGCATTTGGGAAAGCGATCCTGTGAGTGTTGCGGTTTCTTAAAAGTATTTAGAAGTCACATTTTGTAGTACTTTTTAGCACTGACTTTTTATTTGGTCAGTGCTTTTTGTAAAATTTAATACATTTTTAGCAATTTTTTAATATAATACCTGCAAAATTTACCACATAAAGAATGTAAAATGATGAAAAAGATTGCTTTAGAAAGATTTATAAACGAAGAAGCCCTAAGTGGGATTGTGCTATTTATAGCCACTATTTTAGCCTTAATTGTCGCAAATTCATCTTTTGGGATGGATTATTATAAGCTATGGCATCTGCCCATGGGGGTAAATTTAGGCGATCTGAAAGTTTCCATGAGCCTAACCCAGTGGATAGATGATGGTTTGATGGCTATATTTTTCCTTATGGTCGGACTTGAGATAAAAAGGGAAATCCTTATAGGTGAGCTCTCAAGCGTAAAGCAAGCTTCTTTTCCCATTGTTGCTGCCATCGGGGGTATGGTAATTCCCGCACTTATTTACATAGTCTTAAATCCAGAAAATCCCTTTGGTTTTGGTATTCCTATGGCAACAGATATAGCTTTTGCTTTGGGTATTTTGATGCTACTAGGCAAAAGGGTGCATCCGGCTTTGAAACTCTTTTTAGTTGCCCTAGCGGTGGTTGATGATCTAGGTGCTGTTTTAGTGGTTGCAGTGGTTTATACAAGCGAGATACATGCCCAATATTTCTTACATGCTGGGCTGATTTACGCTCTAATTTGGGCATTAAACATAAAAGGTGTCAAAAAAATTACTCCCTATCTAATACTTGGAATTGCCCTTTGGATATACATACATGCCATAGGCATACATGCGACAATAGCAGGTGTTTTGCTTGCCTTTGCCGTACCTATAAAATCTAAGCTTGATGAGGTAAAATTTGTAAAAAATACAAAAAAATCCATAGAAAATTTTGAAAAAAGTAGTCAAAATTCTAAAATTTTAAATCGTGAACAAATTGATATGCTTGAAAATATGGCTTACAATTACGACAAAGTCCAAAACCCCTTGGTAAGATTAGAGCATAATCTCCATGGCTTATCGGCATTTTTTATCATGCCTTTATTTGCCTTTTCAAATGCGGGCGTTATAATAGATTTTTCCACCATAGATCAAAACCTTATGATAGTTCTAGGCGTTGTTTTGGGTCTAGTTTTAGGCAAGCCCATAGGTATCTTAGGTTTTACTTACATACTAGAAAAACTTAAAATCATCAAAAAACCAAGCCAAATCAGCTGGTTTGATGTCCTAGCCATCGGATTTATAGCAGGAATTGGCTTTACCATGTCAATCTTTGTAACCCATCTAGCCTTTGTGGATGAAAATATAATCTCAGCAGTAAAACTAGGTGTATTCATGGCATCATTCCTAGCTTCTAGCATAGGAGTTGCTTTGCTATTGATGAGGAAGCAGGGGTAAAGTTATTTACTAGATTTTATTTGATATAAAGACAATCAAAACTTTCAAATTAATTCTTTATATATTACAAAATGATATGGGATTAAAATTGGTTGCAGAAGGAGGATTTGAACCTCCGACCTTCGGGTTATGAGAAATATACACACTTATATATTTTAACCCTCTTGTAGTTATTTTATCCCTTTTTTTGGTTCTTTAATGCTTCTTTAACCCTTTTTTATATACAATCATCCCCATATATAAATGACACCTAATAGGACACCTTGAAGGAGTTTGAGTATGGCTATTAAAGTAGAGAAATATATCAATAAAATAAAACCTAACTTAAAGGCGGATAAGCATTATATTACTTTTTATTATTGTTTTATTATTGAAGGTAAAAAATATAGAGGCTTAATAGACTTATCAAGCAAGGTAGGGTGGAGTAAAAGAGATAGAGTTTCTTTTGCTGAATCGGAGTTAATGCGAGTTAAGAATAGCAAAAAAGATTGCTTTGGAGATGATAATATTTCCTTAGATAAATATATGAAAAACTATTTTGAACTTTTATCCAAACAAAGATACAAAAAAGAAAGTGTGGCTTTTTATAATAGGCATATTTCTCCTTATATTGGAAAGAAAAAACTTGTGGATATAAGGCAACTACATATAAAAGATGTGATAAAAAAGATTGAGCTTAAAGGTCTTAAGCCTCGAACAGCTGGTAAAGTTGTGGAGATATTGCGTCCTGCTTTTAAGGATGCTTATATAAATCGTCTAATAAGCCATAATCCGATGGAAGGAATACGCATAAAGCGTCCAGTAACGAAAAAAATTGTAGTTAATGCTACAATTAAATTGAAGCAAATTTATGAGGTTATTATGTATGAATTTAAAGACAATCATTACTATAAAGCTATATTTTTATTTGCTATGCAAGGGCGTAGAAAAAATGAGATTTTATCTTTAAAATGGCAAGACGTGGATTTTGTCAATAACTTTTATGTACTTAGAAAAACCAAAAATAATGAAGAACAAAAAATATTTTTACCGAACTCTATTAAAAAAGAATTATTGTTTTTTAGGAATGAAGCAAATGAATATGTTTTTACCTCTCCGGTAACTGGGCAAAAAATTCAAGATATAAGACGACAAGTTGCAAAAATAAAAAAACGTTTAAATGAGCCTAATTTTGGGCTTCACTATCTTAGAAATGTGATAGTTTCCGCTATGGGAGAGCAGGGTATTGAAAGCATTTATTTAAGTGGTGCTTTAGGACACAATAATCCAAATACTATTATGCAATATCTGACTTTAAATTATTTAAAGAGCAGTGAAATTGCTAGTAGAACCATAGAGAATATTACAAACAAAAACGATTAGTAAGAAGAAATATTCCCTAAAGTATTTGCAAAAATATTGTTACTTCTTAAATTTTTTTTTGCCTCTTCTGCTAGATTTAATTTTTTAATGTCTTCCTTTTTTTCTTTCTCTCTTTTTTCTTTAACGAAATTTGCAGCTTGTATTGGAGTAAGATTGGTGTTATTGTAAATATATTCTATTTCGTTGGCAGTTTGTACATCTTCTGCAGAGCCTTTTAATGTAAATTCTCCCACTCCTTTTCCATTAATTTCCTTTCCTAGTCTTAGAAAAATAGAAGAGGATACATCTTTTTTATCTTTCGTTTTATCTCCCTTTTCTGCTTTCTTTATCTGGAGTTGTTTTTCCTTATTTGTAAGTTGTGCATTTTTTATATCAATTTTAGCTTGTTTCATTTTTAGTGCATCAAGCATATTATTTTTAACATTATCCTCATAGGCCCCCCTTAACTTTGTTAAAGTTTCTGGAGTTGTATCCTCGATTAGGTTTGGATTTGATTTGGCAAAATCTCCAAAAGTTCCTTTAGGGTTATTTAGTTTATATTTATTCCATTCTTTCGTGGTGTCCTTGTCATCTTCGGCATCCACCCATGCACCAGCCAGCTCAAGTTTTTTATCTTGATTTGCCCAATATTCATTCGCTTTTGCGATAGCACTTGCACTAGGCTTTAAACTTCCATCATAGTTTTTCTCAAAACTTAGTTTGTTTGGCCTAGAATAAACTTGAGCTAAATAATTATCATCCGTTTTTTTCTGATTAATTTCATCCAGTCTAGCCTGGTTAAAAGCCTTTTTCATTTTTAGTATTTGGTCTTTCTTATCTTTTTCGATTTTTTCTGTCATCTGGTTGCCAATTCCAGCTAGTCCCGCACCTAAAGCTGTAAAGGCATTTCCATTTTTTCTTATTTGTTCTGCAACCTCAGTTCCACTTGTTAGTGGGCGATAATTATTAAACCAGCTCATCACATTATCCTTCTAATACTATCAGTCATATTTTTTTGTTGTTTAGCCTTTACATTTTCTAGGGCAACCTTGTTGCTACTCCATGCTTTTTTCAAATCAAGATTTATTCTATCCCCTAAAGCTTTTGCTTTTGCATTATTCAAGTTGGTTTGGCTTTGTTTGTGTAGCATTTCTAGTCTTACTTCTTCCATCCTTAAACTCTCTTGTGGATTTTGTTTTTGGGATTCTATAATTTGTTGTATTTTTCTCGCACTAGGTGCCTCGCTATCTTTGAGTATAAATGGTACGACCTGAGAGACTAGGGCAGGATTTGTACGTTCTAATATTTTTAAAAGTTCTATATTTTGCTTTAATCTCTCTGTTTGGCTAGTTTTGCTTTTTTCTCTAATTTCAAATATTAGATCATATTCGCCAACTTTTATTTTATTGTCTTCCGATGGGGTTAATGTTCCATCTTCTGCTAATTCTAATTCATATCCCCCATTTTGATTTAGGCGAGTTTGGTTCATTGTTATATATTCATTTGCATAATCTTCGTCAACAATATTTATAACCCTTTCACTATCATAGTATTGGCAAAATAAATCTATCATTCTTTTGGCTACTTTTTTCTGCAATCTATCAGCTTTTTTGATAAAGTGGGATAATCCAACTAAGGATGTTTGAACTCTTTGCTCTTGTGCAACTGCACTCATACGATTGTTCGCTGTTCCCATTATTTCTTTATTTGCATTGAGCAGTTCGTTTATTTGGTTACGTCCATCTATAATTATATTTAAAATTTGCTGTATTTGGATATTTTGCTTTACATCTTTTATTCCGTTTATGTCTTCAACCATAACAACAGCATTATCTAGGCTCCACTCTTCATTAAAACTTTCAATATCTTCATCTATCAAAGAGCCTCGATTTATAAGAGTTTTATTACTCCCTAACATATTTTGAAGCCTTAGCTTTGCGTAATTGATATGATCTTGCAAGGGCATTACATCACGATATAAGCCCCAATACTTTATCTCTCCACTAAAATCCCTATTTAAAAATTCTACTACATAAGGAAAGCCTTTAAAATTATAAGGGCTTTTGCCTTGTGCTAGTATGGTATTTTCGCTCCAAAATACCCACTTATAAGTATCTTCATTTCCGATTTTTTCTCTATACCAAGTATAACACAATAAAATCCTTTTTCTATTTACTTCATCGGTATATAAATCATCGGCTACGCTATGGCTTAGATAATTATAAGTAGATAATTTTTCTAATTTTTTTTCATCAAATCCAATCCCCTGTAGATCTTCAACATCAGCCCAAAAACATCTATGTATATATCTGGCATCTTTGTTATAGTCTTTTGCTTTGCTGAAGGGGTCTAAAAAAATCTCACTAGATGGAATATGGTAAGTTTCTACGTTTTTATGTTCACGTCCCCACTTGTCATAGCTTTTGCTTCCCGTTACTCTAAGTTCAGCAACAGCTATACCTTCGATAGTAAGTTCATCATCCATTGCCTCTGATTGCTCTTCATAGCTTGAGTGTTGAAAAGTTGCACGAAGTAGGGCATTTAACATATTTGCACTGGTTTTGTCTTGTTGTTGACGGCCAAGTACATGTATTTCAACTGCTCTTTCATTTTTAAAGCCTATAATGGCGTTATTGTGTTTGGCTATATTATTTTCGTATTGTTCAGGTTGTCCACGATTGGCTAAAATATTTTTGATACTCTCGTCGAGTTGATCTCCATTTTTATAATCTCTAACTTTTTTTGCAAAGGCTTTGGTCTTGTGGAAATGATAGCTTGATTCTTTAAGCCAGTTTATTAGTTTATCTGTGTTTTCCATTTTTTATCCATCATAAAACAGAAGCTTCGTAAGCCAAAGATAGATCATTATTTTTCTTTTTCTTTTTGGGTGTACCATAGACACTCTCCAATGCTCCTTCTAATTCCGCTTGGGCTTGATTTTGCCTTTCATTTTGTTTGGCTAATTGCTCCTTATCGAAGGCTAACTGTTCCTTAGCTATCTTATTTGCACGTCTTCCAACCTCATAGCTACCCCAAGCCTTTGCCAATGTTCCGACTCCCTCTAGAAACTCAGGGTTGCTTGCAACGCTTCCTATTGTGCTAAGTCCGTTTATTATGGTTCCCCACATTCTATATCCTTTGATATTTTGATTTTATATTTTTTGCCATATTTCTTGTATTTTTTGGTATATTGTTTATGGTCACTAGATATTGCTTTTTATAATAAGAGCTAAGATTTCTTTCCTTTGTATTTAGTATGGGCTTTTCATATATAAAACTTAAAAACAAAAGCCTCAATGCTTCTAGATACTGGGGTGGTAAATCAAAAGTGCATCCCTTATTTTTAAGTTCCCTTGCATATTTATAGCAAATTAAAACAGAGCAATCTGTTTTAGCTTTAAAATTAAGCAATACCTTTTCGCCTTCAAAACAATACCTGCTATCCTTATGATTATACAAATTTTCTATATTTGAATATTTGCATTTTATGCCATTTAGCTGTAAAGATATATTTTCGAGGGGCTTAAACAATAAATAAAAACTATCATCCCCTTTTAACACCCCTATATCTTCTTTATATGAAAAATAGGGCAAATCAAACTGCAATAGATTATAAGCCCTTGAAAGGTGGATAAAAAGTTCACGTCCATGCCAGTGTTTTGATTTTTGTTGAAGTAGAAGTTTTGTTTCATCTATAAAATCACTAGCAATCATGGTTTATTTCTTTTTATCTTTTTTGACTTGCCCTTTATCTTCATCTGGCTTGTGAGAACCTTCATTGTTGTCTTGACTGTGGGCATCTTTATTTTGCATCTCCTCGTTTTGAGACTCTTCATCTGGTTCTTGGATTTCTTTGGATTTATTTTGCGTAAGATTTTCTTCGAGGAGTGTAATTTTTTCTTCATATGTTAAAATCTTTTTACCCTTAGATTCACATTCTTTTTCCAATCTTGCATTTTCTTCCCTTTGATTTTCTAGTTCCTCTTTGTGAACTTCTAAATCCTTAGAAACAGAATGCAATTTTTCCTTAAGTTCTTCGATAGTATTTTGAAGATTTTCATAATCCTCACCATTTTTCTTAACAAAGGATATTTTTTCAACCCCTTCAAAAGGTTGATGGGGGTTTTTGACTAGGTTGTAAGCGGTTAACTTAGGCACGATAACTATATCTCCGCAACTTAAAATAGGTTTAGGGCGAGCAGTGGAGTATGAAAACTCCATCTTTTTCCGCCCATTGTATTTAATAGCACTAAAAGGCTTTATGAATACCTCTGCCATTCTAATAATCCTGCTTGACTGATGCTAGCTTTAAGTAATCAACAGTTATTTCAGCTTCGCCTTCAGCACCCTTTGTCCCTTCTATATTTAAAAGAATACTAGTATTTTTAGGGGCTGTAAAATATGGAGCTTCCATATTTACGGCTTTTGGAGCATTAATTTCGGTTTTAGAAATAAACTTTTCCTCTTCGCCCTCAATACCAACACTGACTTTATTATCAGCATTATCAAAGGCTGTATGCACACTTAAATTTACATTGGTTATGGTAAACCCCTCGGCTAATCTCATAAAATCATATTTTTTACCCACATCTTCAAAGCTGATTTTTTGTGTAATAGCACCTCTGTCCCTTCTTTCCCTTTGTCCTGTTAATACTTCTGTTGGCATGTTATTTCTCCGCTCTTCCTGTTGAACTTGCTACTGCTATAACGCCATAATCTTTTCCATTAAATACGCTATCTTTTAGCAAGTTGTCATTAGCATTTGCATCAAATCTAGTTTTAGCAAAACCATAAACCCTATCGATCGCCGCTATCATACGTCTTGGATCATCTTTGTCCACATAGTCATAATAACTAACTCCCAAATCAACCACTATTTGTCCAGCACTCGCACCCAAAAAGAGGTTTAATTCGGTTCGTTGTTCATTTTTCCCCTCATAGGTTTCTAGGTTGAAGTTTTTAACATTTGAAAACCCACAAAATTTGCCATTTGAGGTTAAAATTCCGCTTTGTCTTGCTGTATCGGTTCCAGCATTTAAAACTAAAACTCCATCCCAATACCCTAAAGCGCCCGTGAATATAGGATTTTCTTTACCTCTTAGGGCTACTTGCTTTTGTGCTTCTTCCCAATTAGGATCATTTTTGAGATTTCTTGCACTATCAGTTCCTACTAACATTACAAACATGGGCAACTCTTCCCAATAACCTTTATCTTCGCTATAATTAACAACTACTGGTGTTAATGGGGGAGCTTCCTTCCCTAGTGCATCAACTCCTTGTAAAGCTCTTCTTTTTGCTTCAGATATATCTTCTGTGGTCAATATGTTTGATGTTTCTATGACTGAGGTATCCAAACTATCATGGTGTCCGCTTGCAACAATATTAGTGCAATCTGCACTTAGGGCTGAGAAAAATATCCTATCAAATTTGGTTGTGCCCCAATTTGTTAGCTTTCCTTTAGCTCTTGATTTAAAGCTATCAGCCACTCTTTGGTTTACAATGCTCTCAGTACTAGGAACTGAATGTTGAAATCTATCAACTTTTATAAATTGCTTTAAAGTTTTTAGTTCCTCGCTGCTTGCATTTAGGGTAACATTTCCCGTGGCTCCTGCTTCTATCAAATCATCTTCTAAACTAATCCCAACTATATTTCCAAGCTGACACGACTTTTTATGAGCTTTGATTATGGTACGCTCTCCATCATTGCCAATGCCTATAAAAGGCTTTGTTTTGGATTTTTTCATAATCCTCTTGGTAACGTCTTGGCTATATGCAACCACATTATCATTATTGGATAAAAAATCACTCGCACTTGTTCCATTAAAAACTGGCATATTCTTTCCTTCTTTTAAAATTTAAAGCCCTAGGGCTTCTTTTAGGTTCCCATCTGCAATTAAGTCAATGGCACTATCTTCGTTTTTTTTGGCTTCTTTTTCCTTTTTAACAAACTTTTTTACATTTTCTATTCTCTTTGGGTCTTTAAAGACAGATATGGCTCTTATCACAGCATCTCTATCTTCCCCAATTTTCCACATCTCATTTTCTTTTATCCCGTCAATTTTTATTTCATGTAGTTTCATTTTATAATCCTAATGCCTCTTTGGTAAGTTCTTCTTCACTTTTAAAATTATTTGTGATACCTTTTGGATCTGCCTCTTTTTTCCTAACATCATTTACATCTGGAATGTCTGGGGTTTTTTGAGATTTTACTTTTACTGGGTTTATGTTTTTATATTTTTCATAGGTTAATATGTAAACATCTGCATATGTTTTTGCATTAAGCAATATTTTTTCTTTTTCTTTGTTATTTAACTCATTTTCATAAAAGTTATAGGCTTTTTCATAGTCAAAATCAGGATATTTTGCCATTGCTATCTTTATGCCTTGAACTCTTTGGATGGCAGTTTCATATTCTGTTTTTTGTGCCTTGGATTGCTCTAGCTCTTCCTCGTTACCCTTTGATTTTGCATATTCTCTAGCTTTAGTGGTTATAATTTTTAAATATTTTGCTTTATCTTCAAATTCTAATTCTTGCTCTTCTTTGCTTAGATGTTTATCTAGATTGTCATAAAAGTCATCAAGATCAACTTCTTTTTTTGATAGCTCCTCTATCTTGGCATCTAGTTTTGCACTTTCTTTTAATAATTCTTCATATTTAGTATTTAAAAAGTCTATTTTTTCGGATGCAATATCATCTTGTTTTTTATCTTTTTCTCCATTTTTATCATCTTGCTCTTTGGTTTTATCTTCTTTGCCTTTTTCTAGATCTTCATCTTCTGACTTTTTTTCTTCAGTCTTCTTTGTTTCGTTTTGGGGAGTTTCTTCCTCTTGTTCATCTAAACCTAAAGTTTCCTCAATCTTATCCCCTAAGTTTTCACTCTGGTCCATAATCTTCTCCTTAAAAAATTTATATTTTCAAAATTATAATAAATTTAAAAAGCTTAGATGTATAGTTTTTATACACTACCTAATAAAGAACGCTAAAGCCATCAACTCCTGCAATATTTTTTGGCAAAAAGCGGACATAGGGTATATGTATTCTTTTTGCGTGTTCGCTCATTATGTAGCTCTCTCCAACGCTAAATCCTAAATCTGGACTTTGACTTGCATCAAAATAGTTTCCACCAGCAAATACTCCATTATATATGGAGCCACCAGCCATATATTTTCCATATTCTCCACCTAATATTAAGGCTAGTTGATTAATTTTATTTTTTTGTTCTTGCTGGTCTTTGATGTAAGCTTTATATGTTAAGTTTGTGAGTTCCCCAGCTGAACTATGGTTTTCCATTGCCAACTCAACGCTTACCTGAGAACCCGGGAAGTGTTCACCAAAAAATTCTGCTAAATCCTTAATATCGGCAAAGGTTGAAGTTAGCGATAGTGCCCCAGCTATTTGTAATCCAACTATGCCAGATGAAAGCATGGCTCCAGTAACAGGCAAGGCTGACAAGGATATGCCTATTCCAACAGCTTTTGCGGTTGCATCTATGACTACTGCTGTATCTTCATGTATGCTACTATCAAAAAATCCTTCAGATACATCAGCTGCAAGCTCTGCTGCAAAGCCATATTCTTTGCCATTGCGGTATATGTGTGTATCATAGGTAAAATTTATTCCGACAATTGAAACAGTAGTATTATACACTCCGTCATCATATACGCCAAACTCATCTGGATCATAACCCCTTTGCTTGAGAGCTTCTCTCATTATACTACCAAAAGGGTCGCTTGGGTCAAAGTTATTTATTGAGGAGTTATTGTTTTGAAATTCTTTTTCAATATCATCAGGGTAATCATTGTCATCATTGTCATTATTGTTGTTAAATAAGTCTTTTACACCTTGCTCTGCTTCTGGATTGTGGGGGTCATCATCTTCACTATCAGGATTTGATACATCTGGGTCATTATCATTGTTCCCATCATTTTTTGTGCCACTATCTTCCGCATTTTCATTATTTGTTTCAAAGCCTCCAGTGCCATGACCATCTCCAGTACCAAAAAAGGAGAAATGCTTTTCTATGTATTTTTGTTTACTAAAAAGTCCAAAGAATAACTCTTCTCTATCAAGATTCATCTGTTCCATTTAATTTATCTAAATCACCTATATTAGCATTTAAATAAAGTCCAACTTCGCTTGTAAGATGGTTAAGAGTGCTATAAAAGTTTGCATGCTGAATGGCTTTTGGCATAAGTCCACCTTGACCTAGCCCCAATATATAATCAGCCTGTTTATCTGCTGCTTGTATGAGCGCATTGTGTCTCACTTGTTCTTCTAGTTTTGTTTTTTGTGTATTTGTGTATTCTATATCTTTGCTTACTTTTTCTTTTTGTTTACATAGAAGCATTGTTTGGGCTCCATCCTTATATCCACACTGATTGCCCATATAATTTATTCCCCATTTATCTGCACTGGTAACGCCTTGTTCTGTTTTTCGTTTTGCTATTATGGTATATTTTTGTTCCCTTTTAACACTTTTTTCCTCTTGAATAAGGTATTTTTTCTCCATTTCCATGGAATATTGACTTTCTAACACTCTATTGCGTTTTTCTATATGTGAATTTCCATCGGTTAAAAATACTAATGTTCCATCAGGCTGGACTTTGACACCAAGTTCACGCCTTAGTTTTGCAATTAGCATATCAG
>PDWI01003676.1_pt1 | contig 64847 bp, 59 predicted proteins | sample 1430891 | NCBI WGS metagenome assembly PDWI01 (sample SAMN01162508, study PRJNA174530) | Oral metagenome, whole genome shotgun sequencing project. | biome: Marine environment; feature: Marine mammal; material: Swab sample of the gingival sulcus; isolation source: swab sample of gingival sulcus... | reverse complement strand
TATTCTGTGCTAAGTTGTCTGAACCAAAGACACATGAAATAGAATTTTGAATCAACACTGGACAGGTCAAATCATATCAGCCCGGATATTTCACCAGTACGGCGGCTACGCTGATATTATCTGCTTAATATGATCAAATTATGCGATGAACAGCAAAAAAAGCCAATGTACAAACTGTGCCTACCGGCTGAGGTTTTTTCAACAGGCTGCTAGGCTAAGATACTCCGCCCCTCACAAAACCTTCACCAACACCCGCGAACGGCGTTGCAGATTATACAGGCGCTGTTTTTGTTCGGGCAGGCTATCAAGCTCTGCGGGGACAAAACCGTGCTCGACAAACCAGTCCGCGGTCTGGGTGGTGAGTACAAACACACGACTTAAACCCAGGCGTTTGGCTTCGCGCTCCAGTTCGTCAAGCAGACGCTTGCCGCGCTGGCCGCCGCGATAATCGGGATGGGACACAACACAGGCCAGCTCGCCAGTGCCATCTTCCGCAAACGGATAAAGCGCAGCACAGGCGATAATACGGCCATCGCGCTCCAGCAACCTGAAGTGGCCGATTTCATTTTCCAGCAACTCTCGCGAACGCTTGAGTAACACGCCCCGCTGCTCAAGTGGCTCGATCAGTTCCAGAATACCGCCCACATCCTCAATGGTGGCGCGGCGGGAAATCTCAAAGTTATCCCGCGAAACCAGCGTGCCGCAGCCGTCGTAGGTAAACAGCTCTTCCAACAACACGCAGTCGTCCTGATAGCTGATGATCTGGCAGCGCTCCACGCCCGCCAAGCACACCCGCCGCGCCGCGTCGAGCAGACGCTGTTGAGCGGGGTCTGCCACCGGCAGCGCGTGAGTTTCACCGACAACGCACTGGCGCACAAGCTCGCCGTGTTCATCTACGATGCCCTGTTGTTCACCGAACAGTATCAGCTTGTCCGCACCAAGGCTTGCCGCACATTGCACCGCAACATCTTCCGATGCAAGGTTAAACACCTCCCCCGTGGGCGAATAGCCTTGGGAGGACAACAACACAATAGCGTTGTCGTCCAGCTGACGCTTGATGGCGTGTGTTTCAATGCGGCGCACCTGACCGGTATGCAGGTAATCCACCCCGTCGACAATGCCAATCGGGCGAGCAATCACAAAATTGCCGCTGACCAGACTGAAGCGTGCGCCCTGCATGGGCGAGTTGGGCAGCCCCATAGAGAACAGCGCCTCAATTTGCGCGCGCAGGGAACCAACAGCATCTTTTACCTGAGCCATGGCCTGGGCATCAGTAACGCGAATACCATTGTGAAACTGTGTTTCCAGCCCCGCCTGCTGCAAACGCTGATTGATTTGCGGGCGCGAACCGTGCACCAGCACCAGGCGCACCCCCAAGGTATTGAGCAGGGCGATATCATGAGCGATATTGGCGATGTTGTCGTGGCGCAAGGCCTCACCGGGAATCAACAACACAAAGGTCTTACCGCGATGGGCGTTGATATACGGCGCAGTGTTTCGCAGCCAGCGAATATGGGCTTGTCCTTGGTGTGTCACATTCCTGTTCCTAGCTGATCTCCGACCCTAGAATAACCAAAACACTGCGCTTTCTAAATAGCCGATTTGGCAGTTCACCCCAATAAACGCGGTTACCCTAAAGAAAAAATTAGTAAATCGTCACACTTCAGATAGTTAGTTCGTGCTTTTAGGCAGCCTATGTGTATAGAATGCAGGAAAATCATTTTCAGGTAACGATCCACATCACAGGGTGCGCACGGCACAAACCCGTTTGAGGTTATTTATGCTCAAAAAACAACGATCAACCGAGGAGTACGTTGTCCTCGCCTTGAGCGCCTGTACCGTGATTGCGATTCTGCCGTTTGTGGTCATGCGGTTTTTGACCGAAGACTGGCTGGTTGGCCTGTTGGATTTTGGCATCGTCTCGATCTCAGCCGCCGTTTTTATCTATGTGCTGCGCACTGGAAAGGCCACCTTTCCCGGCAGAGTACTGGCCTGCACGTTTATCGCTACCGTATTTCTCACCGTACTGGCAAAAGGCGTTGCCCAAACCGTGTGGATTTACCCCGCACTCAGCGCCATGTTTTTTGTGCTGAACACCTATCTCGCCGCCATTATTTGTCTCTTTATCCTGGTGGCGATTGGGGTGGTAATCTGGCCGCAACTCGAACCACTGCAAGCCATGCAAATCTATACCACTGTGTTGGCAACCCTGTTTTTTACCTACGCCTTTTCCAATCGTATGCGCCTTCAGCAGGCCCAACTGGAGCACATTGCCACCCGCGACCCCCTAACCGATGCGGGCAACCGCCGCTCGATGGAACAAAAGCTGTTGGAAATTGGCAGCTATCAGCGCCGTAATCAGGACTGTCTCGCCTCCCTGATTCTCATGGATATCGACAATTTCAAGGTGCTCAACGACACCTACGGCCACGCCCTGGGGGATGAAATCCTGGTAGAGCTGGTACAGGCTCTGGACAAACGGGTGCGCAGCTCTGACTCCCTGTTCCGCTTTGGCGGCGAGGAGTTTGTGGTGATTGCGGAACACACCAGTCTTGAAGACGCCAGCAAACTGGCCGAACAGCTGCGTGCCGCCATTGCCAAGAGCGCCAAACTGGCAAAATATAAAGTTACCGTCTCTGTTGGCACCGCGCAGTTCAGGGGTAACGAAACACCCTTTGAGTGGCTGGGACGCGCCGACAAGGCCATGTATCGGGCCAAGTATTTTGGTGGCAACAACTGCCGCGTAGCGGCTTAGTTTCGCAGCCCCCCAGAAGCCGCGCTATCTTGTCCTTTACCTTCCTCACGCGATGCTCAGCAACTCACAAACAATACCGCCCAATCAAACCTTCTAACAGAGCAATGCAAGGCTTAATCTGATCCAGCGCTAAAAACTCGTCGGGCTGATGAGCCTGATCGATAGAACCAGGCCCCATCACCACGGTCTGCAGACCGAGCTGTTGCAGATACGGCGCTTCCGTCGCGAAGTTAACCACCTCCGCACGATGGCCACTGAGTTTTTCGGCGATACGGATCAGTTCGCTATCGGCGGGTTGCTCAAAGGGCTCGACTCCACCGATCAAGGGCGTGGTGCTAATGCGCGTGCCCGTTTGCGCCGCACGGGCTTCCAGGCGCATGCGCAGATCGTGCAGCACCGCATCAGTACTGGTGCCGGGCAATAGTCGCAAATCAAAGTGCAGCTCCGCTTCGCCGCAAATTCTATTGGGGTTGTCGCCGCCGTGCAGACAGCCGAGATTCATCGTTGGCATGGCCACGTCAAACAGGGGATTGTGGTATTTCTGTTGCAAACTACGCCGAAAAGCTAGCAAATCGCCGATAACACCATGCATCGCTTCCAGTGCATTGTTACCCAGCGCAGGGTTGGAAGAATGCCCCGCCTGCCCCACAACGCGCACCGATTGCATGGCGATGCCCTTGTGCATTCGCACCGGGCGCAAACCGGTGGGCTCACCGATAACCGCCGCCCGCGCTTTGGGGAAACCCTGCGCCGCCAGCGCCCGTGCACCGCTCATGGAGCTTTCCTCATCGGCGGTAGCTAAAATCATCAACGGCTGGGCAAGCTGCTTGTCGGCCACCGACTGTGCAGCGGCCAGCGCCAGGGGGAAAAAACCCTTCATATCGGTTGAACCCAAGCCGTACAAACGCTGATCGCGCTCGGTGAGCTCCAAAGGGTCACTTTGCCAGCGGTGCTCATCAAAGGGCACGGTGTCGCTGTGCCCCGCCAGCACCAATCCGCCGGGGCCACTGCCGCGTGTGGCCAGCATATTGGCTTTGCTGCCGCTGTCGTTTACCGGCATTATCTGCACCGTAAAGCCCAGGTTTTCACACCAATTCGCCAGCAGATCAATTACTGGGCGATTACCCTGATCCCACTGCGCACTGGTGGAACTTACCGATGGTGTGGCCACCAACTGGGAGAGCTGTGAAAGAATCTGCTGGGCCTGTGTAGGCATACCGACCTCGGCCAATGAACAAGAAGATACACAGTCTAACCAAGTTCGCAAAGCGCAGCCAGGGAATAAAGAAAACCACTATCTCATCGGGGTATCACACAGCGGCTGTGGTAGCATGAACGGATGTATGCAGGAACCTGACGCGATGAACAACAATGCCCCTATGACTCTCCCCCCCGGACGTCTGAATTTAGTGGAAATTCTGGTGTGTTTGCAACGGCAGGGACATATCAGTACGGACGATATGGCACGTATCCAGCGGGCAAAAGTGGGAAAAGTACACCCACTGGTGTTTTTGGCGGAGCAAAAAATCCAGCACCTCGGGCAGGCGCCCGGACAGCTTATCAGTATGGACTTTTTACTCACCTGGCTGTCCAGCCAGTGCGAGCAGGCGGTATATCACATCGACCCCTTAAAAATTAACGTGGCCGCCATCGCCGAGGTGATGTCACTGGCTTTCGCCCAGCGCCACGGTATCCTGGCGGTAGAGGTGAACAAAGAAGAGGTGGTGATTGCCAGTTGTGAACCCTGGGTGTCCGACTGGCAGGGCAATCTGGAGCACACCACCCGCCGCCGTATTCGCCGGGTATTGGCCGACCCGCGCGACATCGCCAAACACACCACCGAATTTTACAACATGGCGCGAGCGGTGCGCGGCGCGGGCGGTTACGGTCGCGGTAAACACGATGCGGCGCGCAGTGTCACCAACCTGGAAGCCATGTTACAGCTGGGCTCGCAATCTGACGAACCCGATGCCAACGACCAGCATATCGTCAACATTGTCGACTGGCTGCTGCAATACGCCTTTGTACAGCGCGCCAGTGATATTCATGTCGAACCGCGACGGGAAGTGGGCAAAGTGCGCTTTCGTATCGATGGCGTACTGTACAACGTCTACGAACTGCCCCAACAGGTCGCCGCCGCGGTGACCAGCCGGATTAAAATTCTCGGACGCATGGACGTGGCGGAAAAGCGCCGCCCACAGGATGGCCGCTTGAAAACCCGCACCCCGCAAGGTAATGAGGTGGAGCTGCGCCTTGCCACCTTGCCCACCGCCTTCGGCGAAAAACTGGTAATGCGGATTTTCGACCCGGATGTACTGCAAAAAAGTTTTGAACAACTGGGGCTTGCCAACGAAGATCTGCACGCCTGGAAAACCATGACCGACACCGGCAACGGTATTGTACTGGTCACCGGTCCCACAGGGTCGGGTAAAACCACCACGCTGTATTCTACCCTGCGGCAGCTGGCAACCCCCGAGGTCAACGTGTGTACCATTGAAGATCCCATCGAAATGGTTGAGGACAAATTCAACCAGATGCAGGTCAATCACAATATCGAACTGGATTTTTCCTCTGGTGTGCGCGCCCTGATGCGACAGGACCCGGATATCATCATGATAGGCGAAATTCGCGACCTGGAAACCGCTAATATGGCTATTCAGGCGGCTCTTACCGGCCACCTGGTGCTCTCAACCCTGCACACCAACGATTCACCCAGCTCGATCTCGCGCATGCTGGAATTGGGCGTGCCCTACTATTTAATCAAAGCCACAGTGCGCGGCATTATGTCCCAGCGCCTGGTGCGCATGTTATGTTCCCGCTGTAAAGCGCAAGTGCCGATGGATAAAACCGCATGGCAGGAATTGGTGCGCCCGTTTAACATCGCCGCGCCGGAAACCATGTATATCCCCAAGGGCTGCACTGAATGCCGAAATACCGGTTATACGGGAAGGCAGGGCATCTACGAAGTGCTGGTTAACACGCCGGAAGTACAGGACCTGATTCTGCCACAAATTGACACGACAGCCATTCGCCGCCAAGCTATGAAGCAAGGAATGAAAACGCTGCGCCTATCTGGCGCTTCACGGGTGGCGCGTGGTGAAACCACGATTGCCGAGGTCTTGCGCGTCGCCCCGGTTCTGGACGCCTGAGTGGAATGCCTGACATGATAGAGCTAAACCCCCGCCTTCTCGCCGATGGTCAGCGCGCGGTCGCGGCATTTACAGAGCGCGCGAACGATGCAACGCTGAATCAACTTATCACCCAATCCCCCTGGGACGAACAACTGCCCCGCGCTTTTGCCCTGAGTCCGTTTTTAGCAGACACCGCCACGCGCGACGCGCAGGGTTTTATCGCCCTGATGCAATCGGGTCTGCTGCATCGCTCCATGGACGAGGCCGAATGGGCGCAGGAACTCAACGAAAAACTAGCGCATGAAGATGCCGACCTGCACCGCGAGTTGCGCCTGTTTCGCCGTAAACATATGTGCCGCATTGTGTGGCGCGATTTTTTACGTTTAGCCGATACCACCGAAACCATAGTTGACACCTCACTGCTGGCAGAAACCTGCATTAGTATTGCTCTCGAACACGTCGAGCGCAGTTTGCGCCCGCGGTTTGGCCAGCCTATTGGTCGCGAATCCGGCGAGGTGCAACAACTGGTGGTGATCGCCATGGGCAAATTGGGCGCGCGTGAGCTTAATATTTCTTCGGATATCGATTTGATTTTTACCTTTCCCGAGGCGGGCAACACCAATGGCGAGCGCAAACAGCTCACTAACGAACAGTATTTTATTAAAGTCGGGCAGGCACTGATAGCGGCACTGGATCAAACCACCGCAGACGGTTTTGTATTCCGCGTGGATATGCGCCTGCGCCCCTACGGTGACTCCGGTGCGTTGGTACATAATTTTTCCGCGTTTGAAGAATACTACCAGGATCAGGGCCGGGACTGGGAACGCTACGCGATGATTAAAGGCAACCCCATCACCGGCACCAGTGCTGCCAAACAAGAGCTGAGAACCCTGTTGAGGCCCTTTGTTTATCGACGCTATATCGACTTTGGCATCATTGAGTCCCTGCGCTCGATGAAGCAGATGATTACCGCAGAAGTGCGCAGACGACAGTTGCAAAACGATGTTAAGTTGGGGCGCGGCGGTATTCGTGAAATTGAATTTATTGCGCAGAGCTTTCAACTGGTACGCGGTGGCCGCGATCTCAGCTTACAGCGGCGATCACTGCGCAAGGTGCTGGAGCAATGCGTAGAATTAGGCATTCAGGGTTATCGCGATCAACAAAGCCAGGCCCTGCCGGAAGACGAACAACACCGCGCCGCGATGGCCACCAGCATGGGTTTTGCGAATTGGGATGATTATCTCGACGCCCTGCAAGCCCACCGCGCAGTGGTCATAGAGTGCTTTGATAATGTAATTGCGCCGCTTGATGACGAGGACGATGGCGACGGTATTAACGATTACAATTTATGGGGCGAGCAAATACAAAGCGCCGCCCTGGCAAGCCTGGGTTATCAAGATACCAAGGCTGTCATCGATGCCTTGACTGAGTTGCAGGCAACGCCAAAAGTAGCCACCTTGCAGGTTCAAGGCAAAGAGCGCCTCGACCAGTTTATGCCACTTTTTCTGCGCACTTGCGCTGAATTAGATAAATCCGAGCAGGCGTTTTTCGCCACGCTACCCCTGGTCGAAGAGGTGCTGCGCCGCAGCGCTTATCTGGCCCTGTTAAACGAAAACCCACGCGCACTCTATGAACTGGTGCACCTGTGCGGCGCGAGCCCGTGGATTGCCGAGCAGATGGCAAAACACCCGGTGCTGCTGGATGAGTTTTTAGATATCAACAACCTCTACGGGGACAGTAACAAGGCAGACTTACAAAACAGTTTGCGCCAACAAATGCTGCGCGTACCGTTAAATGATTTAGAAGCACAAATGGATGGCCTGCGTTATTTCAAAGCCGCGGGGGTGCTGCGCGTGGCCGCCAGTGAAATTTCCGGCAGGTTGCCGCTGAAAAAAGTCAGCGACCGCTTAACCTGGCTTGCCGAGGTGATTTTAGAGCATGTGCTCGCGATAGCCTGGACAGACCTTACCGCTAAATACGGTGAGCCCGCACGCGATAGTGAGGGCACGGGCATTGCAATTATCGGCTATGGCAAGCTTGGCGGCATTGAATTGGGACATGGTTCCGATCTCGACTTGGTGATGATTTTTGACGCTAAGAGTCAAGGTGTTACCGATGGCAAACGGCAAGTGGATAACGTGGTGTTTTACACCCGCCTTGGCCAGCGCATGATTCATATTATGGAAACGCGCATGGCGCTGGGCAATTTATACGAGATCGACATGCGCCTGCGCCCGTCCGGGGAATCAGGCATGCTGGTCAGCACCGTAGACGCCTTTGACACGTATCAACAGGAATCCGCCTGGACCTGGGAACACCAGGCATTGGTGCGCGCGCGTTTTGTCGCGGGCGATGTCACTGTCGCGAAAAAATTCAATGCCATTCGAGAGCGCATCTTGTGCCAGCAGCGCAACACTGCAGAACTCGCGCAGAATGTGGTCAATATGCGCAAAAAAATGCGCAATCATTTACTTCCCAAAGGTGGTGACGCCGCCAAATGGTTTGATTTAAAACAGGGCATCGGCGGCATGGTGGACATTGAGTTTATGGTGCAGTACGCGGTGCTCAACTATGCGCATCAATATCCAGAACTGGCGTACTGGTCAGATAATGTCCGTATTTTAGAGGTGATGGCAAAACTTGGTTTATTGAGCGATGAACAAAGTGAACAGCTCACCGAAGCGTATTTGCGTTACCGAACTTCAGGGCATTTGTGTGCACTGCAGCATAAAAAGAGCCGTGTACCCGATACGGAATTTCAACAGGAGCGCGCCCTGGTCACATCGCAGTGGCAGCAGTTTTTCGATGGAGTGACTGCACAATGACGTGGTTGTGGATCATTGCCGCACTGGCGCTGCTGTGGTTTAGCAGTCGCTATAAGTGGTGGCAGCCAGCCATAGCTCTTAAACACCCTCGGATTCTTATGTACCACATGGTTCGCGAACATATCAACGGCGCGCGCTTTAACGGGCTGCGAGTAACACCCGCCGCCTTTGCCAAACAGCTGGCCTATTTAAAACGGCAGGGTTGGCAGTTCTGGTTTTTGTCCGAGGTGTTGCAGGCAAAACAGCTGCCGGAGAAAACCGTGGTTATCACCTTCGACGACGGTTTTGAAGACAACTACACCCAGGCACTTCCTCTGCTAAAAAAATACGACGCAAAAGCCACTCTGTTTTTGGTGGAGCAGCGCAGCGACAACGACTGGTCGAGCAAGAAAAAAGCGCACCACAACGAGGGCGAGCTAATGCGCGAGCCCAAGCTGTCTGACGCGCAGGTTCGAGAGATGCTCGACAGCGGTTTGTTCGAAATTGGCGGCCACAGCCTGAGCCACGCGGATTTTTCCAAATTAAGCCCGGAACAAAAGCGCAAGGAAATTGCCACAAGCCGCGAATTACAAACGCAAAAATTCCCCGGCTCTCATCAAAGCTATGCCTATACCTTCGGCATTTACGATAAGCAGGATATGGCTTTAGTACAGGAATTGGGCTATCTCGGCGCGGTGACCACCAAAGAGGGCATCAGCGACAACATTGACGCCCAACGCTTCGAACTGCCGCGGGTGAAAGTGGCGGGTAAAAAAGACTTTCTGCATTTTAAGCTATCGTTACGTACGGGGTTTCGCGCCCTGTTTTCTTAGGAAGTATTGTATGGTTCGCACATTTTTCGCATTGTGCTTGCTGCTTGCGGCTGGTTTGTGCAGCGCAGAAACGGGGGCGGGGTCGGGCGCAAAGCAAACGCTACGCGAACTTACCGAAACAACGCCCTGTCGCTTAGGTGGCGATGCCGCGCCTTACACGGTGCGCGCGACTTGTCGTTATATGCTGGTGCCAGAAGACCGCAGCAAGCCAGACAGCCCGATGATAAAACTCGCGATAGCCTGGATTCCCGCTGAAACTGCCGACCCCGAACCCGACCCTTTTATTTATGTGGCGGGTGGTCCGGGGCAATCTGCGCTTGAATCCTACCCCAATCTACACCATGCGCTTGCAGGTGTTCGTGCCAAGCGCAATACCGTGTTGATGGATCAACGCGGCACCGGTGACTCCAATGCCCTGCACTGCGACAGCGCCATGTGGACCGACCCCAGCTTAACGGGCGAGCTGTCCCCTGCACAGGCTCAGGCTATGGTGACAAGCTGTGTGTCGTCGCTGTCCAGCCGCGCCGACCTGCGCCATTACACCACCACCGAAGCCGTAGCCGATCTGGAAGACCTGCGGTTAGCGCTGCAATTACCCGCGTGGAATATGCTGGGAGTTTCCTACGGCACGCGGGTGCTGCAACAGTTTGTAAAAAAATATCCGAACTCCGTGCGCAGCTTAATTTTAGACGGTGTTGTCCCCAACGAAGTCAACCTGGGCAACGATCACGCCAGGTTTTTAGATGCGGCGCTGGATGGCTACTTCAAACGCTGTAAGCAACAGGCTCATTGTGCCAAATTAGACCGGCGGGAAATCACCACACTGTTACAGGATTTAAAACAAAACCCCAGGAAAGTGCGCTTTCGCCATGCCATCACCGGTAAGTGGCAACAAAACGTATTTCACAACGAACACCTGAGCTTATTGCTGCGCCTGTTTTCCTATCGCCCCGACACTGCGGCGCTATTGCCTGCACTTGTCGCACAGGCCAAACGGGGCGAGTTCGACACGCTGGCCGCCCTCGCCTATATGCAGGGCAGCGACTTAAGCAAGCAAATGGCGATGGGCATGTCACTGAGCGTATCGTGCAGTGAAGATGGGGAAAAACTGCAAACGCACGAGATCGACCAATACTCCATTTTGGGAGAAGAGTTTGCCGCTCACTTAAAGCGGTTGTGTCAATACTGGCCCAAGGGTAACAAGCCCGATGCGTTCAACGAGCCACTTAACACCAGTGTGCCAGCGCTTGTGCTGTCCGGTGAAAATGACCCGGTAACGCCGCCTGTTTACGGCGCGCAAGTGGCCGCGCAGTTACCGAACAGTCGCCATGTCGTTGCGCCCGGCCAGGGGCACTTTGTGTCGATTGCTGGCTGTATGCCACAAATTATCACCGAGTTTATTGACCATAAAGATGTGGATGAACTCGACACGAATTGCCTTGATCGCCTCTATCCTTTACCCCTCGCGGTAGATTTATACGGCCCCAACCCCTGATGATTGACACTCATGATTAGCGCATCGAACTTACGCAAAACCTTTAAAGCCAAAAAACAAACTGTGGTGGCGGTCGATAAGGTGGATTTTTCCGCCGCCGATGGCTGTATTACCGGGCTGCTTGGCCATAACGGTGCGGGCAAAACAACCACCCTGCGCATGTTGTATACCCTGATGGCACCCGATAGCGGCCACATCATTGTGGATGGTTTCGATACCCGACAACAGCCCGCCGAGGTACGCAAACGCCTGGGCGTTTTGCCCGATGCGCGCGGCATCTATCAACGTCTTAGCGCCAGAGAAAACATCCGCTATTTCGGCAGGCTCTACGGCATGAATGAAACGGCTATTGACCTGCGCACCGCTGAATTGGTCGAAGCCCTGGATATGCACGACATTATCGACCGGCGCGCCGAGGGCTTTTCCCAGGGCCAGCGCACTAAAACAGCGATTGCCAGAGCGATTGTGCACAACCCCAAAAACATTATCCTGGATGAACCCACCAACGGCCTCGATGTAATGACCACCCGTGCCATGCGCCGCTTTTTGCGCGAGCTGAAGGCCAACGGCCACTGTATCGTGTTTTCCAGTCACATCATGCAGGAAGTGGCGGCGCTGTGTGACCATATTGTCATCATCAATGCGGGGAGAGTTGTCACCCAGGGCAGCTTGGATGAACTGCGCGCGCAGGCGGGTACAGATGATTTGGAAGACGCCTTTGTGTATTTTAGCGCGGAGTAAACCATGAAGGATTTTTTTACCGTCTTAAAAAAAGAACTCATCGATGTGTTTCGCGATCGACGTACCTTGTTTGTCGCCTTTGTGATTGGCCCCGTGCTCACCCCGGCACTGATGGCAGGTTTAATGTACTTCGTGGCCAACAAAGAGCTGGAAAACGCAGAAAAACCGCTGCAACTTGCGGTCGTCGGCGCAGAGCACGCCCCCGGCTTAATGAAACACCTGGCGAGCTTCAACATCGAAGCCATCACTGCACCGGACAACCCTGAAGCCGCGGTTCTAAGCGCCGATACACTGCTGGTACTGCGCATCGGCGAACGCTATCAACAGGCCTGGAAAAACAACGAAGCTGCGCCGGTGGAAATGCTGTTTGATTCATCGCGCCAGGACACCCACGCCGAACTATCCCGCGTAAAAACAGCCATCGACGCCTACTCCCAACAAATAGCGGGGGCGCGATTGCTACTGCGCGGTATCTCTCCCGGAGTGCTGCAAACCATACGCATCGACATCACCGACCTGGCCACCCCCGAGGCCAAGGGCTCGCTGGCGCTGCTGTTTATTCCCTATTTATTAATTTTAGGCACATTTATAGGTGGCGCCTATGTGGCGATAGACGCCACTGCGGGTGAGCGCGAACGCCAAAGTCTGGAGCCATTGCTGGCCACCTGCGCCCCCCGCGAAGCCATAATGGGCGGCAAGCTCGCAGCCGCGGCCATTTACGGCATCCTGGCCACCTTGCTCACCTTGCTGATGTTTATGCTGGCCTTTGCCCTGCTGGAGCAGACCGGTATTGGCTTGTCGGTGGGCTTAAGCGGCCTCTCGGTGGTCAAGCTGACTGCTATCTGTATTCCCATCGCACTTTTGGGCGCAACCCTGGTCACCTTCCTGTCAGCGCGCGCTAAAAGCATGAAGGAAGCGCAGAGTCATATGACTTACCTGATGCTTATTCCCATGCTGCCCACGGTGTTTTTAATGATAAACCCCGCCAAGGATGAATGGTGGCAGATGCTGGTGCCCATTCTGGGCGAAAACCAGTTGTTGATGCGGGTACTGCGCGGCGAAGCGGCCACGGCCAGTGAATGGGCGCTTTGTATCGGCAGCACTCTGGCGCTGGCGGCGATATTGGCTGCGCTGGCGGTAAAAATGTATCACAAAGAACAGCTGGCCATTTCCGGCTGACAGCGCGGCGGTTACAATACCGCCGCACCGCTCCCCCCAATCAGCCAACCGGAGTAAACCGTTCATGCTAAACGCCGTGGCGTATTTGATCATCGCAGCTATCGCCCTGCTGCCCTTTGGGCGCAGCATTGAGATTCCCCTGGGGATTCTGGCGCTGCTGGGTATTTATCAAAGCGTGCGCGGTCAGGTGGACTTTCGCGCGCCCGCAATCAAAATGTTGCTGCTGCTCTATGCGGCTGTCCTTATTCCCATGCTGCTTGCCCTGCCCGATGCGGTTGCCCTTAAGCGCTCGACGACTACCACGGTGGGCACCTTGCGTTACCTGTTTGCAGGCATTGCCCTACTCAACCTCGTACAACACCCGCGCGCAGTGGTGATTGCCCAGCGCCTTCTCCTGGGCGGGACGATCATCGCTACCGTGTGGGCGGCGGATGCGCTGTTACAGGCGATCACCGGCACAAATATTCTGGGCTATGCGGTCACCCGCGGCTATATCAACGGCATGTTCGGCGAAGACGACAACCTCAAGCTGCCCCTGGCATTGGTTTTGTTTTACCCCTTCGCGCTGGTATGGACGCAGCAATACCTGCGCCCCTGGCAGGCAGCGGTTCTTGTGCTGCTGCTGTTACTGGCACTGCTATTAACTGGAAAGCGCGTCGCCTTGTTAGCCGTCATCGTACAAACAGGACTGCTTGCCCTGTTTTATTTACGCGCGAAAATCTGGCGAAAACGCGCGGTGGCTGCCGGGCTTGGCCTCGCTCTGCTGGTCTTTGGCGGCGCGTATGTAAGCAGCGATTGGGTTAAAGAGCGCACTGACAATGTGGCAATAGCGCTTACTCATCCCAGTTACGACACCATCAACACCGCGCTTAGTTTGCGCCTGCCCATCTGGGAGGCGGCGCTGCAAATCAGTCGAGACAACTGGCTAAACGGCGTGGGGCCGCGGGGCTTTCGCTATGTGTATGCGGACTACGCTCCCAAAGACGACTCCTTTGCTGTGGCGATGGAATCCGACCCGCGCGCAGCGGATGTCTCCCACCCACACCAGATTTTGCTGGAGCTTGGCGCAGAAACCGGCATCATCGGGCTTGCCGGTCTCTTTGTACTTTATTATCTGCTATGGCGAGCGTGGCAGAAGGCCGAATTTGCCCAGCGCCGTCTCGCCCTGCCCTTTGTCGCCTCGGCATTGGGTCTTATCTTTCCGCTGAACAGTCAAGGCGCTTTTTACTCAAGCTGGTGTGCACAGTTAATGTGGTTGATGCTTGCACTGACAATTTTTGCGCTTTATGCTCGACCTTTTGCAAAGCCCGGCGCCGAGCCATGATTGTCAGCCATCGCTATCGCTTCATTTTCGTCAAGACCCACAAAACCGCAGGGTCCAGCCTGGAAATGAGTATTGGGCCGCTGTCCGGTGCGAGCGATATCATCTCCCACATGGAGACCAACCTGGACTCCGGCGTGCCGCGCAACTACGGTCCCGATGGCAAATTAGGCGCACTGTACAGTCGCCACAAACTGCTGCGTAAAGTCATATCCCGCCATTCACCCAAACTCGGCGCTTACTATTACGAGCACATGCCCGCATGGCGTATCCGCGAATTGGTGGGCGAAGAAGTGTGGGGCAGCTATTTCAAATTCTGCGTCGAGCGCAACCCCTGGGACAAAGTGGTGTCCTACTACCTGTGGAAGGTGCACGGCCAAAACCGCAAAATGCTGCCCTTTGAGCAATGGATCAAGCGCAAACCCCACCGCCTGCCCACCGATGCGGAACTCTACTTCGATGGCGACCATTGCCTGATGGACAAGGTCTACGAATTCAGACAACTCGACGAGATGATCGCCGACCTGAAAATCCGCACGGGCATCGACATTCCCAAGCCATTGCTCCGGGAAAAAACCGATATCAAAACTGACCGCAAACCCTATCAGGACTACTACAACGACGACACCCGCGAACGCATCGCGCAGTTGTTTGCCAGGGAGATTGCGCTGATGGGCTATGAGTTCTCGTCTTGAGATGAAACATCCAGGTTAACCCGGTTTTTTCACAAAATGCACAAACCCCGCCTCGCGGGTGGCAATGCCGAGGCGTTCGCGCTGGGCTATATCGCCCACTAAATCCGCCGGGGCAATACAGTTGACCTCAAACCCCACCGCTCGTAATTTTTCCGTATAGTCCAAACCGTAGCGGCGCAAAAACTCGTCGGGGCGTTTATCCCAGGCTTTACTGACTTTTTCCGGCGCAGCTGCCTGCTGGGTTGTTTCCCCGTGAATCGGCACGTTTAGTATCGCCCAGCCACCGGGTTTTAACACGCGCAGGCATTCGGACATAGCGCTGGTGTCATCTGGCACATCCTGAAAAACATGGGAACAATAGATGGCATCCAAACAATTACTCGCAAGTCCGAGGGCGGAAACATCCAGTTTGAGCGCAACATCATCGCGCACAATATCGGCACACAAGTAACCCACTCCCACCTGCCGCTTAAAAAATCGGCGCAACTCCGGCTCGGGCGCGATGTGTAGGAGCCGCATATCCTCACGAGCAAACAACTCTTTATGACTGGCAAAGAACAGCCAATTCAACCGGTCGCGCTCTCTGGCTTTACAAAAGGGGCACACCGCCTGCTCGCGCCAGCCATCTCGGGTGCCAGCGGGCAGAAACTGACTAAAACTGCGCTCGCATACCGGACAGTACACCGCATCGCCGCGATAGCGAATTGGGTTTATCACCCGATTGCGAAAGCGACGAATTTTTAGCTCAAGCGGTTTTAGGAATTGCATCTGTACTTCCCAATGCGTTGCGCTTCGGGCAATAAAATACTTGCGCGGTAGCGAAATTTGGCAATTTTTCGCTGTATTTTGCGTTTGGCAAAAAAATGAAACCAGGTCGAGATCGGAACCAGTTCAGAATTACCGATGCCATCGACAATCAACACCTGGTATTTTTCACTCTTCCCTTCACCCTGCTTTACGGCAATAAGGTTGTGAGGCAACAGGTCGCGGGTGACGATATGCTCTCGTAGCAGACCCTGTAAAAACCGTTCGATAGCATCATCCAGCGCTGGGCTTAAACCGTTCGGCAAGGCTTCCTCAAGATTTTCTGGCCAACTGCCATCGCCATTTTTGTACAGGCGCGTCACAATACCCAGCCCCATATCCGTTTCAACCGTGCCGTAGTATTCGGGAATATGCTCCCATAGCCTGGGGTTTTGCTGGCTGATGAGTTCATCGTAGGCGCGTATTTCCTTGAGTTGATCGTCAAAAAAACGCGGCGGCAAAAAACGCTTCCAGTTTTGCGCATCCCGTTTACGCGCCTCACCGGTACGATCCGGGCGCAGCACTTTTACGCAGCGATCAGGATGCTGCGGATGAATAAAACAGAAGCGCGTACCGCCCACAAACAGCGGTTCAGTGCCCTTAAGTTGTAACATGGTTATTAGCCCGGATATTTCATCAGTAAATGGAGTTTTCGGAAACAAAGGACAAAGAAAGTTGTTCAAACATCATGAAAAGCGTAGTGGTGGCTACGGTTTGAATGATTTTGGGCAAGGTTCGAAGTCATTTTTTTCGAAAAACCATTTAGGTACAAATTGTACATGTGTTTTTGCTGCTGTTCATGGCATAAATCCTTGATATTAAATAAATAATCGTAGAGCGGCCGCCGTACTGGTGAGATATCCGGGCTAGCCCTCCTGTGCCTGCCGCTCATCCAGCAACTCTTGATAAACCGCCAGGGTTTGCTCGCACATTCTACTTAGTAGAAAAGGGTTGTCAGACAGCATCGGTGCCGCTTCGCCCCTGAGCGCCCGCTCCACCGCGTCGACAAGCCCTTGCTCATCGTCTTGTGCTACCGCCCCGGCGGGAAATAAGCGGTCCAGGATTTCACCCACCCCGCCCTGATGCCAGGCCACCACCGGAACCCCCATCGCCAGGGGCTCCAGCACTGTACGCCCGAAAGATTCTGGCTTTTCCGACAAGGATAGTACCACGTCGGAAATCGAGTAAATTTCGCGCATATCGGATCGATGCCCGACAAACAGCACTCGCCTGTCCAGGCCCTGCTCGCTGATTATTTCGAACAGCTCCTTGGCATACGTGCTTTTTTTGGGATTAAGGCCACCAACGATCAAGCCGATAACATCCCGTTTGTTATCCAGAAGGCTTTTAACAAGATGCAAAAAACGCAGATGGCCTTTCAAACGGGTAATTCGCCCAGGTAGGGTAATAACGCACTTATCATAGGTTTGCGGAAAATCACCGTACCACTGCTGCTGCCATTCTTCACTGGCCTGAAAGTATGGCGAGAAAACGTCGGGGTCTATGCCCCGATAAATCAGTCGAAGTTTGGAGGTATCCGTATCGGGGTAGTTCTCCAATTGAAAGCGCTTTACCGATTCTGACACCACAATCACCCGCTCACCGTAGTTCATTACCTTGCTGTAACGGCTGACAGAGTGCATACCGTGCACGGTGGTGACAAACCTGGGGCGATTGCGCCTGGGCATACCCCTTATCGCTAGGTGACAAAGCCAGGCGGGCATACGCGAGCGGGCATGAACGATATCAAATTGTTGCTCAGCAAAATATCGGCGCAGGCTCCACACCTTGGCAAAGGTCAACGGCGATTTTTTGCCTACATCTCTATTGATATGCACACTGCCCTCGCGTTCAAGCTGGCTGCACAAGCGACCTCCCGCGGACATAACAAAAGAATCGTGACCAGCTTTAACCAATGCATCGGCAATTTCCAGGGTACCGCGCTCTACACCGCCGCTATTTAAGGCCGGTAGGACCTGTAAAACTTTCACTGCTACTCCTTATTTCTATTTCTATTTCTATTCCTGGTTTGACCGAAACGGCCATATAACCACTTTGCGGCGCGCTCCGCTTCAAATAATGGCGGCACCGGGCGCTGCATTGGCACACCACTTTGCACCGCGGACAGACTGCTCACGCGGCCACTGTCGATTAAACCTTGCACGCCCAGTGCCACACGACCCGCTTTTTTCGCCAGTGGCAGATCGAACACACCCACGGGCACATGGGCAGTTAAGGCCTCATACACCATAGACACGCTGTCAGGCGTGACCCAAATCATACCTGACTCTCGCATTATATTTGCCAACCACCCCGGCGCCGTTTCCTGCCAGGGTGTTATCGTCAGCCCATCAATTCGGGGAAGTTTGTCGATGAAACCCGCTGGCGTGCGCCGTGAATCCGTAAGCTGCCAGGTAAGCGCTGGAAACAGCTGCAACAGGGTGTTTATCTGTTTGAGCAGCAAGATCTCATCAAAACGGTAATGCTGCGACACGCCCCCAAGCACGATCAGGCCACGGGAAGTATCGCTGTGTTGCGCAGGCGTTACCGTGTTCAACACGCCCTCAGTAATCAGCACATGGGCATCACTGGCTACGGGCATATCGTGCGCAGGCACGATAGCGGCATCAAACCAGCTCAGCGGTAAACTGGGCTTCATCAACACGCAGGTTTTTGCACCCAGGGCTCGCCCCGCCGCCAGCAAACGGCGATGGGTGCGATGACCTGCGGCGATAGCCACATCAGGCACGCCGTGCTCTGCAATGAGCGCATCAAATACCCGTGTCCGCCCCCGCCAGACCTCCCACCAGGACAGCGGCAGGTCTGTGCAGTCCACCCAGGCGTGCTCCACCACGGTGATCTTTGCCAGCGCATTTAACAAACCCGCCAACTGGTTGCGATGACCGGGCTTATTATCGGTGAGCAGCCACAGGCGCAGTGGTTCAGACATGATCAGACTCAAACTGGCTGTTATACAGCCTGGCGTAGGCGCCGCCCTTAGCGAGCAGGGTTTTATGATCACCGCGCTCGATAATGTGCCCCTCATCCATAACCACAATGATATCAGCCTGCTCAATGGTGGACAGGCGATGCGCAATAAGCAGTGTGGTGCAGTGTTCAGTCAGAGTTTGCAGCGCCTGTTGCACGTAGTGCTCCGATGCGCCATCGAGCGCCGAGGTCGCCTCATCCAGAATTAAAATCGGCGCCTGCTTCAAAAACGCCCGCGCCAAAGCCAGGCGCTGGCGCTGCCCGCCAGAAAGATCCGCACCATCTTCACCAACCTGGGTGTTTAAACCATCGGGCAAACGCTCGATAAACTCCATTGCATAGGCGCTGCGCGCGGCCTGTTCGATAGCCTCCATTGAAGCACCGCGCAGCTCACCATAGGCAATATTGTTGGCGATACTATCCTGAAACAGCACCGTTTGCTGGGTGACCACCGCAATGTTGGCGCGCAAATCCGCCAGTTCATAGTCCTCTATCGGATGACCGTCAATCAGCAAACTGCCCGGCGGGCTCTGCTGAAAACGGCTTAGCAAGCTCGCCAAGGTGGTTTTACCCGAGCCCGATTTGCCCACCAGAGCCACACTTTGCCCGGGTTTGATATGCAGACAAATGTCGCGAAGTACGTTTTGCTGGGCACCCGCGTAGCTAAAATTCAAATGGCGGTATTCAATCTCACCGCGGGCGCGCTGCAGGGGTCGCTTGCCACTATCAGGCTCTGAGGCCTGATCCAAAATGGCAAAAATGCTTTCCGCTGCGGCAATACCGCGCTGAATGCCCGCATTGACATTGGTAAGCTGGCGCAGGGGTTTGGCCACCAGGCTCGCGGCGGTGATATAAGCCAGAAAGGCACCGGCATCCATTGAGCCTTTGAGCGCGGGGTCAAGCCCAAACCAGAACAGCAACGCAATAGCCGAGAAGGTCAACATCTGAATAAAGGGCGTGGCGATCTCGTTGACCCGCGCCAGCTTCATGTTTTGCTTGCGAGTTTGCTCGCTTTGCGCATCGAAGCGCTGCTGCTCGTAGTCGGTACCGCCGAACACGCGCACCACCGGGTAGCCCTTGATCGCCTCGGAGCTGACCTGGGTAATACCACCCATTGAGTCCTGAATGCGGTGGCTGTATTTTTTAAACTGCCTGGACGCCAGACTGATAATAAAGCCAATCGGCGGGCCGACCAGCAAAAACACCAGCGACAGCTTCCAGTTCAGATAAAACACATACGACAGCAACGCCACCACGGTCAGCCCCTCGCGAATAATGGTTTTAATCGCGTTCGAAGCAGCCGATGTGACCTGTTCCACGTTAAAGGTGATCGTTGAGACGATATGGCTGGAATTGTGTTGGTCAAAAAATGCGCCGGGCAGGGTGTTGATATGGGCAAATAGATCCTGACGCAGGCGGTGAATCACGTTGCGCGCCACTAAGGTGATGTAATAACCGCCCAGGTAGGAACCCACACCGCGCAGGGTGACAATCGCAATCAACGCCAGCGGTAAAAACAGGCGAATGCCCTCGGGCGAGCCCAGATTGAAAAACTGCTCCCAGGCTCTAAGGGGCTGCACACTGTCGCTGGCCATGGTATCGAACGCACCGGGCAGGTATTGCATCAGTCCCGCAAAAGCCGACTGGGTGAGCGCATACAGCACAAAGCCCACGATGCTCAGAACAAACGCAAGCCAATAGGATTTGACATAGACCAGCAGGCGAGAATAAGTGCGCCAACCGCTGGCAGACGGATTGTCAGACATGAAATCAACCGATCATTTTCATATAAGCGCAGCATAATCACTCAAGGCCCGGGAATAAACGACTATTTATAAATATTTTGTGGCACAGCCAGCATTTCTTGCGCAATCGGCATTTGTGAGCTGGCACAGCCCCCGCCCAAACAGTAAGATACCCGCTTTCTCGCAAGGCTTTGTTTGTCATGAAAAAAATTATTGTAAGCGGAGCGGGCGGCCAACTCGGACGAGAATTGCAGGCCACCTGTCCAGACACTGTAGACGCGCTGTTTCTCGACCGCCACCAGTTCGATATTACCGACGCCCGCGCCGTGGGTGAGCTGGTCAATCACCACCAACCCTTCGCGCTTATCAACGCGGCGGCGTATACGGCGGTTGATAGCGCCGAACACGAACCCGTGCGAGCATCGAGTATCAATATCGAAGGCCCCGCCAATCTGGCCACCGCCTGCGCCAATAACGGTACCCGCTTTTTACACGTTTCCACGGATTTCGTATTTCCCGGTCGTTCCAGCACACCCTACAAGACATCTGACCTCACCGAACCCTTGTCAATTTACGGCAAAACCAAGCTAAGTGGTGAAGTAGCTGTGCGCGCGGCCAATGGGCGCAGTATTATCGTGCGCACCGGCTGGGTGTATTCCCGCTTTGGCTCGAACTTTGTCAAGACCATGCTAAAACTGATTGCCAGTCGCGAAAGTCTGGGCATCGTCGCCGATCAAGTGGGCACACCCACCTGGGCAAATGGCCTTGCCAAGGCGCTGTGGGAGATTGCGCTTACGGAAAGCACTTCCGGCATTTACCACTATTCCGATGCGGGCGTGTGCAGCTGGTACGACTTTGCCCACGCTATTGCAGATGAAGCATCGCGCTTGGGCATGGTCGATAATGTCGCGCGCATACTCCCTATCACCACTGCGGACTACCCCACTCCAGCGGCCCGGCCAGCCTACAGTGTTTTAGACAAGTCCCGCTGCTGGGGCGAACTCAACCTGCCCGCCATTCACTGGCGCGATCAACTGCGCGCGATGCTTAATGACTACAAGGAACACGGCGATGCCTAAGGCTTTATTGGTAACCGGTGCAGCCGGTTTTATCGGTGCGAACTTCGTACACTATTGGATGGCCAAACACCCCGCTGACACCGTCGTGGCGCTGGATGCCCTGACCTATGCAGGCAACCGTGCCAATCTGACCCCACTGGAGGGTCGCGACGGCTTTTATTTTGTACATGCCAACATCACCGACACAGACACGGTGATCGACCTGCTCAAAACACGGCGTATCGACACCATCGTCCATTTTGCCGCAGAAAGCCATGTGGATCGCTCTATCAGCGGCCCTGATGCGTTTATCGAAACAAATATAGTGGGCACTCACTCACTGCTAAAAGCAGCAAAAACGGTATGGTTGGATGGAGAGCAGACCCTCGCACACCGTTTTCATCACGTCTCTACCGATGAGGTCTACGGCACCCTCGACAGCACTGAGCCCGCCTTTACCGAGCAGCATTTATATCAGCCCAACTCGCCCTACTCCGCCAGTAAAGCGGCATCCGATCACCTGGTACGCGCCTATCACCACACCTACGGTTTGCAGGTGAGCACCAGCAATTGCTCCAATAACTACGGGCCCTACCACTTTCCTGAAAAGCTGATACCCCTGTGTCTGACCAATATCCTGCGCGGTTTGCCACTGCCGATTTACGGCACGGGTGAAAACGTGCGCGATTGGCTGTATGTGGAAGATCACTGTCGCGGTATCGACTTGATTTTGCAAAACGGCGTGGTAGGTGAAACCTACAATATCGGCGGCAACAACGAGTGGACCAATATCGCCATCGTCAAGCAATTGTGTCAAAGCCTCGATCAACATTTTGCCGCGGATGCAACACTGGCAAAGCGCTTCCCGGATTCCCCCTGTGCCAAAGGCGAAAACGCCGACAGCCTGATTCGCTTTGTCACTGACCGCGCGGGCCACGACTGGCGCTACGCCATCGACGCCAGCAAAATGGAGCGCGAACTGAGTTATCGCCCGGTGGAGAGCTTTGCCAGCGGGCTTGAGAAAACCGTCGCTTGGTATTTAGCCAATGAAGACTGGTGGCGCCCCCTGCTGCCATAAACAGGCCACTGGCTGACAGATTTACCGGCGTTTACAAAACAGCAAATCCCACACCCCGTGCCCCAAACGCTGACCCCGCTGCTCAAATTTGGTGACGGGGCGGTAATCCGGACGTGGGGCAAACTGACCTGGGCCTGCCGTGTTGATCAAATCCACATTGTCGCTGAGCACTTCCAGCATTTGCTCGGCGTAGTGCTCCCAGTCCGTGGCAAGGTGTAAGGTGCCGCCGGGCACCAGTTTTTGCACCAGCAACGCCACCAGCGGCGGCTGAATAAGGCGACGTTTATGGTGGCGCTTTTTGTGCCACGGGTCGGGAAAGTAGATCTGAAAACGGTCCACTGAAGCGTCGGTGACACAATCGCGCAGCACCTCCACCGCGTCATGGCAATACACCCGCACATTCTCAAGCCCTTCGAGATTGACGCTGTGCAAGAGCTTGCCGACACCGGGCTTGTGCACTTCAATGCCGATAAAATCATTCTCAGGGGCCTGTTTTGCCATTTCCACCAGAGACTGCCCCATACCAAAACCAATTTCAATCACCAGCGGCGCGCGCCGAGCAAACACAGCTTCGGGGTTCAAGACACCGTCTTCAAGCGACAGGCCAAAGCGTTGCCAGTGTGTGTCATAGGCGCTTTGCTGGCCGGGGGTCATACGCCCGGTGCGCAATACGAAACTGCGAATGCCGCGCTTTTGGAGTTTGTTGTCATCCATTGCTACATCAACTTGTGTGCAGACGCCACGCCGCCACGAACAACGCGCACCAGGCGGCGATGAAAATGAAACCGCCCACCGGCGTAATCATGCCCAATGCTTTCACACCGCTGAAACACAGCGCGTACAAGGAGCCGCTAAACAGCACAATCCCCGCCATAAAGGCATACCCGGAAAACCTCAGCGCAGGCGTTGCACCACCCAACAGACACCACAAACCCACAGCCAGCAAAGCCAGGGTGTGCCACACTTGATATTGCACAGCGGTTTGATAGACGCCAAACAGGTACTCATCGAGACGATCTCGCAATACGTGAGCCCCAAACGCGCCCGCCATCACCGACAGCGCACCGCTGGCGCTTGCAAATAACAAAAAGCCCTTTGCCATAGTGAAACTCCTCTTTCATCGTTTTTTACAGACATAAAAAAAGCCGAGTACCGCGGGATACTCGGCTTGGTGCTCGCACCTGTTACGCCGCAATTGCGGTGCGCAACTTTTTCATCGCGTTTTGCTCAAGCTGGCGAATCCGCTCAGCAGATACTTCATACTGCGCCGCCAGTTCGTGTAATGTGGCTTTGTCCTCCGCCAGCCAGCGCTGGGCGACAATATCACGGCTGCGCTCATCCAGACCGGACAGGGCGCGCTGCAGGCGCGATTCACTGTCGTTGCGCCAGTTGGTTTCTTCCACCAGCACAGCGGGATCGCTGCTATGATCTTCCAGGAAGTGCTGCGGTGCCTGCCAATCGTCGGCCTCATCGCTGTCCGCGGGCTGGTCGTAGGCCATATCCCGGGAGCTTAAGCGCCCTTCCATATTGTGCACTTCACGCACATCAACGCCCAAATCATCGGCCACCGCCTGGGCTTCAGCGGCGTTCAGCCAGGCCAGACGTTTTTTCGAGCTGCGCAGGTTAAAAAACAGCTTGCGCTGCGCTTTGGTCGTAGCCACTTTCACAATACGCCAGTTGCGCAAAATAAACTCGTGCATTTCGGCTTTGATCCAGTGCACCGCAAACGACACCAGACGCACACCCTTTTCCGGATTGAAGCGCTTCACCGCTTTCATCAGGCCAACATTGCCTTCCTGAATAAGATCGGCCTCGGCCAAACCATAACCGGAGTAGCTGCGGGCAATATGCACGACAAAACGCAGATGCGACATCACCAACTGGCGCGCGGCATCGACGTTGTCGTTGTAGTAGAGATCCTCCGCCAACTCCTTTTCACGCTCGGCACTGAGCATGGGAACGGCCGACACCGCCTGTACGTACGCACCAAGATTGGCACCGGGTACCATCTGGTCGATCGCTTGCAGGCTCTTACTCATAAATCATCCTCCGTAAACCCGCGTTTATTCTCTTCACGATAAACCGCGGGCGGCGCATTTTATCATGCTTTCTATTAGGTTGCTAAGGACAAAAAAGTTCCGTTGTGTAGATTTTTAGCCTCAAAAACGCCGCAAATCACTGCCTTGTCACCCAGCGACAATGCAACAACGCCGTCGCCGCTTCGCCTTGCTTCGAAACCAGCCACCGTAGGGAAAACGGCGACTCTTTTCCATTTCCCATGTAAACAGCCTAAAAAGCGCTAACTACCAAGAATATCGTCGATAAACAGATTAAAACTGGCTTTTTGATCAATTTCAGCTTAGCCCGGATATTTCACCAGTAAATGGAATTTTCGGACAAAAGGAGTCATTTTTTTCGAAAAACCATTTAGGCACAGTTTGTACATTGGCTTTTGTTGCTATTCACTACATAACTCATTGATATTACATAATTAATAGCGGCGTGGTCGCCGTACTGGTGGAATATCCGGGCTAGGCACACCTCGCCATAAGCGGCCATATTTGATGAAAACATGATCACATTTGATGAAATGGAGCACCCCCTAACATCGCGCACCAGGGCTAATATGACACTTGCATGGATAGCAAATAACAACATATGGAGACAAGATCGTGATAAAACGCATTTTAACCGTTACCGTCGCCACCGCGGCACTGTCACTCACCGCCTGTAATGCCACTAACCCCATCCTGGGCGGCGGCAGTGGGCACACCGTTACCGGCGCAGCAAGCGGCGCAAACGCCCAGGGCAATAACAGTCAACTGGCTCACTGTGATGAACCGCTGGGCACCATGGCCGTCTACGAAGACCACAACAAGCCCTGGTGGGCAATGTATACCATGCGCTACCCACAACTCGGATCAACCATACCGGTGGTTCGCCTGATGATTCAACAGTCGAATTGCTTTGTGGTAATAGAGCGCGGCAGAGCCATGTCGTCCATGAACACCGAGCGGCAACTGCAGCAATCCGGCGAAATGCGCAGTGGCAGTCGTTTTGGCAAGGGTCAGATGGTCGCAGCCGACTACACCCTGAACCCATCCATCCACTTTGCCGCAAAAGGCACCGGCGGGGTGGGCAGTCTGGTGGGTGGTTTAGTTCGCGGCAGCGTTGGCGCACTGATTGGCGGCAGGCTGAAACGCAACGAAGCCAGCACCACCTTACTGCTTATCGACAACCGCTCCGGCGTGCAGATCGCCGCCGCAGTGGGCAACGCCAAGAATTGGGACTTAGGATTTGGCGGTTTGTTTGGTCGCAGCGGGATTGGCGGTGTTGGGGGCTTCAGCAACACCCCCGAGGGCAAGCTCATCAGCGCGGCCTTTGCCGATTCCTACAACCATATGGTGAACTCGCTGCGCAACTATCAAGCGCAGCAGGTTAAAGGTGGTTTAGGCAAAGGCGGCAAGCTGAAAGTGGGGTCATAAGCCGCGCAAGCACAGCCGCTGGCCTTTACCAGCGGCGCACTTGACCCAAACTGCCTCGGACGTTTTATACATCCGGTCGCCTCGTGCTGCCCCAAAAAAGGGCGGAAGAATAAACCGGACACATCGCGTGCTACCTATTCCGGACAAATGGCGTGTTACTAACACACCCAAAGCGATACCTTGTCGCTGGTGTAGCTTTAGGGTTACCATGAAGCCGAGCAGCAATCACAACAACAAAATGCCGTGTTTTCTTAGAGTGGAGCCAGCTTAGGTTCTGCGCTCAGTCAGCCAAAATCATCAGGCTGTATTGTCGACAAACCAATGACAAAGGAGTGCTGAAATGCGCACTTTCGTAACTATCGGTATTGCACTTTTTTCCCTTGGCATCACTGGCTGCAAGGTCGCCATCACCGCGCCACCATCCGGCACCGTGGCAACCGTGTCCGGCGATTACCTGTGTCAAGCCGACACTGTCTGCGACATTGATGTTGGCAGCGAAGTCTTTGTGGAAGAGTTTATCGCTACACCTGCTGAAGGCTATGAATTTCGCTGGTGGCGCGGCGGCGACAGGGCGCTGTGTGGAACAGCAAGCAGCTCCTGTCTTTTGTCCAATGAGGCGCTGTTAAACCTCGATTGGGGGCAAGCCATTTTGGCCTCCGCAGAAGCGTTTTATTTACAACCAGTATTCACTGCACCACACGGCAGCACGCCCCTAGAAGATGTGAATGCCAGTGCGTGCTTTAACGGCGATGCCTGGCAGGAAGGGTTTTCGGTGACGCTGCGTTACCGTCAACTACAGCTGGAAAATCAGCCGACCCACCTGTACAAACGCAAAGTATTGGGTGAGCGGGATTTCAACAACCATCCGGCCATCGCTGTACAGACAACCATTAGAGACGCTGCGACAAAAAACCCGCAATCGACACAAACAAGCTTTTTTTCAGTGAATACATCGGAGCCGTCCATCAAGCTGCTCGGTGTTACCATCAGCGGCAATATCGATGCCAACGGCAATGCGATCTACACGCCAGGCCGTTACTCCTGGTATGACTTTGCCGTGGGACCCTACTACGATTCGGACAATTACAACATCAGCTACGATGGCGCAGTCCCAAGACTATTTAAGCTGAACAAAGATGAGTCTTATCACTTTGACTATGTTCGCCATATTGTGCCAGAGCAGTTAACCAGTGACAGCTACACAGCCATCAACGGCACAATACGTTACGAGGGGATGCAGAACGTCACCGTGCCCGCTGGTGAATTTGAATACAGCTTCAAACGACGACAACGGGGCACAGGAAGAAAAAATCGTCTGGATCGCCAGAGGCAGCGGCATCGTGCTCATCGAGACTGACGCGGCGCTGGTACCCACACGGTATTTGCTATCTATGGATTGACGCGCCGGCAACCCTGTCTTGCGCGCAAGAACAGGGCTAGCTGTTTATATCGATAGTGACGAACCGGCGCAGCGACACTTTTTAAGTGGTAATAAAGGTCATATTGCCCATACCGTAGTTGGGAATTTCCACAGCAAAGCCCTTGCTCTCGGTACAGGCGCGCATGGCGGTCATAATCGGCTCGGGCACATCAGCCATATCCTGATAAATCTCATGAGTCAGGCGAATATGAGGACTGCTGGAGTTCATCATTAAGCGCGAGGCGATATTCATCACTTCTTTTACATTGCCCATCATGGCGGCACTGAAATCGCCGGTTTCAATCGCATCCTGTGCACCGCCCTTGGGAATACGCGTCAAACCACAACCGGAATAAGCGGCAAAAGGACGATCAAATAAACAGCCGCACACAGGCTCGTCGTCATCGCAGACGTAAACAGCCAGCAGGACCTTGTCGCTGTCCAGAGTCAGAGACTCTGCTTCTCTCACTAAGTCGGTATTGTACAACATGGAAAAAATGCCCAGCATATCGTGGACATTAGGTAAAGGATGCGTAGTAGACATAATAATACCCTGTGTTATCTCGCTGACTGCGTAATTAAAAATACTTGCCTAAAGATTCTTGAAAAGAATCCACGGTAAAGGGCTTGGCGATCAAAAAGCGCGCGCCCAGGGACATGGCTTTTTCCTTCATCACCGGTGTCGCTTCCGTAGTCACAAACCCAAACGGAGGATTTATGCCTTCTTCCAGCAGCGCCGCCAACAACTCTGGTCCAGTCATATTCGGCATGTTCCAATCACACAGCACCAGGTCTGGAATATTCTCCTTGATGAGTTCAAACGCCTTAGCACCATCCTCCGCCTGAGTAATGTCATGCCCGCCAAAGCCAGCTTCTCTCAGGGTTTTAATTACAATAAGGCGCATCGCCATACTGTCGTCTACTACCATAATATTCATTTTCAGCTCCTTAATTTCAACAATGTGCTCACTGAGCTAATTAACGTCCACAAAGCGATATAAGCGTTGGTGCCACCTTGCCAAGTGGCAACACTTCATTTGCTGCACCTAACTTTACCGCTGAGCCCGGCATGCCCCACACCACAGAGGTGCTTTCATCCTGGGCAATGGTCTGCGCGCCAGCTTCCTGCATCTCTTTTAAACCCCTCGCTCCGTCATCGCCCATACCAGTGAGCAATACGCCAACTGCGCTGCCACCCACCGCCTGTTGCGCCGAACGGAATAGAACGTCCACCGAGGGGATGTGGCGGTTTACCTTTGGCCCATCCACTAACTTACACACATAACGTCCGCCGACAACGTCCACCAACAAATGCCTGTCACCCGGCGCAATATAAGCATGCCCCGGTAAAATGGCCTGTCCCGGCTCGGCTTCACAGACCTCGATAGCGGAGGCTTTATTCACCCGCGCCGCAAAGGGCCCACTAAATGCGCTGGGAATATGTTGCGCGATAACAATAGGCGGCATATCCCCGGGCAGCGCCGATAGTACTTCACGCACGGCCTCCGTTCCACCAGTTGATGAACCAATTGCAATTAACTCTATGCCTTTCCCAGCCCGCCTGGGGCTCGTCCTGGTTTTAGACAGTATTGCATCGGCGCTATAGCGCTCTTCCACTGCCGCTGGCATTGTCCTGACCCCAGTTTTAACTGCGGCCTTTCGCGTCATAGCGCCCACCCGCATACTGGCCGCCGCTTTAATTTTGGCGCGAATCTCATCGCCGTACTCTGTAAGCCCCGCAGCCACATCAACCTTGGGCTTGGTAACAAAATCTACGGCCCCAATTTCCAGGGCATTTAAGGTTACTTCCGCCCCGCGCTCGGTAAGACTGGACACCATAACCACAGGCATGGGCCTTAACTGCATAATTTTCTCAAGAAAGGTAATGCCATCCATCTTGGGCATTTCCACATCAAGCGTAATAACATCAGGGTTTAAACGCTTAATTTTTTCTCGCGCCATTAACGGATCACTGGCGGTACCCACCACCTCAATGAGCGGATCTTGATCCAGTATCTTGGTTAACATCTTACGCACCAGCGCAGAGTCATCAACCACAACAACTTTAATCGACATTGCTTATATCACCCAAGTAATGCAGCACCGCAATAGACTTCTTTGCAAAAAATAATACCAAGGCTGAAACTCCAATCAAAAAAGTTCGATCTCGCCAGCAATCGGTTTCTTCTGCAAGGTTTTCTGGTAACTGCGTTCCTGCTCCAGCACCGAGGATCCCCGAGTTATGGGAATACGCTTCATAAATGCCTTACCCGTGGTGGGAAAGTACATAACTTTGCGCGGATAATCACCTCCTAAATCCTCAGAAGTGATATTAATTTCCTCCGCTGCCAGATACTCTCTAACAAATTCAATATTTCCCTCGCCCACATCGGACATGCCCGCCATCACCTGTGCACCACCAAACAGCTTTACCTCAAGATTTTCTCGCGAGCCGCCATATTTCAAAATATCGTTAATCATGTGCTCCATGGCGCTTGCACCATAGCGCGTAGACAGATCAAGACAGTGTTCATCATCCAGACCACCGCGACCACCTGGCAACATGAAGTGATTCATCCCACCAATACCGACAGTGGGATCACTGATGCAGGCCGACACACAAGAGCCAAGTACCGTGACCGAAAACTCCGGCATTTTGGTCACATAGTACTCACCAGGTAAAACGCGCACGTAATAAGCATCGTGTTTAGCACTCCAGGTGCGCCGCATTTGGGTAAAACCCGGCAATACGCCGCCAAAGCGATTGCTTGCACGTTGCACAGCGTTCATTATCGGACCTTCCTGTAAATGGTACGACCCGTCAGCTCAAACCGATCGGTAACATTGTGCAGCGTTTCTGAGTGGCCAATGAACAACGCACTACCGGTAGGCATGATGTTGGCGTAGCGATCAAACAAAACCCGCTGTGTCTCTTTATCAAAATAGATAACCACGTTTCTGCAAAAAATGACATCAAACTGGCCTTTCATCGGCCAGGGTTTCATCAAGTTAAGCTGTTTAAACACCACCATTTTGCGCAGGTCATCGTGTACTTTTACCTTACCGGCATGGCCACCAGAACCCCGCGTAAACCAGCGTTTTACCCGTGATTTATCCATACCTTCTACACGCGCATCACTGTAAACACCCGCCGCACCGTGGCGCACGACATTGCTGTCTAAGTCAGTGGCTAAAAGTCTTAAGTCCATGCTGTCGATAGATGGCATGGATTCGCGCAAGGTCATCGCTATGGAATAAACTTCTTCACCCGTAGAGCAGCCCGCCGACCAGATTCGAATGCGCCGGTTTTCCCGGTGACGCTTTTCAAGCTCGGGCACAATCGTGTTTTTCAAGTAATCAAAATGGTGATTTTCTCGGAAAAAAGACGTGAGATTAGTAGTAATAGCGTTGGTAAAGTGTTCTATTTCAGGCGATTTGCTATCTTGCAAAATAGCGTAATAATCTTTAAAACGCAGCAAACCATGCGCCCGCAGACGCTTGGTGAGACGGCCGTAGACCAGATCCCGCTTATGATCCGCTAACGAAATGCCCGTTAACTTATAGGTAAACTCACGCAGTTGATTAAAATCCTTATCAGTAAACTCAAAGTTGGGCTCACCGGAATTCTCGTTAGTATTACCTCGCTGACTTAAAGCGTTCAATCCCTTCTCCTAAAATAATTCCACGTCGCCCTGTTTCGCAGTCATCAATTTTTCCGCCACTGCGAAATCTTTCTGACTGGCACCGTCATTCATAATGAGATCATGTATTTGACGCTCTTGCTCTAAGGAGTACACTGAGCGCATTTTTTTGTACAACCCGTCAAAAAATTCAGGGGTTGCATCGTCCATACATTCCAACATCTTCGCAACAACTTCCACATTCTCTTGAATATGGGAAAACCGTTGTGATAAACGATCATAGAACTGCATCGCCACCACCGCATCTTGCAGCTTCGATTCAATGGTCGAGCAGCGATCGGAAATGGAGTCAATAATATCGTCTGGATGTGAAGAAAAGCCCAGCATACGCACCAGACTTCGTATTTCACGAATACCGTTAGACGAGTTCGCAATTGCTTCGGTCAATTGGAAAATAGAACCATCTGACTCAGAGAGTGACAGGCGAATCTGCACCGCTGCCGTCTCCAATAAACGAGCCACTTGTCGATTATCTTGCGCGGCGTCTGCCTCTTTGTCTGTACCTTGCTCACTGCTCATTAGTCCTTCCCTGTAGTCAAAATGCACGCGCATTACACACCAAGCTCGACATCGAGCCCCGCCATTGCGGTCGTACCAATCACCACCGGTGAAGGAAACTCCCATCTGACTTTAAAACCATTGCTCTTCACTTTTCTCACAAACGCCAGCAGCAATTGCAAGGCGGTGGTATCAATCGTTTCAACATACCGACCGTTTAGTACTACATTGCAGCACTTTTCAGACAACTCTTCGAGAGTATCGCGAAATGCCATCGCAGATTCGATATTCAAAATCGCATCAAGCTCTAAGGTAACTGATGTCTGCGCCGCATTGTCGTTTGATGTCGTGGTCATACACTGTGTCCCTTACAATCTGCGAGTCAATTAAAACTCTTCCCAATCATCATCGTCGTCGGCAACATCACTGCCGACCGCCATTGTCGATGCTTTTACCTCCGTTGCCTTAGGTGCATCAGACCAGGGGCGATTTTTTGCTCTACGCTCAACAAAAGCGGGGGCGGGAGCGGGCGCCGGTGCTCTGGATACGACAGCATTACCCGTGCGGAAAAAGCCCACCTGATTGGACAGATTTTTCGCTTGATCACCCATCGCTTCGCTGGCCGCTGCAGCCTGTTCTACCAATGCCGCATTTTGCTGTGTGGTCTCATCCATTTGACCAACCGCTTTGTTAACTTCCTCGATGCCTTCAGATTGCTCCTGACTGGCAGCGGAAATGTCCGCGATGATATCGCTGACTTTCTTCACGGAAGCCATAATCTCATCCAGCGTTTTACCGGATTTATCAACCAGGTTATAACCTTCGTCCACTTTGACAACGCTATCGCCGATCAAATCTTTAATTTCCTTCGCCGCCGTTGCACTGCGGCCAGCCAGGTTGCGCACTTCACTGGCAACCACGGCAAAACCCCGCCCCTGATCACCTGCGCGCGCAGCTTCCACAGCTGCGTTCAATGCCAGCAGATTAGTCTGGAAAGCAATTTCATCAATTACACCGATAATGTCGTTGATCTTCTTGCTGGACTCACTGATAGCACTCATCGCACCAACGGCTTTGCGCACTACATCGCCGCCACTCTCGGCCTGCTTGCGCGCATCCGCCGCTAAGGTATTTGCCTGCTTAGCATTGTCGGCGTTTTGTCTGACTGTCGCGGTCATTTGCTCCATCGCCGATGCGGTTTGCTCCAGGCTTGCCGCCTGCTGCTCTGTGCGTTGGCTCAAATCCGTATTACCGCGAGATATCTCAAGCGACCCCGTTAACACCTGCTGAGCACTGCTGTTAATCTCACTCACCACATCGGTCAACTTGGCAACCGTGGCGTTAACATTGTCTTGCAGGTCCTTAAACTGGCCCTGATACTGGCCTTCCATATATTGCGTAAGGTCGCCGTGCGCCATCGCCTCAAGGCTGCCGCCCACGTCACCCACTACATTCTCAAGCACATTCATGAGTTCATTGATGTTGCCGCTTAATACCTTGAAGAAACCGTTCTTGTTTGTGGTATCAATGCGCTTGGTAAAATCACCGGACAACACGTTGCTGACCATGGTTTCAATTTCATCTTCAATCGCGACTTCTGGAGTGCGATCGAGCCACTCTACTGCCGTGCCGAGACGTTTACCCTTTTCACTGAAAACGGGCGTTGCCACAATACGCAAACTGAGAGATCCCACCTTCATATCTGCGGTATAAGTTTCCTGCAGATTTGCCAGCAAATTGCGTTGATGCGATGGGTCTTTATGAAACACGTCGATGCTCTGTCCCATCAGATTTCCAGCGTCGAAATCCGGCAGCACTTTTTGCAGCTCGGACTCTGCATTTTTCATCATCTTTGTCACAGCATCGTTCATGTAAACGATGTTGTTGTCTGGGTCTGCAATCATCACATTAGTGGTTGCACAATCCAATGCCTGTTTGACCCGACTATTGATACGCGCTGTTTGCATTCTTTCGTTCATAGCGTGCCCAAGACGTACCTGGGTCGACTTCAGGTTTTGCAGCATCACCCCGAGTTCATCATCGCGCTGGGTTTCAACCCAGTTAAAATAGTCGCCCATAGCGATTTCACGCAAAGCCTTAACCGCTTGACACACAGGCCCGTAGACGTGGCGAGCGATTAAATAACTGACAGCACCGATAAGGAGTGCCGATAGCCCAAATGCGATGTCTAAGGCAATTGTGCTGGCACCCGAGCGCGCGAATAAAGCCAGGCCTGCCATCAGTCCCAGACTTAACAGTGTCGACATCCACAGGTGCTTGCGCAAACTGATGCCCTGAATACGGCGTTTGATTCTGCCAAAGAAACCGGGATGAATAGAGGCTTCGCCCGCGTTAATTTTATGGTACAGCAACTCGGCATCACTGACCTGGGCGCGACTGGGCATGGTTCTTACCGATAGATAACCGATGACCTGATCGTTATCGCGCATCGGTGTCACATTGGCCTGCACCCAGTAAAAATCGCCGTTTTTACAGCGGTTTTTCACCATGCCGGTCCAGGGCTTGTCATTTTTTAGGCAAGCCCAAAGATCCGCAAAAGCCTCTGAGGGCATGTCTGGATGGCGCACAATATTGTGCTGCTTGCCGATCAGCTCATCTTTGGTAAAGCCAGAAATTTCAAGAAAATCACGGTTTACATAGGTGATTTGTCCCTTTAAATTCGTGGTCGAAACAATGAACTGCCCTTCTTGAAAAAACACTTCATTGTTAGTCACCGGCTGGTTGTTTTTCATACCCTGAACTCCCTATAAAATCGGCTTCAACTTATTCAACGGCGCTGCTTTCCACAGCCTTCAACACGCCATCATTCATTAACTGATCGATATCTAACATAATCAGCATTGTGTCTTCATGCGCGGCCAGCCCGATAATGGCGTCTGTTCTACAGGCGCCCGCGAAATCCGGCGCTGGTTTCAAATCGGCTCGGCCAATATTGTGAACTTCAGATACCGCATCTACTACCAGCCCCATAGTGCGCTCACCGCCATCTTCATCGGCCACCTTAATGACAATCACAACGGTGGTTTTACCAAAAGGCACTCGCTCCAACTCGAAATAGGTTCTTAAATCGACGATAGGCACCACCGTACCACGCAGATTAATAACCCCAAGAATAAAGGGAGGCATATTGGGCATGGGCGTAACCCCTGACCAACCCTTGATTTCCTGCACTCGTAAAATATCAACGCCGTATTCTTCATCCGCCAGCTTAAACGTCAGGTATTGATCCAACCCTGCTTCAGCTTGCAATGGATTTTCACTCGTAGTGGTTTGCGCGGCAGCTTCCATAATATCTACACTCCCCTTAAGCAACCGCGTGCAGCGGTTTTTGTGTTCCCAAACACTTGTCAAAGTGTCGCTGTATCAGGCCAGGCACATCAATAATGAGCGCCACCGTACCGTCGCCCAAAATCGTAGCGCCGGATATGCCCTGTATCTGTTTAAAGTTTGTCTCCAGGCTCTTGATAACAACCTGTTGTTGCCCCATAAGGTCATTGACCAACAGACCGACTCGACGCCCATCTGCCTCAACGACCATTAGCAGGCCTTTGTCCAGTTCCGCTGCCTCTTCCTCATCACCAAACAGTTCGCCAACTCGAATAATCGGTATATATTCGTCGCGTAGTTTGTACAGCTCTGACTGACCACTTACGGTACTCAAATGCTCTTTTTGAATTTGCAATGATTCAACAATGGAAACCAAAGACACAATGTAGGTTTCCTGGCCAACGCGAGCCAGCTGACCATCGAGAATTGCCAAGGTCAACGGCAGGCGAATTGTCACTGTGCTACCTGCTCCTTCGTTGCTGGCGATACTGACATTGCCACCGAGATCACGCACATTTTTGCGGACCACGTCCATTCCAACACCACGGCCAGAGACATCAGAAATCTGTTCGGCTGTGGAAAAGCCCGGCGCAAAAATCAGATTAAAAATGCGGTCATCTGGCAGGTCTTCATTTTCATTGACCAAACCTTTTTCGATCGCTTTACTCAAAATGCGTTCGCGGTTTAAGCCGCCACCATCGTCAATCACCTGAATAACGATCTCACCACCTTCGTGGTAAGCGCACAACTCCAGGGTACCAACTGTTGGCTTGCCCGCAGCATCGCGAACATCTGGCATTTCAATGCCGTGATCCAGAGAATTGCGAACCAGATGCACCAACGGATCGCCGATTTTTTCCATCACGGTTTTATCAACTTCAGTGTGTTCACCGACTAATTTCAGCTCGACCTTCTTGCCGGTTTTATTACAGTAGTCCCTCACCAAACGGGGGAAACGACTGAAGGTGAAGCTGATTGGCAGCATACGAATCTGCAGTACACTCGCCTGTAACTCACGGGTATTGCGCTCTAACTGGGCGACACCATCGCGAAGGCGCTCTAAGGTTTCCTGATCACCACTTTCAAAGTGCTTGCCCACCTGACTTAACATGGATTGCGTAATCACCAATTCGCCGACCATGTTGATAAGCTCATCAACCTTATCGATAGCGACACGGATAGAGCCTGATTCTTTGTGTGCCGCAGCAGCCTTGGCCTTTGCCGGTGCCGCGGGCTTCGCAGCCTTTGCCGGGGCTTTCGTTGCACTCGCTTTGGCTTGTTCAGTCTTTGCAGCTTCCTTCGCTGCCGCAGGCTCTTGTGGCGAGGCATCGGCGTTGTTTGTCGCTGCCTGCTTCCCGTCTTTTGCAGCGCTATCGATAAGAGGCGTGATGGTCAGTTCGCTTTCGTCTTCCACCCAGCTGAACTGCTCTTTAACGTCTTCCTCTGCAATATTGCCGTAGAGCTTGAGCGTCCAGGAAAAATAGCTTTTTTCCGGCTCAATGGCATCGAGCGCCGGCAATGCCGAAGTATCGACCTGGGTCTTAAGCTCGCCCAACATGGACAAACCGCGAAAAATTCGTACTGGATCGTTTCCATACTGCAATACAGATGGCCAGGGCTTGAACTCTATCAGCCAGCCAGGACGAGCAGCATGAAGCTCGTCGACATCGTTGCTGGCAGCTTCCTCAACTTCTGCTACTTCTGCAACGCTTTCAGCGCTATCTGTCGCAGCCTGCTCTTTGTTGTTGAGCATGGCTTCCAGCATCGCCAGACGCGTGGCGATGGTTTCTGAATCGTTTTCCGTACCATCTTTGGCCGCATCTACCATGCCGCGCAGCACGTCCACGGAACCCAATAATAAATCTACCGCTTCGGTGGTGACCGAGCGGCGACCATCGCGCATTTCGTCCAGCAACGTTTCCATAACGTGGGTAAAGCTGGCGATGTCGTCGAAACCGAACGAAGAGCCGCCACCTTTTATAGAATGCGCAGCGCGAAAAATTGCGTTAATGTCTTCGATGTCAGTGTCTTTATCAAGGCTCAACAGGCCCGACTCCATTACGTCCAAACCCTCGAAACATTCTTCGAAGAATACGTCATGAAATTCTGATAAATCGATTGTCATAGTGACGCCCCTGGCAGCTGTCTTCGTCTTATGTGTATTTAATCCAATACTCGGCGTAAGGTTGCCAACAATTGGTCGGGGTCAAACGGCTTAACCAGCCAACCCGTTGCACCCGCTGCGCGACCTTCCATCTTCTTCTCGGTACTGGATTCAGTCGTGAGAATCAGAATCGGCTTGTGTTTGTACTTCTCTAGCTGACGCAATTCCTTCACCAGCGTGATGCCATCCATGCGCGGCATATTCACATCGGTGAGCACGAGGTTTACATCAACCTCCTGAGCTTTTTCTAACGCTTCGACACCTTCGTTTGCCAGCACAACATCGTAACCTGCACTTTGCAGAACGTGCGATACCATGTTGCGTATAGAAGGCGAATCATCAACTGCCAAAATACTTGCCATTGCAAGCTCCCTTAAATTTCACTGAAAGACAACAACTCCCACCGATGAGACGCTGCCGTCTTGGCACACACGCGGTGATCTCTTTGTCATTAGCACTTATCGTCCCAATTGGCCTTTACTGTAATTCACGGGGGCTTGATTTCAAGAAAACTCTTAAGAAAACCCAAGATAATTAGGGTGCTCTACTGTTTTAATAAGCAAAGCTTTGGATTTTGTGATGCAGTTAACACTTTGTAGCCGATGCCTTTAACGCCATCACACCGATACACTCAAAAAAAGACAAGAACTGAGGCGTTTTTTTATTTGTAGAAATCGGACAAAAACTGTTTACAAACGCACTAACGTGCACAAGCAACAGCGCATCACGACGATTTGGCTGCGCCGGAAATACACGCTGCTCAACGCCATATACTGATTTATAGTTGCGAAGCCCTGAAGTGCTCCCAACACCAACGGAGCACGGTCACACGAGCGGAGAGTTACTGCGGCTGGGGCGGGTATTGTTAATCGAGCAGGTAGGAATACCGTCAATTTATTTTGCTACCCTCCAAAATTAACGCCCTCGCACCACCGTTGCGCGTCTATCGGGAATGTTTAGCCACATAATCCTTAAGCACGTTATCAAGCCGTGTTTGCCAGCCCTTGCCGCCATGCTTGAAGTGTTCCACTACGTCAGGAGACAGGCGAATATAGACAGGCTGCTTGCGCGTGTCGCTTTTCGGGCGGCCTACTGGTCGTAATTGCTCTAACTGTTCACCTGTTGGCTCGAAGGTATCAGCATCAAGCGCAATGCCCGCGCTTATTTGGGCGTCTTCCATGCTGTCAGGCACAACCAAAGTGCGCCCCTTAGCTTCTATTTTGTTGCTTGGCATAACTTAGCACCTCGCGCTTATTGGCTTTTCTCAAGCTGATAATCCGACGAACATCGCCCCTATCGGTGTATACCACACAGTAAAGCCGATTACTGATTGGCGCATACCCAATCATGCGAACCTCGCCATAGTCAGCACGGCAATCTTGAATCGCCAGCAACTCCTCCCATTCTAACCCGGATATTTCACCAGCACGGCGACAGGTTCGCTATTATTTGTTTAATATCAATGAGTTGTGTGATGAATAGCAACCAAAGCCAATGTGCAAACTGTACCTAAATGGTTTTTCGAAAAAAATGACTTCGAACCTTGCCCAAAATCATTCAAACCGTAGCTACTGCTACGCTTTTCACGATGTTTGAGCAACTTTCTTTGTCATTTATTTCCGAAAATTCCATTTACTGGTGAAATATCCGGGCTAAGCTGCTCGCCCAGGTCAGGGAGACCTTGTGCTTCTCAAGGTTCTTTGTTTCTTTGGTAGGGTCGTATTCAATTTTCACTGCAATTATTGTATATACACTAACCCGCCGGCACAAGCCACATGGGGTGCCGCGGGATAACGCTGTACTCTTGAAGCCGTTAACATCAAGAATTTTAAGGTGTTACGAGAGACTATGGGAAGAGACATTGGTCGGCGTGAGAGGATTTGAACCTCCGACCCCTTCCTCCCGAAGGAAGTGCGCTACCAGGCTGCGCTACACGCCGAGGAAGAAGAAAGACTATACCAAAACTTCGCACTGGTGAAAAATCAAGCAGACAAAAAAAGACCCCGAAGCGACAAACGCCCCGGGGCCAAAATAAAAACGCTTAGACGCTAAACAGTGCTTCGTCCATATCCATCAGGTTACCAGCACCTGACATAATCGCCGCCTTGTGCGCCTTGGTGCGCGGCAGCAGGCGATCATAGTAGAACTTTGCGGTCAGCAATTTGGCATCGTAGAACGAGGTATCACCATCGGCCTGGGCGATCTTCGCCTGCGCCACCGACACGATACGTGCCCAGAAGAACGCCAGCGTCACGTAACCGCTGTACATCAGGTAATCCACCGCTGCCGCACCCGCTTCATCGGGGTTGGCCATGGCTTTCTCACCGATTTTCAGCGACAAGCCCAGCCACTCGTCTTTGTACTTTTGCAGGGTTTCAACATAAGGTTGCATCACTTCGCTGTCCTGCTCTTTACAGAAAGCGTCGATCATTTCAGTGAAGCCGGTCAGCAGCGCGCCGCCACTGCCCAAAACCTTACGACCCAGCAGGTCCAGCGCCTGAATGCCAGTAGTACCTTCGTACAGCATGGAGATACGCGCATCGCGCACGATCTGCTCCATACCCCACTCACTGATAAAACCGTGACCGCCGTAGACCTGTACGCCGTGGTTAGCCGCTTCAAAGCCAAGCTCGGTAACAAAGGCCTTGGCGATTGGGGTGAGCAGGCTCATCAGATCATCGGCCTTCTTGGCGTCTTCTTCGCTGCCTCTGTGGACGATATCACCAAGCTGGGCGAGGTAGTACAAGAACAGACGGCTGCCCTCGGCCAGGGATTTTTGCGTCAGCAGCATACGGCGCACATCGGGGTGCACGATAATGGGGTCCGCCGGACCATCGGGGTTTTTAGGGCCAGTGAGGCTGCGCATCGCCAAACGCTCTTTAGCGTATTTCAGCGAACCCTGGAAAGCCTGCTCCATATGCGCCAAACCCTGCAACGCGGTACCGATACGCGCGGTGTTCATAAACGTAAACATGCAGTTCAGGCCGCGGTTAGGCGGGCCAATCAAAAAGCCCTTGGCACCGTCAAAATTCATCACACAGGTCGCAGATGCCTTGATGCCCATCTTCTTCTCGATAGATGCACACGTCACCGCGTTGCGCTCGCCAACACTGCCATCTTCGTTGGCGTTGAACTTGGGCACGATAAACAGGGAAATACCTTTGGTACCTTCAGGCGCATCGGGGAGGCGCGCCAACACGATATGCACAATATTCTCCGCCATATCGTGCTCGCCGGCACTGATAAAAATCTTGCTACCGGTAATGCTGTAACTGCCGTCGGCCTGCGGCTCTGCCTTGGTGCGCAGCAAACCCAGGTCGCTACCACAGTGCGCTTCGGTCAGACACATGGTGCCGGTCCACGCACCCTCAACCATCTTGGTCAGGTAGATTTGTTTTTGCTGCTCGTCGCCGTGCGCCTCAACCGTGTTGATTGCACCGTGGCTGAGGCCAGGGTACATCGCCCACGACCAGTTCGCACTGCCTGACAATTCATTGAGCACAATGCCCATCATATCGGGCAGACCCTGACCACCGTATTCGGGGTCAGCGGACAACGCGGGCCAGCCGTTTTCGACGTACTGTTTGTAGGCATCGACAAAACCTGTCGGTGTTGTTACGCCATCTTCACTCCACTTACAACCTTCTTCATCGCCGCTTTGGTTCAGCGGCGCGAGTACGTTTTCAGCGAACTTTGCACCCTCTTCGATAATGGCGTCCATCAACTCCTGGCTTACTTCTTCGTAACCGGGCAAAGTTTGATAGAGCTTTTCCGACTCAAGCACTTCATTGACGACAAAACTAATGTCTCTAAGGGGGGCTTTATATTCAAGCATGGCTGACCTCTACTCTAATCTGGCGTTAGCACTCGGGTTAATTAAATACGCGCACAACAACTCTACACCACGCGTATGTGTTCGGCGTTTACATTCACCTATAGCGGGCAAAAAGTCAAGCCGCCAGGCGCTTAAAATAATAAACCAAGGTTCCCATTATAGTACGCCTTGGCGGTGATATTGCTAAGTAAAATTTCCATTACGCGAAAAACCGATTGCGCTTAAAATCAACTACTTCGGCGACAATAGCGACAAATCAATATGCTTTGCTGCATCTTCACCACTAAACGGCGATATTTTCGGCACTTCACCCAACAGCGGCGCAGCAATTAAACCTTTCAGCGTGGCGAGGTTTTCCTGATAGCAGCTCATGGTTTCGCCCGGTGTATTTGCCACCCAACCCGCCAGCTTCAGGCCGTCATTGGCGATGGCTTCACAGCTCAGCAAGGCGTGATTGATACAGCCCAGGCGCATACTCACCACCAAAATCACCGGAAAGCCAAGCACCACCGCCAGGTCGGCCAGTGTCTCGCGCTCATTGAGCGGCACTCGCCAGCCGCCAGCACCTTCCACTAAAACGAAATCCGCCGCGCCCGTGGTCACGCCCTGGCAATAACCCGCCACCGTATCCGCCCGCAGCCGCTTGCCCACTCGCGCAGCGGCAATATGGGGCGCAATCGCTGGTGCAAGCGCAACCGGGTTTACCTGCTGGTACGGCAGGGACGCACTCATCACCGCCATCAAGGCCAGGGCATCTTCGTTTTGTCCATGCTCATCACAGCCCGCCGCCACCGGCTTTACCGCCGCAGTGCACAAACCCCGCGCGTTGGCCGCACAAATCAGCGCACAACTGATCGCCGTCTTGCCTACTTCGGTGTCGGTGCCGGTGATAAAGTAACGCTGTTTCATGGTGTTGGCTCGCTTGTGTTTGCTGTCGACTGGTCCACGTCCCAAGCATAGCACCATCAGGTGACGGTGTGGATGACCCGTCTTTGCTCTTTACCGCTGCGCTGTTATTTGGCCAGCCTCTGCTCCCTCACCGTTAAGTATTTATAGGAGCTATATACATATTGTTTGTTTGAGTCTTTCAGCAAATACGCATCGACATCGACAGTAATCAGACCTGACCGCGGGTAAACCTCCAGCGTTCCGGCATCACCCAGATTCGCAGACAGCAAAGGCTTTGAGCCGATCATAAAAGTAACTGTACTGAAATCTCGCAACTCACCATCTACATATAGCTTGGCTTTATGAAACCACGTTTTAGCAATCCTTACCTTTTGCCCTTTAACTAGAAATTCATAAAACTTCATTACTCACTCTCAGGAAACCAGCGATAGACAAATAAAAAACAGCAAAATAAAACAAAACCTCATTGCTCTTTGCCACAACAAAAAAATGCCAGGCAAAAAAATCCTGGCGGGCAGAAAACTATCATAGTGGCCGTCTGGCCGCAAAGCCGGGTCCTAAAAATGCCAACTCCGTCAAAAAAAGGGGGGAAGATAAATTACTTACAACCCCTTCGCTCCTTTTACCTTTATTCAGCAGGTTTACTTCAGAGTTACCAAGGTTCCATCGTAAATTTTCCTGGTCAATTTATTTGAAAGCGCAGTGATTTCTTCATATTCGTATAAATGAAAACTATACTCATACATCTCCAGCAGTCTCTTTTCATTGCAGATTTGTGCGGCCGCGCAATGCACCATTTCCCATGCTTTTTCATCGAAAGTATCGCCAGCAAAATAGTAGGCGTAGTAATACGATATAAAAGCATAGATCCTATTATCACCGTAGTACAGAGCATCCAGCAGTATCGCTCTTGCTCTTTCCTTATCGAAACTTTCCATATTCTCAGACCAGTGCTGAGCAAGAGCCATTTTGTCCCCATTTAACAGAGCCTTGTTAAACCACTTGGTATATTCCCGTTTGATTTTTTCTCTGGGAACAATTGCAAACATCGCTTCACAAAATGCCGCATCCCTGTACAACTTGTCGTCAAGCTCTTGATCGATTATTAGTTCGCCCTGGTTTTTCAATTCATCTATATACTCATAGTCAGGCACACCTGTGCATTCCTTCAGAGCCTTAGAAACCCTGTATTGACTTACAGGGTCGCCTTGCTTCGCGCGCTCTAAATTTTCAGAGTACAGCTCGTGTGGCAATTCTGGGTATATTGATGCCACACCCTTGGGGCCAATCTCTTGGTATATATCGCTATAATCATCATTGTACGGAGCTTCGTCTTGGGCAACCGCATTGCTCCCAACTTTATCTTCACTTCTGACTCTGGTTATGTTTATTTGCTCAGATTGCACGGTTGTACGGTGAGCTTCAGTTGCACCATGCTTAGCATTGAAGCTTTTCTCCATGTAAAGAACAAATACCGCGCCAACAGCTTTCTCATTTGATTACCCTAATAATTGCCGTGCGGATGGCAGAGAGGCGCATAAAGTCACGACATGCTTACGTGTCCGACGGACTCTGCTTGTTAGCTACCGCAGCTGGCAGCATCTTTTACAAGGTGCAAATAGATCACATCGTAGGTGGCGGGAAGCTCGCCGTGCTCTCGAAAACTTTCGTAGGCGTTGATAAGGGCCTGTAGTTGGCGTTTGCCGGTCATGCCGCGCTTGCGGCCGCGATTGACGTTGTGCGCGCCAAGGCTTTTGAGTTCTTTTAATAAACTCATTAAAAACCCGTAGCGCAACACGATGGTTTCGGTTTTATAACTGACCTTCAAGCTGTTCGGCATGGTGGATGTCAGCGCGAAAACACTGGCAAAGCGATTGACGTGCACCGCATCATCCACCGCCGCCCACGCACTGCGCAGCTCTTTTAAGGTGTCTGGGCCCAGGGTGGAGCACAGAATTTCGCCGCCGGGTTTCAATACGCGGGCAAGTTCTGCCCACAGTTTTTTGGGCTGCTGACACCACTGCACTACCAGCGAACTGTAGATTAAATCCACACTGTTATCGGCCAGCGGCAGTTGTTCCGCGTCACCTGTCAGCCAATCCTTAATGTGCTTGCCGTGCTGTGCTTTGGCATAGCGCACCATACCCTGGGCTAAATCCAGGCCGATGACCTGCGCCTTGGGATAGTGCTTACGCAGACGGGCGGAAAAATAACCCGTGCCGCAACCTAAATCCAAAATATGGTGGGCCTGCCTGGGGCGTTGCTGCAGCAGGGTTTTTCCAACCTGGCGCTGCAAGGTGGCAACGGCATCGTAGCTGTCTGCGGCCTGACTGAAGGAGCGCGCCACGTCACGTTTATTGATTGTGCTTTTGGCAGTTTCAGGCTTTGGCTGATGGTTGTCGATAAACAGACCAATTTCTCTGGCCAGCGCCTTGGGATGCTCCCAGCAAAAACCGTGGGAACCCGCAACAAACCGCACTTGCCTGTCGCTGTTCCCCGCCCATGATTCCTCCAGCGTTCGCCCCGCATCTACAGGCACCAGAGCGTCCTGCTCGGCGAACAGGCAAAGCACAGGCATTTTTAGCTCAGCCAGGGCCGCGCGCACATCAAGCTCCGCCAAATACCGCAGGCCCTGCGCCAATGCGGCGGCATCTGGCTGCTCACCCGTTTGCTCGCGCCACTGTTTAAGCGCCTGTTTGCTGCCACCGTAAAACTGCAAGGCGGCGAAACGCTTCAGGGTGCTGTTTGGATTTTGACTTAAGCCCGCCACAAACTGGGTGAAGGTCTCTGCCTGCATGCCCGGCCAGGCATCGCCCGCAAGGAAGCGGGGATTGCTGCCTAAAGTGATGACACCGGCAATATGCTCGGGGTGCTCGCTGGCTGCGCGCACCGCCAACAAACCACCCAATGACCAGCCCAGCCACAGTGCACCGCGCGGCGCTTTGCTGATCAGCGCGGCGCATAAGTCGTCCACATCTGCACTGCTGGCCAACTCGCGATCAAAGGCATTGCCGGCATATTCCAACACCGTAACTGCGGCAATATCCCGAAGTTCTGGCAATAAACCGACCCAGGCCCGCGCGTTACCACCCCAGCCGTGCACCAACACAAGGTCTGTCGTCACCTCGCTACTGGCCGGATAATAGTGGGCACTTACTAACGGTAAATCGCCTACACTTTCAGTCATACCAGACATCGCGCAGCGCCTCCATTAACTGCGTGACCTGCGCTTCGCTGTGTGCGGCGGTTAAGGTAATGCGCAAGCGCGCGCTGCCTGCGGGTACGGTAGGCGGGCGAATGGCCTGCACTAAAAAGCCTCGCGCTCTTAAAGCGGCAGAGAGTTCGAGCGCGCGCGCGGCATCGCCCACCAGTAAAGGCTGAATCGCGGTGGTCGATGTCATAAACGGCAGAGCAAAACTCTGCGCCGCCTCGCGACATTGTTGAATTAAAGCCTGCAAATGGTCGCGCCGCCAGGCTTCCTCCTGCATAACCGCAAGCGCTTCGAGGCTGGCGACGGCGAGCGCCGGTGGTAAGGCGGTGGAATACACATAACCGCGCGCGAATTGGATTAAGTTCTCGATCAACTTCTCGCTGCCTGCCACAACCGCGCCGACCGTGCCCAGCGCCTTGCCCAGTGTTACCATCAATACCGGTACATCCTGTTCACTGAGACCGGCATCGGCCACACTGCCCGCACCGCCCTCGCCGAGCACGCCAAAACCGTGGGCGTCATCCACCATCAGCAAAGCATCGTGCTCACGGCAAATGCTGGCATATTGCGATAGCGGCGCGATATCACCGTCCATACTGAATACACCGTCAACGGCCAGCATTGCGGCTTTGTCTGGGGCGTGAGTTTGCAGTCGAGTGCGCAGCTCGCCGGTGTCGTTATGCTTAAAGCGTTTGAGTGTTGCACCGCACAGCAGCGCGCCGTCGATGAGGGATGCGTGATTGAGGCGATCTTGCAAGACCACGTCGCCGCGCTGTAGCAATGCCGCCAACACGCTGCTGTTAGCCTGATAGCCACTGCCAAATAACAGCGCGCGTGAGCGCCCGGTCGCCCGTGCCAGCGCCTGCTCCAACTGCTCGTGCGCCGCGCTGTGGCCACACACCAAATGGGAAGAGCCACTGCCCACACCGTAACGCTTTGCGCCCTCTACCAGGGCATCCGTAATACGCGGGTGAGCGGCCAAGCCCAGATAATCGTTGGAGCAAAAGTTCAGTATCGGCTCGCCATCTATGCGCACCGTCACTCCCTGAGCACTTTCAAGAGACAGGCGCCGACGGTACAAATGCTGTTTTTGGCGCGCAGCCAAACGCTCAGCGAGACGCCGCTGCCAAATGCTCATGTCGCCTAACTCGCGGCAGCGTCGTAAAACATCGCCGATTGCGGTACTGGGTCAGCGGGCGCGTGTTCCACCGTGGTTTTTTCCGTGTTAATGCCAAGGCGCGCGAACAGGGCGAGATCCTGATTGGCCGAAGGGTTTGGTGTGGTGAGCAGCTTTTCGCCATAGAAAATGGAGTTCGCTCCGGCAAAATAGGCCAGCGCCTGCATTTCCTCGCTCATTTCCTCACGCCCGGCGGACAAACGCACGTAGGAGCGCGGCATCATGATGCGCGCCGCGGCGATGGTGCGGATGAAATCGATGGGGTCTAAATCGTCAGTTTCGGCAAGCGGCGTGCCTTCGACGCGCACCAGCATATTGATCGGCACAGAGTCCGGATGCTGGGGCATATTGGCCAACTCCTGCAACAGACCTGCGCGGTCGCTGGCATTTTCACCCATGCCGACAATGCCGCCGGAGCACACTTTCATGCCCGCATCGCGCACATGGGACAAGGTGTTAAGGCGGTCTTCATAGGTGCGGGTGGTGATAATATCGCGGTAGTATTCCGGTGAAGTGTCGAGATTGTGGTTGTAGTAATCCAGCCCCGCCTCGGCCAGCTCTTTGGCTTGCTCATCGGTGAGCATACCCAGGGTCATACAGCTTTCCAGCCCCAGTTCTTTCACCCCCTTCACCATCGCCACCACATAGGGCATATCGCGTTTTTTCGGCGAGCGCCACGCCGCGCCCATGCAGAAGCGGGTCGCGCCGGTGGCCTTGGCAGCCTTGGCCTGCTGCAACACCTTTTCGACTTCCATCAGCTTTTCAGCCTCAAGCCCTGTATCGTAGCGCGTGCTTTGCGGGCAGTAGGCGCAGTCTTCAGGGCAGCGACCGGTTTTGATCGACAACAAAGTGCTCACCTGCACCTGATTCGGGTCGAAATAACGCCGATGCAGGGTTTGTGCCTCAAACAAAAGATCGTTAAACGGCTTGGCCAGCAGCGCCTCAACTTCGCGCCTCGTCCAATCGTGGCGCACATCGCGGGCGGTATTGGTCAGTTGTGATGCAGCCATGGGGGTGGCTCTCCATTATAGTTTGCGTACACCGCATCTTAGCGACACCAACTCGCTTGTCAACCCAGACTAACGGCTATGGTTAACACAACACTACTGTCGTATCGCTATAAACCGCCCTGCGCACTGTGCGGTCTCGCCAGTGAAACTGACTTGGCCCTGTGCCAGGAGTGTCGAGCTTGTTTGATACCCAACACCCACGCCTGCCCGCGTTGCGCGCTGCCATTTGCGCCAGGGCACTTGCCGGACGCGACCTGCGGGCAGTGCCAGATCAGGCCGCCGCCCTTTTCACGCAGCGTCGCACCCTGGCGCTATGAACCCCATATCAGCTACCTTATCAAACAATGGAAATACGCCGGGGCAGCGTGGTTGAGCCGTTTACTCGCAGCCCTGTGGCTGGCGCAGACTCCGGATGATCTGACCGCTGCCGACCTGATTGTGCCCGTACCGCTGCACTGGCGCCGACGCTGGCAGCGCGGTTACAACCAAAGCCTGCTGCTCGCTGAGGCGCTAATTGCACAGAGCGACAACTTAAACAGACAACAACTGCGCTCGCGCTCTCTTTACCGACAGCGTCACACGGCGGTGCAATCAAGCCTGGACGCCCCGGCTCGCAGGCACAACCTGGACAATGCCTTCGCCGTGCGGGGACGGTTTCACGGCGAACACATTGCGCTTATCGATGATGTGATGACCACCGGCAGCACCGCCACCCAGGCAGCCGCCGCGCTGCTGGACAGGGGCGCAGATGGTGTCAGTGTGTGGGTGATTGCGCGAGCGCTGCTGGAATAATAGAGCAAATAGCGCGGCGCAAGTGTTTCGCGCTCGGCGATAAGACAGAACACACCCTCGTTGAAAGAACACGAACTGGCTCGATATCGCCGCTCCAAAGCACAGGAAACCGCAATCCCCGCTTTTATTCCACCGTGCGGTGATGCAATATACGTCGCTGCGACACTTCGCGGTTTTTACACGGTTTTTCGACAGGCACTCACAGCTATGGCAGCAAAAGGCACTTTATTTATCGTTTCAGCACCTTCTGGCGCAGGCAAAACCAGCCTCGTTGCCGCCCTGCTCGAAGCTGATTCACAGCTCAATGTCTCCGTGTCACACACCACCCGCGCGATGCGCCCAGGCGAATCGGACGGAGTGAATTACCATTTTGTCGACCAGCCCACCTTCCAAACCATGTTAGGACAGGGCGCATTTTTAGAACACGCGCAGGTATTTGACAATTTCTACGGCACCGCGCAGGCACCCGTGGAACAGGCTCTGGCTCAGGGAGACGACCTTGTGTTGGAAATCGACTGGCAGGGCGCGCAGCAAGTGCGCAAGCTGATTCCCGACTGTGTCTCTATCTTCATTTTGCCACCCTCAAAGCCGGAGTTGGAGCGTCGCCTGAACCGGCGCGGGCAGGACAGCGATAAGGTGATCGCCCGGCGTATGAACCAGGCCGTAGAAGAAATTTCCCACTACAACGAGGCGGACTATTTGGTCATTAATGATGACTTTGACGAGGCCCTGGCCGACCTCCACGCCATTGTTCGCAACCAGCGCCTGCGCACCCATTATCAACGACAGGACAAGCTCGATTTACTCAAGGATTTGCTGGGCTAGACCTAATGATTTGACCTGCCCTCCTCAATGTGGCTCTGCCACGGTTGTGTTTTCAACTCCCATGGTAACCCACGAGCGTTGAGGTAGGGCAGGTCAAATCATTATGTCTATACAAATACTGTACAAGCCCAAAAAATCAGGTATAATTTCCGGTTCGTTGAAAAACCTACAATTGAGTGGAATCCATATCATGGCACGAGTTACCGTTGAAGATTGTCTGGACAACGTGGCAAACCGTTTTGAGCTGGTGATGGTCGCCAGCAAACGAGCCCGCCAGATGGCAACCGGTGGTAAAGACCCGCTGGTGCAGGAAGAATCCGACAAACCTACCGTTATCGCCCTGCGTGAAATCGCCGAAGGCTATATCACCCCCGATATTCTCAATCGCGAAGAAGAGATAGAAGCCGAGGAAGAACTGGCCGGCGTGATGGCCATCGACACCGAAGCCCCCGAGCTCTGACCCCGATGGAGACTGGCAGCGGCGTGCAAATATCCCACCCCCTGGACAATTTGGATGCCGCCCTGTCTCACTACCTGAGCAACGAACAGGTCAACCAAGTCAAACGCGCCTACTTTTTTGCCGAACAGGCGCACTACGGACAAAAACGTCGCAGCGGTGAGGATTACATCACTCACCCGCTGGCTGTCGCCTTTATTTTGGCGAACATGCATATGGATCACCAGGCACTGATGGCGGCGATGCTGCACGATGTGATCGAAGATACGGGCATCAGTAAAGACGCCATCGCCGCACAGTTTGGTGAAACAGTGGCGGACCTGGTAGATGGCGTTAGCAAGCTCACTAAGATTGAGTTTGCCTCCGTGGAAGAAAAACAGGCTGAAAACTTCCAGAAAATGACCCTGGCGATGGCGCGGGACATTCGCGTTATTTTGGTCAAACTCGCCGACCGCCTGCACAATATGCGCACGCTGGGGGTGTTAAAGCCTGAAAAACGCCGCCGCATCGCCCGCGAGACGCTGGATATTTACGCGCCTATTGCCATGCGCCTTGGTATGAACGACACCAAATCCGAATTTGAAGATTTGGGCTTTGCCGCACTCTACCCCATGCGCAGCAGACGCTTGCGCGCCGCCATGCGCAGCGCCAGCGGTAATCGCAAAGCCCTTATCGAAAAAATTCAGCAGCAAATTGAAACGGCGCTGGAGCAGGACGGGCTTGAAGCCAATGTTCAGGGCCGCGAAAAACACCTGTACAGCCTGTACCGAAAAATGCGCGAAAAACGCAAGTCCTTCACCGAAATCATGGACATTTACGCGTTTCGCATTGTGGTTGATACCGTCGATACCTGTTATCGCGTTTTGGGCTGCGTACACAGTTTATATAAACCCGTACCCGGCGAGTTCTCCGACTATATAGCCATCCCCAAAACCAATGGCTATCAAAGCCTGCACACGGTACTCAAAGGTATGCACGGCGTGCCCATCGAGATTCAGATTCGCACCCGCGAAATGGAAGCCATGGCCAGCAATGGTATTGCTGCACACTGGCTTTACAAAACGAAAGACGGCAACGCCAATGCCAGCCACGAGCGCGCCAGAGAGTGGGTGAAAGGTCTGCTGGAAATGCAGCAACGCGCAGGCAGCTCACTGGAGTTTATCGAAAGTGTTAAATTCGATTTATTTCCCGACGAAATTTACGTATTCAGCCCCAAGGGAACCATCTACGAACTGCCCCAAGGGGCAACGGCGGTGGATTTTGCCTACGCCGTGCACACCGATCTGGGCAATACCTGCACCGCCTGCAGAATCAACAAACATTTGTCCCCCCTGTCAGAGCCACTGCAAAGCGGGCAAACCGTGGAGATTCTCGCCAATCCCCAAGCGCGCCCAGACCCAAGCTGGATTAACTATGCAGTAACCGCCAAGGCCCGCAGCAATATTCTGCACTACTTAAAGCATCAGACGCGGGATGAATCCATCAGTTTAGGTAAAAGCTTACTGGATAAGGCCTTAACTGCGCTAAGTGGTAACGAACAGGCGGTGGCGGCAGATGTTCTTGAGAGTTATCTTTCGGAAAACAACTATTTAAGCGTAAAAGACCTGTACAACGATATCGCCAGGGGCAAGCGCCTGCCCGCCATTGTCGCCAAGCAGATTCTGGGGGATGCGGGCAGCGCAAATATCGACCGGCAAGACCACGCCGTCGCCATTCGGGGCACCGAGGGTTTTGTGGTGACCTACGGCAAGTGCTGCCGGCCCATTCCCGGCGATGCCATTGTAGGTTATCTATCCGATGAAAAAGGCGTGGTGGTACACCGCGACACCTGTAGCAACCTCGGAGATTTAAAAGCACACCCCAACCGAAAACTCGCACTGCGCTGGGACGAAGAGGTCACCGGCGACTATATGATTGATCTGCGCATCGAAACCGAAAACCTGCGCGGCATCATCGCGGTGCTCGCCACCAAACTCAACCGTATGGGCGTCAATATCGAGCGTATTTCCACGGAAGACAAAGACCCGCAATTCACCTATATTTATCTCTCCATTAAAGTCCAGAATCGCGTACATTTGGCGCGCATCATGAAACACCTGCGCGCCATGACCTCCGTAAGGAAAGTGTTGCGCCGTAAAAATTAGGAAAACAACATGAGCAATCGAGCAATTATCTCCACTGCGGACGCCCCCGCGGCCATCGGCCCCTATTCTCAAGCGGTGAAAGTGGGCGGCACGGTTTGGATTTCCGGACAAATTCCCCTGGTGCCAGAAACCATGACCCTTGTCGAGGGCGACATCAGCGCGCAGGCTACTCAGGTATTTAATAACTTAAAAGCCATTGCAGAGGCCGCCGGTGGCGGCTTGAACAACGCGGTCAAAGTCAATATCTCCCTTACCGACCTTGGCGATTTTGATAAGGTCAACGCCGTGATGACACAGTTTTTCAAGGAACCCTACCCCGCTCGTGCCTGCGTCGAAGTTGCGCGCCTGCCCAAGGATGTCAGTATTGAAGTTGAAGCTATTTTAACGCTGGCATGATACGGCTCTACTTGCTGCGCGGTCACACAATAAGCAAACCTGCTTTGAAAACGCGCCGCGATGGGGCTCTACTGCCGGGCTTCTCGCAATGCCTCAACCCTGCGATAGCGCTCTTGTCTGGCTGCCAATACCGCGCTGTAACCGGCGCGGTAATGCGGGTACATCAGCCGATAACCCGAGCGCTTTAACAGGGCATTGCTACAGCGTCGATGACTTGCCAGATGATCGACGGGAGCGGTTTCAGAGTAAGGCACACCCATTTCTTCCGCGATCCATTCCTCTACCACGTGCACGGGAGCCGGTTCGTCATCGACACCGATGTAACAGGGTTCCAGGGTTGCACCAGCTGCGCGAAGCTCCATTAAATGCGCCAAAAAACCCAGACTGTCGGCGCGGTGCAGACGATTGCTGTAGCGAATTGGCCAGCTCGGGGCAATTGAGCCGCGGGCAATACGATCTAAGCGTTTGCTGACCGGGTTGCCGTATAAACCACCATAGCGCAGCACGGTGGTATTGCCAATTTCAAGCAGACGCAGCTCTGCTTCGATGATGGCCAGCGCGCGCGGGTCATTGGTGGACAGGGGGCTGTCCTCATCCACCCAGCCACCGTTGGCCTCACCAAACACCCGCGTACTGGACACCATAAACGTCGCTTCTGGCGTATAACCCCCCAACACGTCCACCAGATTTTTAGCCGCATGTGCAAACCCTGCTACGTAGCCGTGGACACTGGGGGATTGGGGTTTGAATATCGCAACGACCATATCCGGGCGCAGACCTCGAATCACATCGAGACCGCCTTGCTCGGCGTAATTGCCCTGAAAACCGCGAATACAGTGGGGGAGTTTTTCGGGAGCACGGCACAGCCCATAGAAGTCGAAACGTTCTACGCTTAAAATAGCTGTCAAACCCGTGCCAATTTGCCCGCAGCCGACCAGAAGAACAGATTTGCGCTTCAGATTCAGACTCCCAACTGATTAAATAATACTTTCCGACACGAGATACCCAATGTCCAGCCGCGCTACGCCACAAGCGACCGATCCCGTAGATGTGCTCAAAGGCGTGGGCCCCGCCCTTAGCGACAAGCTGGAGAAACTGGGCATCAGACAAGTGCAGGATCTACTGTTTCACCTGCCACTTCGCTATCAGAACCGGACTCATGTTACCCCTATCGGCGCAGTCAGAGAAGGTATCGACGTGGTAATACAGGGAAAAATCACCGCCGCGCAGATCGAGGGTGGCCGCAGACGCTCGCTGCATGTGCGCCTGGACGATGACAGCGGGCAAATCAGCCTGCGTTTTTTTCACTTCTCAGCGGCGCAGATGCAATACCTCAAAGATGGCACAAAACTGCGCTGTTTCGGCCAGGTTCGCCTCGGGCGCACGGGGTTTGAGCTGTATCACCCGGAATACGTCACCGGCGCGGCTGCGAATAAACCACTGGCGCAAACACTGACGGCAATCTATCCCGCTGGCGACAAACTCAGCCAATTACAGTGGCGCAAGCTGTGTCAAAGCGCGCTGCACTATCTTGAACACAGTGATTTTGCAGAACTGATTCCCCCGCACCTACAGGCAAAGTTCGACTTAAAAGGCGCTTTGCGCTACCTGCACAATCCCGACGCCAACGCCGACCTCGCCCAGCTCAGTGCAGGATTACACCCCGCGCAGTTGCGCCTGGCGTTGGAGGAACTTGTCGCCCACAATCTCTCACTGCAGGACCTGCGCCAACAAACCCAAAGCCACGGCGCGCCCGCGCTACCGCACTCGCCAGAATTACAACAGCAACTGCTCAATGCCCTGCCATTCAAGCCCACCAAAGCACAGAGCCGTGTTATTGGGGAAATCAGTGCCGATTTAAGCGAACCCAAGCCCATGTTACGCCTGGTGCAGGGGGATGTGGGCTCGGGCAAAACCCTGGTAGCTGCCTGCGCCGCCCTGCAGGCCCTGGGCGCAGGCTACCAGGTGGCGATGATGGCACCCACGGAGATTTTATCGGAACAACATCTGCGCAATTTTAGCCAGTGGTTCGAACCCTTGGGTATCAGCCCCGCGTGGCTGACCGGCAGGCAAAAGGGTCGCGCGCGCAAAGATTTGCTGGAAAAGCTGGCAAGCGGTGCAAGCCGGTTAATTATCGGCACCCACGCCCTGTTTCAGGACGACGTGCAATTTGCCAATCTCGCGCTGGTGATTGTGGACGAACAACACCGCTTTGGCGTGCACCAGCGCCTGGCATTGGCGGAAAAAGCCGGACTAAAACACGGCAGACCGCACCAGCTTATCATGACTGCCACCCCCATTCCGCGCACCCTGTCGATGGTGGCCTATGCCGACCTGGACTGCTCTGTCATCGACGAATTACCCCCGGGCAGACAGGCCATTCAAACCGCACTGATTAACAGCGACCGGCGCGAGCAGGTGATTGAGCGAGTCGGCAAGGCCTGCGCCCAGGGGCGGCAGGCCTATTGGGTTTGTACCCTGATTGAAGAGTCCGATGTGCTGCAGGCGCAGGCCGCCGAGGTGACTGCCGAACAGCTGGGCCAGGCTCTGCCAGACATCCGTGTGGGTTTGATTCACGGGCGCATGAAAGCCCAGGAAAAAGAGGCCGTGATGCAGTCTTTCAAAGACGCCGAGCTGGATTTACTGGTGGCGACCACGGTTATCGAAGTGGGCGTGGACGTGCCCAACGCCTCGCTGATGATTATCGAGAACCCGGAGCGCCTGGGGCTTGCCCAGTTGCACCAGTTGCGCGGCCGTGTGGGGCGCGGCGATCAGGCCAGCGCCTGCGTCTTACTCTATCAGGAGCCCCTTGCCGCGCACAGTCGCGATCGGCTGCACGCCATGCGCGAAAGTAACGATGGGTTTTATCTGGCGGAACAGGATCTGCTCCAGCGCGGCCCAGGTGAAGTGCTGGGCACCAGGCAAACCGGACTTATGGATTTTCGCATCGCGCGCCTGCCCGACCACAACGTACTGCTGGACCAGGTCAACCATATCGCCGAGCAGATCCGCCGCTACCACCCCGAGCTGGCAGCGCCGCTTATCAGGCGCTGGATTGGGGACAAAACCCAATTTGCGGTGGTTTGAGGCCTTAGCATTGAGCCCTACATCAGGGTCAAGCCACTTTCACAACAAGCTCGGCAACTGCGCCAGGAACTCATTTTTGTGTGCCAGTGCCTGCCCGGTGAGCGCAAAGCCCAACAGCTCACCATCAGGTGATACAAACCTGGCGCTAATGTCCTGGCCCTCGCCGCTGACCTCCCACTGCCCTTTCGCATCGCGCGCGGGCATGGCCACGGTTACGGGACAGGCAGGTGTTTTGATGGCTACGGCCATCGCGGGATAGGTCACCTCCGTGGGCCTGCCTGCCAAAGTTTCCCCCAACGCCCTGGCCGCGGCGACCAGAGGTGCGACGTACACTAAATGATGCCCGGCAACTTCTGCGCAGTCACCCAGTGCATACACATTTTCAGCGCTGGTTTTCAGGAAGCGGTCAGTTACAATGCCACGCTCAGTGGCAATGCCCGCCGCGCTTGCCAAAGCCGTACGCGCGCGCACACCGATAGCGCTAAGCACAATATCCGCCTCGATGCGCTCGCCGTTATTGAGGCTTAACACCACGCCACCGCCGTCGCGCTTGTCGACACGCTCGGCCAACACACCAAAATGAAAACGCGCACCCTTGCCCTGCAGCGCAGTCTGCACCGCCTTACCCGCCGCCTCCGGTAGCATGGTGGGCAGGCAGTTTTGCAGGGCATCGACGGTTTCCACAGCAAAACCGCCGTTTAACAAATCGTTGCTAAACTCACAGCCGATCAAACCCGCGCCGATAATCGCCACCTTTTTTACCTCGCCTGCGGTGAGCGCCTGACGAAAATCGCTGTAGTCCTGCAAATCGTTTACTGAGTAGACATACTCCAAAGCATCACCAGAAAGCGGCGCTTTGATCACCTCCGAACCCAGAGCCAGCACCAGTTTGCTGTAATTCACCGTGGCCGCGCCGCCCGCTGTGGTAATGGTTTGCGCGCTGGTGTCTATGCGTTCCACCGAGGTCATGGTCCATACCTCAGCTTTGAAGGTAGTGCCAATGCTGCCGGCGTCCATTTGCGCGAGATCCCGCGCATTGAGCTGGCGGCTAAAGCCTGTGGAGAGCATCGGCTTGGAATAAGACGCCCCATCATCGGCAGTGATGATCAACAGCGGTGTATCACTGTCGTGTTTACGAAATTCTTTGGCGACGCCGTAACCGGCAAGCCCCGAACCGATGATGACCACCGGCGGTTTGTCACCGGAGGGACTGGGCGGGCTGTGGTGATGGGGCGTTTCCTCCAGCGGCGACTCTTCCAATAATTCAAAATCTTCCTTACCCACGCCACAGTCGGGGCAGAGCCAATCCTCAGGCACATCTTCCCAGCGCGTTCCAGGGGGAATGCCATCATCGGGCCAACCCTCGGCCTCATCGTAGATCAAACCGCAAACAATACACTCCCACTTGCTCATAACCCCTGCCCTTGTTGCTAAAGGTAAAAATCCTGAGCGAGTATACTTGCAAGGCGCGGCAGATTCACGCATCCTCGCTGTTTTGGTCGCGGCCTAAGGCAACATCGTGCCCCATCGGCAATCTCACATAACGGATCTGCACTGGCAACTGGCCACGCGGCTCGATAACGCTGTGCTCGACGCAGATACTCGCTACTGGCTTTTGGACGACGGCTCACTGAGCGCAAGGCTTGACGCCGTAAGCGGCGGGCACTTCTCGGTGGCGCGTCTTGCCCAGGGCTGGCGCACGCCGCTGCTCTCCGAGCAGCGCCTGCTGCAACTTGGCGAGCGCAAACGGGCCTTGATACGCGAAGTGGAGCTGCGCTGCCACGGCCAGCCCGTGGTATTTGCCCGCTCGGTGTTTCCCGTTGAAGCGCTGACCGGCAGTTTGCGTCACTTACGCCAACTCAATAATGAATCTTTGGGAAGCCTGCTGTTTGCCAACCCCGCGATGCGCCGCACGCCTTTTGAAGTGGCCGCAATTGACGGCGACAGTAATTACCTGCCCGCCCATCTGCACCAAAGTGCGCCCTGTTGGGGACGGCGTTCGCGCTTTAGCATAAACGGTAAATCTTTGTTGGTGAGTGAGGTGTTTTTACAAAGTTTTACCCCGTGGCCCAGGCAATGCTCCCACCATCGCGCCGAGCGTGGCAAAATATGCGCTTGCTAGCCCGTCACTGTAAGCGACCACTTTTTTATGCCAACGCTCCTTAAACCCAGCGCGCTACTCAAACTCATACGCTTTGACAAACCCATCGGTACCTATTTGCTGCTGTGGCCAACGCTGAGCGCACTATGGATTGCGGCGGGCGGTGTGCCTTCACTAAAACTGCTGATTATCTTTGTACTCGGCACCTTTTTGATGCGCTCGGCGGGTTGTGTGATGAACGATCTGGCAGATCGCAACGTCGACGGCGCAGTGGCACGCACCGCAGGCAGGCCGCTGGTCACGGGTGAGGTGTCGGTAAAAACTGCGCTGGCGCTTGCGGTGGTCTTGACCTTATTAAGTTTTGGCCTGGTACTGCTGACTAATGCCCTCACGATTGCGCTGTCTTTCGCAGCGCTGGCGCTGGCGGCCACTTATCCCTTTATGAAACGCTACACTCACCTGCCCCAGGTGGTGCTCGGCGCAGCGTTTTCCTTTGGCATCCCCATGGCTTTTGCGGCGCAAACGGAACACCTGCCAAAAGCGTTATGGCTGCTCTATTTCGCAAACCTCAGCTGGACAGTGGCCTACGACACCCAATACGCCATGGTCGACAGGGACGACGATCTAAAAGTGGGCATTAAATCCACCGCGGTTTTGTTTGGCCGCTACGACCGACACATCATCGCCCTGCTGCAAGTCATCACCCTGGTATTGTTGGCGCTCACCGGAATTGCTTTTGGTTTAACCGGTATTGCCTACATCGCTGCCGTGCTCGGCGTGGGTTTGACCTTTGTATGGCAGCAATACCTGATCAAAGACCGCGAACGCGATAAGTGCTTTCAGGGCTTTCTCAATAACCACTACTCCGGCATGATCTTTTTTGCGGGGGTGGTGCTGGACTATCTACTGCGCACATGAGCCTGCAACTGCGTTTTTTAAGTTCGGCCTTTGATATAAAACCCGCACAGTGGGATGCCATATGCGCTACAGACTACCCCTTCTTGCGCCACCGCTTTATCGCCGGGCTTGAACAAAGCCGCTGCACCAGCGCCGCAACCGGCTGGCAACCCTGGCATGCTGCGCTCTATGAAAGTGAGCACTTACTTGCACTAATGCCTATGTATATCAAAGCGCATTCCTATGGGGAGTATGTATTTGACTGGAGCTGGGAACAAGCCTGGCAGACCCACGGACTCGCCTACTACCCCAAACTCGTCACCGCCGTGCCCTTCACCCCCGCCACGGGGCCCAGGCTTTGCGTCGATAAACACCTCGCCGCGCCCGAGCGCGCTCGCGAACTACTGATAAACAGCGTGCAGGACTGGGCAGTACAACAGGGCCTGTCTTCATGGCACGGTTTATTCACCAGCCAGGCCATCGCCGAAGAGCTGGCAACACAGAATTGCCTGACCCGCACCGGCACGCAGTTTCACTGGTTCAATGAGGGGTATGACAGTTTTGACGACTTCCTGTCGCGCTTTAACGCTCGCAAACGCAAAGCCGTAAAACGCGAACGCAGGCGAGTGCAGGAACAAAACATCCGCTGTACCACCTTGCGCGGCGCAGAAATTGCGGAGGAACACTGGCAAACCTTTTACCGCTTCTACCGAAATACCTACCTGAAACGCTCTGGCCACGGGGGTTATCTCAGCGAGGCGTTTTTCTGCGAGATCTGCCCGCAAATGGGCGAGCAAGTGGTGATGGTGCTTGCCAGCGAGCGTGACAAAGCCATTGCCGGTGCCCTGTATTTTGTGGGCGGCGACACCCTTTACGGGCGCTACTGGGGTTGCGAGACCGAGCGCGATTGCCTGCACTTTGAAGTGTGCTACTACCAGGGCATCGACTTCTGCATTGCCAACCATATCGCTCGCTTTGACCCCGGCGCACAGGGCGAACACAAGATCCAGCGCGGATTCACCCCAGTGACCACCTATTCCAGCCATTTTATTGCGGACACCACTCTTCGCAACGCAGTAGCGGGTTTCACCGCGCGTGAACAGGCAGCAAATCGCCAGTATTTAGATGAAGCAATGACCCTGCTGCCCTTTAAGCAAAACTAGCCGGGATACGCGGCCGACAATGGCGTTAACCCGGATATTTCACCAGTAAATGGAATTTTCGGAAAAAAGGACAAAGAAGGTTGCTCAAACATCGTGAAAAGCGTAGCTATAGCTACGGTTTGAATGATTTTGGGCAAGATTCGAAGTCATTTTTATTCGGCGCGTCCATGCGCCTCACCCCGCGGGGCTATCGTGAACACTTTCCCGAAGAAATTTTTTCGAAAAACCATTTAGGCATAGTTTGTGCGTTTGTCTTGCTTGTCATTCATTGCATAACTCATTGATATTAAGACGATAATAGCGGAGTGGTCGCCGTACTGGTGAAATATCCGGGTTAAGCCTTCTTCACAAACTCTGACTTCAACTTCATTGCGCCAATACCGTCAATTTTACAGTCGATATCGTGATCGCCTTCAACCAGGCGAATGCCTTTGACTTTGGTGCCCACTTTCACCGTGAGCGAAGAACCTTTTACTTTGAGGTCTTTAATCACCGTGACTGTATCACCGTCCTGCAAGGCATTGCCGTTAGCATCGGTGATACGCGCGGCCTGTTCGGCTGCGGCCTGCTCTTCGGGCGACCATTCATTGGCGCATTCGGGACAGATCAGCAAATTGCCGTCCTGGTAGCTGTAGGGCGACTGGCATTTGGGGCAGGGTGGAAAATCTGACATAGAACAAACTCGCAAAGGGCGCCAGTATACGCCAGCGAAGCACAATGCGATAATGCTCCTTTAAACGGCGCTGCTGTTGGCCCGGAAAAGGAGAATACCCATGTTGTCAAAAGAGATGCAAAAAGAACTGATCGACCAGTTAAACCACGAGTTTTACTCGGCGTATTTGTATTTGTCCATGTCTGCCTATTGCAATTATCTGGAATTCAACGGCGCGGCTAACTGGATGAAAATGCAGTACGAGGAAGAACAGGGCCACGCCACCCGCATCTACAACTACCTGGTGGATCAGGGCGTGCACGTTATCATCAAGGGCATAGACACCCCACCCAGCGAATTTGGCTCGCTGCTGGATGTATTTTCCGCCTCACTGGCACACGAGCAAACCATGTCCGCGCGGCTCAACAACCTGAGCGACAAGGCACTGAAAGAAAAAGACCATGCCACCTACAACCTGCTGCAATGGTTTGTGAACGAGCAGGTGGAAGAAGAAGCCACCGTAGGCAATATCATCTCCCGCCTGAAATTAGTCAAAGACGACGGCTATGGCCTGCTGATGATAGACACCGAACTCGGCGCGCGCACTGCACCGCCTGAGGTTGTTTAATAAACACCCCTAGCCCCGGCTTGCGGGGCTTAAAACAGCTCTGGCGCCTGGCTGCCATTGGTAGCCCCGCATGGCCTGCGCTCATCATCCATCTGTAACGCAAACGTCCGTTTGTGGCGTGTGTCTACAGCCGACAATCACGCAAACGAATCACATAAATGAACAACATTTGTTGACAATGTTCATTTATGAACATAGGCTGCAGCTATCACACGGGGGACATCCCATGAAAACCGTCATCGCTACACCCTCTGTTTCAGAGCACGAACTAAGCCGCGTTGCTGTTAAGTTGTTTTTTGCTATAGCAAACGAATGGGCACTCAATGACGATCAGCGCTGCACACTGGCGGGCCTGGGTTCACGCACCACATTGCACAACTGGCGGCGAAGCCTGGATAGCGGAAAACCGATCAAGCTATCAAAGGACACCCTGGAGCGCTTGTCCTATATCAGCGGAATTTACAAAGCGCTGCAAGTCCTCTTTTCCAACCCCGCGCAATGGCAAGACTGGATACATAAACCCAATCGCGATTTTGGTGGCAACTCCGCACTCGATCACATGCTGGCAGGTCACGTTGTCGATCTGGCTGATGTTCGTCGCTATTTGGATGGCTGGCGCGGCGTGCACTATGCGTAAACTGCAGGTACACCATGACAGTTATAGAATCATCCCAAGTCATTTCCCACCGATCAGTCTGTTTGAAAACCTTTTAGACCCAGCGGAACTCGATGCTGCTTACGCCTTAGAAGGACTGACCAATGATCGCCTGCGCGACCAGGCAGGCGATATCTCGCTGGTAGCACCAGAAGACCGTGTCAGTGGTCACGGCTCTACACCAATAATGGCCGCCTTTACTCATGTGGGGGTTGCAAGTCGATTCACCAGAGGTCGTTACGGTGTGTACTATGCGGGGCTTAGCATAGATACCGCGCTGGCCGAATCCGCTTATAGCCGAGCACGCTTTTTAAGCGCTACAAATGAAACGGCGCAGGTTTTGTCCATGCGCTGTTATCGCTGCACGGTGCAGGCAGCACTGGTTGACCTACGAGGCGACGGTGCCGTTCACACTCCAAACGATTTTAGCCACGCACAGGCCGTGGGCGAACAACTCAAAAACGACAACGAGCTGGGCGCGCTTTACCGGTCAGTAAGGCACGACGATGGCGAGTGCGTTGCCATATTCAGAGCGCCCGCACTGATACCTCCCGCTATACAGGCGGGGCATTATCAATTCCACTGGGACGGTAAAGAAATCACTCACGTTCTTGAAATTGCAAACATCAAAAGACTGTAGCGGAATGTGGCTCCGTTGGCGGGTTGAGACTGCCTGCTTAAAAAGTGTTGGGGCTGAGGCAGAGCAGCGATGTTGCGGCGTCACCATGATAGAGCGATTAGAAACTCATCCAAAGACAGCAAGCTTGTCACAGGGAAATATTTCGTCAAGGCCAGCCTTGTCAGCAATTTTAAGGTCATAAGCCGTTTGCCAGCGCAGCCAGTATTCGGGCGATGTTTTGAAATATTTGGCAAGGCGCAGAGCTGTGTCTGGGGTGATGGCGCGCTTTTCTCTTACAATGTCATTGATACGCGGCGCAGGAACGCGCAGAGCAACAGCCAACGCATTGGCCGACATGCCCAATGGCTGCAGATAATCTTCGCGCAAGTGCTCGCCCGGATGAATTGCACGCATGTTGTTTTTAGTGGTCATGTTGTTGCTCCTCTAATGATAATCAGCAATTTCAATGTCAGTGGCTTCACCATCTTCCCAGGCAAAGCAAATACGCCATTGCTTGTTGATGCGAATGCTATAAGTGCCTTTCCGGTCGCCCTCAAGCGCCTCAAAGCGATTGCCCGGAGGAGAGCGTAAATCGTTGACGTCGGTGGCCATTTCAATAGCTTGCAATTTACGCTCCGCAACGTTCTTAAACGCAGCGAACTGCTTAACTGTTTTGCCACTGTAAAACGCTTCTGTTTTTTTGCACCTGAATTTCATACTCGCGCCTTTGCTATAGCTGGATACCATTATATAACGCCAAGCGTTAAACGCAAGCTGTTACATCAGTTAAGCGGTGAGCTTTGTGGCCTATGTGAGTGGCGTAATGAATCACTGGAATTTAACACACGAGGCTGAGCGGTGTTTGTCAAGACAGTTGCACGTTTTCACTAGGCGGCGCTCTCTAATTTCTAAGCCACGTGCGTGACTAAAGACAGGCATAGCCACAGAACAGCTTGCGCGCTACATTTCTAAGCCACGCGCGTGGCTAAAGACTCCGGTTTTCTACCATGAATAAAATTTGAAAATTTCTAAGCCACGTGCGTGGCTGAAGACATATTGCGGCCGTCTGTGGTTGCGCCTTCGGTTTTCTAAGCCACGTGTGTGGCTGAAGACCAGATGAGTTTATTGCCGGTATGTACGCTCATTTTCTAAGCCACGTGTGTGGCTGAAGACCGATGGTCAACTCATACGCCAGGGCAATTTGTTTTCTAAGCCACGTGTGTGGCTGAAGACGCGAGAGAATCCGCAAGCCTTGCTTGATTATTTTTCTAAGCCACGTGTATGGCTGAAGACGAGTGCCCGTCATTGAGCTTGTACCGGCACATTTTCTAAGCCACGTGCGTGGCTAAAGACGCCCCTGAGCTGGCTGAACAATACACGCAACTTTTCTAAGCCACGTGCGTGGCTAAAGACCAGAGAAGATTGGGCATTGGCGGCGGCATACTTTTCTAAGCCACGTGCGTGGCTAAAGACGCGGTTATCGGCTACGTAACGGAGGCCGAAGATTTCTAAGCCACGTGCGTGGCTAAAGACTGAGGGGGCGCAGCCCTTGGCGGCAGCGATTTTTTCTAAGCCACGTGCGTGGCTAAAGACGGAGGAATTGGTCTAATGTCGGCGGTTTACGGTTTTCTAAGCCACGTGCGTGGCTAAAGACGAAGACATCGCCCTTCATAATCAAAGGCGTGTTTTCTAAGCCACGTGCGTGGCTAAAGACAATCACCCCATCGTCGTTAATATCATCTACCATTTCTAAGCCACGTGCGTGGCTAAAGACATGCCGCGGGCTTCCACCTTATAGCGGTCAGCTTTCTAAGCCACGTGCGTGGCTAAAGACCGCCCAGGACTTCACACCTGAGGGCTTTACGCTTTCTAAGCCACGTGCGTGGCTAAAGACAAACTTTATTCATTTCTTGGTGGCGATATACATTTCTAAGCCACGTGCGTGGCTAAAGACATATAATGGACAAGGTTTTGTGCGATGACACTTTTCTAAGCCACGTGCGTGGCTAAAGACAATTAGCAACGAGGCCTCCAGTCTCGCAAGGATTTCTAAGCCACGTGCGTGGCTAAAGACCCAAAGCCAATAGCGGTGCGGTCGCCATCGATTTTCTAAGCCACGTGCGTGGCTAAAGACCGTTTCACGGAAATGTTGTTCGACGATGATATTTTCTAAGCCACGTGCGTGGCTAAAGACTGCCCGCTGCTTTATCGAATGGCAGATGAAAATTTCTAAGCCACGTGCGTGGCTAAAGACGTTTCTATGGATGAGTCAATAAAAAGTCGTGCTTTCTAAGCCACGTGCGTGGCTAAAGACACCGCAGGCTTTCGCATCGTCACAGTAAAGAGCTTTCTAAGCCACGTGCGTGGCTAAAGACAATCAAGTCAGCGGTCATAATCTGTCGGCACTTTTCTAAGCCACGTGCGTGGCTAAAGACTTTGTTTCGCCGCTGGAAAGCTCAGAGCAAGATTTCTAAGCCACGTGCGTGGCTAAAGACTAAATTCTTTACTTCAGCCGCTAAGTTACCTCTTTCTAAGCCACGTGCGTGGCTAAAGACTACTTTCCGCCGGTGTAAATCGCGCGAAGCTGTTTCTAAGCCACGTGCGTGGCTAAAGACAGCAATGTCAATCTGCGCTCTCTCGACGATGATTTCTAAGCCACGTGCGTGGCTAAAGACAGCGCTGATTGTAGATCACCCTGATTGGAAAGTTTCTAAGCCACGTGCGTGGCTAAAGACACAAAGTTCAGGTCTGATAAAGCCAACAATGTTTTCTAAGCCACGTGCGTGGCTAAAGACTGATTCGCAATGGCTTCTTTGTTAAAGTTCAATTTCTAAGCCACGTGCGTGGCTAAAGACATCGGCACAGAGAAGTCACAGAAAATACCCGTTTTCTAAGCCACGTGCGTGGCTAAAGACACCCGACGCCAGCCGGTTGCTGGCTCTCTAAGTTTCTAAGCCACGTGCGTGGCTAAAGACGCGTTGTGATCTTTCACACCAGCTTTAGGATGTTTCTAAGCCACGTGCGTGGCTAAAGACTTTAACTTTTT
>PDWI01000473.1_pt1 | contig 64983 bp, 67 predicted proteins | sample 1430891 | NCBI WGS metagenome assembly PDWI01 (sample SAMN01162508, study PRJNA174530) | Oral metagenome, whole genome shotgun sequencing project. | biome: Marine environment; feature: Marine mammal; material: Swab sample of the gingival sulcus; isolation source: swab sample of gingival sulcus... | reverse complement strand
CGGTTCTGAAATGATTTTTCCAAGTGAAATAAATTCATCTTTATTAAAATTGTTTGTTTTAACTTCTGCTACAATTCCACCAAACCCCGGCGAAAAAAGCAGAGAACTATCAAGCTCATTGTCAAACTCAAGTCCTAATTTATTACCAAAGCACATTTTACTTATTGATTCTGCTATTCCATTAGCACGAACTGTATACATCGAAACAATATTTGCACTTTGTACTTCGTTATGAATTTTTTCATAAATTAATTTTAACTTATCAAAATTTGGGAGCAAGTATTCATCTTGTTCTATTGTTAAATAAATTACTTCCGAGTCAACATTCTTAAATTCCGGAGTTATAGCATCATTGTATCTACTGCAAAAGATACTAATGTAGGAGGTACATTTAAGTCTTTAAACGATCCTGACATACTATCTTTTCCGCCAATTGCTGCTCTTTCAAATTGTTGTTGAGCATAATAAGCACCAAGTATGTACTAAAAGGTTTTCCCCATTTTTCCGGGTTATCATTTAGTCTCTCAAAATATTTTAATTATCTTATGAATAAAAATTATTCGGATTAGAGGATGTTTTAAGTAAACTCCAAAATGATTTGCAAAATTAAAATATTTTAAATAATTTTACTTTAAATAATGCCTAAAAAAGTTCAAATAAAAATTTTCTATAAAAGCCGATTCAATCTATTATTAGGTGTAAACAACTAGCTTAGCATTTATTGAGTTTTAAAAAGTTCATTTATAAATTGACTGAAAAATCCTAAAACTATCTCCATAGTTGCTTTTGAAAGTATAATAAACATGCACGTTTTGAGGAAAATATAAAAGCCTTAAAATTGTGCATTTTAAGGCTTTTATGGAGCTGGCGAACGGACTCGAACCGCCGACCGGCTGATTACAAATCAGCTGCTCTACCAACTGAGCTACGCCAGCATGAAAATTTTAGATTATTAAAGTTAATATATTTTACTATTCTATGCAACTCTTAAAATTAAATTTCAGAAAAAATTATTATGATATCTAAGAGCAAAATAAAACAACTAAGCAAATTAAAACTTAAAAAATATAGAGATAGCGAGCATAAGTTTTTAGTCGAAGGTAAAAGATTAGTTGAAGAAGGATTAAAAAGTAAATTTATTTGTCTTTCGGTAATTGTTACTTCAGAATTTGCAAAAAGAGAAAGTACCTTCCTAACTGAAATTAGCAATTTAAAAACCAAATTAGAAATAATTAAAACTAATGATTTTAATAAAATAGCTTCTACAAAAAATCCCCAAGGTATTCTTGCAATTTTTGAAAAAACTAAACAGAAATTAGATAATATTAAGTCGCATAAAATAATTTATCTCGAAAATATTTCTGATCCCGGTAATCTTGGTACTATTTTAAGAACATGCAATTGGTTTAGAATTAAAGAAATTATGCTATCACCAAATTGTGCGGAAGTTTATAATCCAAAGGTTTTAAGAGCAAGTATGGGAGCAATTTTTCACATAAGTATTTTTGAAAATATTGAAGTTTCAGAAAGGTTAACCGAATTAAAAAAGGAAAAATATCAAATTTTTTATGCAGATATGAAAGGGGAAGATTACAGAAAGGTAAAATATCCTGAAAAGTTTATAGTTGTATTTTGTAATGAAGCATTTGGACCAAGCGAGCAAATAAAAGAAATATCAAATAAATCCATAACAATCCCAAAAGTTGGAGATATTGATTCGCTTAACGTTTCTGTTGCAGCTGGAATAATTATTTCTAAAATTTTTTCTTAAAGTAAAATCAGATAGTTTGTTCCTTGACTATTTAATATTTAAGCATTTAGATATAAAAATCAATGTTTGATTATTAATACTCAATTTTCAATCAATTAATTAACGAATTTTTTACTTGGCATGCTTTAATATTTTTGTCTTTTCGCATGTTTTTTGGCGTTCTTTGTAGCAAAGAATTACTCTACCACAAAGGACACAGAGTTTCGAAAGATTTTATTTAAGCAAAATCATTTTTTTAGTTGATACAAAACCTCCCGCTTGCAATCTATAAAAGTATATCCCACTTGAAAGATTGCTTTCTGTTGCTGAACTTATCGCAGTATTGAATTGTACTTGGTAGTTTCCTGAATTTTGTGGTTCATCAACCAAGGTTGCAACTTTTTTTCCGAGAACATCATAAACTATCAATTTTACATTTAATTTTGTGTCCGCTACTTTTGGTATTGTGTACGAAATTGTTGTTACAGGATTAAACGGGTTCGGATAATTTTGCGATAAAGAAAATGTATTTGGAAGTTCATTCTGCACTTCTTTAATATTGACTAAAATTCCGGGTTCGGGAGTTGGTAATTTTTCTGTTGTATAAATATGAAATTCCCCGGGTTGCAATTCAATGCTTAAAGTATCTGAAGTAATTGTTAAACTATCACCTGAAAAATAATCATACCAAGTTCCTGCATTTTGAAAATTAATAGTTGTATTTTGTTTTACAACATCAAAGTTACCTACAATATTGGCGTTCATGTTTGAGTCATTTAATTGAAGTCTTTTTACTGCACCGTATGTTTGCATAGTAAAATCATTGGTCGAAAAAACATCATAATTATTTTTGAGAAAGATTAATGCTGCAAATGTTTTATATATTTTTAATCTATTTTCGTCACTAAAATACCACCATTTTATTGGCTTGTTACCAACTCTTCCGTTATAATCAATACTTATATCATAACCGAGTTCTCCAAATTGCCAAATCATTTTTGGTCCCGGTACTGTAAAAAAGAATGCGGCTGCCAACTTAATTCTATCCATTGATTTATAAATATTTTTTATGTTGTAATCCGCAGATGAATTTCCGTATTTCATATTTTTTACCATCAAACGTTCTTCATCATGACTTTCCATATAACCGATAAGATTCGGATTATTAAAGTTTCTATTTTTGTAAGATATTCTTACTAAGTCTGATTTTCCATTTGCATTCCAACCCATTGCAGCTTCGCTGTAATTATGATTCATATTTCCCCAAAGCATCATTCCGTAATCTGCAAGATATTTTTCTTCTCTACCATCTGTAAGATGCTCTAGAATAATGTAAGCTGTAGAATCTACACTCCAGATTGCATCAGCCATTCTTTGTAGAATTGTTACGCGAGAAGGATCGTAAGCCCAACCGTTACCGGGTGTATTTGTAAAACCTTTCGTAAAATCAAAACGAAATCCATCAAACTTATATTCTTCCAGCCAATATTTATTTATTCTATCAATAAGAATTTCAGTTTGTTCACTTTTATGATTAAAATCAAATCCCCAAGAATAATCAGTATTAGGACTTGTAACATTATACCAGGGATTTTCCGAAGTTGGTGGTCCGTAATCACCATCGGCATAAAGACGCACAAATGGTGATCTTCCGTAAGAATGATTTAACACAATATCCATAATTACTGCAATGCCGTTTTTGTGACATTCATCAATAAATTTTTTCAAATCATTTTTAGGTCCGTAATATTTATCGGGGGCAAAATAAAAAGACGGATTGTATCCCCAACTTTCGTTTCCTTCAAATTCATTAATTGGCATTAACTCAATAGCATTTATTCCAAGTTTCTTAAAGTAATCCAAAGTATCAATCAAAGTTTTGTAGTTATGTTCCTTAATAAAATCTCTGATGAGCAGTTCATAAATAATTAAACTTTCTTGTTTTGGTTTTTTATAATCTGTTGCCTGCCAAACATAAGGAGTTTGTACGGTTTGAAAAACAGAAACCGAGAAATCTGTTTTATCACTTGGATAAGGAATTAAATCAGGATAAGTTTCATCGGAAATATATTTATCTTCTTGTTCTAAAATTTTATCTGCATATGGATCGGCAATTCTAATTTTTCCATCAACGAGATATTGAAAACGATATTCTTTTCCTGCAGTAAGATTATCTAAAGTAATCCAAAAAATTGTACTATCGGGAGTTAAATTAAGAGTGTAACTATCTGACAATTCCCAATTGTTAAAATCTCCGATTGCATAAACAAATTTTTTCTTTGGGGCAAAAAGAGCAAGCGTAACAGTATTGTTATCGATATAATTAATTCCGGTTTTAGTATTATGTGGTAATGAAGCAATGTTTGTCGCAGATCTAACATAAAAATAAGAAGTATCCTCAACTGTTTCCGAGGTATTTGAAGCAACTAATCGTAATTCGTTTTTCCCAATGGTTTGAGGGGTAAAACTTGTTCTAATTGTATCTGAGTTTGTTTCCGTAACAAGGTTATTATTGATGTATAATTTGAAACTATCAGCATTCTTCGTAACGGCAACAATTGAAAATGCTTTACTTTTTAATGTAAAGAAAAGAGATGTTGCAGGCTCTAATAGTTTGATGTTTATTCCTGCTGCATAAATTGGTATTGATAAATCTTCGGTTTGTTTATCTCCGGTTGCACTTCTTAAAACAAAATTTAACGAAGTTATTTTTTCTGTAGCATTGGTTAAATTATAGAATGTTCTTGGATTGTTAATTATAATTTTATATTTGTTATTAGAAATCCTTGTTAAACTTGGTTGTGTTGTATTATTTCCCCAAGTACCAATTACATGCTGCCAATCATTTGGGTTTGTGTTAGTATAAACACCTGTGTGGGCATAAAGTGTTCCTGTATAACCAAGCAAATCATTTTGACTCATTTGCGCAATATCAAAAATGATTTCTATGTTATCGGTTTCTGTGGGAAATTCAGGAGTGGTGGTAAACTTTTGTGCAAAAAGTGTTGATGCAACTAAAGATATAATTATCGTAAAAATATTTTTCATAATTACCTCATGATTAATGAATTTATGTTAGTCTAAAAAATCCCAGGCTATTCCAAGCTTAATCCTTCTTCCGGGTAGTGGATAGTATGGAATCATGAATAATTTATTATCCAAAAAGTTTTCAAAAACAAAATAGAAAGTTGCAGCTTTACGAATAGTGCCAGCAACTACAAAATCAAATTTATATTTATCATTCTGAGCAGTATTGGAGCTAAAAGAGTTTATAACTCCATTTTGATAGAAGTATTTACTTCTTATCATATTAAAATAATCGTAATAAAAATTTTCAGAGGCATCAAACAAATAAAAGTTAATTCCAGCTTTCAAATTAAGATTGGAATTGAAAAGAGTATCAACATAATAAATACCGGCTGTTAAATTAAAATTATCTTTTTTGGTAACTAAATCACTATTACTTTTTTGATAATTAAAATTTGAATATAGTAAAATATTAAAAATTTCAGAGTTAAAGTAAAAATTAAAGCCTTCATTTTTTATGTTATCTAATTTATTATAAATTATATGCGATTCGGTGAGCGACAGATTTCCATTATTAAAAATTGGAAAAGGATAATCTTTTCTCTTAATTTGGAAATATGATATTGAAGCATTTACCTTTTTTCTACGATAACCCAATGAAGCAAAAAGCGAACTATTTTTTTCCTTTGTTTCTGTTGATAACATTGAAGCTGCAAATATATCTGATGATTTTCTAAAATTAGAATAACCAAAGATAAAGTTTAAGTTTTGATGTGGATTAACGGTAACATCAAAACCATAGCCCAAATTAGTTCGCTTGTTATAATTTGAAAATTTCCCAAAGATTGAAGGGTGTAAAAAATTATTAAATAATTTGTAATCAACTATTATCGAAGTATAAAAATTATTTAGCTTTCTACTAAAACTTGTATTATTAAAGTTTAACTTAATAGTTTCATATTCAGCTATTACTTTAGAAGAAAAATAATTTTTAGAAAAAGTATGAGTAAAATTACCATGAAAAGATTTGTAAGAATTTACTTTCTCAAAAATTAACGAATCAGCAACAGTAATAGTGCGGTAAGTATATCGTTCGGGATTATTATAATAATTAATATCCTCTAAATTATATGTTAAAGTAATATTTGTTTTGCCAAAGGGTAAAATTTTACCTCCTATGTTCGAAGAAAATCTATTACTTTCGGTATTGGTGTTAAAATAATAAAACGTAACAGGAGCTTTAGTTGAGTATATATCTATATTTTCAAGAGCATTTTTAGAAAGCTCGGTTAAGTTAACTCCTCCGTTGATACTACTGTTCAAATTTAAATGGTTATATTTAATAGATAGTAAAAGACTATCAGCAAATTTATAAGTTCCTTTTACAAAAACTTTCCAAGCACCAAAACTCGTATTTTTATAACTATCATTTTTTGCTGCATTTGTTACTCTAAACGTAAGAGCAAGATTAGATAAGACTCGTGCACTAAAAAAAACATTAATAAACGCTTCATTAAAATTCGATTGATAATATCTTATTCTTGTTATTGGTTTAGCTTTCAGAGAATCATTGTGTTGAATAATAATGGCAGCATTATTATTTCTTATTCCATAAAGAAATCCTCTGTGAATAGGAACTAAATATAAATTGTAAATGCTTTCAACTTGAACCTTATTTAGATCTGCAAAATTGTTTAATCTGTTGTTTTCATAAAAGTTATCATTGAGTAAAGAAATATTATTTCCATCAAGAGAAAAAAGTATGGGCACATTAGGAGCACCGAGATATCCGAAATTATTTAGACTGCTATGAGGTAAATAGTTTAGCACATCACCTGCATATCGATAATCTAATTTATTAATTGTTTTTTTTGTTAAATTTAAATTATTGAATCTTAATAAATCTTCATAGAAGTTATGGTTAAGGTAAAAAGGCACAAATTTCTTTTTTACTTTTGCAGTATCTTTTACACTTGAAGAATCCTTAATGTTTGTAGAGGCATAATCGATTTTCATTGAATCAATCTGAGCCTCAATTGATGAACCAATCACAAGCAAAAAAAGGAATAGGTATATTTTATAGAGTATTCTATCCATGGAATAATATTCTTAAATAATTGATTAACCAAAATAATAAAATTGCTTATGTGTAACAATCAAAGAAATAATAATACTTGTTACTTGTGGGATAATGTTTACAGGCAATAGTAAATGAAATTTTTTAAGCTTGTCTTTTTAGATTTAAATGCTATTTCTAAATATGATATATGTAATTCTTAATTTTTCAATTTAAAATTGTGTTAAACCAATCAATTAATTCATTTTTTTGTTCTTCGGTTAGTTCAGCTTCTTCATGTAAAAGAAGATAAGGTTTAAGCGGCATTTCTTCACTTTCAATAACTTCAATACACTCATTAATTTTATAATTTTTTTTCCTTTCTTTGTAATCAGTCCAAATGGAAAAGTTGAGATATTTTCTACCTTCATTTATGTGATTTTTTATAATCCATGAAACAGGAGCTACATCTGAGTACCAAGGATATTTTGAGTGATAAGAATGGCAGTCGTAGCAAGAAGCTTTAAGCATTTCTGCAATGTGTGTCGGTGGTTTTGTAATTTCAATAAAATCTTTACTTACATCAGCCACCGGATTAGTTTTATCAATTTTTATGAATTGTATTCCGATTAAAATTATAACAATAATTATAGCAGTTTTTTCATTCTCTTTTTTTATTTTAAATTTTCTTTCACTTCCAATTTTGCGGCAACCCGGTTTTTATTGTTAATGTGTAAATTATTAGAAATTCTTTTGATATAGAAATCTTCATAAGCATCAATATTACCATCGGCAAAAGCAATTTCCCAAAGGTATTTTATTATGGAATATTTTTCATCTTGATTTAATTGTTGATTGAGGATATTTGTAAATTCGTAAAGACTAACGGATTTTTTAATTTCCTCTTTTGATATTGCAATTAAGTTATTTACTTCTTCATCTGTAAGAGAAAATTTATTTTTCATTATCTCGGTAACCTTTTTCTTTTCGAGATCAGAAAATTTATTATCCGCTGCCGCAATTTCCAGTAAAAGGGAGCATGCGGCAACTTTTAATTTATGTTCATTATTGGAATTTGAACTATTATTTCCACATTTTTGATTAAATAAATCAGATAGAAAATTGAGCATAATTATTTTTCTTTTGATAATTCTTCATCATTGGTATTTTCTTCAGGCTCTTCCTTTTTGATAAAAGGACGATCATACATCGCACACATTTCTTTGTAAATTTTCGGAATATTTTCATCAACTTGTTCCCAAGAAAATCTCCATGTCCAATTACCACCAAGCTTACCTGGGAAGTTCATTCGAGCTTCTCCACCAAGTCCGAGAATATCCTGCATAGGAATAATAACAGTATTAGCAACGGACGCGTAAGCAGTTTTAATTAGTTGAAAAGTTATGTCATCTCCATAATAGTTCAAGTATTTTTGTGTCCATTGGTAAATACCGGAGTTTATTTCTCTTTCGTGATCAAAAAATCCTTTTGTTGTATCGTTATCGTGCGAGCCGGTATAGACAATACAATTTTGAACATAATTATGGGGAAGGAACATTCTATCACCGCTTTCTCCAAAAGCGAATTGTAAAATTTTCATTCCAGGGAAATCAAAATGGTCTCTTAATTCTTTTACCGATTTTGTAATAAGTCCAAGATCTTCTGCAATTATAGGAAGTTCACCGAGTTCTTTTTTGATTACTTCAAAAAGTTTTTTGCCCGGTGCTTTTATCCATTTACCAATTTGGGCAGTTGGAGCACCACCGGGAACTTCCCAGAAAGCATCCAAACCTCTAAAGTGATCTATTCTAATTATATCAACGAGTTCAAGAGTTTTTACTATTCTTTGTTTCCACCAACTGAAATTATCTTTTTCTATTTCTTTCCATTTGTAGAGAGGATTTCCCCAGAGCTGACCAGTTGCACTAAAGTAATCCGGCGGAACACCTGCAACGGTTTTTAACTTTCCCTTGGAATCTACTGAAAAATATTTTTTATTTGCCCAAAGATCGGCACTATCATAAGCAATAAATATTGGAATATCGCCGATTATTTTTATGCCCTTATCATTTGCATATTTTTTTAATGCTGTCCATTGTTTGAAGAAAATGTATTGCAGAAATTTTTGATAGTTAACACGGTACTCAAGTTTTTCTCTCCATTTTTTAACGGTACCTTTTTTTCTGAAAGCGATTTCTTCTTCCCATTCTGTCCATAAAACTCCGCCATGATATTCTTTTACCGCCATAAATAAAGCATAATCATCTAACCAATTTTTATTCTTGTCGCAAAAATCTCCACATTCTTTACCAAAATCTTTATTCTGAATTTTGTAATATTGATATGCTTTTGAAAGGAGTTCGTATTTAACTTCTATTAGCTTTCCAAAATCAATTTTGTTTTCTTCAAAGATTGGTATTCTGTTTAGATCATCTTCTGTAAGCAAACCGTCTTCCTTTAGTAACTCCAAATCGATAAGCAAAGGATTTCCCGCGAAAGTAGAAAAGGATTGATAGGGTGAATCTCCGTAGCCGGTTGGTCCTAATGGAAAAACCTGCCAAAGTTTTTGTCCGCAACTATCTAAAAAGCGAATAAAATCGTAAGCATTTTTGCCTATTGTTCCAATACCGTACTTACCCGGAAGTGAAGTTGGATGTAGTAAAATTCCCGCAGCTCTTTCAAATTTCATTTTGGTTACCTGTCTTTTTAAAAATTATAAGATATACTTACAATTTAACCATTTAAGAATGAAAATAAAAAATGTTTTTCTAAGTAATGCTCTTTCATCTTAATTGAAGGGTCGGCGAAAAAATATGATTCCTTGGGAAATTGGATGAATTTGTTATTTCAAAATTTGTAAAAAAGTTACGTAAGAATTAGGAGTGAAATAAAAAAAGTAAACAAGATTGTAGCTAAAAAATAGTGGGGAAAGTGCAGATTTTATAAAGTCTACACTTATTTAATAATTCTATTTAACATGAGAAATCAGTTCTATTAAACCCACTATTTTATAGACTAACATTTTGCATGACAACGACATATTTACGAGCCGTTTCTTACAAAATGGATGCTCACTTTTAATCACTTGCCATTATAAATAAAGGTTTAGATTCAAAGCTCTTGTAATGAGGTCTTAATCTATCAACATCATAATATTTATCAACGTCAATTATTTTTTTGTAACTTGTAATAATTTCAATCGGTGCATTATCGTAACGCCCATTTTTAAGTGTTACCAATCTTCCCGAAGTTCCTTCAAGAACCAAATCTAGAGCCAAGTTACCGTAAGCCATTGGCACAATCGAATCAATAGCATCAGGATCACCACTTCTTACTAAATAACCAAGTCTTTGATTGATAATATTTATTCTCTGACCATTGTTATATTTTGGAGAAATGTCTTTTAATTTTTTAGAAACAAGATCACCAATTCCACCAAGTTTTTTATGCCCAAACATATCGGCTTCTTGATTTTCAAAAGTCATTACATCACTATCTTCAAACATTGCACCTTCCGAAACTAGAACAACAGAATATTTACTTGGATTGGTCATCCTGTCCTCTACCATTAATTCTGTTAATCTATCAATACTGAATTTATGTTCCGGAATAATACAACGGTTAGCAGCACCTGCCATTGTTGGTAATAGTGCTGAAAATCCGGCATAACGTCCAAAAACTTCAATTACAAGAAATCTTTCGTGTGAACCTGCACTTGTTCTTAAAGCGTGTGTCATTTCGATTGTTCTTGTTACACAAGTACTAAATCCAATACAATAATCCGTTCCTGGGACATCGTTATCCATAGTTTTAGGAATAGCAATAACCTTCATTCCTTGTTCATGTAGATGTTCACCGTAACTTAAAGTATCGTCACCACCGATTGGAATTAAATAATCCAATCCCATAAAGTCGATATTCTTTAATACTTCCGGTGTTAAATCATTTATTTCATCCGCATATTTATCTTTCAAATGTTCAGGAACATTTGCTTTAGGAACGTGGCTTGGTCTTGTTCTTGATGAATGTAAAAAAGTACCTCCTGTTCTTCCTGCACGATTAACAATATTTTCTGTGAGTTCAATAAAATTTTGACTATTGTCATAATCTTTTTCTCGAATAATATCAATCATTCCACCCCAACCGCGTCTGATACCAATTACTCTGTATCCTTCGCGAATAGCACGGATAGTTACTGCTCTTATTGCAGGATTCAATCCCGGAACATCACCGCCACCGGTTAAAATGCCGATGGTTCCTTTTTTAGTTTTTATGTTACTCATTAAGTCTCCATATAAGGTTAAGTTATTAAATTATTTATCTATTTAATTTCGATTTTCTTGAATTGGTGTGATTAGAAATCTTATTAATTTATTTTCTTAATTTTTTTTAGAAATTTAACTTATAAATATAAGTTATTTATATCTTTTATGCTTTATTGCAAAATAACTATTTGTCATTTTCTTTAAAGCTGTTGAAAGAAAAATTATAGAAATTAAATTTGGAAATGTCATAAAACCTAATGCTGCATCGCCAAAACTCCAAATTGCTTCAAGTTCTGCAATTGCTCCAATAAAAACAAATAATAAGAAAACCCATTTATATGGCAAGATTGCTTTTTGTCCGAACAAATAGTTCACTGCTCTATCTCCATAGAAAGACCAGCTAATAGCTGTAGAAATAGCAAATAGCAATACAGCTAATGTTACAATTTTATCACCGTAATTAAATAACCAGCTTAACCCTTGTTTAAAGGCATATGCAGTAAGAATACTGCTGTTTAATAATTCACCTGTAAAACTAGGATCAATTCTGTTTACATAAAACTCTGTATGATGCCAAGCTCCTGTTGTAATTATTGCTAAACCTGTAAGTGTACAAATTAGAATTGTATCTATAAAAGGTCCTAACATTGCAACAGTACCTTCTCTTACGGGATATTTTGTTTTTGCAGTTGAATGTGCAATTGCAGCACTGCCTTGTCCGGCTTCGTTTGAATAAAGACCTCGTTTAATTCCCCAAAGCATTGTGTTTAGTATTACAAGGAATGAGCCACTTACCGTTCCCGATATTTCCGCAGGAGGATTAAAAGCCATATCTAAAATTAAACCTAAACTGGGGAAAATTTCGTTAGTATTTCCAACAAGTATTAACAAAGTTGCTGTTACATAAACTGCTGCCATAAATGGGGCAAGATAACTTGTTACGTTACCAATTCTTTTAATTCCACCAATAATTACAATTCCAATAACAAATGATAAAATTACACCATTGATAACTTGTAGATAAGAAAGTTCAAAACCTTCCCAAATAAAATGTTTTATCGTTAGAAAGTGTGTTGTACCAATTACATTAGAAATTTCAGAATACATTTGATCGGAAACCGTAAAAGATTGAATTGCATTTCCCGTAGCAAAAGAACAAATAACGGCAAAGCATGCAAAAGCAATACCGAGCCATTTCCATTTAGGTCCCATTCCTTTTTCAATTGTGTACATTGGTCCTCCCTCTGTAGAACCGTCTTCTGCAATATCTCTGTATTTTAGGGAAAGAGTACTTTCAGCGTACTTTAAAGTTGTACCGAAGAATGCTGTAATCCACATCCAAAAAAGTGCTCCCGGTCCTCCGTAATACATAGCCGTTGCAACACCTGCAATATTGCCAATACCTACAGTTGCAGAAAGAGCTGTGGTTAGAGCTTTAAAATGTTTTAAGTCTCCTTTAGCCTTAGGATCATCATAAATTCCTGAAGTAACTTTTACACCATGCCAAAATTTTGTTATCTGAGGAAAACCTAATTTAATAGTAATAAATATTCCTGAGCCAACTAATATAATTACCATTAAAGGAATTGAACCGATTGGTAATTCGGCAGAGGGGAAATTTCCTATAAAATTGAAATTACCGGGGAATGTCCATATTACTTCAAAAAATGGAACACCCCAAAGAATAAGTATGATAAAAATTATTGAGTAAATTATTAGAGCCGTAGTTTTTCTATTCATAATTTTTTAGGTTTGTCCTATAAAGAGTTTATTATAAAGTCCAAAAGTCCGAGTGAATTAAGTAGTACCATCAGAATTAAAATAGGAGCAAAGTATTTTAAGAAAACTTGCCAAAAGGAAATCTGCCAAAAAGATTTTTCAAAAATTTTCTCGGCTCCAACTCTCAATTCTTTCAGGGCTTTATCGAATCCCCAAATCCAAGCGACAAATATTGCAATTAAGAACCCGCCGAGAGGGAGCATAAAATTGAATGTTATGTAGAAAGCTAAATCAAAAATATTCATCCCGAAAATTTTAAAATTTGCTAAAAGATTAAAAGAAAGGGCACTTGGTATTCCAAGTAAAAAAACAAGAGTACCCATAATAATTACAGCCTTTTTTCTATTCCACTTTTTTTCATCAACAAAATATGATGTTACAACTTCGAGTAGTGAAATTGACGAAGTAAGTGCGGCTATAAATAGAAGGATAAAAAATATTATGGAGAATAAATAACCTCCCGTCATTTTCGAAAATACAATAGGCAGAGTATGGAATATCAATCCTACACCTTCGGAAGGATTTAAACCAAATGCAAAAACTGCTGTAAAGATAGCAGTACCGGCTATAAGTGCGATAGATGTATCAAGAATAACAATTTCTATGGCTGAAATTATTACATTATCTTTTTTGGACATATAACTTCCGTAGGTTAACATTGCACCCATTCCTAAACTTAGTGTAAAGAATGCTTGTCCGAGTGCTATGATTACTGTCGTCCAAGAAATTTTACTCCAATCGGGATTAAACAAAAAATCTATACCGCTGTCAGCTCCATCCAAGGTAAAACCTCTTATCATTACCCCGGTAAGTAGAACAAAGAGTAACGGCATTAAAATTTTGCTGCTTTTTTCAATGCCTTTTTTTACGCCAAATACAACAATAAGCATGTTAAATATCAAAAACAAAAAAAGCATTCCGATTATCCAAACAGGATTTGCTGTAAGTGAATTAAAATGTTCTACAGCTTTATCAGCTGAAACGAATTCAACAAGAACACCGCTTAATGCTTCATAAATATAACCAAGCGACCAGCCTGCTACAACTGCATAAAAAGATAAGATTACAAATCCGGCAGCCACCCCCATACCTCCTACAGAATACCATAACTTGGATTTAGATAATGCCTTAAATGTGCCAACAGGATTTCTTTGTGTAGTTCTACCGAGAAGTATTTCTGCAATTAAAACAGGTAGTCCAATGATTGCAAGACACAATAAATAAATAAAAATAAAAGCGGCTCCTCCGTTAGAACCTACAACATAAGGGAAAGCCCAAATATTACCGAGACCTACTGCCGAACCTGCTGCTGCAAGAACAAAACCTAATTTAGAACCGAAATTCTCTCTTTGGGGTTTTTGATTTGTCATAAAGTGATAAGATTTTTGTGATTATAAATAATAGATTACAATAATTTATCGCAAGTTATAAATAAAAAGTGAAAAAATTAAACTATAATTTAGGGTTGGTTATAAAAAAACCCGATATATAAAAAATTATACGTCGGGTTTGCAGAAATTTACAGAAAAAAATTAATTCTCAACTATTGCAAGAATATCACTTCTTTGGATAATTTTATAATCATTACCATCAAAAGAAATTTCTTCACCACCATATTTTCCAAATAGAACTTTATCGCCAACTTTTAATAGTTCTTTTAATTCTTCATCAGTTCCAACAGCAACAACCTCTCCCATTGTTGGTTTTTCTTTGGCTGTATCAGGAATAATAATTCCACTTGCTGTTTTTGTTTCTTCTTCTAAAAATGAAACAAGAACTCTGTCATCCATTGGTTTTACTTTCATCGTTTCTCCTTTTTTAACTTATGTTTAATAATTTATTTATTTTTGGTTTATCGAATCCAACTACAGGTCTGTTATTTATAAGTATAACAGGTACTCCTGTTGTGCCTGCTCTTCTTTGCATATCGAGAGCTGCTTTTTGATCTCTAGAAACATCTACTTCTTTAAATCTAATATTTTTTTCTTTTAAATATCTTTTAGTCGTTGTACACCAACTGCAAGTCGGAGTGGTGAAAACAATTACTTTTGGTTGTTTAATATTTTGCATTTTTCCCTCAATATTTAATATATTTAATTAAATATGATGTATGAATAGTAAAAATGATTCAAAAAAATAAAAAACAAACTAAAAAGTACAAAATTTTTTAATAAAAAATAATTAACTTTAATTAAAAATCTATAAAAGGTATTTATGAAGAAATTTATTTTAAAGTGTACAACATTAATTGTATTATCATTAATTTTCAACAACTGCGAACAAAATAATAACATGCAAAAAATCAATAATCTAATAGAAACCGTAAAAGAAAAATATGCTCCCGATAAAAGAGTAGCATTATTTAATGTAAACCTCGAAGAAAAAAATAATGAAATTATATTAAAAGGCGAGACTAACTTAAAGAAAGCGATAGTTGCTTTAACCAAAAAATTAGACAGTCTAAAGCTAAATTATAAAAACAAAGTTAAATTTTTACCAAATGATAGTTTGGGTGATAATATTTATGGAATTGTAAACTTATCTGTAGCTAATCTGAGAGGTACTCCAAAACATTCTGCGGAACTTGTTTCTCAAGCAACTTTGGGAACAATTGTAAATATACTAAAGAAAAAAGCAAGTTGGTTTTTGGTTCAAACACCGGATAATTATATTGCTTGGGTTGATGATTCCGGAATTTTTGTAACCGATAAAAAAGGAATTGATAAATGGAAAGAAAGTAAAAAAGTTATTGTAACAGAAAAATATTCCACACTTTACTCATCTGATAAAAAAGTAGTTTCTGATTTAGTTTTAGGAAATATTCTAAAACTAGTTAAACGGAAAGGCAAATCTTTTGTAGTCTCTTTTCCTGATGGAAGGGAAGGGGTAATTAATTCCAAGCAAGTTAGTAATTATAATGATTGGTTCAATAATGTGAGCCTTACACAAAAAAGCATAGTAGATTTTGCGAAAGAATTTACCGGAATTCCTTATCTGTGGGGCGGAACTTCTATGAAAATGGTAGATTGTAGCGGTTTTACCAAAACAGTATATTTTATGCACGGAATAATATTACCGAGAGATGCTTCGCAGCAAGTTAATGTTGGTAAGTTAGTTGATACAAAAAATAATTTTGATAATCTGCAAGCAGGTGATTTAATTTTTTTCGGGCGAAGAGCTACTGAAAAACAAAAAGAAAAAATTACCCATGTTGCAATCTATATCGGAAAAAACAAATATATACACGAATCAGGCAGAGTGCTAATCAATAGTTTAAGCAAAGAAGATTTACTTTTTGATAACCATAGATTGAATACATTCATAAGAGCAAAAAGAATAATCGGAAATCTTAAAGGAAAAGAGTACTTTGTTACAAGCAGTAATTTTTATAACTGAAAAAATAAGAAATTTTAATCTATGGAATTGTCATTCAAACCTTTTACTCTTGAATTAAAACACGCTTTTACAATTTCTTCAAACTCAAGAACAACAACTCCCGTTGTACTTACAAAAATTGAATATGAAGGAGTTACCGGATACGGCGAAGCATCAATGCCTCCATATCTTGGAGAATCGCATGAAACCGCTTTAAAGTTTTTGAGTAAAGTAAATCTAAATCAGTTTAATAATCCTTTTGAACTTGATGAAATACTAACTTATGTGGATTCAATTGATAAAAAAAATACTGCCGCAAAAGCCTCGATTGATATTGCTTTACACGATTTAATCGGTAAATTATTACAAAAACCTCTCTATGAAATTTGGGGATTCAATAAAAATAAAACTCCTTACACAACTTTCACAATCGGAATTGATACCGATGAAATTGTTAAACAAAAAGTAAGTGAAGCTGGTAAATATAAAATTCTTAAAATAAAACTCGGTAGTGTTAATGATAAAAAACTAATTAATACAATTAGAGAAGTTACTGAAAAAGAGATTGCCGTTGATGCAAACCAAGGTTGGAAAGATAAAAAATTTGCACTCGATATTATTTATTGGCTAAAAGAAAAAAATGTCAAAATGATTGAGCAGCCGATGCCTAAAGACATGAAAGATGAAATTGCATGGCTGACGGAAGAAAGTCCGTTACCTATTTTTGCAGATGAAGGAATACAAAGGTTAAACGATTTGATTGAAATCAAAGGAGTTTACTCAGGTATAAATATTAAACTTATGAAATGTACCGGACTGCGAGAAGCACATAAAATGTTAACAACAGCAAACGCAATCGGTATGCAGACAATGGTTGGATGTATGACTGAAACATCCTGTGCAATATCTGCTGCTTCACATATTTCCCCAAAAGTAAGTTGGGCTGATTTAGACGGAAATCTGCTAATAAAAAATGATCCGTTCGTCGGTATAAAAATTCAGCACGGCAAAATAAGTTTGAATGATAAACCAGGAATAGGATTGGAAGACTCAAATAAGTTTTGGAAAAATTAGCTGCTTTATTAAAATGGATTGTGCAGAATTGTATTTTAAGTTAAAAAGAAATCCTATGCCAATAAAAAAAGCCTATACATAAATGTAAAGGCTTTTTTCTTTGTAGCGGGGGCAGGACTTGAACCTACAACCTTCGGGTTATGAGCCCGACGAGCTACCAATTGCTCCACCCCGCGATGTATAATCTTTTAAGTTATTAACTAATATCATTTTCACTAAGACTGTAAAGCTACTTGCTTTTTTTGTGAAAAGCAAGTTTAAAAGACTGAAATTTAAAAAGTCTATTTAAAAAATTAAAAGCGATTCTTAAAAATTGATATTATAGTAAATATTTACTAACTTTACAAGCTAAATATTTAAAGGATTTATTATGAAAAAAGGAATTCATCCCACATACCAAAATTGCGAAGTAACTTGTGTTTGCGGTAATAAATTTACCACTCGCTCAACTATGAAGCAAATTAAATTGGAAATTTGTTCAGAATGTCATCCGTTCTTTACCGGAAAACAAAAACTTTTAGATTCAACCGGTAGAGTAGAAAGATTTAACAAAAAATACGGAATCAAAAAATAATTTTTATGCTTTCCCTGCATAGGGGAAAGCAATACATTTCTTTAAATTGCTTCCAATCTGCCTCTATTATTTCATCTTACCTTTTCATTGATAACTCTATTAACTATTTTTGTATTATATTGATAAATAAAAATAAAACACATGCAGACTCAAGAGAATAATATTGTTTTTTCATCTAATTTATATGATGGCGTTAGAGGAATAGCTGTAAAAATTTTAAACAGAATTGATAGAACCGATGCTTATTTAGATAAATTATTAGAGATAGAAATTAATAATTCAGAGTTGAACGGTAAAGATAAATCTTTACTTTTTGAAATAGTTCACGGTGTAATACGTTGGCTCAATAGAATAGATTGGATACTTAACGGATTTTATAAAGGGCAATTTTCAAAATGTATTCCTAATGTTAAAAATTCCATGAGAGTTGCTCTATACCAAATTTTATTTTTAGATAGAGTGCCAAATCACGCAGCGGTTAATGAATCGGTAGAGTTTGTTAAGAAACTTCAAGGTGTAAAATCTGCTAACTTAACCAATGCTGTATTAAGAAATATTATAAGAAACATAAATGGAATAAGATATCCTGATAAAGAGGAAGACCTAATTGGTTATCTTGCAGCTTACTATTCACATCCTTCTTGGATGATTAAAAGATGGGTAAACAGATTTGGCGAAGAGGTAACACAAGATTTGTTGATTGCTAATAATAACAGACCCAGACACACAATTAGAATTAATCAATTAAGAACCAATCCCGATGAATTGAAGCAATTATTAGATGTAGTAAATTTAAAATTTACTGAAGGTAAGTATTTAAAAGAATACTTACGGTTAAATTCACTTACAAATATTACAAGTTGGGAATATTTTCAAAAAGGATACTTTTCGATGCAAGATGAAAGTACAGGTTTTTCCTGCAAAGCTCTTGCTCCGAAACCCAAGATGAAAATTTTAGATATGTGTGCAGCACCCGGAGGTAAAACCGGATTACTTGCTGAATTGATGAATAATAACGGTCGAATTATTGCATTGGATAAGTTTGAAAGCAGACTAGAATTATTTAAAAAAAATATTTCACGCTTGGGCATAAATAATGTGACAGCAATTGCTAAAGATGCCCTAGAGTTTGATGAAGATGATTTTGACGGTATTTTAATAGATGCTCCGTGCAGCGGCTTAGGTACACTGACTAAAAAACCGGACATCAAATGGAAACGAGATTTTGGAGATATTAGAAAGTTAAATAAAATCCAGTATGAGTTATTGAATAAAGCCGGAACCTTAATTAAAAGAGAAGGAACTATAGTTTACAGTACATGCACTACAGAACCCGAAGAAAATTTTCATATAGTCAACAAGTTTTTAGAGAATAATAAAAATTTTCAATTAGTTAATCTAAAAGGTATGTTTGATAGTAATTTAATTGATGAAAACGGTTGCTTACAAACCTTACCGCATAAACATAATATGGATGGGGCTTTTGTCGCAAAACTAATTTGTAAATCATAAAATGAGAAAAAAATGAATCAAGAACTATTTCAAAATTTAGGTAACGAACTAAAAGAAGCAAGAGAAAATAAAAAACTTACAATTGAACAAGCTTTTGCAAAAACAAGGATTGATAAAAAATTTCTTTCTGCTATGGAGGAAGGTAATTTTTCTCTTTTACCCGAAGTTTACATCAAAGCGTTTGTTAAAGAATATGCAAAATCGTTAGAATTAGATGAAAAAGAAATAGTAAGAAAATATGATAGTGCTAAAAAAGGTACAATTTATAATAGCGAAAAAATTAACTCCGATAACCTCAAAGCTGTTGATAGAAAAATTGAAATAGAGAAAAAAATTGAAGAGTCCAATAAATTCGATGATGACAAATCTTTACCTGAGGAAAAATCGGACTCAAAGAAAAATTTATTATATATAATTATTGGGATACTGTTGCTTATTTCAATTTTTGTTATTTATAATTTATTTCTAACTGAAGAGAATAAAGAGATAGTTACCGAAAAACCTTTTGAAGAAGTTTTGGAAGAAGTATCTGATAAAAAAAATGAAACAGAAATTGATAAAGATTTATCCGATAAAAAGAATAAAACAAAAACTAAAAAAAATAAAAAATTGTTAAAAAAATCAAAAATTGAGTCGGCTAAAATTTCTCCTAAGAAAGTTGAATTTGTAAAAGGATTCAGCATAAAAGATAAGAAAATTAAAAAAGTTTCAACTGCAGATACCAAGACAAAAAAATTAGTTTTAAAAATAATCGGTAGCGAAAAATCCTGGGTTAGAGTTGTTGCTGATGATAAAGATAATACCGAATTTATTCTTGATGATGGAATAACAAGAGAAGTTACCGCCAGTCAAAAATTCTATTTACATATCGGTAATTCCGGCGGATTAAAACTTTTTCTAAATAATAAAGAACTTAATTTTGTTGGTACAACCGGAAAAGTAAGAAAACTATATGTAACCAAAAATGGTATTGAGTATTTAAAAAAAACTTCTACTTCAAATGTTGAACAAGAATAAAATACAAGAAAAAATTTCCGAGATTAGAAAAAAAATCAAAGAATATGATTACTACTATTACGTTCTTGCAGAAAGTAAAATTAGTGATTATGAATATGATATTCTTCTAAAGGAATTACAAAAACTAGAAGAAGAAAATCCGGAATTTATAAGTAAAGATTCGCCAACGCAAAGAGTAGGTTCCGACCTCACCAAAAATTTTCCGGTTGTAAAACATTCAACACCAATGCTAAGTCTTTCTAATTCTTATAATGCTGAAGACCTTCTGGATTTTGACAAAAGAATAAAAAATATATTAAAGATTGAGCAAGATATTGAATATGTAACGGAACTTAAAATTGATGGTGTATCAATAAGTATTTTATATGAAGATGGTTTTTTAACAAAAGCAGCTACAAGAGGGGATGGATTTACAGGCGAAGATGTAACTGCTAATGTAAAAACTATAAGATCAATTCCGCTTTCGGTAAATTTGTTAGGTGAAAATATTTTAGACTTCGAAGTAAGAGGCGAAGTTTTTATGGAGTTAGATGAATTCAAAAAATTTAATGAAAATAGAGAAAAAGAAAGCTTAAAACTTTTTGCAAATCCTAGAAATTTATCTGCCGGAACATTAAAGTTACAAGATCCAAAAGAAGTTGCAGTTCGTCCACTCGATATTTTTATTTATTATTTACTTTCTGATAACAGCAACTTCGATAAACAATCCAGCAATTTAAAATATCTTAAAAAATTAGGATTTAAAACAAATCCAAATTCAAAATTGTGTAAAAACATTGACGAAGTTTTAGATTTCTGTAAACTTTGGGAAGAAAAAAGAAATAACTTAAAATATGAAATTGATGGTATTGTAATTAAAGTAAATAATCTTGAATATCAGAGAAAGCTTGGTAGTATTGCAAAGTCTCCACGTTGGGCAATTGCATACAAATTTCCGGCAAAACAAACTAAAACAATTCTGAGAGATATAACTTGGCAAGTTGGAAGAACAGGAACTGTAACTCCTGTTGCTGAGTTGGAACCTGTCTTTCTTGCTGGTTCAACAATAAGTAGAGCAACATTGCATAATAAAGAAGAAATCTTAAGGAAAGATATTAGAGTTGGTGATACAGTAGTAATTGAAAAAGGCGGCGATGTAATTCCTAAAATAGTTGAAGTTGAAAAATCTGAAAGAAAAGAAAATGTACAAATAACGGAAGTTCCAAAGTATTGTCCCGTGTGTAAACAAGAATTGGAAAACTCTGAAGATGAGACAGCAGTTTATTGTTTGAACGTTGAATGTTCTGCACAAATAAAAGGGCAGATAGAACATTTTGCAATGCGAGCTGCAATGGAGATAGAAGGTTTAGGATATTCGTTGATTGACCAATTTGTAGATTTAGGTTTATTAAAATCTTATGTTGATATTTATGAATTGAAAAATAAAAGAGAAATGCTCATTAACATTGAACGACTTGGTGAGAAAAGTGTTGATAATCTTTTAGAAGCAATTGAAAAAAGCAAAGAGAAGCCTTTCGAAAAAGTTCTTTTTGCCTTGGGAATTCGTTATGTTGGTAGTGGTGCCGCAAAAAAATTAGTAAAAGAATTTGGCAGTATAGAAAATTTAATAAATTCTTCAAAAGAAGAAATTGAGGAAGTGTACGAAATCGGACCAAGTATTGCTAGTAGTCTTAAGTCATTTTTCGGGAGAAAAAAAAATATAGAGAATATTAAACGGTTACAAAGTTTCGGGTTGAATTTTCAAATTGAAAATAATGAGGAGTTTGATAACACTTTTGAAAATCTTACATTTGTTCTTACTGGAACTTTATCAGAATATACAAGAGATGAAGTAAAAGAAATTATAGAAAAAAAAGGAGGTAAGGTTACCGGTTCGGTTAGTTCTAAAACCAATTATATTCTTGCGGGAGAAAACGCCGGCTCTAAATTAGAGAAAGGGAAAAAGTTAAATATAGAAATTATTAATGAAGCAGAGTTCTATAAATTATTAGGAAAAAGGTAAACTGTGTTTGATGAATTAAAGAAAAAATTAGGTTTTTTTGTTCTAAAAAGAAAATTTTTGAAGAATAATAATTCTGTACAAAACTTCAATAATTTTATTAGAAACTCTAAAAATTATATCTTTATTCTGCCTATGGAAGATGATTATTTTAACGATAGTTTTGAAGTAATAAAATATTTTCAAAAGTCGGGCAAAAACATAACTCTTTTTTTGCTTGCTCATAAAGTAAATAGTTTTAATATTAATCCCAAGTATAATTATATCTCTTATAGTTTTGTTGATATTAACAAAATTGGACTTCCTTCAAAATCATTTATCCAAAAATTTTCGGCATCCGAGTTTGATGTTCTGATAGATTTGCAACCCACGTATGATTTATTTTTATCTGCTATTGTGTCATCAACAAAAGCCGAGTACAAAGTTGGGGTACAAAAAGAAAAGTTGAATAATCTTTATAACTTTAATTTAAAGAAATCAATAAATGGTACAGAAATATCATACAAAAATTTATTAAATTCTTTAAAGATGTTTTAATTATTTTTACACATTAAATATCAGTGAATGAAAATGGAAGAAAATATAAATTTTGAATTTAAAAGAATTGGTGATGTAGCAGTATTTAAATTATTAGAAAAATCTTTTGATGCTGCAATATCCGGTTTGGTAAAAGGGGAATTAACAATTCTGCTTACTGCAGAAGAAATTAAAAAATTAGTTATTGACCTTTCGGAAGTAGAGTATTGCGACAGCTCAGGTTTAAGTGCAATTCTGCTTTCCTTTAGAATTCTACAAAGTAACGAAGGAAATATTAGATTGGCATCACCTCAAAGAAGTGTTAAAACATTAATTGAAATTTCACAATTAAATAGGGTTTTGCCAATTAAAGAAACCGTAGAAGAAGCAATTGAAGAATTAAAAAAAATCTAAAATACAATTATGGATAGAACTCTTGATTATGTAGTAATAGTATTATTCTTAATAGGTATAGCCCTGTTTGGAATATTTAAAGGGGGAAAACAAAAATCTTTGGAAGATTATTTCCTCGGTTCTAAAAATGTGCCTTGGTGGGCAGTTTGTTTTTCTATTGTTGCTGCCGAAACAAGTACATTAACTTTTATTTCGATTCCCGGTCTTGCATATTTAACTAATCTTAATTTTCTGCAGGTTACTTTTGGTTATTTACTTGGAAGAATAATTATTGCTGTTTTCTTTCTTCCGTCTTATTTTAGTGGTAATTTGAATACCGCATATGCCTTTTTAGAGAATAAATTTGGAAAAAAAACAAGATCATTTTCATCAATAGTATTTCTCTTTACACGAACTGCTGCAGATGGTGTTAGATTATTTGCAACCGCAATTCCGCTTAAGTTGATGTTAGATATTAGTTATCCTACTGCAATTGTAATTATTGCAATTATCACTTTACTTTATACAATTACTGGCGGTGTAAAAGGAATTATTTGGGTTGATGTTGTCTTGATGATTATCTATTTGGGCGGAGCTTTATTGGCAGCTTATTTTTTATTGTATGAATATTTACCCGAAGGTTTAGAAACTTTAATTGCTGCGGCTCAACCTGAAAACAAATTTTCTATAATAAATCTTAATTTTGGATCATCTTTTAGTGAATTTTTAAAGCAGCCTTATAATTTGATAAGCGGAATCTTAGGAGGTACTTTCCTTTCAATGGCTTCTCACGGTACCGATCAACTAATAGTTCAAAGATTATTAACAACAAAAACTTTAAAACAGGCACAAAAAGCAATAGTAGGAAGCGGCATTCTCGTTATTTTTCAATTCGCAATCTTTTTGGTAGTAGGTGTTGCTCTTTATGCTTATTACGGTTCCTTAGAAATAAGATCCGATGAAATTTTCCCAAAATTTATAATTGAGAAACTACCATCACCGTTTTCGGGAATAATAATAGCAGGTCTTTTCTCGGCAGCCATGTCAACATTGGCAGGTTCAATTAGTTCACTATCATCTTCAACTATGTTAGACCTTTACGGACCGTTAAATCCTAATAGAAATAAAGCAAATGATCTGAAAATTTCCAGAATTTTTACAGGAATATGGGCTTTTTTATTGGTTCTTGCAGCATTGTTTTTTATGAACTCGCCGCAGACCGTAGTTGAGCTTGCTTTGAGTATAGCGTCTTTTACTTACGGTGGATTACTCGGTACTTTTTTACTTGGCTTATTAGTAAAAAATGTAAAGCAAGAAGATGCCCTTGCCGGATTTACATCAGGTATTTTTGTAATGATTACTGTTATTGCAATGCAATTGGTTGCCTGGACGTGGTTTACACTTATCGGTGTGATTGTAACAATGTTTGTTGGAACTTTATTATCAAAATTAAATAATAATAATCAGTAGAAAATATGATAGAGAAAAATAGGTTAAAGAATATTGAGCTAATTGTATTTGATTTAGACGGTACTTTGTTAAACAAATATGGAGAAATTACAGAAGAGACAGTAAATTGTGTACATGAATTAAAAGAGCTGGGGGTAAAATTTACTTTTGCTACCGGAAGACTTTTTTACTCGATAATAGATTTTGCAAATCAGTTAAATATAAATACTCCTATAATTACTTTTGATGGTGCCGTAATTAAAAACGTAAATGGAAACGATGTAATTCATGAATCGTATATAAAACCAAAATATATCGATAAAGCTATAGAGTTCTGCAATAAAGAATTAATAAAGATTGCACTTACGCACGAGGATGCGATTTGTTATACGCCTGCAAACTCAATAATACAAACTTTAATGGATAGATTTGATTCAAGATTTAATGTGATTGATAATTATGATAATTATTTGGACAAAACTCTAGAAATAATTATTTGTGGAGACTATAAAAGACCGATTCAAATATTTGCGGAAAGATTAAAATTTCCTTATGCCTTAGGATTAAAAACATCTTTTTATAGAAGTGATGATGAAGATGGTACATATTTTCTTGAAATAAAAAATAAAAAATCTTCTAAAGGAAATGGAATCTTAAGATTGTGCAAACACCTTAAAATCAATATTAAAAAAACAGCAGTTATGGGTGATTGGTACAACGATAGATCTATGTTTAGAACCAAAGCATTAAAAATTGCAATGGCAAATGCCGTAGGTAGTTTAAAAGAAATGGCGGATCATATTACAACTAAGACTAATAATGAAAATGGTGTCGCAGAATTTTTACAACAAGTAATAGAAGCTAAGAAAAAATAAAATGAGCAAACAATCAGTTATTTCGAAACTCAAATCTAATCGTAAAATAAAACTAATTATTGTACTTTTAAGTGCTACAATTATTGCGTTAATGTTCCCCAGAGGCGAATCAATAGAATCGGGTGTTACTGTAGGCAGTATTTGGATACAAGATGATTTGATTGCCTCCATGCCTTTTGAAATTTTAAAAGATGCAGAAACTTATAAAATTGAGAAGTTAAAGGCAGCCGAGAATGTTCATCAAGTTTTCATACTCAATAAAAGTACTGAACAAAAAGTTTTAGATAGCTTAAAGTTATTTAACAATAAATTAACAAAAATTTTAAAGAGGCAGCTCAAAAATAATAACCCGAATAACAAAGTTACTTTTCTTACTCCCAAGTCTGTTGAAAAGTTAAGAAACATTCTAAAATATGAAAATTCATTATCCGTAAATATTGATTTTTCTTTAAATAAGTTTTATCAAAAAATAAATTCTTTATTCTATGAAATTTATAGTATTGATTTCTTAAATTTAAATTATCAAGATGTTTCTAAAGATACTATTGCACTACGCGATGGTAAATTTGAAAACTTAGTCTCCAAGAGCAAGTTTCCTGATAAATCAACAAATGAAAAAAGAATTGAAAGAATAATTCAACAAATTTTTGGAAGTGATTTAAATATATATCCGGTTGTAAAAGAGTATGTAACTCATTTTCTAAAGCCTACTATTATATTTAGTGATAAACAAAGTAAAGAAGCTATGTTATCTGCTCAAGATAAAGTTTCTAAAAATATCGGTATTGTAGAAGAGAATGAAAGAATAGTTGCAAAGCACAGTAGGATTACTCCGGAAACTAAACTAAAAATAGATTCTTACAGAATTGCGAGAGGTGAAGAAACAACTCTACTATCCAAAACTTTACAGGCAATAGGAAAGTTTGTACATATTCTGCTTCTTATAACTTTATTAGCAATTTATATTTATTACTTCAGGAAAAAAATATATTACGATAATTCTAAAATACTGTTGATAGCACTTGTAATATTATTGATAAGTACAATTACTTTTTTAATCAATCAAGTTAATGTTACTGCTCCTATCGAATTATTAATTTTAGTTCCAGTTGTTTCAATGCTTCTTACTATTTTCTTTGATTCCAGAATTGGTTTTTACAGCACAATAATTTTGGCTCTTATTATCGGAGGATTGCGTGGCAATGATTATGTTTTATCTGTTATGAATATTTTTGCTGGTGGGCTTGCAGCTTACACTGTAAAAGATATTAAAAACCGGAATCAAATATTTCGTTCGTTTCTTTTTATTTTACTCGGTTATGTTGTAAGTATAATAGCTTTTGGTTTGGAAAGATTTGCTCCATGGGAGGAGATTTTAGTTCAATGTGGTTTTGCCGCTTCCAATGCTTTATTCAGTCCGGTACTTACGTATGGACTAATCATTTTCTTTGAAAAGATATTTAAAATAACAACAGAAATTACATATTTGGAACTTACTGATTTTAATTCACCTTTATTAAAAGAACTTGCTAAACAAGCACAAGGAACTTTTAACCACTCTATGACAATGGGTAACATGGTAGAAAGTGCTGCTGAAGAGATTGGTGCAAATCCTTTATTAGTACGTGTGGGAGCTTTATATCATGATATCGGAAAATCTTTAAACCCTTCTGCTTTTGTTGAAAATCAAATGGATAATTATAATATTCATGATAATCTTACACCTGAAAAAAGTGCGGAAATAATTATAGATCATGTGCGAGAAGGAATAAAATTAGCTAAGGAACATAATTTACCACCTGAAATTATTGATTTTATAAAAACACATCATGGAACTTTGCTCGTTTCTTATTTCTACAATAAAGCAGTTGAAGAAAAAGGTGAAGATAATGTAGATATAAATCAGTTCAGATATCCCGGACCAAAACCTTTCTCGAAAGAAACAGCAATGCTTATGATTGCTGATGCTTGCGAATCGGCAGTTAGGGCAATGACTGAACCTACACCTGAAAAAATTGAAAATGTTGTTAATAACATTGTTAAAAATAGATTATCTGAAGGACAGCTGGAAGAATCTCCTTTAACTTTTTCGGACTTAACAAAAATGAAAAAATCTTATCATGGAACTCTTATTGCCTTGCACCACAAGAGAATAAGATACCCAAAACAAGATGAACTTGAAAAGACAACAGGAGAAGATGAGGAAAAATCTAAAAACTAATGCTTAATTTTATTAAAGAGTATTTAATTGTTTTAAAGATTGAAAGAAATTTATCGGATAATACAATAACTTCTTATAACATAGATTTAACTAAATTTATCAATTATCTCGAAGAAAAAAAAATAGATGATCTAAATAAAGTAACCTATTCTACCATTACATCATTTTTTGAAGAAAAAAGAAAAGAGGGAATAACTCCACAAACTTCGAGCAGATATTTATCGTCACTAAAAGGATTTTTTTTGTTTTTATTAAAACAAAACTATATTGAACAAAATCCTACAATAAAATTATCATCTACTAAGAAAGAAAGAAATTTACCTGCCGTGTTAACTTTTGATGAAATAGAAGTAATTCTAAATCAACCTTCAGTAGAACCCAATAATAAATTAGGCATAAGAGATAAATCAATTTTAGAAACTATGTATTCATCAGGATTAAGAGTTTCTGAGTTACTTAATTTAAAAATTTCCGATTTATTTTTAGAAGAAGATATTATTAGAGTTTTAGGTAAAGGTTCTAAGCAGAGACTTGTACCAATTGGTTCTAGTGCAAAACATTGGCTGAATGAGTATTTTAAAAATTCCAGACATAAATTAGCTAATAACCTAAAAAGTAAAAATATTATTTATTTAAATTCAAGAGGTTCTAAACTTTCTAGAATGGCTGTTTGGAAAATAGTGAGAAAATATTGTGAAATGGCAAATATTGAAAAAGAAGTACATCCTCACACATTTCGTCATTCCTTTGCAACACATTTGCTCGAAGGTGGTGCAGATTTAAGAGCCGTACAGGAAATGTTGGGACACGCTGATATTTCCACAACACAAATCTATACTCATATTGATAGAGAATATGTTAAACAGATTCATAAAGATTTTCATCCTCGAGGTTAGGGTTGCACTAAACTTGCCTTTAAGTAATCAAAAATAATTTTGTTATATTTATAAATTGTAATAAAAAACTTTAATAATGAATATTTTATTTATAAATTCTTCAAGAAAATGGGGCGGAAACGAGAACTGGACAAAGTTGGCTTGTGAAAGTCTCAGAAAAAAAAATAATGTTTATGTGGCTTACCGCAGCAATGTTATAGGAAAAAAAATAAATACTAATAAGATTCAGGTTGGTTTAAGACACGAAGGTGATTTAGTTACATATCTGAAATTGTATTCTCTTATAAAAAAAAAAAAATTGATGTAATAATTTCTACTAAGAGAAAAGAATATTTTATTGCGGGATTGCTATCTAAAATTTTAAAAACTAAACATATAATTAGATTAGGAATAGTTAGAAAATTAAAGAATTCTTTTAGTAACAAACTTATTTATAGTAAATTAACGGATGGAATAATAGTAAATGCCGAGCAAATAAAGACTGAATTACTTAAGAATCTTTATTTAGAAAAACAAAAAATTGCTGTAATATATAATGGTGTTGATACGCAAAATATAGACACCATTGCAAAAAACTATGCTGCATTAACCGAAAACAAATTTAGAATAATTTCAATAGGTAGTTTAATAAAGCGGAAAAGAATGGATCTAGTTATAGAATCTTTTGCTCATTTTATAAAAGCAAACAATATTCATAATGCCGAATTATATATTGTAGGTGAAGGCAAAGAAAGAAATAATTTAGAAAAAATTTGTTCGGATTATTCTATAACGGATTTTGTTAAATTTACCGGATTTTTAGATAACCCATATAAATACTTAAACTTAGCGGATGTATTTATTTTGTGTTCCGAGAATGAGGGAATCTCTAATGCTGTTTTAGAAGCAATGTACTTGAAAAAAGTTGTTATTTCAACTAATGCCGGAGGTATCGATTATGCAATTAAAAATTGTGTAAATGGTATTCTGATAAACAATGATGTTAAAGAAATTGCTGAAGTTTTTTATAAAATATACAGTAATAATAAATTGAGAGATACTCTGGCACTTAATGCAAATAAAACAATAATTCAAAAATTTTCTTTATCAAAAATGGCTGATGATATTGAAAATTTTATTTTTAATGTAAATTAAAATAATAGAAGTTTGAAAAAATTAAATATATTATTTATTAACTCTATTTCTGCTCAAAAATATGGCGGAGGTGAAAAATGGATGTTAACTGCTGCCAAAGGGTTATCTGAAAGAAAACATAATGTTTTTATTGCAAGTAAAAAAAACTCAATTTTATTAAATAAAGCTAAGCAAAAAAGTATAAAAACTGTTGCTTTTAATATTAGGAGTGATTTTAGTCCTTGTAACCTATATTTAATTTCTCGGTTCTTAAAGAAAAATAAAATTGATGTTCTGATTTGTAACCTGAATAAAGATGTCAGGGTTGCAGGTTTAGCAGCAAAGTTGGTTAAAACACCTCTTGTAATTGCAAGGCACGGAATGCTGCTTTGTGGTAAAAAACTTAAACATAAAATTACGCTGCTAAATTTAGTAGATACTATTTTAACAAACTCTCAATCTGTTAAAAATATTTATAAAACTTACGGTTGGTTTCAGAATGAATATATTAAGGTAATTTATAATGGTATTCAAGTTAAAAATGATATTGTTGCATACAATTATAAAAATGATTTTCCCAATAAAAAAATTATTATAAGTGCGGGTAGATTATCTAATCAGAAGGGATTTACTCATTTACTCAAAGCTGCTGCAATTCTAAAAGAAAAAAGAAACGATTTAATTATTATAATTTATGGTGAAGGCAGATTAAAAGAAAAATTACAAAACGAAATGAAACAACTGAACCTTGAAGATACAATTGTATTTGGAGGTTTTAAGAATGAACTTGCTCCTTATTTTAAAGGTTGTGACCTTTTTGTCTTAACTTCAGAATTTGAAGGAATGCCCAATGTTGTTATGGAAGCTATGGCAGTTGGTAAGGCTGTTGTAGCTACTGATGTTAATGGTGTTCGGGAATTATTGGATAATCAAAAAAGTGGTATGATAATTCCACCTAAAGACCCTAAGGCTATTGCCAAAGCAATAAATTCAATTATTGACGATGAGGAAAAACTTAAATTTTTTGGAAAGGAAGGTTTAAAAAAAGTTAAAGAATTTTTTACAATCCCAATCATGATTGATAATCTTGAAAAATATTTTTCCGAACGGTTAAAAAATAAAGTCTGAACTTAAATGTTGTATCAAAATCTAAAAAATAAAAAGGCTGATTTTTTAAGAAATATAAAGAAAGTCTTGGTGAAGATATTCTTTTTTTTTATTCCCAAACCAACTAAGATTGATTGTTTGGACAGCCTGCCCAAAAGTATTGTTATTCTTGCTCAAGAAAGACTTGGGGATTCAATTTTACTTACGCCGTTATTAAAAAAATTAAAACAAACTTTACCCAACTCGGAAATAACTGTAATTGTAGTTAGTGATGATTCCTATAACTTTTTTTTAGGTGATCAAAATATTAATCATTTAATTTATGCGAAACAAAATTATGTTAAAAACCTGATAAAAATTAGAAGACAAAAATATGATTTACTCTTTAATACTAAAGATCATCTTTCATTTACGTTTGTTATTTTAACTGCTTTTATAAAGGCAAGAACCAAAGTGGGAATTTATCATAAATATCATCAAAATATTTATAATTATTTACTAGAAATTAGTTTTCATGAACATATAGTTGTAAAAAATTGTGCGTTGTTAAAATTTCTTAAATTAGATATTAACGAAAAAGATTGCAGACCCTATATTTTGGAGCATCAAAAAGTAAATAGAGAAATAATTGATTTTTCTGATAACCAAATTGCAACTAAGAAAGTTATAGGAATAAATTTAAGTGCAGGAGATGTAAGTAGAGAGTGGTCCGTTGATAAATGGAAGGACTTGTTATCCAAAATTAATATGGAAATAATTGTATTCAGCATGCCAAAAAGAATTAAAGATAAATATTACTTAGAAGAAAATCTAAAAAACGTTATTGAATCTCCTGAAACTCCATCAATAAATGATGTAGCTTATTTAATGAAAAAACTTAAATTAATAATTACACCGGATACTTCTTTAATGCACATTGCTTCGTGTTATAAAATTCCGGTGATTTGTCTTTATAGAAATAATCCTCTCCATCATAAAAGATTTTATCCGTATCTTACGCCTCATGCAAAAATAATATCGCAAACAGAAAACATCGAAGATATTTCTGTAGATGAAGTAGTTAAAACTTATAAAAGTATAGCTGATAATTTATGAAAAGTAAAAATATTCTGATAATATCTGAAGATTTTCCTCCATATAGCGGAGGCATTGCACAGTGGGCGTTTGGAATTTCCAAAAGTTTGAATAATCTGAATTACACGGTAACTGTTTTTACAAGATTTAGAGAAAAGTTTAAAACGGATGAAAAAAATATTTCGTTTAACATAAATTTTATTTACGGTAAGAATTGGAAAAAGTTTAGAACTTTATACTGCTACAAAGCTATAAAAGAATATATAGAGACTAAAAGTAAACCTGATTATATTATTGCTACAACATGGAATGTTGCACGCGGTTTGTTTTCTATTTCAAAAAAATATAATGTACCAATAATAATTGTTGTACACGGACTTGAAGTTACAAGAAAAATGAATAATATAAAAAAACATATTTTAAAAGTTACATTGCAAAAAAGTTTTTTTATAATTTCAGTAAGTAATTATGTTGCTCAGTTTTTGATTAATAATTTTGGTTTAGATAAGCATAAAGTCAAAGTTTTTCCAAATGGTGTTGATATTGATAGATTTTATCCTAATCAAGATACAAACAAAATAAGTAAAATATTAAATATTCAAAATTCAAAGATAATATTAACACTTGCGAGAGTAATAAAACGTAAAGGACATGATAAGGTAATTAAAGCATTGCCTGCTGTTATTAAAAAAATTCCCAACTTAAAATATATTATTTGCGGACCTTATGATAAAAATTATTATGATGAATTAAAAAAAATAATTAATAAGTTAAACTTAAATGATTATGTTATCTTTACTAATTATGTTCCTATTGAAGATATAAGTTTATATTATAATTTAGCTGATATTTACATTATGCCGAGTCGTTATCTTAAAACAAAAGGGGATATTGAAGGATTTGGTATAACTTATCTTGAAGCTAATGCTTGCGAAAAACCTGTAATAGGCGGGTATTCCGGTGGAATTGATGATGCAATTGTTGATGGGGAAACTGGATTTTTAGTTAATCCGAATAGTATTAAAGAAATTGAAGAGAAATTAATTCTTCTTTTAACCGATGAAGTATTGGCAAAAAAAATCGGTAAAAAAGGAAGAGAAAGAATCAAGAGCGGTTTCACTTGGGATGCCATAGCAAAAAGAATAGCAAAAGAATTAATGTAAATATTAATAATTTAAATTAAAATAAAAATGAACAAGAGTATTTTTGTAAGTGTAATAATTCCGGTTTATAATGGCGAAAAATATATTGCTGAATGTATAAAAAGTATTTATGAGCAGACCTATAAAAAGTTTGAAATTATTATTATAGATGATGGTTCAACAGATAATTCTATAGAAGTTATTGAAAATATTAAAAATGAAGAAGTCAGAATAATATCTCAAAAAAACGGAGATGTGTCAAAAGCAAGAAATGAGGGAATTAAAAATGCAAGTGGAGATTTAATTGCCTTTCTTGATCAAGATGATAAATGGCTTCCAGAAAAACTACAGAAATGTGTAAAAATATTTAATGAACTTGAAAAGGTCGATTTAGTATTTCATGATATTATAAAATTGTTTTCAAGTGGAAAAACTCATAGAGCTAAAGATAAACATAACATAGCTTTAAGCTTAAATAATGAAAATATCTTTCAAAAATTGGTTGTGAAAAATGTTTTGATGCCAAGTGCAGTTATGGTAAGGAAAGAAAGTATTTTAAAAGCCGGATTATTTGATACATCATTTAAAACTTGTGGTGATTATGAAATGTGGTTACGAATGGCACTTTTAAAAATGGAATTTAAATATTTACCTGAAGCGCTAACTATTTATAGAATACATCCGAATAATAATTCTAATAGAATAGAAGTTATGTTTCAAGATAGACTTAAAGCACTTGAAGTGAGTTTTTCAAACATAAAAATTGATACAGCGGATAAAAAATTTAGAAATAAAGGATTAGCAGCAGCTTATATGCAGGGTGCAAATGAATTTTTTAGCAAAAAAAAATATTCAGAATTTTTAACTAATACTAATATTGCTCTTAAATTAGATAAAAATAATATTACCGGTAAAATGTTAAGCAGATATTTACGAAGTTTATTTTTTGTGAAAATATTAAGAAAAGATAATGCCTGAAACAATTTACAATTTTGCTGTAATTACTGAAGAATTCCCTCCTACTTATGGTGGTGGTATTGCGGAATGGGCACTTGGTATTGCAGAAAATTTATCGAAGTTGGGTTATAAAATTGATGTCTATTCAAAATGGAAAGGAACAGTTGATTTAAGCATGCACTCAAGCTATTTGTATAAAATTCATAAAATGGGTGGACATGATTGGCATAAATTCAGATTTGTTTACAGTGCTTATTATTTATTTAAATATCTTAAAAAAAATCCTAATGGAATTATTTTATCATCAACTTGGGAGCTTGCAAATTCATATTTTTATTTAAAAAAATTGTTCCCTGATTCAAAAATGATTTTTGCCGCTCATGGATTAGAAGTAACTAAAATTGAAACTGCTAATAAATTGAAAGTTCTTGAACGAACTTGTAATGTTGCAGAATTTATTATTGCTGTAAGTAATTTTACAAAAAAAGAAATCTTAAAAAGAATTAATAAAACTTATGAAGATAAAGTAAAATTCATTCCTAACGGAGTTAATCTAAATAGGTTCAACTACCAAATAAATACCCAAGAGATTTATCAAAAACTAGAAATTTCAAAAAATACTAAGATAATTTTAACACTGGCGAGAGTAATAAAAAGAAAAGGACATGATACGGTAATACAAAGTTTACCTAAAATTCTGGAAAAATTTTCTGATACGCTTTATATTATTGGAGGAAAATGGGAAAAAGATTACTACGATGAACTAATAAGTTTAATAGATAAGCTTAACCTGAAAAACCATGTTCGTTTTACAGGATTTATTCCCGATAAAGATTTAAATTTATATTATTCAATTTGTAATGTTTATGTTATGGTAAGTCGTTTAGCAAATAATAATACTGATAGCGAAGGTTTTGGTATTACTTTTCTTGAAGCTAATGCTTGTAGAAAACCTGTAATTGGTAGTTCTTCCGGTGGCATTAAAGATGCAATTGAAAATGGGATGAATGGTTTTGTAATTCCTCCAGATGAACCTAACGTTCTTGCAGATAAAATAATTGAAATATTTAGCAATCCCGAATTAGCTGTCAAACTCGGCAAACAAGGAAGAGAAAGAATTAAAACTCAATTTACTTGGGAGATAATTACAAAAAAAATATTAGATAATTTAAGGCGAAGTAATTGAATAAAATATTAATTATAACTAAAGATTTTCCACCTTATTCCGGTAGCGGTAACGTTCTTAGGATATTAAAATTTTCTAAATATTTACCCCAGTTTGGTTGGCAGCCTTATATAATTTGTGAAGAAAACGATCAGAGCATTGACAAAAGCTTAACAAATGAATTAATGGAAGACATAAAAACTTATCCAATTCAATCTAATTCTCCGTTAAATAAAAAGAACAAATTAAAAAAATCTGCTAAGAATTCAATAGCGAAAAAAATTCATTATTATTATCATAGAATAGTAATGCACAATTTGCTTATTGTTATTTCTAAAAATTTTTTCTTTCCAGATAAGAATAGATTTTGGGCAAAAAATTTAGTTCCTAAAGCTATAAGCTTACATAAGAAAAATAATTTTGATGTTTTATTAGTTTCTGGTCCATCGTTTTCAAGTTTTTATGCGGGATTAAAAATCAAACAAAAAACTGATATCCCAATGGTACTTGATTTTAGAGATGGCTGGATTGGTAACAGGTACTTTACGGAAAACCAAAAATTTTTCATTAAATATTTTAATAAAAAGATTGAAAGGCAATGTGTAGAAGTATCGGACTTAGTTATTTCTGTAACACAACCCTTAGTTGATATGTATATGAACAGATATAAAAGTTCTCAGCACAAAATAAGATTATTAACTAATGGATTTGATGCGGAAGATTTTGCAGAAATAAATATAAATGTTAATGAGAAATTCGACAAGTTAAATTTTGTGTATAGCGGTACAATTTCGGGTGTAAGAACACCTCAGTATTTTTTTGATGCTCTATTAAAAGTTATCGAAGAAGATTATACGTTAATTGATGTTATAAATGTTTATTTTTACGGTAAGTTTAATTTCAAGATTGATGAACGGTATAAAAAAATAACTCACTTGTTGAAAATAAGAGGGCATGTAGAACATTCCAAGATAATAAATGCAATTTCTTTTGCCGATGTTTTTATTTCGTTTTCGAATCCTGAATTAGGAGGAAAATCTGTAATTCCTGGAAAAACATTTGAATATATAGCTTTTAATAAACCAATCTTTTCAATTTCCGATAGAAACGCCGCCACGGAATTAATTGACGAATTAGGTTTAGGCTACTATGCAAATTATAATGATGTTGATGAAATAAAAACAGAAATATTAAGAATTTTTGATGATTGGAAAAGTAATAAGTTGAAAAAAATAAACGATTTTAGAAAGTTAGAACGGTTTGAAAGGAAAAATTTAACTAAAGAACTAACTAAAGAATTAAATAAAATAATTTAATATTGAAAATTTTAAATAATAAAGATAATTATATTTATGCTAAATGGTATTTAAGGGAAATAGAAATTGAAAGTATTAATTGTTAGTGAAGATTTTTATCCAACTTCGGGAGGTATTGCCCAATGGGCATTTGGTGTTGCAGTCGTGTTGAAGCATAAAGGCTATGATGTTTCTATTTTATCCAGAAAGAATATATTAAACCAATTTGACAATCAATCTTATAAGTTCAATATCATAAAATTTCCTACTTGGCAATGGAAGAATCTAAAATTACTTTATATATACTCTGTCTTATTATTTACAATATTTAAAAACCGTGATGATGTAATCATAACAACAACTTGGGAATTAGCTAATATTTCTCGAAAGTTTAAATTAAAAAAACAAAAACTTGTAACAGTTTATCATGGGTTAGAAGTTACAAAAAAATTATCAAGCTACCGACTGTCTAATCTTAAAAAAGCTTTTTTAAATTCGGAATTAAACATTGCCGTAAGCAGGTTTACAAATGATAGTTTAATTAGTATAGTGAATTCTACTCATAACTTAAAAATTATCAATAATGGTGTGGATGTAAATAGATTCAAACCTACTAAACCGAATCCCGACTTAATAAAGAAATATAATTTGCAAAACAAAAGAGTAATCCTTACTCTTAGTAGAGTTATTGAGCGTAAAGGACATGATGTTGTAATAAAAGCTTTGCCTAAGGTGTTAAAGAATTTTCCTGATGTGGTTTATCTTATTGCGGGTGTTTATCATCAGAAATGTTTTGAAAAGTTAAAAAAAATAATTGATGAACTTAATCTTAGTAAGTATGTTATTTTTACAGGTAAATTAAATCAAGAAGAATTATCTGATTATTATAATCTTTGCGAATTTTATATAATGGTGAGTAAGAGCAGTAAAACAAGTGGTAATTCCGAAGGGTTTGGAATAACATATTTAGAAGCCAATGCGTGTCAAAAAGCTGTGATTGGTTCAAAGACTGATGGAATTGTAGATGCAATAGATTATGGTCTAAACGGTATTTTGGTTCCGCCGGATGATATTGAACAAACGGCAGAAGCTATTTGTAAATTTTTAGCAAATAGAAAATATGTCCAAGAATTAGGTGAAAATGGATTAAAAAGAGTAAAAGAAAAATTTACTTGGGAAAAAATCACCGAACAAATAATAGAAAACCTAAAATAAAAATCAATTAAGAAGTAGAAAATAATCAATATGAAAATATATAAACGATTGTTAAAATTTATTTATCCATTTAAGAAACAGATTTTTGCTACACTTGTTTTTACCATTCTGTTTTCTATACTTAATGGGCTTACTGTTTATTTAACAATTCCGTTATTAGATACACTTTTTCTTTCCGACCAAATAAATAAAACAAAAGAAGTGAAGGTTGAACAGAAAGATTCTTTAAGTTTTTTGCCTGATTTTGTTACTGACCTTAAAGAAGATATTGCCGAAGAATTTAATAATTTTATTTTTTCGGGAGAGATAACAGACATATTGTTCAATATATCATTATTAATTATACTCTCTTTTTTACTAAAAAATATATTTGGTTATTTACAGGCTTATTTTATTACATATGTTCAGCAAAGATTAATTAAAGATATAAGAGATACTTGTTATGTACACCTTCACAAACTACCAATGAACTATTTTAAGAATGAAAAAACCGGTGATCTGATTTCCAGAATGATGAATGATGTAAACCTGCTTCAATCCAGTATAACGCAGGTGTTTATTGACTTTATAAGAGAACCGATTACAATAATTGTGTTTATCATAATTGCGGTTTCTATCAGTTGGCAATTATTTCTTTTTTCAATAGTTATTCTTCCGGTTTCGGCTGTTATCATAGGACTAATAAGTAATTTTGTTAGAAAACAATCTTTAATACTTCAACAAAAAATGGGAAATATTACATCTATTTTGCAAGAAACTATTCTTGGTATTAAAATAGTAAAAGCATTTGGAATGGAAAATTATGAAATAAAGAAATTTAAAAATGAAACTAATAGTTTTTTTAGGACCGTATTGAAAAAAATCCGTATTAGAATTATATCATCTCCATCTACAGAATTTATAGCAGTTATAGTTGGAGTAATTATAATTTATTACGGTGGAATGTTGGTACTTGTTGAAAAATCTATGCGGGCAAGTGAATTCATGGGCTTTTTATTTGCAATTTTTCAAATGATACCCCCAATGAAAAAAATGGCGAATGCAAATAACAATCTGCAAGAATCTATTGCTGCAGGCGAAAGAATTTTTGAATTATTAGATACAGAACCATCTATAAAGAATATCGCTAATTCTCAACACATTACTGATTTCAAAGAGAATCTGATTTTTAATAATATTTCATTTCATTATGAAAATTCTGAAGAGTTAGTCTTAAATGATATTTCCGTAAAAGTCAATAAAGGAGAAATAATTGCACTTGTAGGAAGCAGCGGTGCCGGTAAAACTACATTTGTAGATTTAATTCCAAGATTTTATGATCCAACTGCCGGATACATTTCGATAGACGGAGTTGATATAAAAAATTACGCTATTGAAGATTTACGACAACTTATGGGAATTGTTACACAAGAAACTGTTTTATTTAACGAAACAATTGCAAATAATATTGCTTACGGCTTAGAAAACTTTCCCAAAGAAAAAATTATTGAAGTTGCTAAAATTGCAAATGCTCATGAGTTTATTACCAACATGCCTCAGGGTTACAACACTATAATAGGAGAACAAGGCACAAAACTTTCAGGCGGACAAAGACAGCGTATTTCAATTGCCAGAGCCTTATTAAAAAATCCACCGATAATGATTTTTGATGAAGCAACTTCGGCACTTGATAATGAATCGGAGATGCTGGTTCAAGGAGCAATTGAAAAACTTATGAAAAAAAGAACAACTTTTGTTATTGCTCACAGATTAAGTACTATCCGCAACGCAGATAGAATTTTAGTACTTGATAAAGGAAAAATAATTCAGCAGGGTAAACATGACGAACTCTTACAAGATACAGAAGGTGTTTACAGTAAACTTTATGAATTACAATTTAGAAATTTAGCAAACTAACTTTATATATGAAATGATTATAGGAATAAGTCCCAATTATACTAAACAAAAAATATCTGAATTTTTAGTTTTGCTAATTGCAGAATTAAATAAAAGAAATTTGGAATTTGTTTTCGGGGAATCCATTCTCCGGATTGATGATGATAAAGTTAAAGAATGGAAAAAGAAAAACAAAGTCTATAAAGATGAAGAACTTGCATCTAACTGCGATATGATAATTTCTGTTGGCGGTGATGGAACTTTTTTGCAAACAGCATTCAATACAAGAAAAACTTCTACTCCTATACTTGGTGTCAATTTTGGTAAACTTGGCTTTCTTGCTGAGTTCGAAACAAGCAAAATTAATGAGATGATCAGCTATTTAACTAAAAATGAATTAATAGTTGAAGAACGTAATGCACTTACCGGGAAGTGTTTATCGGAAAATCACGATGAGTTTTATGCGATAAACGACATTGTGGTTGAAAGAGGTGAATATCCTAAGATGATAAAAATATCAATTGATATTGATGATAAATATGTTGCTACATTTTCTGCTGATGGAATTATTATTGCAACTCCAACGGGTTCTACCGGCTATTCGCTTTCTACAGGAGGTCCAATTGTTGATCCGCAAACTGATACAATTATTCTTAGTCCTGTTTCTGCTCACACTTTATCTATGCGTCCTTTGGTTATTTCAGGTAATCAAAAAGTGAAGATAAAGATAGTGTCTCAACACAAAAATGTGCAGATAATTTGCGATGGACAAAGAGTCAGTTATTTAAGCTCGCCGGCGATTATAGAAATTTATAAAAGTGAAAATAATTTAAGACTTATCCATAATCCCGAAAAACAATATTTCGAAATACTTAGAAAAAAATTATATTGGGGTTTGGATTTACGAGAACAAAATAGAGAGGAAAAACTTTAATGAAAATATTGATCTTATTCTTAATACTATCTATTAATATATTCGCTCAAGATTTTATCAAAGTCTTCGATGAAAAATCGAATAAAATTATTTTGGTTGGTATAACTGATAGAGAGCAATATCAAGGTGAACAATTTATTAATTGGTTTAACAAAGAATACACAAATTATAAAGTTGATTTTCCTACAACGGAAGAAATAAAAAATTATTTAGACGGAAAAATAATTAAAATTGTACTTGGTACTTGGTGTTCCGATAGCAGAAGGGAAGTACCGCGTATGTTAAAAATTTTAGATTTTGTAGGATTCCCGGATGATAAAATCCAGCTTATTAATGTAAGCAGAGAAAAGAAAGGTATTGCCGGCGAAGTTGATAGCCTCAATATTGAGTTTGTACCTACAATTATTGTTTACGAAAACGGTAAAGAGATTAGCAGAATTATTGAAACTCCAACGGAAACTCTTGAAAAAGATTTACTGAAAATAATAAAACGACAGCAGTAAACCCAAGAGTGTTGGAATGTTAAAATTTTCAGGCGAGGAAATTTAAAAATCCTGCTATGTGCATGAAAAAGAAAAAGTATTGAAAATTGATGTTGCTTTAAATTGAAATCATAAAATTAAAACTAAAAATTTCCATTGTTAGTGGTGAAGTTGCATCAAAGGGCCAATTCATTTTATCTTGTTTAAGTGTAAAAAAATAGTAATTCAATCCATTCTTTAAAATAAAATTAAGGAGTGGAGCAGCTGCAGGTGCATTTTCTATAATTACGCCTCTAATAAAGAAATCAATTCCGGTTTGAGCTAAAGTTTCAATAAAAAAACTTCCTGCATGTTTCCAAAATTTATGATAAGGAAAAATTATTTCTGTTTCATACGAAACACCAATATTAATATTGGAACTTATAAGAAGATTGATGCCTCCAATGTTTTGTGTTCCGAATTTTATTTTGTCTCTATAAATTTCAAGAGTTTGTACTCTGGGATATTTAAATGTTTCAAGGTCTGCCAACAAAGAAAAGTCAGAGTTTAATTTTGTAGTTATATTATTCCACACAAGTCCAATTTGGTAATAAGGCATAAAAAGAAAGTTGTTAAAATTATTAGCATAACCTTTTCTATAGCCCAAACCGAAACTCCAGTTTTCCGTAGAAATTCTATTAGTTTTATTTTCAAAATCATTACTGTACGAAGCAAAAAAATAATTATCAGAGAAATCAATCAATTGATAAGCGGCTACGGGTTTTTGAAAACTTCTGCCAATTTTAACTTCTTTTTTAGCGGGTTTGTTAAACTTGAATTTTTTTTCGAGTTTATATTTGTAGTTTCCGCTTCCATAAGAAACTTCAACAAAGTTCTTGCTGCCGGAAAACCAGTTATTAAAATTAAAATCTTTAAATTTGGAGGATTGTCCCGTAATGAAAATAGAAAAATAGAAAAAGAAAATAAAGATGTACTTTAAATATTTAAAAGAATTCATCATAAAAAATCCCCGTAAATTGTAAAATAATAAACGGGGATAAAATAATAATAAGATAATAAATTATAAAGTACTTATACTTGTTCTTCAGATTTTTTTTCTAAAGTTTTGAGTAATGTATCCATCAATACATCGTTTTGTACAGGTTTTGTTAGAAAAATATTAACACCTGCTTTATATGCATTATCCTTATCTCTTTGAAAAGCATGAGCAGATAAACCAACTACAGGAAGATGTTTATATTCTTCCATATTTCTAATTTCTTGTGTAAGTTGTAATCCGTCTTTTTTTCCTCTGAGAGATATATCCATCAAAATTATATCAAACTTTGATTGCCCAAGTTTTTCATAAAATGTATCTGAAGAATCACATAATTCCAAATCAAATTTTCTTTTTAGAAATATCTGTAAAAATTTTTGATTTTCGTAGTCGTCTTCAACAATTAATAACTTTGGTTTTTTAATTTCTTCAGTCATATATTTACCGTATTATTGTTATTTCATATTAAATATTTTTTCTTATATCATAATCGAATATATTCAATGATATTTAAGTGCAATTTACAATAAATTTTTATAAAATTATAATAAATTTTTAAGAAATATCAGCTTGTAACTTGTTAGTTTTCTTATTTTAATATACTTTTATTGTGTTGGTAGGATAGAAGAAATAATAAAGTTAGTTAGTGCCTAATTATATTTACTGCATTGAAAGTATAAGGTATTATAAAAATCTTTATTTTTTTAAGAAAAATATAATGTTGTTAGAAAACTTTTATAACAACTGCTTTTTTAATATCTTTTATGTAAGGTATTCAAAAGATTAGAAAAAATAATTTTGATTAGTTTTTTACAAAAAATAGGAGAGGTTTTGAAAAAGTTATTATTTATTTTAAGTATAATATTTTACACATTTAATAGTTATGCTCAGGATAAAAATTTTATTCAGGATGTAAAAACAGAGAAAAAACCCTGGACTCATTTAAATTTTTATAATAATCCGATGAATTTTCAATTTGCTATTGTCTCAGATAGAACTGGTGGACATCGAAAAGGAATTTTTGGTAGTGCCGTGGATAAGTTAAATTTGATAATGCCCGAAATGGTTTTATCTGTTGGTGATTTGATAGAAGGTTATACTGAAAATACAGAAGAAATTGATAATGAGTGGAAAGAATTTAATTCCCTAATCGAAAAATTGGAAATGCCTTTTTTCTATCTGCCCGGTAATCATGATATTTCCAATAAAATAATGCAAACTGAATGGGAAAAACGATTCGGCAGAAGATATTACCATTTTATTTACAAAAATGTTTTATTCCTTTTAATGGATTCTAATGATGGTGATGGAGCTAATTTCAGTAAAGAACAAATTGATTACTTTAAAAATGTAATAAAGAATAATAAAAAGGTTCGTTGGACATTAATTTTTATGCATCATCCTATTTGGGAGTATGAAAATGCTAAATCTTTCAAGGAAATTGAAGATTTATTTTCAAATGGAAAATATACTGTATATGCCGGACATACACATCAATACATGCACAAGCATCATAAAGGAAATAATTATTATGTATTGGCAACAACCGGTGGCGGAAGTAAACTTAGAGGTCCTGACTTTGGTGAATTTGACCATATAACTTGGGTTACAATGACTGATAATGGACCAAGGCACGCCAACATTGTATTAAAGTCAATTCTTGATGAAGATATTTATAATGAAGAAAAAGATAAATTAGCAAAAAATTTGATTAATAACTCTGCTTTTGAATACTTTGTTCTGACAGATGATACAACTAATATCAAAAACGGAACTGTTTATCTTCACTTTTTCAATCAATCGGATGATACATTAAATGTTATTGGACAATTTAATCATAATCATCAAGTAAATATTCTAAAACCAAAATTTGAAGTAAAGATTTATCCTCAAAAAATAACCGAGGTTAAAGTTCCGTTTGAAGTTTTTGCTAAAAAAGAAGGAAAAAAGTTTGATGCTTTAGAACTTAATTGGACATTAAATTATTTGAATTATAGGGATTTATGTCTTGATGGTAAAACTATCATCGAGGTTAAAACATCGGAATGTAAAGTGGTCCAAAACAAATATCTGTCTTTTCTCGATTCTTTGAACATAAAACTTAATTTATTATCGGATGATATTGATATTCTCTATTGCAACTACAGAGATGAAAATTTAGATTGGAAAAAGTTGAATGATGACCAAACAATTTTTGAGACAACACCGATGAAAATGATTCTGAAAAATGAACTTGGACAAATATCCAAAGCAAAAAAATATGACTTCAATAAATTAAAGCTAATCGAAAATGTAAAAGTAGAGGACTTAAAGAAAGGTCTAAAATATTCTTATTACGAAGGTGAATGGAAAAATTTACCAAATTTTAATCAATTAAAAGTTAAAGGAAACGGATTTGTTGAAAAAATTAATCTAAACAAAATACGAAAAACAAAGAACCATTACGGTATAGTTTTTAGTGGATTTATTAAAGTTGATAAAGACGGATTATTTGAATTTTATACCGATTCTGATGACGGGAGCAAATTATATATAAACGGAGAAGAAGTTGTTAGTAATGATGGTTCTCATTCGGCAAAAAAAGAGTACGGTATTATTCCGCTCAAAAAAGGTTATCATCCTGTAAAGATTGAATATTTTGAAGATTTTGGAGGAGAAAAATTAGAACTGTTTTATAAAGAAATATTCAAAACCGACTTTATGCCGTTAAATTATTTTTATCAAAACTAAAATAAATTTAGCTTTACGAAATTGTAAATATGTTTTTTTCATTAAAAAAAATTACCTTTCTAAAGGTAAATAATAATTTTATACATTAAGTTTATGTGTGTTATGGATGTTTTCTGTAACATACAGTTATTTTTATGGAACATAATCATCACCACCATCACCATCATGATCATTCGGATATTAGCTTCAATAAGCAATTTAAGATTGGTGTGGCGTTAAATCTTCTTTTTGTAATTGTTGAACTGATTTTTGGAATTATCTATAATTCTCTTGCACTTATTGCAGATGCTGGACACAATTTCAGTGATGTAATCGGGTTACTTATTGCGTGGGCTGCCGGATATTTAGTTACTAAAAAGCCAACTAACAAGTACACATACGGTTATAAAAAATCTTCAATAATTGGTGCCCAACTTAATTCGCTTATTCTTCTTGTTGCAATAGGAATTATAATTTGGGAAGCAATAAACAGATTAACTTCCCCGCCCGAAGTTGAAGGAACAATCATGATTGTTGTTGCGGGTATCGGAGTAATAATAAATGGTTTTACAACTTATCTTTTTGTTGCCGGTAAAGATTCAGACTTAAATATAAAGGGTGCTTATCTGCATATGCTTGCTGATACACTAATCTCTGTAGGAGTTGTAATTTCCGGTATCATTATTCTTTTTACAAATTTTTCTTTAATCGATCCTTCAATAAGTATAGTTATTGCTCTTATTATTTTCGGTAGTACCTGGAAATTATTTAAAGATGCAACAAAATTATCGCTCGATGGAGTTCCAGATTCAGTAGATTTAGACGCGGTTAAAAATTATTTTAATCATCTAAAAGAAATAAAAGAATTTCACCATCTTCACATTTGGGCGTTAAGTACTTCGGAAAATGCTTTGACTGTTCACTTAGTTTTGAATGATAAATTTAATATTGATAAAACTCTAAAAAAAATTAATCATGACTTAGAACATGATTATAAAATAAAACATTCCACAATTCAATTTGAAAATATCAAATGTGAAGAGCTAACTGAAACTTAGGAAAAACTGAAAATGGATTTAAATAAAAAAAGATGTATCCCTTGCGAAGGTTTAGCTGCTCCGATTACAAATCAAGACGAAGATAAATATATTAAGTTCATTAAGGATTGGAAATTAAATAGAGAAAAAATTCATAAGTTAAATAAGAATTATATCCTACTTCACTTTAAAGATGCAATAAGTTTTGTAAATCAAATAGCGGAAATTGCTGAAGACGAAGGACACCATCCCAATATTTTTATAAAATACAATCAAGTTGAAATAGAAATCTACACACATGCCATTAACGGACTTAGCGAGAATGATTTTATTCTTGCCAAAAAAATAGATAATCTTTTTTATAATGAGTATGAAGTAGGGTAAAAGTTTTTTAGTCTTTACAGAAAATAATTCTTATAAAACCTATCTTAATATCTTTAAAAATAAAAAGCCCTTTAACTTATTAGGTTAAAAGGCTTTATCTTGTGGGCCCGGAGAGACTTGAACTCCCGACCCTCTGATTATGAGTCATAAAAAAGTGGGTTTTTGTTTCAAAAATGAGGATTCTGGCGACAAAAAACAATATAAATTAAATATTATTTGTAAAAAGTGGTTCAAAAGTGGTACGCTATTTTTGTCTTTTTCTTGCTCGTTCAATTTCTTTTTTGAAAGTTTTAAGCTCATAAGTTATATAATGTTTTTCTGTAATTTTGCTATCTGAATGATTTAATAATTTCTGAATAATTTCTCTACTTACTTTATTATTTGCCAAATAGCTTGCAAATGAATTCCTCAATTGGTAAAGCGTGTACCTCCTTGAAATTTTTTCTTGTTCAAATAATTTTTTTGATACAACCTTAAAGAAACTTGGTGTCTGCGTGTAAGAAAAGATTTTACCGTGCTTTTTTATGCCAATTTTTTTTAACAGTTCATCTAAATCTTTATATAACGGAAAATAAAAATCTCGTTTTGCTTTTACATTTCTGACCAGCATGCTGCCTTCTTCCCAATATATGTTTTCCCATTTTGCGATTATTGCTGAACTTGGTCGCATTCCGGTAAGCAATAAAAATTCTGTAAAGTAATAATGATTTAAGTTTTTACTTTTTAAATATTCTAAAATTGTTGTTAAGTCTTTCCCAGGAATAAAATCAGCATTTACTTTATCTGATTTTTCCTTTACAATTATATTGGTTTCTGCAAAATTTTCGGTAACAAAATAATTCCACATTGCAGATAAGTGCCTTGTAAAAATTGCTTGTGTAGATTTTGAATGTCCTTTATTGATCATATATTTTAAGAATTTTGGGGAGTCTCTTTTTGTATAGGCAGCAATATTTCTATTGCCCAGAGCAGCAATGAAATGTTCTGCTGCAAGCTTGTATGCTACAATTGTTTTTTTTGCAAGCTTAGGTTTGTTCTCTAGAAAATCAAAGACTCCTTCGGAGAGCAGCATTTTTTTTGTAGGGGTAATACCAAAAATAGTTTGATATTCTTTCTCTACAAGTTGTGCGTTAATTTTTTTTACATAATCCTTTACTTGCTTTTCGCCTTCACGTGTGGTAGGAAATTTTGTAGATTTATTTTGTCTTCGTTTTCTTGGATCTGGTTCCACTCGTTTGCTTTTGTAAATTTTTATATAGAAGAATGGACTGTCTTTTCTTTTAAAGTAACTTACAGAACTCATTCAGCTTTTTCTTCTTCTTGTTTGTCATCATCGGCTTCATTTTTTTTGCTTTTTTTGAAGAGCTTTTCATTCTTGCCCCAAAAACTAATAGCAACAAAGGTGCTTAAAGCTAAAAGCAAAGTGACCAAAACATATGGGCTCTTATCAAGGTAAATAAGTATTGATGAAGCTATTACTACGAGAAAAGCAATGATAAAAGCGTATTGCTGGGCATTAGTAATTATCTTGGTATCAGATTCTTGTTTAGATATGTAATGTTCGTGGAATCTATCTTGATCTATCTTTTCTTGGGCATGTCTATGGTCAATCTCTTTCATAGCCATACTAATAATTTTCTCAGCGCTTCCGGGTGCGATTTTTTCATAATCTTCTAAAACTTTAGGTGGTGGTATTGGTCCAAGAAACATCTCTTGAACTTCTTCAATCATACCGTTGCGGGACTCAATTCCTCTAACAACTCCTTCGAGTAATCTATCGTTGCTAGAAGATTTGATTTGTTTAGCTTTTTGAGGTAGCGGTTTCTGCTTTTTCCTTTTGTTCGGTTTTTTTTGTGCCATTATTTATAAGTTCCTTCTCATATTTCTCCATTGACATCTTTATATCTCTACCAATATTTTTGAAGTCATTATAAATAGCTTCTTCTGGGGAGTTATACTTTGTTCTGAAAGTTTTTGGATTTTGTAAAAAACCACCATCAGGTATAATAGCAAATAAAGATAGCATGCCTTGCATGCTTAATCTAGCCCTTCTATTCATTTTTTCGTTCTACTTTCTAAGTATTGTTGTAATGAACTATTTAAAATAAGCAACCATGTTTTAAAAATCAAGAATATGTTGCTCGCTTGGTTAAGATATTATCGGTTATTTTATTATTTATTTAACACTTTTTATATTTTAAATCTCGCTATTTTTATTATGCTTCTCGCATTTCTCGTTTACATATTTACCTTTTCCTAGTCTTCCTCATGCTGTCTTTTAAGCACTAACCCCGAAGAGTCTGATTCATCAACTCTGAATAACTTCCGATTACATTGTAAGCAATATTCTGCCATTATCTATATTCTCAATTTCTCTGATTGTTATTTTTATTTGCTTCTTGAGTTGGTGTTAGTGAATCTGGGGCTTGGTTTACCGGCGCATGCTTAAGTGCAAGCTCGGGATATTTTTCTAATGCTCTTTGAAATACTATTGGATAAAAATCATATTCTTCTAACTGTTTGAGTGTATTGCCTTCTGATTCTAAGGCTTCAATTGTTTCTCTAAAAATTTTCTTGTTTAATTTTTTACAACCGTATCTATGGCTATCCATATTATATAATTCTCTGTTGTCTTCAAACCAGTATTTCCTCTCTTCTTTTGCTTCTTCGATTGCATCGAGTCGTTCTTGTTCTGCTGCTTCTAAGTCATCAAGGTGGTCTAAATGGGCATACCATTCGTCGGAGTTTTCTTCATTATCCAAAAGGTCGTTAATTATTTCTTTAGCTTCGGGAAATGTGAGGGTTTTATGCTCTACCTTAAAAAAGTCTAAAATCTCTTTTTGCTCTTTGTCCGGTGGACGACCGTTCCATTTTTTTTTATTATCTTCATTTTTAAGTAGTTCTTTTATTTGCTCACCGGCTTCGTAACGGTTAAGATTTTTTATGTTTTTTATCTTAAAGAATTTAAGTTGTTTTATTTGTTTTTCGGTAGGTTGGCGTTTCTTATTTGCTTCTTGAGTTGGTGTTAGTGAATCTGGGGTTTGGTTTACCGGCGCATGTTTTATAGCTAGTTCTAAAAATTTTTTGAGTGCTCTTTCTAAGATACCGTAATGGCTGCCATCTGCATATTTGCTGTAAACTACCCATGGGAATCTAGACGGCTCGACTTCTTCTCGTTGTTTTCCTTCGTTATCCCAGTAGTAGTGAGTTGTAAATTCTCTAAAATAAAATTGAATGTAAGGTTTTTTTAGTTTTCCGTTTTTATAGTATGTGCTTAGTGCTATGTAGTAATCTTCTTTGTTAAATTGTGTGTGCCATCCAAGTTCTTTATTTTTTTCGAGAAAGTGATTGTAAAATATTCCTAAATCTTCTTTGCCTTTTATCTTGGAGAGTGTTGGGTTGTTGTCTTCGGGGCGGGTTAGTTTTTGTCCGGGTATTTCTATTTTTGCAAGCATGTAATACTTTCTTTTCTCGGATTGAATATCTATGGCAATTAGTTTGTTGGTTGCTATGCTTAGAGGCATGAGTTTTCTGAAGGTTCCGGGCTTGGAACCGCCATTGTATTTTACTTCAATTATTTCTTTTGCTTCAATTTTTTCTTCTAGGTATTGTTCTATGCTCATTTTTAGTTACCTTTGTTATAATTTAAGATTTATTTCGTCTTTGATATTGGTTTTGTTGTGCTCAAAAGCTATATATGTTTGCTAAAAACTTGTTAATTGGGGTATTGCTTTATTTTATTAACATACTCCATAATTTGTACAATAATAGAATCCTCCACACCTAAACGGATAAGGTAATTTTTCAACCCGTTTATTTGTTCCTCTCGTAATTGATCTTTTCTCTCTAAACTTTCAACTTTTAACTGTAAAAACTTCCGTTCTGCTTTTACCAATTCTATTTCACTATCTTTTTGGGACACGTAAGGCACATCACTTTCTTTTACGTATTTGGCAGAATTTTCGCTTAGGAAAATTATTGGATTCTTATTGAAGTATTCTGCAATCTTAAATAGTACTTCGGAAGTAAGATTGCCAGTCTTTTCTATTTTCTGTAAAGTTTTATCTGTAATCCCTAGAACTTCACACAACTGTTTCTGAGAAATCCCTTTTTGATTACGGAAAAATTTTACCTTTTTGCCTATAATTTTTATTTTATCCATCATATACGGAAATATTTTCTTGTATATACGGAAATATTTCCGTATACTTTCGCTATAGATTTTAAAAAGTGTGTCGACTACCTTTTGTAAAACAAAACATCAAGGTTAAAATAATGAAAAAAACAAACAATTCCCAACAAGTTCAAGTAAGAACCTCTTTAGATACTTCATTTAGAACCCGCATGAAAATCTTTTCTTTGCAGAAACAAATTTCACTTGAGAAATTAGATGTTATTTGCTTAAAAAAAGGTTTTACTGAAATTGAAAAAAGTAACGAGGCAAAGTTGCTAAATATATTAAGCGGAAAATGTGATCGTAACCAACACCGTCAAGAGTAGTTGAGATGAGTCACTTTGTTACTAACCAAATGATTTATGAAGAGCTTCAGAAACTGCTTAGTGCGGTTATGGATAGCAGAAAAAGGGAGCTGATGGATGAGCTTCAGACTTTTAGTCTTGCTGAAACGGCGAAAATTTTGGGAAAATCTCCAAGCACAATACGGGGATTGGTTGAGGAAGGGGAAATTAGTTGCATGGAGGTATGTAGAACCAACGCAAAAGGTGGTATTACTTACGAGTTTACTGCCGAGGATATTAGAACATACCAAGATCAACGCCGAAATAAAATAGGGTTAAGGATTTCGAGTGCTGCCGGTGCCGAAATTGATAAAATGATAAATGATACACTAAAGGAATGTGGGGGATTGTGAGATGAGTCCAAAAATTATTGGTGCAAGAAAGAATTAAGATGTTTCGTAAACAGAAAGGTATTACGCAAAAAGAAATGTGTAAATATTTAAGTATTTCTGATAAAACATATTCGAAAATAGAAAACACCGGATTAACTACTGTAAAAGTATTATTTGAAGTTGCTGAGTTCTTTGGTATTTCTCCACAATATTTATTAATGGGTTATGATAGTCTTACCAAGTTACCCGATATGGGGAATGATAAGAATAAAGACAAACTGCAGACTGTAAGGATAGATGTAAATCTAAATTTTAGAGGGTTAAAGTGACTTTGTGTCATGTTCTTGCAATAGCGATAATGTTATTTATTGCAATCTACAGTTTTTTAGTGTTAAAAATTTTAAAAGAAGTAAAATAAAAGTAATGGTTAATAAAGTATAAAAAATAATAAATGAGAGGTAGTAAGTGGAGTTAAAAATTAAGGATAAATCTGCAGACAAAGCAATTAGAAATTTTGTTCTGGAAATTAAAAAGCATGCGCCGGAAGTAGCTATTTTGGGGCAGCTTTGCCATGATGAGAATGGAGATTTGTGTTTTAGGTTTGGTTCGTTTGCGAAAAAAGAGGTTGGGGTAATAAAAGCATTCATAGCCAACCGGAAGAATAAAGATTTTGATGAAGAAATTTTTGAGAGTGTACAGCAGAAAGTTTTAACCCAAAATGTTGAGCGGGGGCAATAATGGATTGTTTAATCTTGGCTGGTGTTATTTTATTTTTAGCTGTTTTTAATTTTGTTCTCTTTGATAGGTATAACAGAGTTAAGCGGGCGGTTAACATGTTAAAATGCGAAATAAATGCTCTTGTTTGTAGTTTAAGTGAAAAGGAAAATGAAGTTTCTGTTCTGGAAATGGAGTCTGAGGCAAGAAAGATTGTTATTGACGAAATAGCGGATATTGTTGATGAAAGTTTGGAGGATAAAAAGAAGCGTGATGTGCTTTTAGGCAATGGAGTTGAGGATGACATTCCGGATTATGGTGAAGCCGGTGTGAATATGAGTGGTTATGGAAGTTAAAATGTTAGACCGGAAACGCAAGAGGAAAAGTTGGAAAAGCGATAGAATTACTGCTTTTAAATGTAATAAATGTGGTACTAAAATTATTATGCTTCCGTATAAAAGTTGGGAGGTACCGGTAAATTTTAGGACATTAACAGCTAATGATAAAGACACAATTAGTGCCGGTTATAAAATTATTTTTCGTCCGGATATTCACAAAGCTCATAAATGTAAAATAGAAAAAGGTAAAGCTAATGTTGATACTGCCAAAACATAGGAGTTCAGGAGTAACGTATAAAAGTGTATTACTTGAATCGCATAAAATTTATAAGGATTGCAAGCTGAAGGTAAGCTTGTCTTTTTATCATGATTTTCACAAAAGAGTAAAACGGTCAAAAGCATATACAATGTCTTCTGTAAACGAAGAAATTATTGAAGATAAAATAAGAAAAAGTAAAGAACTATTAGACCTATATAACCATAGGGCAAATTAATGGGAGAAGGAAAAACTATTGTATTAAATAGTATGGCTACCGTGGCTAAAGTTTATAAATTGAGGAAAGAGAAAAAGAAAAGGATTGTTTACGGTCCGAATGATTTTAATCCGAAAAAAGAGCTTGTTCCGAAAAATTTATTTGCCGGTTGGGGTACCGGTAAAGTTAAGAGAAAACAAAGAAGGTAAAAAAGAGTAGAGGAGAAATAATGACTGAAGGAAACTTCAAAAAAGCAGTTAAAATTCAATACGAAATAAAGGACTTGTTGAGTAATTTGGATGCGTTAAAGGAAGCTAAGGCTATGCCGGAGGGATATGGAACGTCTATCGTTGTTGGGAAATTGCATATAGATATTGGGAACAAAAGAGAAGTGGTTTGCGAGTTTTTAATCAAACATTATACTACAATTTTGGAGCAGCGGAGAAAAGACTTTGAAGCATTATAAGGGGTGTCTTTGAGGGAACAATCATAATGACGATTATAGATAAAATAAAAAATAGAATTAGTATTAGCTATCTTCTTAGTAGAATGAATTTAGTCCCGACCGGTTCCGGATTTGTTTTTTCTATATACAGAGAAGAGAAAACTCCTTCTATGAAAATTTATTTTGATAATAATTCTTATTACTGCTTTGCAACTTCGCAAGGTGGTGATGTAATAAATTTATATGAAGATTACTATCGTACCGATAGACCAACTGCGGTAAAAGAACTTGCCCAACTTGCGGGAATTTCTGATAACAATGCTCCACAGCGTGAACCAATGCCACCACTTCCACAGAAAAAAGAAAAAACAGACCTTTCTGAAACTTTGACTGACTATGAGAAATCACTTTATGAAGAAACTTTTTATAAAAGAGATTATGATTCGAAAAACGAAGCGAATAGAGCCGCTCTAAGGGCTGTAAAACTTTCAAGGTTGGTAAATAACACGGAAATTTTTAAGGAATTTTTGTCTTATGCACGAGAAAAGGAAAATAAAGAAGCTTTAGAATATTTAACTAAGGAAAGAGGCTTGGAGCTTGAATTAATTAGAAAATTTAAGATAACTGCAATTGATAATTACTTTGAAGTCAATAATCATATGAAGAAAAAATTCGACATGGAATTATTACAGAAGAGTGGATTGTTCAATGCAAAAGAAAATTTACGATTTGCTATTCATAAAATTATCATTCCTTATTTATGGAAGAATGAACCGATTTATTTAAGAGGAAGGCTTTTTGATAGAAATGCAGAAAATGTTTCAAAATACCTTGGTCTTGGTGATGACAAGTTGAATCTGAATTATACCAAGAGATTTTTCAATCTTGATGTAATCAGAACAATGTTTGAAGGTGAAAAACTTTTTATTACAGAGGGTGAATTTGATACAATTGCTGTAACTCAGCTCGGTTACAATGCAATTGCAATCCCCGGTGTTGCAAACATGCCAAGGGGAGAAGATTTCAAGAAATTAACAAAGTTTCAAATAGTACTTTGTACAGATAATGATGAAGCCGGTAATGGTTTAAAGGGTAGGCTTTTTGAAGTATTTGAAAAATTAGATAAGAGGATTTTCGTTAAAGTAATTCCTACAAAAGATGTAAATGAGTTCGTGGCTGAAAGGTAACTTATGACCAACAAAACGAAAGAGTTTTCTGAGTTAGGAGAGACTACAGAGCAGCAAATCAACTTAATTGAAGATGAGTTTTCGGGTTATGATAAGAATGCTTATCCGATAATTTTAGTGGGCAAATATCTCCAAGATAATTTTGATTTTAGAAATAATACAATAGCTATGGAAGTAGAGTACAAAAGAAAAGAAGAAAAGAATTTTAGGTTTTTCGATGACCGTGCTTATAGAGATTTAGATCAAGAAATAAGGTTAAAGGTTGCAAAGATAGATGAACGTTATCTAAAAAATTGGATATTCGGAAGCAAATTGGCTTATAGTTACGATCCTATTAAAAAATATTTATTCTCACTTCCTAAGTGGGATGGAGAAACTGATTATATAGAAATATTGTTATTAAAAATTAAGTTGACTAATGAATCTGATAGAGAAAATTTTGTTTGGGCTTTTAAGAAATGGTTCGTTGCGATGGTAGCATCACTAATTTCAGATACAATAGTAAATCAAACTTGTTTTGTTTTGGTTTCGGCACAAGGTAGGTACAAGACTACTTTTCTTAATTCGCTTGTTCCGGAGCGATATCGTTTGGATTACCTTTACAGCTCCACATTTGTCGCACATAATAAGGATCATGAGAAATATCTGTTCACAAAGTGGTTAATCAATCTGGATGAGATGCAAGCCTTTAACCGGAGCGATATTGATACTATAAAAAGCAAAATTAGCCAGGATAGAATTGCTATTCGTTTGCCTTATGCGAAAACAGATACAAAAGCGTGGCGTAAGGCTTCTTTTTGTGGTTCAGTTAATAAGGATAAATTCTTGAATGATGCAACCGGATCGAGGAGGTTTCTACCATTTAAGATTGATGATATTGAATTAGATAAGAATTTTGATATTGGGTTGGTTTATGCTCAGGCTATTGAGTTGTTTAGAGTTGGATTTAAGTTTTATTTTGATAGGGAAGATATTGAAAGGCTTGAACTTCATAATGACTATTATAAGGATAAGCAATTTGAGGAAGAACTTTTAATGAAACATTTTGTGGCGGCAACTCAAGAAGAAATTAATAATAAGGAAAGGAGCATAGAATATTTTTCCGCTACTGATATTATGGACTGGCTGTTTAATAAATATCAAAATTTTAACAAGAATAATACTGTTCGTAGAAATATCGGTATTTCATTGCAAGCGAATAGCTTTATTCAAGTGAGGAAACGAATAAATAATAGAGTAAGTAGGCTTTATGCTGTTAAAAAAATAGAGAATCCGGATATAAGTAACGTTGATGGGAATATAATGACTGAGAGAATAGAAGATCCGTATTTTCTTTGATGTGAACAGAATAATTCTGTTCACATTCTGTTCACAAGGACTGTTCACACCTTTAAATTATTTTGTACAAATAAGTTAGAGGAGAATGTGTACACGTGTACAGAGAAAACAGCTTACAACTATATATATAAATAATATAAATTATATAAAATAAGTGTACACACTGTTCACGTTCACAAAAGTATTGATTAGAGCTAATAAACGAACTTTTTAAGTGTGAACAGAGGAAGTAAGTTCTGTTCACAAAAACAAAATACTGTTCACAAAATAAAGGGGATACAATGGCGAGAAGTTTTATTGGAGTATTAAAGAAAGAACATCGTGAATTTCAAATACAGAATAAGAAATTATTGGCAGCTTACGTCAGAGCAATGAATAAAGCAGGGAATACTGCTTATAAAGAAGCTAGACAAGAGATCAGGGGAAAATATAATATTAAGGATATTGACATAAAAGCAAGAATTAAATTTATTAAAGCTACATTCAGGCGATTAGAAGTGTTATTTATTGCTTCTAACAAAAGGATACCATTGATAAAGTTTAATGCGAAGCAAACTAAAAGGAATCTAAATACTAAAAACAAAAGAAAAGGGAGAAATATTTTCAAGCGGGGTGGTGGTGTTAAGGCGACTGAACAAAAACGTAGCAGAAAGTTGTATCGCTCTGATGATAATATAAGAGGTTCATTTATAGCAACAATGAAGAAGACTGGACATAGAGGAGTATTTATTAGAACAAGTAAAACAACTGTTAATAGCAAAGGGAAGACTGTTAAAAAAATAAAAGAGCTAAAAGGATATAGTATAGGACAAATTTTTTCTGATGATCATATAATGAGTTTGATTGAAAAGAGCTTTAATTCCAGATTTGCAATTGAGTTAGACCGAGAATTAAAATTCAAAGGTTTAAAGTGATGGGTCCTTCCTATGTATCATGTCTAAGGAACGCACTGCACCTCAAAAGAGCTGCAATTTTTTTCCGAAGATTATTTACCTGAACCTGAATAAGTGAAAATATATGAAAACAGAAATTACTAATATAGAAGTTACAACACAGGAATTAGCATTACTCTTCAACAGAGCAGACAAGTATATCTCTGAGCTAGTAAAGTTGCAAGGCATGCCAAAGTTGGATCACAATAGATTTAAGCTTTTTGATTGTCTTCAATGGTGGATTAAATATCAACTCGGGATCAAAAATAGAGAAATTGAGCGAATAAAAAACCAAGAGGATCCACAGAAAGATTTAGCACGTAAAAATATTATCCTAAAAGAAATCGAGATACAAAAAGAAGCCGGTGATCTAGTATTTTATGAGGATATAAAGAAGCTATATTTGAACCAAGTACAAATTTTTATCAAATCACTTGAAGGAATGCCTAGTAAACTTGCTCCGCAACTCAAGGGCAGAAGAGACACTCGTGAAATCATTTCCATTATTCAGGATGAAATAATTGCATTAAGAAATGTAATTGGAGCAAATCTCTAATGAAGCAATTAGAAAAAATATTTCGGGGAAATATTTCAGACTTGACTGAACATGTTAAACAGTTAATAAAGCCTAAAGAAAAACTAAAAGGAAGTAAATGGGCTGAAGCTTACAGAATAGTTTCTCCGGAAGTCTCAGCACGTCCGGGGAAATGGTCTAACTTAATTGCTCCTTTTGGAGTTGAGATTATGGACTGCTGTACAGACAATATCCATGAAGAGGTTACCGTAATGGGTTCAGCTCAAGTTCTTAAAACAGAAATAATATTAAACACTATTGGATACTACATTCATTACGAACCATCGTCAATAATGGTATTACAGCCAACCTTGGATATGGCAAGAGCTTTCAGTAATGAGAAGTTGTATCACATGCTCAAGGACTCACCGGAACTTGCAAAATTGGTAAAAGTTAAAAAAACACGAGATAAGGAAAACAGTACTTTGCATAAAACATACCCGGGCGGTGCAATTGATATTGTTGGTGGTAACTCACCGAACTCTTTAGCTATGCGTAGCAAAAGAGTCTGCATAACAGATGATGAAGATCGTGTACCGGAATCTGCGGGCGAAGAAGGTGATCCCGTAGAATTGGCAGAAAAAAGGACAACATCATTTCCTAACAGAAAAAAAATTCGTTTCTCTACGCCAACAACAAAGGGAAAATCAAGAGTAGAATTTCACTACAACAAATCTGATATGCGTAAATATCATGTGCCATGTCCTTACTGCAACACTTACCAAGTGCTAGAATGGGAAAGATTAGTCTGGGAAAAAGAAGAAATAAAAGATGAATTATTTAAGACTACAAAAATTCACCATCCCGAAACAGTAAGATACGCTTGCATAAATGGTTGTGAAATTGAAGAAATGCACAAAGCTTGGATGATAGCAAACGGGATATGGATTGCAGAAAAACCGGAAGTTAAAAAACATGTCGGATTTTGGATTTGGGAAGCTTACTCACCTTTCAAAACTTGGGAAGAAATTGTTGGTGATTTTTTACGTGTAAAAGATGATGACATTAAATTAAAAACGTTCATCAATACATCTCGTGCAGAAGTAGTTGCTGAAGATGTTTTTGTTGAACTTAACGAAGATGGACTTGAAGCAAGAAACGAAAATTATTTAACAAAAGAAAATCCAAGAATACCAAACGAAATATTATTCATTACCGTGTCGGTAGATACACAACCCGATAGGCTCGAAGCTCAAATAATGGGCTTTGGTATGGAAAAAGAAACTTGGGTTTTGTTCTACGAAAAAGTATTTGGTAATCCGGACAATCAAGAAGTTTGGATTCGTATTGATGAAATTCGACATATGGAATTTACACGTGCAGACGGAATTAGACTACAGCCCAAAATTACATTTATCGATTCCGGTGGACACAATACACAATCGGTTTATGACTACACTCGTGCAAGAAGGAACGAAAATGTTTTTGCAATTAAAGGGCGTGGAGGCTCCGGCTATCCGGCAATTATAAATCGCAGCAAAGTCGGGAGGAGAGGGAAACGAACTGAGCTGATTAATCTTGGCGTGGATACACTTAAGCAAATTATTTACAGCAGACTAAAAAACACTAAGTCCGGCAGTAATTATTTTCACACAACGTCAGCAATATGTGATAGTGAATATTTCAAAGGATTAACATCAGAGCGTAAGCGAGAAAAAATAACATTCAGAGGCAAAACCTTTATTTGGGAAAAGAAGAGTAGAGGTGTTAGAAATGAACCTCTTGATTTAACTGTTTATGGAATTGCTGCTTTTGAATTCGCATCGCCGAACTTAAAAAATTATAAAAAAATTTATGAAGAAAAAGCTAAAGAAATGAAAAATAAAAAAGTAGAAGAAAAAACCGGAGTTGGAGAAAATAAAAAAAGAAAAACAGTAGTAAGAAAACACAAAACAATTAGGAGGACATGGTGAGAGACAAAAAAATAAAAGACTATAGGGTAAGGGTTTTGTTGGATTATGAAAATAGTGAAGTTGTACAGCAAATAATGTACAAAACAAATAGAAGTGCAACTTCAATCGTTAATGAACTGCTAAGAAAAATAGAAATTGTAATTCCCGAAAAAAATAAAATAAAGCTAAGTGAAGAAATGAGGACTTAGACCTCTTAAGGGATAGACCTCTCAAAAATACTTCAAACTTAAAGGCTGGCTTAAAACTCCAATTTTAGCCAATGACATTTCAGTAAAATTTTAGTTTATTTGCTATGGGAATTAGGAAAACTGAACTATGAAAATAACAGACATAAAATTATACCAAGGCAACACTTGGATGTGGGAAGAATCCCTTGAGGATTATTCTGTTTTGGAATATGATTTAGATGTATATTTTCAAAGAGGCACTAACAAGATAACTTCACGCGCAAGTATTGTTAATTCCATCTTTCGGTTCAATATTCCCTCAACCGAGACAGCACAATTTCCAAGTGGTGTTTGCGACATTGAAATCATTGCTACACACAAAACTACTAATGCGGTAACTACAATTTTCAGCTCTACAAAAAAGATAGTTAAATCATTAGCGGCCATTTTGGATGAAAGAACTTTTTACGAGATAGTTCTTGAAAACATTGAGATAGCAATAAAAGACAATATTGGTAAAGGATTTGGACAAATAACCATGCCGGGAGGTAAATCGATCACGTATAAATCTGACAAAGAATTGTCAGAGCTACATGCAAAGTACAAATATTTAGTGCAGCAAGAAAGAGATAAGCAGAATGGCAGATCAAAAGTAAGGATACATAAATATTACTTATGAGTATTGCGAATAAAATATTAAATAAAATCGGAATTTATTCAAAAAAAGATTTGAAGCGTGCATACAACTCAGCTCAAGTTAGCAGATTGCGGTCTTCTTGGGAACTTACGGCATCTTCAATTGATAGAGATGTCAAAGCGGGACTTGAACCAACACGCAATCGTGCACGGAACATGTATAGAAATAATGCTTACGCAAAAGGAGCGGTACTGCGTGCAAGGACTAATATTGCTGGACCAAAAGGGTTTTATTTCCAAAACAGAGCAAAGAAAGAAAATGAACTTAATGAGTTTGACGAAGTAGCTAATAGTGCGGTCGAAACGGCTTTTAACGAATATTGCGAACCGCAAAACTGCACGCTTGCCAAAGAGTTTCCTTTGCTGATTGTTAAACACCTAATAGTGCAGCAACTATTTCGTGATGGCGAATTTCTTGCTAGGATGATTACCGGACCAAGTGCCCAAAACAAGTTCGGTTTCACGCTAGAGTTACTTGAGACGGATGCCTTGGATACAAGACTTGACCAAGAGTTAAGCAACGGTAATGTTATTAAGATGGGGCGTGAATTTAACACAGACAGACAATGCGTAGCTTATTGGTTTAAAAAGATAACAATTAAAGATGAGTTAAGTTACTCTGATTACAGATACTCGGAACATTATAGAGTTTCGGCGGATGAGATTTTATTTGGGTTCGATCCGGAACACCCAAAGCAGACACGTGCCGTTTCTCCGTTCGTGCAATCTATGACTTCGCTTTACATGGTCGATGATTGGGAAGAAAGTTCACTTATTAACGCAGATTGGTCGGCTAAACTTTTAGGGTTTTATGTAAAAAAGAGGATTGAAGGTGATACATTTGGAGGGCAAGATGAAAAAGGAAAAGAACCTTTCCTTAAACACGATCTTGATGCAGCTTACATAGAAGAACTTCCTTTTGGATACGAATACCAAGACTTCAAAAGACAATTTCCCAGCGAGCAGCATTCCGGATTTCTGAAAAGCATGCTCCGTAAAATTGCTACTGGATTAGGGATAAGTTATAACTCACTCTCGAACGATTTAGAGGGGGTTAATCTAAGTTCGCTTAGACACGGCTTAAACGAAGAGCGAGACTTATGGTTAATGTACCAAGAATTTACAATCGAATTATTTTTAAAGAAGCTATATAAGAAATGGTTATGGTTTGCCTTGCTCTCTAACTCTATCTATGGTTACACAATCCTTGATTACGATAGATTGTGTGCACCGGAATTCACGGGAAGGCGATGGAAATATTTGGAACCCTACAAAGAGGCGGTAGCAAATAGAATAAATGAAGAACAAGGATACGAATCAAGAGCCGGTATTATTAGAGAAAAAGGCGGTAACAAAGAATTGATTGACGAAGAAATTAAAAAAGATTTGGAGATCAAACAAAAACTTCTTCTCGGTAAATTTGCAGATATAGACGCAAAGTTACTTGAAGATGAAAAGTAAAAATGGTGTTTGGCTTTAGAGAACAAAATATAGGAACTAACTATGAAAAAGAGATTTATTGAAGCTCAAAAAGAAGTTAATAAAAGTGTGCAAGAGAAAACATTCTCATTTGTCTTAGATGGGGACAGAAATATTGACGAGGAAAAACAAATAGTTTCAATGTCAGTCAGCTCCGAAGAGCCCTATAAAAGATGGTGGGGGGTAGAAACCTTAAGCCATGAATCAAATGCAATTCGCTTAGAGAGATTTAAAAACGGGGCAGCATTCAGAGATACGCATTGGGGAGACCAAATAGGAATAGTGCTTAACCCTACCATAGATAGCAGCGAAAAGAAACTTCGTATTGACGTCCAATTTTCAAAAAATAACGAGCGCGCAATTACTCTTTTTAAGGATATAAAGGATGGGATAAGAAAAAACGTAAGCATTCGCTACATAATTCACGAGTATATTCTTGAAAAAGAGGTTGAAGAGGTACCTTACTATTTGGTTACAGATTGGGAACCTATACATGCGTCATTAGAGCCGGATCCGGCTGATTACAAAGTCGGTGTTGGCAGAAATATGGAGAGCAAAAAACAAAACAATAAACAAAATAAAGGAGTAGAGGTAATGAATAACAAAAAATTAGAAGCTCTTGAAAAAAGATTAGATGAAGCAGATAAAAGAGCTGAAAAAAGTAAATCGGATGAAGGCAGAAGAGTTGCTAATATCTATAAAATTGCAAACATTTCTGCAAAATCAGTTAAATCTGATTATGGCATAATTGCAGCAGCGGATAAAGCGGTTAAAGAAGGCAAGTCTGCCGCTGAATTTCAAGAAGCTGTATTTGCAAATATAAAAGAAGCTGCAGCACTTCAAACGAAAGATGCCGGTATCGGGATGAGTCAAAAAGAAATTAGAAGGTTCTCATTCTCACGTGCTGTTAATGCGGTAATAAATAATGATTGGAGCAAAGCGGGTTTTGAAAGAGAAGTTTCTAGGGCAGCTCGAAAAAAACAAGTTGAAACCCGTGGCAACTTTACTATTCCTTTTGATGTGCTGAACTCACGGTACTTTGGCAATAGAGAGCTTTCGGTAAGTGCAGCAACTGCGGGAGGCAACTTAGTTGGGACACAACACCTTGCTTCTGAGTTTATAGATGTATTAAGACCTAATTCCGTGCTTGCTCATGCGAACGCCACAATCCTTGCCGGATTGGTTGGTAACATTAGTATTCCTAAAAAAACTGCTGCGGGTACTGCTGCATGGGTTGCTACGGAAGGTGGAGATGCTTCTGATACAAATATGGCTTTTGGTCAATTGAATTTTACTCCTAAAATTATAGCTGCCAGAACTGAATTTACACGTCAATTAATGATGCAGTCGAACCCAGCAATTGATAACCTTGCCGAACAAGATTTAATTCAAGCGATTGGGCTTACCCTCGATGCGGGAGCAATCACTGGAACGGGCTCTAACGGTCAGCCTCAAGGCTTAATTGGAACTACCGGAGTTGGTGCCGTAACCGGAACTGATTTTAATTTCAAAACAGCTCTTGAATTCAAGAAAAAAGTAAAGGTAGCAAATGCGTTCAAGGGGAATCTCTCTTACATCACTAATGCGACTGTTGAATCGAGTCTTGAAGGTCTTGAAAAATCAGCAAATACAGCTAAGTATGTATTAGAAGAGGGCAGAATGGCTGGATTCTCGGTTTACTCAACTGAGCAGATTCCCGCTGACACAATCCTTTTTGGTGATTGGTCTCAGCTGGTAATTGCTCTATGGGGCGGACTTGATATAATTGTCGATGCAATTTCCTCTGATGACGGCAATATCAAAATTAAAGCTTTTCAAAGTTGTGATATTGGTGTTAGGTATCCGGGAGCATTTGCGGTAACTTCTAATTTTGCATTAGCATAGGAGGGATATGGATATGAAGGAATATATAGTCCTTAATAAGGAAAAGCTTCCCAAAGGCAGCTTAAAAAGAGATGCGGTGACAATATCCGGAAAATCATACAAAGTGGGAGATGTGATTAAGTTAGAAGAAAAAGCAAATGATACGATTTACTTGCTTGGTCAAGGCTGGATAGAGCTCAAAAATAAAAAGAAAGCTACGGTTCTGCTTGATGGGGAAAACAGTCCGGCGGAGAATGAGAGTAAAAAGCAATCTTCCGGACAGAGGCAAGGGAAATGATTAATAATTCTTTTATAAGTACCGGAATTGAGGATATTGTTTCCGTCAAAAGTAATTCCGGTACAATTATAATTAAGGGACACTATATCACCGAAAAAGGAACTGCTAAAATGCTTGAATACGAACACAATAGCTATTCAAAGTCTTTTTGGTGTTTAAGTAAAGATGTCGGAAATGTCAAGAGGGGAGATTCGGTAACAATTAAAACTTTTGACGGGGCGGTTTTAGACATGCAGATAAACAACATTCAAGAGTATGATGCAACATCAACATTGTTGGTACTAGGCAATGATTAAGTCGGAACGAATTTACGAAAAATACTTGGAAAAAATGGGGGATATTCAAAAAACGAACGAATATGCTCCGGGTAAAAAATACGATACGGACATTGGTTTGAATATCAAGAAGTTTATTGGAGCTACTTACGATGACGAAGAAGTTCCTATTCACGAAATACAAGATATAAGCGTTGATTCAGAGCAGCCCCAAGGGGCGGTAAATAAAGAAGTGCTAACGATAAGGCATATTGTAGCTGAAATTAAAGGTGAAGATACGACGGATTATTTGAGCAAAGCAAAATCAGACGTTTACAGATGTATAGGCAAACATCGGGAAGCAATTTGCAATGAGCTAAACGACTGCTCAATTAAATTCAAAAAAAATGGCTGGGAAAAAAATATTCAGAGAGACGATAAAATTCGGGGGGATTTAATGTTGGAGATAATCATCGAGTACTACGATTACGAATGGGAAATAAGCTAACATGAAATCAGAGAACAGATACGATAGTTTGATTCAATTTTATGCTGAAGAAAGCAATGTTGACTGGCTATTACTAAAAGCACAAATAAAAGCTGAGAGCAATTTTAATTCGGCTGCAATTAGTAAGTGCGGTGCAAAAGGTCTTGCACAGTTCATGCCGGGAACTTGGAAAGAGTGGGGCATTGGCAGTGAGTTTGATTCAGAAAACTCAATTGCAGCACAAACGAAATATATGCTGCACTTGCTTAGAAGGTACAGCTATAACAAAGTGTATGCTTTGGCTGCGTATAATTGGGGCTTAGGCAATGTGGACAAGGTTTTAAAGAAAAAAGATAAAAATAATTTTGAGAAATATCTTCCTCGTGAAACGAGGATGTATATTCAGAGGATTTTACAATTTTACAAGCAATATAAGGAGAAGGGAAAATGACAGCTATACAGAAACTAATCAGCGGATTGGTTGCATTATTAATTGCATTCATGATGTTATTCGTGGTGCAAGATTCAACAATAATAACAACTGCCGTTACGGTTATTTCGGCATTATTCGGGATGTGGGGCGTTACTGATTTTAGGAAGCAATTAGACGGTGCGATTACTTTGATGCAGAGTAAAACCAAGCAAGGTGCTGTTGCTATCGGTATTGGCTTT
>PDWI01000506.1_pt1 | contig 65056 bp, 57 predicted proteins | sample 1430891 | NCBI WGS metagenome assembly PDWI01 (sample SAMN01162508, study PRJNA174530) | Oral metagenome, whole genome shotgun sequencing project. | biome: Marine environment; feature: Marine mammal; material: Swab sample of the gingival sulcus; isolation source: swab sample of gingival sulcus... | reverse complement strand
GCCCCAGAGAGTCGGACGGCCAATCCACCGGAGCCACCAAGGGCGATCAAGGCTCAGCCACATCCGACCCTCCCGGGCCACCCACCAACTTACGGATCGGGGCTTTGGGCCTGCCCCAGTGCGCTAGAACACACTAGGCTGACGCCGTCAACGTCGACCGACCACCGAACCGAGGAGGGCGCTCGTGCCGAATGTCGACACCGAGGAACTCCTCGAGCGGATCCGTTCGGGCCCGTCAGGCCCCCGGGTGGCCGCCTTCTTCGATTTCGACGGCACCATCATCCAGGGCTACTCGGCTGCCATCCTCTACGAAGAGCGCTACAAGCGGATGGAGGTCGGGGTCGGCGAAACCCTGCAGCTGATCCGCTTCACCCAGGGCCACACCCCCACCGAGGACGACTTCCAGCAGCTGATGACGGAGGCGATCTCCGGTTGGATCGGCAAGCCGCAGTCCTTCCTCGACGAGCTGAGCAAGGGTCTGTACTACCGGGGCATCGCCAAATCGCTCTTCCATGAAGCATGGCGGCTGATCAAAGCCCACCAACGGAAGGGTCACACGGTCGTCATCGCCAGCTCGGCGACCACCGTGCAAATCTCCCATTTGGCCAAGGAACTCGGGATCGAGCACGTCCTGTGCACCGGTATCGAAGTGGCCCACGGAGTGGTCACCGGGCGAATCACCGGTCGCACCCTCTGGGGGCCGGGCAAAGAAGCTGCGGTCCGCGAGTTCGCCACTGCGCACAAGATCGCACTCGACCGCTGCTACGCCTACGGCAACGGCGATGAGGACGTGCCCTACCTGTCGTCGGTGGGTCAACCGGTTGCCGTCAACCCGCAACCCGAGTTGCTCACCGAAGCCCGGCGACGCGACTGGCCGGTCGTGCAGTTCCTCAAAGGACCCGGACGCTTCGAGCTGCTCCCACGCCTACGCACCGGCGCGATGTGGGCTGCGCTCGCGGGCGCCGGGTCCAGCGGCGTGGCGCTGAGCCTGCTTTCGCGCGACCGCTGGCGCGGGATCAACTTGACGATTTCGGCGTTCTCCCACCTAGCCGCTGCCTTTGCCGACGTGAAGGTCGAGGTCGTGCGCGGGGAGGAGCACCTGTGGTCACACCGACCCGCTGTCTTCCTCATCAACCACCAGAGCGACATGATGGATCTACTCGTCGGAGCCACCGTGTTGCGTGAAGACGTCACGGCTTTGGCCAAGCGCGAGGTCGCCTCGATGCCGGTGATCGGCCCGATCGTCAACTACGCGCAGTTCGCCTTCGTCGACCGGGGCAACTCCAAGCAAGCCCGGGAAGCCCTCGCCCACGCGGTGGAGCGCATCCACCAGGGAGTGTCGGTCGTCGTCGCCCCCGAAGGCACCCGGTCCTACTCGCCCTCGGTCGGAGTGTTCAAGAAGGGCGCCTTCCATCTGGCCCGGGAGGCCGGCGTGCCGATCGTGCCGATCGTCATCCGCAATTCCGGCCAACTCATGTCACGTGCCAGCAGCACCGTCCACCCCGGCACTGTCGAAGTCGTCGTCCATCCACCGATCCAGACCACCGACTGGAGCAAAGAAGACATCGACCGCGCAGTCGAGCAGGTCCGTCAGCTCTACGTAGACACCCTGGAAGCGTGGCCCGGCCCGGACAAGCCTGCGGCATACACCTCACGACCTCGTTCGAAGAAGAAGCCGAAAGACACGACCTGACCAAAGCGCTGCCCCCGCGCAGCCCCCAAGACCCTGCTTTTGGAGACGGCCATGGCCAAAGAGTCCAGCACGACCGGCAAACGCGCCGGGCTGAAGTCGATTGCCAAGCGCGTCGAATTGCCGTTCTTCGACCCGAAGTTCGAGGTCGAGAGCCCCCTTATCGGTTCAATCCTCAAGACCACCCACTTCCAGGACGGACTGCACGCACTCGCCGACCAGTTGGGCCGCCGGGGTGAAGAGCTACACGAGCTGGCCACCGAATATCTGCGCGAGATGTCCGCCATCCACAACATGTCGGTCACGGCCTGGTGGGAGCGATTCGGCGAGTGGCTGCTGCGCGGCTATGAGCTCGTCGTCGACGTCGACGGGCTCCGTCAACTGCGCTCACTCGACCACGACCATTCGTTGGTCTTCCTCACCTCACACCGCTCCTACCTCGACGAGTGGGCGTTGCCGGGGCCGGTGCACCAGGCGGGGATCAGCCGGATGTCCAGCTTCATGGGCGCGAATCTCGACTACTTCCCGATGGGGGCGATCGCCAGACGGGTCGGCATGATGCACGTGCGTCGCGCGATCAAGGACGACCCGGTGTATAAGCACGTTCTGCGTTCCTACATCGGCCATTTGGTCACCGACAAGGCCAACCTCATGTGGTCGATCGAAGGCGGCCGCACCCGGACCGGCAAGCTGCGGCCGCCAATGCTCGGTCTGCTGCGTTACGTCGTCGATGCCGTCGACACGTTGCCGACCCCCGAGGCCTACATCGTGCCGATCTCGATGCTCTACGACCAGATCCCGGCCAACGAAGTCCGGGTGATGACCCACGAGGCTCTCGGCGGAGCCAAACGACCCGAGAGCGCCCGATGGTTCCTCGACTACATCTCGCACTTGCGCGGCCGGATGGGACGGGTCTACCTCAACGTGGGCGAACCGCTGCCGATCCGGCAACGTCTGGCCGAGCTTCGCGAAGACGATCCGAGTGGCACGACTGCGGTCGAGCGGATCGCGCTCGACGTCTCACACCGGATCAACAACGCCACACCGGTCACCGCCACGGCAGCGGTGTGCATCGCGTTGCTCGGCGCCGGTCGTGCCCTCAACCTCGCCGAAGTGCTCGAAACGGTCCGGCCCCTCGCGGAATACCTCGAACGACGTGGCTGGCCGACCGCCGGCGGGGTCAACCTGCGCGACCGGGCTACCATCCGTTCCGCGCTCAAGAGCCTCGTCGACACGAACGTGCTCTCGGCGCACGACGTCGACGAGACCGTCTGGAGCATTGCGCCCGCGCAACACCTCACCGCGGCCAACTACCGCAACTCGGCCATCCATGTGCTGCTCGACCCGGCGATCGCCGCAGTCAGCCTCATGGGTGTGTTGGCCTCCGAGGAGCCCACCTACGACGCCTTCGCCGATGCGCTGCGACTGCGGGATCTGCTCAAATTCGAGTTCTTCTTCTCGCGTCGGCGGGAGTTCGCGGCCCGGTTGTTGCGCGAGATCAACGTCGAGCCCAACGACCCCGATTTCACGTCGGTGATGACCAAGGAGCGCGCTGCCAGCTACTTCGACGCGCTGCAGATCAACGTGTCAGCGCTCGTGCTTCGACCATTCCTCGACGCCTACGCGATCGTGGCGCACGAGTTGGTCAAGGTGCCGCCCGGCCGGGACATCGACAAAGCGAAATTCCTCGAGCACTGCCTGGCCGTGGGGCACCAGTGGGTGCTTCGCCAACTGGTCGCCAGCGACGAGTCCCGGTCGTTGGAGATGTTCGGCAACGCCTTCAAACTGGCCGTGCACCGCGGTCTGATGAATCCGGAAACCGCCGACCTCACCGCGAAGCGGGAGGAGTGGCGCGACGAGATCGAGGACTACCGCAACCGCATCGACATGGTCGTGCAGCGGCTGGCTCCGCAATCCCACCCGTCAACCCCCACCGACTGACCAGCCCGACTGACCAGCCCGGATCACCGGCCTCTGCCGTCCCCGGGAGGTCGCGGGTCGTCTCCTGCGTTGGCGTCGTGCGAAAACCGCTGTCAGTGTGCACTTTTCCCGTGACGTCGGGCAGCTGGAGGGTGACTCGCCGCACGAGTGTTCACTTTTCTACCTGGCCCCCGGCCGTGTCACGAGAAACGCGCTGTCGGTGTGCAGATTTACGCGCCGGCCCCGACCAGCCCTAGCTGCGCGGCATACCGGCCCTGGTGCGGCGACGGACGAACTCCAGCACAGCATCCGCGACCAGCACGACAGCAACCACCGGCAGCACCCAAAGCAACACGACCGCGAATCCGGCCCGTGCATCGTGGCCGGTGGAATCCAACAGCACGTATGCCGTGTAGGCGAGGTAGAGAGCCACGAAGAGGGCACCTTCCGGCCGGTGCACGACGTAGCCCGTGTAGGCAACCGGGACGAGCATCACGGCGACCGCGACCATCACCGGGATGTCGAGCGCGAGGGCAGCATCCGGCACCGGGAGGTCGCCGAACGCCGCCGCCGGCAGCCCGAGGACGAGCCCGAGGTTGGCGATGTTGCTGCCGACGACGTTGCCGATCGCCAGGTCCCGCTGACCGCGCCCGACAGCCACCATCGAGGCAGCCAACTCGGGCAGCGACGTGCCGATCGCGACGACGGTCAGGCCGATAACCAGCTCACTAACCCCGAGGTATGTGGCGATCCCGACCGCCCCGCTGACGAGTGCTTGGGACCCGCCGACGAGCAGCACGACCCCCAAGGCCACCTGCAGCCCGGATCGGGACACCGCGACCTGTGGGATTCCTGGCGCGTTCTCGGCAGCCACCGGGTCAGCGGTGCGGCGGCCCCGGCGCACCGCCAGCACCATGTGGGTCACTAGGAGCGCAAGCAGCAGGCAACCGTCGAGACGACCGAGATCCCCGTCGAGGCCAAGCGCGAGCAACAACACGCTCACCACGAGAATGAACGGCAGATCGAACCGCACGAAGTTGCGCTGTACGAGCAGAGGCGCCAGCACGGCGGCCGCGCCGAGCACGAGCAGCACGTTGGCGATATTGCTGCCGACGACGTTGCCGACGGCCAGCTCCGGTTGCCCCCCGAGCACCGCGCCCATGCTGACCGCCAGCTCGGGTGCAGAGGTCGCGAGCGCCACGATGGTGAGCCCAACGACGAGAGAGGACAGGCCGAACCGCGCGGCCAACGCCGCCGCACCCTTGACCAGCGACTCCCCACCAGCGACGAGCAGGACCAACCCGAGCAGCACCATGACGATGTCGAGAGCCTGCACGCCCAGATTCTAGAGATGCGAGCCGCGGCCGGGCGCCGCCGACCGCGCCAGGCGACTGCTGCTTGACTGATCAGTACTGCACAAATGTTGCAGTAGTCGTATGCCTGCCTCGGAGGTCGACTACGCGCTGACGGTCGAACCTCAGCAGCTGGGGCTGGCTTCGGCAGCGGCTGCGGTTTCCCACAATGCGCTGATGGGAACGGCGCGCAGCCGATCACCGAAAGACATGGTCCGAGCCCCCGTGTAGAGCACGAGCCCTGCGAGCAGGTCATCGCCGACCCGTTCACGCAGGTGCCTGAGACCACGAAAGTCGCTTGCTCGCACCGTCGATGATGCTTTGACGTCGATGGCGACGCCAACTGCTCAGCTTGTGCGACCACGCGGGGACGCCCTTGGCAAGGACGACTCCTTCGAGCGGTCCGAGTTGTGTTCATATGGCCGCTGGTGCCGCGTTCACCTAGCCGCACCTGTCGGGTTCTCCGAACTACTCGGACAGCACCCATTGAGCGTAACCGCAACAGGATAGTGGTTATCAGCGGCTATCCGCTGGCCAAGTGCGTCTTTGGGGTGCGTCCTCGGCAGGCGGCTCATCTCTAAACACGGCGAGCCCGGCGTTTCTCAGTAGCCATCCGCAGGTTCACCGCTTTTCGGAGGAAGTGACGATCAGTCTGTTCACCAAGAACCTGACAACCGGCGATATCTGCGTGCACCTCTAACTCTCGAAGCGCGTCTCATCAACACCCCAACAGGATGCGAACGTACCGGGGGTTGCCTATGACACATGAGCAAATGAGGAGATGGACGAGACATGGACGACCCGCGACCTGCCCGTGCTAGAGGCGATTGTGCGGGTGTTCGAGCGTGAGGGCCGAGTAATGCGCCCCAAGGAGATCATCGAGGAATGTGGAATGGATGAAGGCGAGGTCTTCGCTGCACTTCGCGCCTTGGATTCCGAGGATCCGCCGTTCATCACCAAGTTGGACCGTTTTGCCTCAGGTCACATCAGCCTCGTCGGCGAGCCCAGGGGACACGCGCGACGTGCTGTAGGTGCGTGGCCGACAGCGGAGGCCATCGCCGACCGCCTCGTGAACGCCCTCAATGAAGCAGCAGAGCGTGAACCTGATCCAGAGCGGAAGGACTGGCTACGGAAGTCCGCCGCATACTTCATGAATGCTGGTCGAGATCTTGCGATCGCGGTCGGAGCCACAATGATCACCGCCAACTAGGCATGTAGCCGGCGGCCTTGTCCTAGAACCTCCAGCTGAAGTGGTCGGCTTCTCCCACCGGTTCCGAACTCGTAGGCATCCCAAGGTCGCTTCCCGCTGACAACCCGTCAGCGATCACCGACTCTCAGACAGGACCCCTGCCTCTCTGGCCAATCTGACACGTGCTCCGATGCGGATTCTGCGACTCAGCGCCGTACGCCCCCCCATATGGAGGACGACGCGGTACAAGAGCTATGACGCCCAGAGCTGGCTTGATGTCTCCCAGTTCTTGGCGGCACCGAGGTGCGTCAGCGGAACTGCCGCGACCCTCGGGTACGTCCTCACCACGGCCGGCAGCACCCTCGTGCGGCCGAGTTCGAGCCGGTGGAGCAGGAACTGGATCAAGGTGAGCTGCGCGAAGGTGCGGTTCCAGGCGGTCGTCGCCGTGTCGAGGTCAGGATGCACACCGACCTTAGGGAGCCGCGGCGTCAAGGTGTGGACCCGGTTGAAGAGCCGGCCGTGGTGCGCGCAGACGTTCCTCATCACGTTGAGCGACTTCATCCAGGTCGTCAATTGAGGTCCGCGGAGACCGCATCTGGCTGAGATGGATTCTTGCACGTCGCGCGGCGCAAAGCCGTAGAGGTTCGTCAGGCCTCCCCAGTCCAAAACCTCCACCGCGGCCCATACAGGGAGCACTCCGCCGTACTTGACGTGGTGGTGAGCGACGAAGTCCTCGCGCGAACGATTGAGCTCCAGCTCGTATCCATCCCGCCAGCGGCGGTAGGAGTCGCCCCGTCGCGCGGTCGGCCCGAGCAGGCCGGGTTCCAAGTGGGCGCACGGGTGGAGGCGGCCAAGCTCGTGGCCGAGCAGGGCCCGGATCGCCAGTTCGACAGGTGCGAGCACCGAGAACGTCGCCGCTCGGAGCCTCGCATCGAACTCGTAGAGCGCCACGACGTCGTCCAGGCGCGTTCCCGGGTAGAAGTCATCGACGCGTGTGCCGCCGACCTGCTGTCGGAACGGGTACCAGTAACCGCTGAGCCGGTAGTAGTTGACGCGGCGGAGCACGCCGACCGCGCGGTTGCGGTCCCCCACGTCCATGCCGCGGTAGGCGAGCAGATCGACCTGCTGGTCGTACGTCCGGTGCGCCTTCACCTCATCGGCCATGAGACTCGCTCCGAGAAAGTGAAGACCGGCCCTGGGCCTGTCGTAGCAGGCGGAACCGGTCGTGATACATCAAGGCTAGCACGGCACGACTCCGCGGGAGGTGTTGGCGCCATAGGTCAGCCCTGTGCCCTCCGGCGATTCGACGGGTGCAGGCGGCCGTCGGCGATCTGATGCAGTTCGTCGAGCGACAGCAGGCAGTCCGTCGGGCGAAAGCTCCCGCGCTCGCGGCCGTCCATGATGCGGCGGTACTCGGCAAGCATCCGAACTCATGTGGTGAGCGACAGGGAATGCGGGTTCCCGTTGTCGTTGCCAGCGATCAGCGTCGATCAAGCCTCCAGGCGTGTCCATGCCCACCAGCTGCAGTTCGAATCGTTTGGCCATCGGGATCACCTCTTCTCGAACCCGGCGCCGCTAGGTGAGCAACGCTCTCCATTCTGTCGCGGACTATTGACGCCAGCATCCACGTCACCGTCCAGCAAGTCGACTTCCACAATCCGTCGCAGCCATCCTGGACTACGTCGCTATCCCGGCTGGCCGCGCAAGTAGCTACCGAAGTGGGGGACGGTGAAGGCGATCCGACCACGCTCGCCGGAGTAGATGAGGCCCTTCTTGAGCAGGGCGTCCCGGGCGGGTGAAAGGGACTGGGGTTTCTTGCCCAACAGGGTGGCGACGTCGGCGGTGGCGACCGACTCCGCCTCTGCCCCATCGGTTCCCGAGTCGGCGGCGACATCGGCCATGGCCCGCAGATACTCCCGCTCGGCCGGTGTCGCGCGTTCGAAGCGCGACCCGAAGAAGCCGACGGCCAGCTCGCTCTCAGCCTCTGGCGCTGCGACGGCGACGTCGTCCGGAACGATCTCCGGCCCGACCGCCACATCCCAGGTCGCTTTGCCGTATGCCTGAACGAAATACGGATAGCCCGCGGTCACGGCATACATCGCCTCCAGCGCGGCGGGCGACCACCGTGCGTCCTCTTCGGCCGCCGGCGACACGAGCGCGAGGTCCGCTGCCACGCGGTCCAGCCGGTCGATGCGCGAGTAGCGAAACAGCCTCTCCGAGTAAGACTTCGACGCCGACAACACCGACGGCAGATGCGGCAGGCCGGCACCCACGAGCACCACCGGCAAGCCGGTCTGCGAGATCTCGTGGGCTGCGGCACACAGCGCCGACACGTCGTCGGGCCCGAGATCCTGCAGCTCGTCGAGGAAGACCGCCACTCCGACCCCACGATCAGCCGCCAAACCACCGACTTCGATGAGCAGCTCGACCAAGTCGATTTCGATGTCGCCGGAGTCGGCGCGACCGGTGACAGCCGGCACGTCGATGCCCGGATTCCACCGGTCCCGCACCGACCCGCGCCCACCACCGGCACCCGAACCACGCCCGGGCACGTCCCGCTGCGCGAACGCCTTGAGCACCCCGAGCACGTATGCCGTTTGCTCGCGGTCCGTCTGCCCCAGCTCGCGCACCGCCATGTGCAGCGCCGCCGATAGTGGCCGGCGCAGTCGCTGCTCGGGACGGCATTCGAGCTTGCCGGTGCCCCAACCGGCCCGCACCGCCGCCGAGCGCAGCGCGTTGAGCAACACGGTCTTGCCGACTCCGCGGAGCCCGGTGAGCACGACCGAGCGTTCCGGACGCCCCCGGGCCACCCGCTCCAGGGTCACGTCGAAGGCCCGGAGTTGTTCGTCGCGGCCGGCTAGCTCGGGCGGGCGCTGCCCGGCACCTGGCGCGTAGGGATTCCGAATCGGGTCCACGATCGGAGTGTATGCCGCTCTCTAGCGTCAGCCCGATATTTCGCGATAGAGCGCAATCGGGTGTCGTGACCTCAGCTTCGCCGGGAGTGGACCTCGACGAACGCGGCCAGGGTGCGGTAGAAATCCGGGTCGCGAAGGTAGGCCAGATGCGTGGACGGCGGCGTGCCGGTGTAGGCGAAGTCGCTGTCGACCGCGCGGGCCACCCGGCCCTGGGCCGCGAAGCTCAGCACATCACTGGAGCTCCAGGCATTCCACAGATACCCCAGCCGGCGCCGCGGCACCCCGACGAGGGCCGGAGACGGACCGGCGAGGAACAGCCCGAGCTCGGCGAACAGCCCGATCTGCCCACCGGAGCTGGCCCACACGTCCACGAACGGCATACCCCCGGGGGCGTCATCCGCGAAGGCGGTGAGCACGTCGTAGACGATCTGGCCACCCATGGAGTGGCTCAGCACGACGAGTGGCTCGTCGTCGGTATGCCGTGCCGCGTGCGCGGCTGCCATCGTCTCCAGCACTCGCGTGGTGATCGGGCCGGGCGCGCCCGGTTGACCGCGGCCCCGCAGGTAGGTCAGCACGTCGCCGACGAAGATCGGCACGATGTCTTGGAACGGGCGACGCACCTCGGACATGGCCCGGCGCACGCCCTTCCGGCTGGTCGCGGCGACATCAGCGGCCATGGGACCGAAGGCGCGGGCCAGCTCGGGGGCCTCGATGATCAGCCGTTCGTGCACCTGCTCGTCCAGCCAGCTGACCTGCCGTTCGGCTGACCGGGCAGCCAGCTGCGCCGGCAGCGACGGCTCGCCGGTGACCCCGGAGACGGCCCGGACCACGGCGGCCCACCGCGCTGGCGGCAACTCCTCGAAGAGCTTGGCCTGCCATGACTCTGCCAACTCTGCCGGGGTCAGTGCCGCCGGAATCAGGGCGTCGTCAGGCGGCCCCACCGGCTCGACACGCTCCGACGGGGCGGCGCCGAGGTCGCCCCAATAGGCTTGAGCCACGAAGACCCGCTCCGGATCGGCCGGGTGCACGACGGGTGCGACATGCTCACGCAGTGCCCGTTCCACAACTGGCCAATCCGCGCCCCGGGTGAGTCGCTCGACGGCCGGGCGCTGCGGGTGCTCCTCGTCGCGGACGGCGACGCCGTGGACGAAGACGATCGGCACAGCACTCCTTCAACTCAGAGTCAGCGTGACGCAGACCAGGGGCCCACGCGGTCAGGTGAACTCGACGAGGTCAGGTGAGCTCGACCACCTCGACGGACTCGTCCGGGTGGGCGATCGCCTCCTGCTGTTGCACGAGCAGCATCTCCTCAGACCCGGCATCGACAGTCGCCTGCAGCACAGCAGCCATAGTCGCGGTCGTGCGCGCCAGGGCGACCCGTGGCCCGTCCGTGAGGGTGTGGGCGAGGAAGATCGCCGCCGTGGCATCGCCTCCGCCCCGGACCACGATGTCGAGCAGCGGGGTGGTGACCAGCCAGGAACCCACGTCGGTGATGCAAGCCATCTGCAGAGAGCCGGGCGGGGTGTCGTCGGTGAGCACCGAGGTGACCAGCACGGTGGCGGGGCCGGTCTCGCGGACCGCGGCCACCGCCTCGAGCAGATCGGCCGTGGTGCCGATCTCACGTCCGGCGAGGAACTCGAGCTCGAATTGGTTAGGTGTGATGAGGTCAGCTCGGGGCACGACCTTGCTGCGGAAGAAGTCGGGGATTCCCTCCCGCACGAAGAAACCCCGCCCGACATCACCCATGACCGGGTCGCAGCAGAAGAGCGCCCCGGGGTTGGCGGCCTTGACCTCGGCGACGGTGTCGAGCACGACCGCACCCATCGACTCCGCCCCGAGGTAGCCGGACAGCACGGCGTCGACCTCGGGGAAGGCCCCACGATCTTGCACGCCGCCCACGATCTCGGCGACGTCCTGCGGGTCGATGAGCAACCCGCGAGCCGCTCCATAGCCGGTGTGATTGGCGAAAGCCACGGTGGGCACGGGGTAGACGTCGAGTCCGAGTCGTTGCATCGGAAAGACAGCCGCCGAGTTGCCGGCATGGCCGTAGGCGACGTGTGACTGAATCGAGAGAACCTTCATTCGTATGCCGTTCCATCCGTTCCGTGCGTGCCGCTGGTTCCGTGTGTGCTCATCATGCTCAACATGGCCCCAGGTCTTTCAAGGTCGGGCACACCGCTGTCAGTCATGGCCCGCCCCAGGCCCGGGGATCTTGGGGACATCCTCGCACCCAGTCGGCGGTGGCCGGGCCACCAGTGCCTACTTGAGCAGGCGGGACATCCGGCGGTCGGCCAACGGTTTGCCGCCGCTCTGACAGGTCGGGCAGTACTGCAACGCCGAGTCGGCGAAGGAGACCTCACGCACCTGGTCGCCGCATTCGGGGCAGGCGGCACCGGCGCGCCCGTGCACCCGCATCCCGGCGCGCTTGGCGTCCTTGAGCTCGGCCGCCGGCTTGCCCGTGGCGGCGTGCACGGCCGCGTCGAGTGTGTCGCGCAGCGCGGCATACAAGCGCTCGACGTCCCCAGCCGAGAGCGACGCGGCAAGCGTGAACGGCGACATCCGGGCTACGTGCAGGATTTCGTCGGAGTAGGCATTGCCGACCCCGGCAATGACCTGCTGGTCGCGCAATAGTCCCTTGATCTGGGTGCGCCGGCCGGCCAACAGAGCGGCGAAGCGTTCCAGTGTGAAGTCGGCAGCCAACGGGTCCGGGCCGAGCCGGGCGATGCCCGGGACGTCGTGCACGTCGCGCACCACGTATGCCGCGAGGGACTTCTTCGTGCCTGCCTCGGTGAGGTCGAAACCGCTGCCGTCGGAAAGGCGCAACCGCAAGGCAATCGGTGACTTCCCGGGGCGGATCGTCGTGGCCGGGATCTGCTCGGACCAGCGCACCCAGCCGGCACGCGCCAAGTGGGTGACCAGATGGATGCCGTCGCAGTCGAGGTCGAGGAACTTGCCGTGCCGACGGACCCCGTCGACCGGGAGCCCGACCAGCGCATCCGGCGGCGGGTCATACGTCTTGAGCACCGAGAACGAGCCCAGCTCGACCCCGGTGACCGCCAGGCCCGTGACGCGCTCCGTGAGAAATGCGGCCAGTGCCGCCACCTCGGGCAACTCGGGCATGGTCAGGGGGCCGTCCCGGTGCCTGGGCGGGGCGAGGTGGCGGGCAGCCCGCGCACTGAACGCAGCAGCCGGAGCAGCGCATAGCCATCGGGGCCGTAGAAGACCCGGGTCTCGCGAACTGGCACGGGCCGGCCGGTCAACTCCTCGGTCGAGACCGGCAGACCGTGCGAAAGCACCTGTTCTGTCGGGGTGAGTTGCCGGATCGCGATGGCGTCGACGCGCCGGGGCCGGGCCGCGGCGAAATCGCTGTAGACCGACAGGTCGTGCTGACCGTCGTCACCGACCAGCAACCACTTGATCTTCGGGAAGTCACGGGCCAATCGGTCGAGGCAGCTCCGCTTGTGTTCCCGCCCGCTGCGGAACCAGCCGGTATTGGTCGGCCCCCAGTCGGTGAGCAGCAGCGGACCCATCGGGAACCCGTTGCGTCTGAGGAACCTGGTCAGGGTCGGCGCCGTATTCCAGGCCCCGGTGGACACGTAGACGACCGGAGCGCCTGGATGATCGTCGACAAGCGCGCGGTAGAGCGGTGCCATCCCGGGGACCATCCGGCGGGCACTCTCGTGTCGAATGAAGGTGTTCCACGCGGCGATGAGCGGACGAGGCAGCGAGGTCGACAGCACCGTGTCGTCGACGTCGCTGACCAGGCCCCAGCGCACCTGCGGATCGACGATGACGACGCTGGCCAGCACCGGCTCGCTGCCTTGCGCCCAGATCGTCACCTCGTGCCACCCGGCGGGCAAATCGTGCTCCCGGATGGTCACGTCGAGGTGGCCGCTGCGATCACTCCGGGCGTGGTGCACCCGGTCGCCGATTCGGATCTCGACCGGGGTATACATGGCCGGGTTGGTGATGAAGGCACGCCACCCCCGGCGATGCCCGAACGGCGAGCGCATCCCACCGTAGGTGGCGTCCTGGCGAGCCTCGTCGTTGTCGTCCTGAGGCCGCGCCAACAACACTCGCCCGAAGATCCGCACGAAGGATGCTTCACCACAGGCGCCATAACCGGTGTGACTGACCACTCGACTGCGCCAGCCACGAGTGCGAAGGAACCGCTCCCGCTGGGTGTTCCACGCATCCTCCACGATGGCGGCGATGTGTGGACGCGACATGGCATCCAGGCTAGGTCATCGAGCTGTCGGGCCGCCCTCCACCAGTCACCCGCCCCGTGACCCGGTGCCGAAGCCACGCAACCGCGCGCACGCGGCATACCCTGGCGCAGTGCCCGCCCAGCCACCCCGAGCCGCCCTGCACACCCGCACACCCGAACAGCTGCGTGCCCGCGGCACCATGAAGTGGACGACCTACCCACCCGAGGTGTTGCCGATGTGGGTGGCGGAAATGGACTATCCCACTGCGCCGGCGATTCTGCAGGCACTGCGCGCCGGTCTCGACACGGAGGCACTCGGGTATCCCTCGGGCAGGGTCATGGGCGAGCTCGGGGTTGAGTTGGCTGCGTGGCTCGCGCGCACGTCCGGGTGGACGGTCGACCCGGCCGATGTCCACGTCGTCGGTGATGTCATGCATGGCGTGCGGCTCGCGGTGGACTACTTCGGGGCTCCCGACGATCCGGTCGTCATCCCGAGTCCGGTCTATCCGCCGTTTTTCGAAGTCGTCGCGTTGACCGGGCGGCCCCAGGTGGCGGTGCCGATGCGGTGGTCCGGTGCCCGGTGGGAGCTCGACCTGACCGCGATCGACTCGGCCCTCGCAGCGGGAGCCAAGACCATTCTGCTGTGCCACCCGCACAACCCGCTCGGCCGGGTCTTCGAGGCCACCGAGCTGGCCGCGCTGGCGGAGATCGTCGATCGCCACGGCGCCCGGGTCGTGTCGGACGAGATCCACGCGCCGCTCGCCTTGACACGCCCCCATATCCCGTATGCCGTGTGCGCACCATCCGCAGCCGGGCACACGATCACGGTGACGTCGGCGTCGAAGTCGTGGAACGTGCCTGGTCTCAAGTGTGCGCAGGTCATCACGACCGCCCCCGGCGACACCGATACCTGGTCGCGAATCCCGGCATGGGAGAAGGTCGGGGTGTCCACTCTGGGCATGGTGGCCGCGCGTGCGGCATACCGCGATGGTGAGCCGTGGCTAGCCGAGGTCCGCGCGACGCTGACCGAGCACGCCCGGCTCGTGGCGGATGCCGTCGACACATGGCCGGGCGTGTCGACGGTCGCCAACGAAGGCACCTACTTGCAGTGGCTGGACTTCGGAGAACTGGGCTTGGGCCGGGAGCCGGCCGAGTGGTTGCGGACGACGGCCCGGGTCGCGCTCAATCCCGGTCCGCCGTTCGGAGCCGAGGAGCATCGTTTTGCGCGGCTCAACTTTGCGACCACTCGGCCACTGTTGGAGCTGGGCCTGGAGCGCATTGCCGAGGCGGTTCGCTCCCGCATGGGCTGACCGGTGAGGATGGCAGACATAGGTTCTCGGGCTGGGCTTGATCGGATCAGGGATAGCTGGATCTGGGACAAGCTGCGAGTGGCGTTGGGCCGTTGATGACCGGGGTCGCGGCGGCGCCCGCTGATACGCCGCGTTCGGTCACGGTCGGCGAGGTGGTCCGGGATGCTGACGCCCAGACGAGGCACCGCGGCATACGGCTCTGAGTCACTGCCACAAGCGTGCCCACGCGCACACAGTCAAGCGGTTGCGCTCGGCGCAAGTTTGGAGTCGGATGGACTCCAGCACGGAATTGCGGCACAGCGTCAACAACAGCCGCTGGACTAAGGAGGCAGACCATGTCCGACACGCAGGCCGAGGTGGTCGAAGGGGGAACAGCGACCCCGGGCACCGTCGAAGTGAGCGCCGAGCTGACCCACGACCTCAACCACGTCTGGCACGTGCTCAGCACGAATGAGGGCGTGGCTGCACTCCTCGGCGAAGGAGCCACACTCGGCAACAAAGGCGAGCACTGGCGCGCCGCAGACGGCACCCATGGAGTCTGGCGAAGCTATCACCCGTTGGAGCAGGTGCGCCTGTCTTGGCACGCCTCCGAAGACGCCCCCCGATCACTGGTCGACCTGCACCTGAAAGGCGCTGGCGAGCACACCTTCGTGTCGATCCGGCATGAGGGTCTCTCCGACGACGTCGATCTCGACGCACTCACGACACGGTGGACCGATGCGCTCCAGCGCATCGATGTAGCCGCCGACTACGAGTAGGCGCTGTTCCGGAGTCGGGAGCGTCGCGTCGACAGCGGCAGTCCACGCCGGTTTGGCCGACGACCAGCTTCGCGTGCGCTGAGCAGGAGGAACGACCGGTCCCTGGGCGCAGCCTCAACACGACCACTGCCCGCCGCTCCGGCCAGTAGCTCTGCTGCATCGGCTGTATGCTGGGCGCTGCCAAGAACGCGCTTCCCAGAACCAGCCGCTGCCCCGCCACGAACTGCGTACGCGAGGATGGGAGACCCGCCCCTTTCTATCGCGGTCTGTTTCCCTCACTGACGTTGGTTGTCCACAGCCCTTTGGGGTGGTCGAGTGTTGTCCACAGGCAAGCGGTTTGGGGTTTGGGGTGTCGGTGCCTGCTCGTACCGTGTGTACATGCGTTCGACAACTGGTGTGGTGTCTAGGGTGGGCTTGATGGCCGGGCTTGAGGCTGCCCATGCTGCTGTCGATGACCTGGTGGGGGCTCCGGAGTTGACCGGCCAAACGCTGTCGGTTGCGGAGTGTGCGGCGGCGGTGCGGTCGGTGGAACGGCTGGTGCGTCGGGTGGAGGCCATCCGGTTACGGGTGGTGTCGGCGGCGGCCCGGTCGGATGTCGCCTCGCAGGCGGGGCACGCGGGCACAGGGGCGTGGTTAGCGTCGACGACAACAACGACTGGTCGGGACGCCGCGGCGCGGGTCCGGAGCACTGGCTCGGTCTCGGCGGGGGCCAGGTCAGGGCTCCACCCACTGGGCAACGGGGTCTTGGACGCTGCCGACCGGGCAAGCAGCCGGGTAGCTCGGTGCTAGCCGAGTGGACGGACGTAGCGAACGCCGTCGCTGTCAGTCGTCCCGGTGAAACTGCGCTGGATCTGCTCGAACGGCAGCTCATGGGTGGCGAGCACACCGGCGATCCGGTCCAACGCATGCTCGACCGGCGAACCCCCCTGGGGATCACCCATGACGACCTCGTAGCTCGTCACGCCGATCACCGACGACTCCGCCGACCGCGGATCGACAGCCAGCGCGAGCCGGGCCGTGCCGAGGGCTTCGTAGACCCAGGCGGCCTGTTCTCCCTCGTTCGGGTTGACCGAGTCGAAAAGAGGCGCCTGCTGCATCCCCATCGTCATCAGTGGCGCCACCCGGTCCACGGGAGCAGCGACGACGAAAGCGCGGGCCAACCTCGCTGCGGCTTTCTCGTCACGATGGGCCAAGCGCTCGGAGATCCCGGCACCAAGAGCGCCAGTCGCGTCGGTGGCCTTCTCCCGCCACTCCTCGGCGCGCTCGGCGAGTCCGTCACCCAGGTCGGCGGCCCGGTCACCCAGCCCGGCCGCGGCCTCCCGGCCCCGCCCGAGTGCATCGCTGCCGACGTCTCGGGTCCGCCGGAACCAGCCGCGCCAGTCGGCTCCCAAGAGCTTCACCACCACGGTGAACACGACAAGAGACACGATCAGGATCAACAGCGCCCGGAAGATCACCGCGGCACCTCGTGCACGTGCGCCCCGGCAGCACGCCCGACTCGACTACTACGGGCAACCCGCGTGGCCACCGCGGGCAACCCGCCTGGCCACCCTGCGAACCCGTCCATATGCACCCCCGTCGCCAGTGCGCTCAAAGGGAGACTACCGGGCGACGGCCCTGATGCCGCGGCGGTGGCGGTTGCTGGGCGTCGATTCGGGCGGACACGTAATCTTGAGCACCCTGCTCGTTGTTCGAGGCTTGAGCCCGGGGCCCCACCTGACGAGAAAGGCATGGGTCTTGCGGCTCAGGTCGAGTGAACGCAGCCGGGTCAGGCCGCGACCACCAGGGCATGGACAAGGGCGGCAAACTCGGCGCGTTGTTCTGCCAGCACCAGTTCACCCGCCTGGGCGTCGAAATTGTTGTGGAAGGTCCCGATGCCCAGGCTGCCGACGAGTTCGGCGCCGAAGAACTTAGCGGATGCGGTGGCGGTGCCCAACACACCGGCCCCCGCCTGAGGCCCTGGGGAGGCTGCGAACATGGCGACCTTCTTGCCCTGGTAGACGTCTCCTTGATGCCGCGACATCCAGTCGAAGGTGTTCTTCCAGGCCGGGGTATAGGAGCCGTTGTACTCGGCGAACGACACGATCACCGCGTCGGCCTCGGCGATGCGGCCCAGCAGTTCGATCGCCGGTTGGGGCACGCCGTCCTTTTTTTCGCGAGCCGGGCTGTAGATCGGCATCTCGTAGTCGTTGAGGTCGACGACCTCGACGGTCGCCCGGCCTTGGAGGAGCCGTGCGGCGTAGGCGACGAGTTGGTGGTTCAACCCGCCGGTGTGGTTTGTGGCAGGGATGGCGAGGATCTTCATGCCGGGTGCCTTTCATCGACGCGCCAAGTGTTTCCTTGTATCGCCAAGCTACAAGTGCGTACTTGGCGCGCGGCGACTTGAGCACTACCGACCGTCGTGCTGGGCGGCTTCGAGCCCCTGGGCGATCTGCTGGACCTGGTTCAGGAAACGGAGGGACCAGCGATGCCATCGACGACCGTAAGAACCATCAGGGCCAAGACCCAGGCGCTGTTTGCCAGGTCTGCGAGAGACTCGTCGGCAGACCCGTGCGGCCTACCGTGCAAGGCGTCCGGCCTTGGAGTGATGCGCATCACGCCCTGGAGTTGTCACTCTGGAAGCCCGTGGATCGTCAATGCGGGCGGTCTACCTCCCCATCACTATCCCAGTCCAGGAGGACATCCGATGAAAGCCAACATGGGTGGCGCCGATCGCGCCGTTCGCCTCGTCGTCGCTGTGGTTGCCGTGATCTTGGCCCTCACCGCGTTCAAGGGCGGCGGCCTAGCCATCGTGCTATGGGTCGTCGCAGCGATCATGGCCCTGACCTCGGTCGTGCGCTTCTGCCCGCTCTACGCGCCGTTCGGCATCAACACGTGCAAGGCCCCCAAGAGCTGATCCACACAGCCTCGACATCCCGCCCGGCGGGATCGCAAGCGGGTGGTCCCCGTGGCCAACTACGATTGAGCCATGGGGATCTCCCCTGAGCCACGACCGGTCACCGCTGATGAGATCACCGCAGCACTGCCCGGACTATTGCGCTACGCGCAAGCCCTGACTCGTGACCCGGTAGCCGCCGAGGACCTCGTGCAAGACACCGTTGTCCGGGCGTTGGAGCGGGCCGACAGCTTCCGTGGCGCCAGCAGCCTGGACACCTGGCTGCACCGCATCCTGCACCACCGTTTCGTCGACCTCACTCGCGCTGCCCGCATGACAGCTACCGACCCGGACGACCTCGCCAGCCGGGTCGAACGCGACTGGCATGACGATGCCTACACCGTCGATGCCGAGACTGTCGTCGTGCGTGCCGAGACCGCCGATGAGCTGCGTGACGCGATCATCCACCTGCCCGCGGCATACCGTTCGGCCGTCGTCCTGCACGATGTGCAAGGCCTCACAGGGGCTGCGGTGGCCGAGATCCAGGACGTCACCCTGGCCGCCGCCAAACAGCGGATCAGCCGGGGCCGGGCCATGCTGGTGACCCAACTGGCGCGTGGCGCCGAGCGGCGGGCAGCTGTCGGTGGCGTCCCGTTGCGCTGCTGGGACGCACGGTCCCGGGTGAGTGACTACCTCGACGACGAGCTCAGCCCGAGCGAGCGCCGCACGCTGGAAACCCACCTCGCCTCCTGCCCGACCTGCCCAAGTCTGTATGCCGGGTTGGTGGGTGTGCGCGCAGCCCTAGGTGCGTTGCGTGATTCCGATGCGGTAATCCCGCCGGCGATCGCCGATCGGCTCCGCACCGGTGACCCGGCACGCGGCCAGGCGCGAGCGCATTAAGCCCTCCGCTCGTCACGTCAGGTATGCCGAGGGCGCCAGGTCGAGCGCCACGCCACCAGGGCGATGCCGCTCAGCTCAACACGGTCATTGCGTCGAACACGGTCATTGCGTCGCACACGGAGATTGCGTCGCACACGGTCATTGCGTCGCACACGGTCATTGCGTCGCACGGGGTCATTGTGCCGAGCACGGCGTTGCCGAACACCGTCCCATATCAAGCCCGGTCATCGTGGTGGTCGTCAATTCGGCGACATCTTGAGTGTGGGATGCGCCTTGGGCACGGCACGAAACCGGCGCAGTAGCCAGAGTTCCCGCCGCAACAAGATCAGGTCGGCGCGAAGCCTCGCGGCCGTGGATTCGGCAGCGAGAACCGCCTGTCGCTGAGCCAGCGGCAGCACCAAGTGCGCGATAACGGCATACGACAGCCGCGTCGGATCTGTTGGGAAGCCGGTCTCGGGCGCGAACCGAGTTTCGGGCTGGAGGTCAGCCATGGCGACACGCCACCCGCCCAGACGCTCCCGGACATGATCGGCGAGGGCGGCCAGCTGCTCCGGTGAACCCCCGCGTGGTTCGGCCAGCCAGGATACTTCGCCGGTGAGGTAGGGGGTGCCTGCGTCGTGATCGGTGCCGAGCAGCCGGAACCGGCGGGTGCCTTCGGCTTCGAGGTGGTATCCCGCGGTCGGCCCCGATGCTGGCTCGACCCGGCGAACCTGTGCCAGACATCCGATGTCATGCAGATCGGGATGAGGATCGCCGATCTCGGCTCCGGCTCGGATCGCGATCACCCCGAACACCGGTGGCGTATCCGATCTGACCAGGGTCTCGACGAGTGCGAGGTAGCGCGGCTCGAAGATCCGCAACGGCAGTCGGGCGCCGGGAAACAGCACGGCCCGCAACGGAAACAGCGGGATCGACGCCATGAATCGAGGGTAAGTGATGCGCTATGCCGGGTTGACGCCGGTCAACCGATGGCGTTGGCATCCCACATCAGATGCACCCGTTGCCCGGGACGCACCTGTGCGGCCCGGTCGATGTCGGCTTCGGCGAGCACCCCGATGACGGGATAGCCGCCGGTCACCGGATGGTCGGCGAGCAGGATCACCGGCTGTCCACCTGGTGGCACCTGGATAGCGCCCCGGACCAGTCCCTCACTGGGCAGCTCGGTGTCTCGGCCGGGACGGCGGGTCAGGGCCGGTCCGTCAAGACGCAACCCGATCCTGTTGCTGCGCTCCGAAGCCATCCAAACCCGGGACTCCAGTTGCTCGGGTTCATCGAACCACCCCAGCCGGGGCCCGGGCAGCACGGTGAGCACCGCGGTGTCAGGCGTTGGGACGCGGACCGGGGCGACATCGACGAGGGGTTCCCCAGCCGGGCAGGCGCCGACGGGCAGCAGGTCACCGGCGGCCAGCGGAGCCGGGCCGAGGCCGGAGAGTGTGTCGGTCGAACAGGAGCCCAGGACCGGCTCGGCTGCCATGCCTCCCCGGACCGTCAGGTAGGAACGCAACCCGGATCGGGGAGCGTCGATCTCCAGCACGTGACCATCGGGCACGGTTGCGACAGCGGCATGTCCGGCCGGGCGCCCGTCGATGCGCAACGGCGCGGGTGCGCCGGTGAGGCAGACGGTCAAGGCGCCGAGTGCGCGGGCGCGGAATCCGCCGAGAGTGATCTCGATGGCGGCTGCTCCTTCGGGGTTGGCGACCAGCCGATTGCCGAGCCGGTATGCGGCGCGGTCCGCGGCGCCCGAGCGGGTCACGCCGAGCGCGGCATACCCCGATCGTCCACAGTCCTGCAGCAGCGCGAACGGACCGGTGTCAAGCACCTCCAAGATGCTGGTCATGAAGCCTCCGCGTCGACGAAGGCGACGGTCGCTCCGGGCCGTAACAGAGCCGGCGGGTCACGCTCGACGTCCCAGAGGGCGACCTCGGTCGAGCCGATCAACTGCCACCCGCCCGGAGAGACCCGCGGGTAGATGCCGCTATAGGCTCCGGCGAGCGCGACCGAGCCGGCGGGCACCGCGGCCCGTGGCTCGCGACGGCGTGGCACGTGGAGGCGTGGGTCGCCTCCGATCAGGTAGGCGAAGCCGGGAGCGAAACCTGCGAAGGCAACACGCCACGGCATACCTGTGTGCGCGGCGACCACTTCCGTTTCGGTGAGCCCGGTATGCCGAGCAATATCGGCGAGATCGGGCCCATCGTAGGTCACCGGGAGTTCGATCCGGTCATCGGGCGACATGCCTTGTGCAGCAACGAGATCCAGCGACTCAGCGAGATCCGACAGGTCACCGGCCAAGACGCCGAGCTGAGTGTGCGGGCTGGTGCGCACGAGCACGGTCCGAGCAGCCGGGACGACCTCCTCGATGCGGGCCCATGACCCGTCGCCCTGGGCGCGGCGCGCGTGGAGGGCGGTCGAGAAGCGCACGACGGCTTCGGAGTCGGCCACCTCGACGAGCACCGCGTGCTGGCCCATTGGCAGGATGTGTGCATCGATGCCCATGCTCAACTCGCAAACGCCGTGAGGTCGACCCCGGCTTGCTCGAGGGCTGCCCGGATGGCCCGGGCCATGGCCACCGCACCGGGAGTGTCGCCGTGGGTGCACACCGAGTCGGCGCGCACCTCGATGTCGGTGCCGTCGTGGGCCGCGACCGACCCATCGGTCACCATGCGCACGACCCGGTCGGCCACGAGCTGCGCATCGGTGAGCACTGCGCCCGGCTCGCTGCGGGACAGCAGGTGTCCTTCGGCGGTGTAGGCCCGGTCGGCGAAAGCCTCGGTCACGGTGCGCAGACCGGCGTCGGCGGCCAGCTCGAGCAGCCGACTGCCCGGCGACCCGAGCACGGCAAGACTCCGGTCGACTGCCACCGTCGCATCGACCACCGCTCGCGCGTGTGCCTCGTGGTTGCCGACCGCGTGGTAGAGGGCGCCGTGCGGTTTCACATAGCTGACCCGGCCACCGGCCGCAGCGCACATCGCCTGCAAGGCACCGATCTGGTAGATCACGTCAGCCTGCATCTCGGCATACGTGGCATCGACGAACCGGCGCCCGAAACCGGCCAGGTCGCGATAGCTCACGTGCGCACCGATCCGCACGCCACGGTCGAGGGCGGCCGCGCACGTGTGCTGGAGGTTCAACGGACCACCGGCATGGAAGCCGCATGCCACGTTGGCGCTAGTCACCACGTCGAGCATCGCCTCGTCGTCGCCGAGCCGCCAGGCGGCGAAGGACTCACCGAGGTCGGCGTTGAGGTCGATCCGCATAATCCGATTCTCTCGAGCCACGCTACGCCGACCCAGCCGGGCCTCGCAGTCGTGGCGCGCTGGCAATCCTGGCGCGCTGGCAATCCTGGCGCGCCTGTCTTTCCGAGAGTAACCGCTTGAGAGTGCAGTTTTCGCGCAACTCGGGTGGATCAGCACGCGACTCGCCGCACAGGAGTGCACTTATGCACCGCCCGGGGCCTGTGACGGGTGCTCGCCGCGCCTGTGGTCAACCAACATAGGAGTGGTCAACCGGCGCAGCGCTGGTCAACCGGCACGGCGCTGGTCAACCGGCACGGCGCTGGTCAACCGGCACAACGCTGGTCAACCGGCACAGGGCTGGTCAACTGGCGAAGGCGAAGTACCGCAACGTCACATAGGGCACGGCCACCATGATCGTCACGGCGGTGACGAGCACTCCGTACTTAGTGAACTGCCAGAACGAGATCGGTTGGCCGTTGCGTTTGGCGATGCCGGTGACCACGACGTTGGCACTGGCCCCGACGGCCGTCGCGTTGCCACCGAGGTCGGCGCCCAGGGCTAAGGCCCACCACAGCGCCGTCTGCTCCGATGCCTGGTCAGGGCCGGCCGGGCCGACCAGGTCCAACACCAGAGGCGACATCGTCGCCACATACGGGATGTTGTCAACCACCCCGGACAACACGGCCGAGCCGGCGAGCACGACCTGGACGGCGGCCAATGCGTTGTCCTGGAAGGTCGAGGCCATCGCCGTTGCCAGCTCCGAGATGACACCCTGGTGCACCAGCGTGCCGACCATGATGAACAGGCCGGCGAAGAAGAGCAACGTTTCCCACTCGACGTCTGCGAGGTATTGGCTCGACGGCAGCCGGGAGACGGAGATCGCTGCACCGGCACCGAGGAGGGCGATGATCGAGGGCTCCAGGTGGGTCAGTGAGTGCGTGACGAAGCCGGTGAGCACGACGACCAACACCACGACCATCCGCCTGAGCAGGACGATGTCGGTGATCGTCTCGCGAGCTTGCAACGACATGATCGAGGCTGCCCGCTCCGGCTCGGCTTTGAGCTTCCGGCCCCAGAGCAGCCAGCACAGGCCGATGAACACGAGCAGCAGCACCACGACGATCGGGGCCAGGTTGATGAGGAAGTCGTTGAACGACAAGTCGGCTCGGCTGGCAATGATGATGTTTGGGGGATCACCGATGAGCGTGGCCGTGCCGCCAATGTTGCTGGCCATGACCTCGGCGAGCAGGAACGGGATCGCAGGCAGCCCCAACCGGTCGCACAACAACAGGGTGACCGGCGCAATCAGCAGGACCGTCGTGACGTTGTCGAGCAGAGCCGACGCGAACGCGGTGACGACGACGAGGGTGACCATCATCCGGAACGGTCTGCCTCTGGCCTGCTGAGCCGACCAGATGGCCAGGTATTCGAAGACGCCGGTGGTACGCATCACCGAGACGATGATCATCATCCCCAGGAGCAGGAAGATAACGTTCCAATCGACACCGGACTCTTCGGAGTAGAACATCTGGTGGCCGCGGGCCCCGGCGAGCGCCACCATGGCTGCGGCCCCACCGAGCGCGATGACGGCTCGGTTGAACTTGTCCCAGACGATGAGGATGTATGCCGTGGCGAAGACGCCGATCGCGAGTAGAGCGGTAGCGGTCACGACTGGTCCTCGTCGGCCTGTGGCTCTTGCTCGATACCCAGATGCTGGCTTCGGTAGACGATGTCGTTGTCCAGCCGGAACCGCACCAGTGGTGTGTCGTGCCCGGCGAAGGCCGCCACGGCCGCGAGCACTCGCGACAAGGTGAGCACACCGTGGACGACGCCGTCTTGTGAGCGCACCAGAGTCAGCGGTGTCCGTCGTCCGGCCATGGCCGCCGCGATCTCCACAACGGTGTCCTCCGGCAACACCGAGTGCAGCTCGACCACGTTGAGGGCGTTCCGCTCAAGCAACTCCCCGACCGTCGCGTCGTTGAGTCGCTTACACATCTCGTCGGCGCTCACCTCGTCGAAAGCGTGCGTCAGCCCGAGGTTCTCACGTAGATAGCTCGGCAGGATAAGTGCGAGGACCTGACTCCCGGGGATCACCGCTTCCGGCTGTCCCGTCGCGTCAGTGACGACGAGGGCGCTGATCCGGTATTCCGCCAGGATGCGGGCAGCTTCGGCGCCGGTGGTGCTGTGCTGCACCATCGGGATCTGTTCCGCCAAGTCTCGAGCTAACACGCCAGTTCTCCTTCCGATCGGTCGAGTCCGCAGCCACCCGAGGGGTGGCTAGCTCGTCAGCCGCCGCGGCCCGGCGCACGATCGGCATCACGCTTAGGCGTTGGACGGCAATGGTGAAGGGCACGACGGCATACGCCGTCGTGAGGACATGAGGTGTGTAGTCGTTGTCGGGCAGGCTCAAGGCAAGCGAGAGCGCAATCCCGCCGCCGAGCCCACCCCAGGTGAACAGCCGGATCGTCCACGGCTCATAGCGGTCACGGCCCCGCACGTCCGGAATCGGGACCGACACACTCACGACACGGGCCCCGAGCGCGACAGCGACGAGGGCGAGCGCTGCGAGCAGCTGGGGCACGGTCGTTTCCGTGAGCCGTACTTCGACCCCGATGAAGGCGAAGAGCACAGCAAGGGTCACGCCAACCGACGCCGGGATCTTGGCGAAGCGCTCGTTCATCCACGCCAGCACTGCGGCGAAGCACAGGAGGATGACGACGGCGTCGAGCACGACGCTAGCCTAGGGGGGCCCACGGCAGGACCGCCGAGTGTTGCGGACCGGATCGCCCACCTGAGCCGGAGACTGGCACGGACACCGCACGACCATCGACCTGACGCTCCGCCACTTCGACAACAAGGGCCGACGTCAGGTTGAGTCACACTAGGCAGCCACGCCAAGTGCCTTGATGATCGAGCCCGCTATGCAAGCAATGTCTCAGGCATCGGCGACGCGGGGGGCGGTGGGGTCGGCCGCAGCCGCACCGCCCTCGCGGGCGATGTACTCCTCTAGGTCGGCGATGTTCCGGTCGGTCGTGCGTCGGGCGATCGCGGCGAGTGCGGTCATCGTCGCGATCTCCTCGACCTGCTCTTTGATGAACCACTGCATGAACTGCTCGGCAGCGAAATCGTTCTCTTCGCGCGCAGTTCGGGTGAGGGAATAGACCTGCTCCGTGACCTGGCGCTCTTGGGCAACGGCCAGCTCGATCGGCTCGAGAATCCCCTCGAAGCGCGACTGCGGAGCAGCAGTCTCGGGAATCGCGACTTCCTGCTCGGTGTCGAGCAGATAGCCGATCAGCATCATCGCGTGCTCCCGTTCTTCGCGAGCCTGCCGGTAGAAGAAGCCGGCCATCTGCGGCATGGTGAGCGCGTCGTAGTGGACGGCTATCGCGACGTATTGATGATGCGCAGCGAACTCGTTGCCGATCTGGGCGTTGAGGGCCGCAGCGAAGCGGGAAGTCATCACGTCAGGATAGCCGCCCCGAGCCACCCTGCGATACCGACCGAACCACCTGCGCGGCCGCTGAGTCGCTGAGTCGCTGGCGCGCACCAGCATCGACCACCACCGTGGAGACGCCTCCCTGGCAAGCGGCCAACCGGTGCCCGGCACACGCTGACGGGCTCGACGCCCACTCGCGCCCACAAGACCTGGGAAAGCACAAAAGAGCTGGGAAAGCCCGGCCACCGGAGGTATCTGAACGAGTCGACCTGCCTCTTCATGAGTGCCGGGTGCACGGGGTGCCCGGCCTCTCCCGAAAGGCACCACCATGGGCAACAACTCTAGGCCCTCCAGCAAACGCCGGTTGATGGCGCTGGGTGTCGGCATCGTGACGGCGGTAACGCTCACCGTCTCGACGGCCGTAACGAACGCCTCGCCAACCGACTCCAAGGACAAGCAGTCGGCGAGCGTCGCGTCCGGAACCCCCAAGCTCACCGCCGAGGCCAAGGCAGCCGGTCGGGCTGCCTACGGCAAGTCGGCAACCTACGAACGGTCCCTCGAGGCCTACTGGACACCCGAGCGAATGCGTGCGGCGATCCCGGCCGACCGCGACCCCAAACTGCAGAAAGCCGCCCGCGCCTTCGAAGCGAAACAGGAGCAGCTGGCTAAGACCCGCAAGAGTCGCGAACTGCCCAAGGAAGACGGGCCGCCGAGGAGCGTGCGCAGCGCTAAGAGCGCGGTCTTCGACAAGAAAGGCCGGGTGACCGCGGCATACGACCCCAACCTCCCCTACTACGCACCGACGGCCCGCACGATGGGCAAGGTCTTCTACACCAAAGGTGGGCTGAACTACGTCTGCTCCGCCACAGTCATCAACTCCGAAGGCAAGGACACGGTCTGGACGGCCGGGCACTGTGTGCACGGCGGCAACGGCGGCACCTGGCACAGCAACTGGTCCTTCGCACCGGCCTATGACGACGACTTGGCGAACCCGCGTCCTTACGGCACCTGGACCGCCAGGCAGCTGTGGACCCTCACCGACTGGGCCAACAACTCGGACTTCTCCGAGGACATGGGCGTTGCGATCATGAACACCCGCAACGGGCATCACATCGTCAGCTATCTCGGCGGCCAGGGCATTGCAGTCAACCAGGGCAAGCACGTCTACATCCGTGCTTTCGGCTACCCGGCCGCGGCGCCCTTCGACGGCGGCAACCTCCGCTACTGCGTCGGCAGCACCTCGCCGGAATGGAGTGCCTGGTTCACCTGGTCGCAGACTCTCAGGATGCCGTGCAACATGACTCGCGGCTCTTCCGGCGGCGGCTGGATGCTCAACTACAACGGCAATTGGGGCTATCTCAATGGCGTGAACAGCCGGGCCCCCCGGATTAACCCGACGTTCATGCTCTCGCCGTACTTCGACAACGACGCGTGGAGCCTTTTCAACAAGACCCGCTACCTCTGATCGAACTCCGATGACACGTCGATTCGACAAGGGAGCGCGCTCGGTCACCCCGGGCGCGCTCCCGGGCGTACAATTAGGCATGGCACGGACTCACCGCGGGATGCTGTTCACCAGCACCGTGCTGCTCACTGCAGCACTTCTGATGACATCGTGTGGCACAGGAGGGACCGATGTCTCACCAGAATCAGGCAGCACCGGCGGGGCAACGCCGATGACCGACGTCACGGCATCCCCCCCAGATCCCAGCATTCCTCCGACCGGAACGACCGACCGGCCAGCACCGATGCCCGACACGTCCGGGCCCCCTGGGCCGACTCCGAGCGTGACCAAACCGGTGCAGGGCAGTCGGGAACGACGTGTCCCGGTCAAAGTCGTATCTTCCTCGGGGCGTGAGCTCGTGGTCGAGGTCGTGGCGGGAGGCCCACCGTGTGAAGCGGTCACCGGTCTCGACGTCGAGGAATCGAGCACCGAAGTGCGCATCGCTGCCTGGGTGGGGCGGACCTGGAAGGTCTCCGGCTGCGACGAGTCGCAGCCGCCGGCCGTAGCCGCGATCATGTGGGTCGAGGTGACACTGGCCGAACCGCTGGGCTCGCGTTCGGTCAGCAGCTCCTGACCGAACGACCGGGGTCATGCGGACCCGTACGGTTGGCCTATGCTCCTCGCCTTCTCGATCGCTCCGTCGACGCCCGATGACAACGAGTCCTATAGCCGGTCGGTGGCCACGGCCGTGCGCATCGTGCGCGAATCTGGCCTACCCAACCGCACCGACGCCATGTTCACGACGATCGAGGGCGAGTGGGACGAGTGCCTCGCCGTCGTCAAGGCCTGCGTCGACGCCCTGACCGGCGAACACCCCCGGGTCGGACTGGTGCTCAAGGCTGATATCCGACCCGGGCACACCGGTCAGCTCGAGGCCAAGGTGCAACGGGTCGAGAAGGCCGTGCGCGATCTCTGAACCGCGGCTGGGCCCGATTGCGGCTACGCGTGTCCAGGTACGTGTCAAGACGTGAGTCGCACGTCAGGTGCACGGCTCGGCGACCATCACGACATACCCTCGACGTGTGCCGTTGCCTTTCGACCCGATCCGTCGCGCCGCGACGCTGTGGCGACAGCGTTGGGGCGCCGAATCGGCAGCGCCGGCCATGGCGGCGGCGACCTCGGTCATGCGGGTCCAGCAGGCATTGCTGGCCGAGTTCGACGCGCTCGTCGGGCCGCACGAGTTGACGTTCGCGCGATACGAAGCCCTCGTGTTGCTGGCCTTCACCCGTGCCGGGGAGCTACCGATGCGTCAGATGGGTGAGCGGCTCATGGTGCACCCGACCTCGGTGACGAACACGGTGCAACGCCTGGAGTCCTCGGGTTTCGTCGAGCGTCGCCCCAATCCCCGGGACGGACGGGGCACCCTCGCGGCGATCACCGACACGGGGCGGGCGGCGATGGAAGCCGCGACCGCCGACCTCATCGACGCCGGCTTCGGGCTCGGCACGCTCGATGCCGCCCAACAGCAGCAGCTCTTCGCCCTGCTCCGCCACGTGCGCCATGCCCGCGGCGACTTCGTCGAGCCCACAGACTGGTCCAACTAGTAGGACGTCCTAGTAAATCGGTCGGTGCTCGGTTAGCCTGGGCCCATGGAGCACACCTCTGGCCAGGACCGGTGGCAAAAGCGCTACGACGCCGCGGTGGCGCGCGGTCAGGTGCGGGACGCCGACTTCACCACCCTGTCGGGTATGCATCTCGAGCCGGCCTACGGGCCGACACCGGAGCAGGAGGCCGCTGACCCCCGGATGGAGCGGATCGGCTGGCCCGGCGAATACCCCTACACCCGTGGGCTCTACCCGACCGGCTACCGAGGTCGCACCTGGACGATCCGGCAATTCGCCGGTTTCGGCAACGCGGTGCAGACCAACGAGCGCTACAAGATGATCCTCGAGCGCGGTGGCGGCGGGCTCTCGGTCGCGTTCGACATGCCCACGCTCATGGGGCGTGACTCCGACGACCCGCACAGCACCGGCGAGGTCGGTCACTGTGGCGTGGCCGTCGACTCGGCCGCTGACATGGACGTGCTCTTCGGCGAAATCCCACTCGGTGGCGTGACGACCTCGATGACGATCAGCGGGCCAGCCGTGCCGGCCTTCTGTATGTATCTCGTCGCAGCAGAGCGCCAGGGTGTCGACATCGGCACATTGAACGGCACCCTGCAAACCGACATCTTCAAGGAGTACATCGCCCAGAAAGAGTGGCTGTTCGCCCCGGAGCCGCACCTGCGGCTGATCGGCGACCTCATGGAGTTCACGACCGAGAAGATCCCGGCATACAAGCCACTCTCGGTCTCGGGCTATCACATCCGCGAGGCCGGAGCGACCGCTGCGCAAGAGCTGGCCTTCACGTTGGCCGACGGCTTCGGCTATGTGGAACTAGGCCTGTCCCGTGGTCTCGACATCGACACCTTCGGGCCCGGGCTCTCCTTCTTCTTCGACGCCCATGTGGACTTCTTCGAGGAGATCGCCAAGTTCCGCGCCGCCCGGCGGATCTGGGCCCGCTGGATGCGCGACGTCTACGGCGCGAAGACCGCTAAGGCGCAGTCACTGCGGTTCCACACTCAGACCGCCGGTGTCTCGCTGACCGCCCAGCAGCCTTACAACAACGTCGTGCGCACCGCCGTCGAGGCCCTCGCTGCGGTGCTCGGCGGCACGAACTCGTTGCACACCAACGCCCTCGACGAGACACTGGCCCTGCCGACCGAGCAGGCTGCGGAGATCGCTTTGCGCACCCAGCAGGTCCTGATGGAGGAGACCGGCGTCGTCAACGTCGCCGACCCGCTCGGCGGCAGCTGGTTCGTCGAGGCGCTCACCGACCGGATCGAGGCCGAGGCCGAGGCGATCTTCCAGCGGATCAAGGACCTCGGCGTGGTCGGGCGTGCCCGGAACGCAGACGGCACCGTGGACCACCCGATCGGCCCGATGACCTCCGGGATCCTGCGAGGCATCGAAGAGGGCTGGTTCATGGGCGAGATCGCCGAGGCGGCATTCCAATACCAGTTGGCCCTGGAGAAGGGCGACAAACGCGTGGTCGGGGTCAATTGCCTCACCGACTCGATCAGCACCGAGCTGGAGATCCTCCGGGTCAGCCACGAGGTCGAGCGCGACCAGATCGCACTGCTCGGCCGGCGCAAAGCGGACCGTGACGAGGCCCTGGTGCAGGCCCGCCTGGACGCCATGCTCGCTGTTGCCCGCACCGACGCGAACATGATCCCCGCGATGCTCGACGCAGTTCGCGCTGAAGCCACCCTCGGCGAGATCTGCGGTGTGCTCAAGCAGGAATGGGGCACCTACCAGGAGCCGGCGCGCTTCTGAAGCTACCCCCCATCGAGGGGCTTGCGGCCGTGGATTGGCGGCTCTCGGCATCCCGACATACGCTGAAGGCCGCCGCACTGAGAAGGATCTGCATGCCCGCCCTCCGACAATCCGACTTCCTGCCTGCCCGCGCCCTGGCCGTCGGCGCTGCCGCGATGGCGCTCACGCTCGGCGCCTGCACCAGCGGCGGAGATCAGCCGACGGCAAGCAACTCCACGACACCGGGCGCGACAATCACAACCGCCTCGACTGCCACTGAATCGGCGACCACCTCCACGTCCCCGTCCCCGACGACGGCCGCCGAAACGTTGATCGGTGCCGAAGTCTGCCTGCGGACACTGCTCTATGCGCAGGCCACGTGGACCACACAACCCGACGACGCCGCGTTGCGTCAGAGCGTCTTCGCCGGCGACGCACTGGCGGCCGCTGAGGGGTACGCGAAGCTGGTGTCGACGCTCTCGGACACCGATCGGGCCGACGCGGCTCTGGAAGCCGAAGACTCGGTCGTATTGGCGGTCTCTCGAGGCGCCGACTACCCGCGCACTATCGTGGCGACGAGCACGACCGCCCGCAGCGCTGACCCGGTATTGCTGCTCCTGCGCGCCGACAAAGCGGGCGGTGGGTATCGGATCATCCATCAGAGCCGGATCCTGCCGGGCGCGAGTGTCGGAGCCTTCGACCCACTCGAGTCGGGCACGCCACTTGCCGAGACCCCAAACGGCCTCGCGGTCGACCCGCAGAGCCTGCTCGAGGCGTATGCCGCTGCGCTCGCCTACCCGGCGCCGACCCCGTCACCAACTGCCACGGCCACCGCTACTCCTGCTGCCACGCCGACTGCTGCTGCGACGGGGTCGGCAACACCGACGCCGACAGACGGCACCCCAGCCACTGCTGGACCGGCGGGACCACTATTCGGTCCCGACACCTTCGCGAACAGTCTGCGCAACGGCGTCAAGGAGACAGCGACCTCACTCGGGTCGGCAGTGACCGTGACGCAGCAACACACTCCGCTGCGCGTTCTCGCGGTCGCGCCGATGGCCGGCGAGCGCGGCGCGCTCGCCTTCGGCGTTCTCGAACGCAAGGACCTCCTCACCGAGAGAACCGACGGCACCCTATCGACGAACCAGGTCGTCCGAGTCCTCTCAGGCAAGTCCAGTGTCGAGACCAAGGCCGAGCTGACCACCCTGGAGTTCGTCGCCTGGACCATCCCCCTCGGCACCGGCCAAGCGACGACGGTGGCCGCTGCCGAGCAAGCTGTAGCCGCGACCGGGAGCTGACCAGCTGTTCCGTTCGCGACTCACGTCGGCGGTCCGATAGCGTTGACAGCTGTGCCTGTTTCGGTTTTGGACCTCGATGACGACTCATCTTGTGCGGCAGCCCACCGGGTGGCCATGGCCTCCCAGAGCTTCGGACGCCCATGGTTCGAACCGTTGCCGGTGGGGGAGTATGCCGCGAATCTGCGTTTCACGCCGCCCGGCGAACGCAGGATGCACTGGCTCGCAACACAACCCGGCGAGACTGACCCGGCCGTCACCGAGGTTCTCGGCGTAGCCACGCTCCGGCTCGCCGACGACGACAATCGGGACAAGGCATGGATGGAGGTCGACGTGCATCCCGAGGCCCGTCGCCAGGGAGTGGGATCGATGCTGCTGGCCCGGGTGCTGGACAGCGCGACCACCGAAGGGCGAGAGACCCTCGTCGCCGGGACTCACTTGCCTGACGACCGGCCCGATCACCCGCACCGGCTCTTCCTCAAGCACCACGGCTTCACTCTGGGCAGCCTGGAGACCCTGAGTCACCGATCCCTGCCGGTGAGTGCGCAGACCCTCGACGCCCTCGACCCAGCGCGCGACGGGTGGGTCAGCGCCCCCGGTGAGCCCACGGCATACCGGCTCGTGACCGTCGCGGGAGAGCTGCCACCGGAACTGGCGCAGGTCTATTGCGACCTGGCTAACCACTTGGACTTCGAGGCACCGACCGGGGAGATCGACTACGAGACCGGGTCGCTCACCCCGGACAAGCTTGCTTGTCTGCTCGAGCACGAGCGGTCGATCGGACAATCCCGGATCATCACCGTGGCCGTGCACGAGGCAACCGGCACGGGAGTGGCCTACACCGAGCTCGTCCTGTCCCAGAGCACCCCACGGACCGTGCAGCAGTGGGGCACCCTCGTGCACCGCGAGCACCGCGGTCACCGGCTCGGGATGGCGGTGAAGGTTGCCAACCTCCGGGAGCTGCAGCGTCGCGCCCCGACCCGGGAGTTCGTCGAGGCCGGGAACGCCGTGGACAACACGTGGATGGTAGCCATCAACGAACAGCTCGGCTTCCAGCCGGTCGAGGGATACGCTCTCTACCAACGCCCGCTGGCCTGACCTGCCTGAGTAACACCCGGCGGAACTTCAGTCGGCTTCCGATAAGGACGACCCAGCCCTGGTTAGGTTAGGCTATCCTTATGCCCCCACGCTCTCCGGTTGAACTGGCTCGCCGTGCCCGCAGCATCGTCGCTGCAGCTGCTTGCGAAATCGGCGTGCCAGGCATGACTTACCGACTCTCCCGGACCGCAATGTGTTCGGACGGCTCCCTGGTCGCTGCCGCCGGCGAACTCGCTGGCCCGTGCTCCGGTTTCCTCAAAGCCAACAAGCCCTCGCCCGAACTCCACCTATGGGCTTGGGACGTCAGCGGGGCACCACAACCGGACCGCGTGCGGGCGCTGGTGCACATGCGTGGACGTATTCGGCCGGCTGCGCCGATCGTCGAGAAGGTGTTGCGTGAGCAATGGCTGGAGGACGTCGCCTGCTTCGACCCGCGCCTCGTCGTGTTGACCGTCCGAGGCGACAGTGGGACGACCACTCAACAGCATGTCGTGCCACTTGACGACTATCAGTCAGCCGAGCCCGATCCAATGACCGGCTGGGAGGCTGGGTGGCTGAGTCACCTGAGTCGAGATCACGAGAGCGATCTGCGGAGACTGGCCCAACAGCAGGTGCCGCTTCACGCAGACGACGTTGTCCGGCCGTGGTATACCGATTCATCGTGCATCGAACTGCGCATATATCGCGGCGGCACGACCGAAGACCTGCACATCCCTTTCCCATACTCAGTTCGCTGTGGATGTGAAGCGATTGCCGTGCTCCAGGAGATGGTCAGCTCGAATCCGACGGCACCACGCAGGCCCCAGGCATAGCCTGGACTGGTGGCGGCCGGCGGCCACCGGATCGGCGAGAATGACACCATGAGTGACAAACCGCTAACTGCTGCAGCCCTGCGGGGGGCCGTCGACCTTTCCTCCCTCAAGCGCCCGGCCGGTGGCGGGCAGCGCGGCCCGAGTGGCGGTGTTCCTGCCGGGTCAGCAACCTCGGCCGGCTGGACCGCCGCAGCCCGAGCCGGGATGCCAGGTGGGGGTTCCGATAGTGGTGTCTCCGGTGCCGGAGCATCCGGTGCAGCCGGAGCCTCGGGAGCCGACGGACTGGTCGTGTCAGTCACGGACGCGACCTTCGAAGACATCGCGAAGGCCAGCATCCGGGTCCCGGTCGTCATGGTGCTCTACTCGGGGCGGGTGCCCGAGTCGGGTTCGTTCGTGGGGGTGCTTGCCGAGCTCTGCCGCTCGAACGACGGCCGCTTCCAGGTGGCCTCGGTCGATGTCGACACCAGCCCGGGATTGCTCCGCGCGCTTCAAGTGCAGTCGGTCCCGGCAACGATAGGGCTGATCCAGGCTCAGCCGGTGCCACTCTTCCTCGGTGCGCTCTCTGCTGCCGAAGTACAGCCGTGGCTGGACGAGTTGCTCAAACTAGCCGTGCAGCACGGTGTGACCGGACGGGTCGAGCTACCCGCCGGGACCGGCGCCGAAGCGGAGGCAGACGAGAGCCTGCCGCCGCTGCACCAGGAAGCCTTCGACGCGATCGAGCGGGGCGAACTCGACGCCGCGGCAACGGCATACGAGAACGCCCTCGCCGAGAATCCGGCCGACACCGAAGCCCAGCTGGGGTTGGGTCAAGTGCGCTTGTTGCAGCGCACGAAAGGTGTGGATCTGCATGCTGCTCGCGCGGCGGCCGCGGCAACACCGGACGACATCCCGGCCCAACTGCTGGTCGCCGACCTCGATGTGCTCGGTGGCCATGTCGAGGACGCTTTCGGCCGGCTGATCGACGTGGTGCGCCGCACCGCTGGCAGCGAACGCGACCGGGCCCGCACTCACTTGCTCGGCCTCTTCGACATCGTCGGTGCCCAAGACCCGCGGGTGACCGCGGCCCGTAAAGCGCTCATGTCGGCGCTGTTCTAGCTCGGCCTCGTTCTCATACCGGGCAGGCGGAGCGGGTCTGCTACTCCTCCCGCACTGCGTCAGCCGGCTCGATCCGAGTCGCCCGAACCGCCGGGCCGGTGGCCACCAGGGCCCCGACCAGCACCATCGCCGGGACTAGGAACACCAGCGCACCCCACGGCGCTGACGGCGGCAAGCTCACTCCCAGCGCACCGCCCACGCTCAGCGTTGCTAGGACACCAGCGGGCACACCAGCGGCGGCTGCGGCCAACACCGCGACGCCGGTGAGCATCATCCCCTCGGTCATCACCAGTCGGCGCACCTGCCCTCGCGAAACGCCGATCGCGCGCAGCACGCCCAACTCGTGAGCCTGGTCCCGCACCATCATGGACACGGTCGACCAGAGCCCGACCAAGCCGACCAGGCCGATCAGCAGGACGATGACCAGCAGCACCATTCGATAGGCCCCCAACTGGCGCTTGCCCTCGGCCATCATGCCTGCCGCCGTGGTCACCTTGACACCGGGCTGGGTCTGCAACTCGTCGTCCAATCGGTCACGCAGCGACGACGCGTCGACATCCGCGGTGGCCTGGATGTGCCACTGCGTGCTGCCGGTCAGGCCGAGCAGAGTGGACGCGCTGGCCCGCGACATCACTAGTTGCGGGCCCGTGGCCAACGAGGCGTAGGTCCCCACGACGGTCAGGGGTTCGCTGGACTGCGTCGTGCGCAGCGTGGCCTGCCCACCGACCGCGACCCCCAGCCGCTCGGCCATGCTCGCCGGCAGCACCACCCCGCCGTCGACCAGACCTGCGGGAGTGGCTGAGTCGGACCCGTCCACCCACGGCAGGCTCGTCACGGCGAAATAGGACGGCGGATCAACGGCCAGCACGCTGACCGACTCGGTCCGCCCGCCCACGACCAATTCAGCATTGCCATTGATGCTGGTGGCCACAGCTTGCACCCCGGCCGTCGAGCGCAGCGTTCGGTCGATCACCGGTGCCGATTCACGCTTGGCGCTGATCTGCACGTCTGCACCGAACTGCCGCTCGAGTTGCGTCACCATCGCCGTGGAGAAGGAATCGGTCGTGGCAAGCACCACGATCACGGTGCCGAGAATCAGGGTGAGCAAGGACGCCACGGCACCGGCTCGCCGCCCATCCCGAGCCAGCCGCAGTTCGGCAAACCGCATCGTCCAGGTCATGCCCGGCAGGTATCGATGCAGCAACCGGCACAGCGGCGTCAGCCCAGCCAAGACAAGCGTCGCGACCCCCGCCAGCATGGCAACGGCGCCGATAGCTGAGACCCCGGGCCCACCATCAGCCGGGAAGGCCACGATGCCGGCCCCGAGCAGCACGCCACCACCGGCGGCGAGCCAACCCCCCAGCCGGGAGCCGCCGATCGCGCGCACCCCTCGCAACGCAGTCACCGGATCGGTGCTGGCCGCCGCCCGGGCCGGGATCCAGGCACCCGCCACAGTAGCGACCAGGCCAGTCACGACCGCGGCAAGCACCGCATACCAGGGGATAGCGAGCGTCGGTGTGTCCACATCAGCAGCCGACGCCAGGATCGTCCCCAGCCCGACAGCGAGCCCACCACCGAGCGCCAACCCCAGGGGAATGCAGACCAATCCGAGCAGGACGGCCTCCCGGAGCACGGCAGTCTGTAGCTCGCGACGCGTCATGCCCAGAGCGCGATAGGTTCCGTATGCCACGGTCCGGGACTGAACAGCCCGCGCCATGGTGAGGTAGACCAAGTAAACGGATACGACCGCGGCGCCTATCGAGACCAGGGATAGTGCCCACGTTACGGTGCGCAGGAAAGACACGAACGGGTCCACGAAGGCCGACATGTCTTGGGTGGTGACTCCGGCAGGGAGGCGGGCCCGGTGCTCGGCAATCCACGGTTCGGACTGCCAGGACTGCTCGAGCCGCACGTCGATTCGCGTCGTGGCATCGGGCAGGCCGAGCAGGTCCCGGGCGGTCCCAAGCGAGGTGATCACGACCGGGCCCGAACCCATCAATCCGGCCCGGCCCGTATCGAGCAACCCGACTACGCGCACCAACTGCCCATCGCCGGGGCCGGGCAAGCGGAGATCGTCTCCGATCCTCACCCCGAGGCGTTGCGCCGTCCGAGGCGAGAGCAGCGCCTCCGCCGCCCCGTCCTCCGGCAACCGTCCCTGATCGACCGCGATGCCGAACAGCTGTGTCGCCCGTTCCAGGTCATACCCGCTCAACGCTGCGTCGAGCGCTTTCCCACCGTCCGCCCGGGCCACGGCCGTCGAGGCGTTGAGGCTCTCTGCGGCCACGGCGATGCCATCGAGGCGGGTCACTGCTTCGGCTGCCGTGTGTGGCAATTCATTACCAGGCACGACCGAGACGAATGCCAAGTCAACCTCGCCACCCAAGTCGTACATCGCAGCACGTAGCTGTGCCATGACCGTGGCGCTCGCCGTCATAGTCCCGAACAGGAGCGCCACACCGAGGATCACGCCGAAGGCCGCGAGGACATACCGGCCCGGTCTACGCCGGAGCTGCCGCCAACCAAGCTTGAATGCGATCCACACGGGGCCTCCCCTCTATCCCTAGGTGCAGGTGATCGCATATCTGACCGTCACGAAGGAGGAAAACCCGATCAGCCATGGCCGCCGCGCGCGGGTCGTGCGTGGCCATCACGGCAGAACACCCACGGGTGTCGACGGCTTGGCGGAGCATTCCCAGAACAGCGTCACCGCTTGATTGGTCGAGGTTGCCGGTTGGTTCGTCCGCGATGACGACGGAGGGCTGCGTAAACAAGGCCCGGGCGATCGCGACTCGCTGCTGCTCGCCGCCCGACAGTCCGTCCGGGTAGTCGTGCCCTCGTCCCGGCATACCGATGTCGGCGAGGATCTGCTCGGCCCGGTTCCGCGCATCAGAGGCGTCGGCCCGGGACCGCATGTCCCCCCGGATGGCTGCGCCCAAAGACACGTTCTCCGCCACCGTGAGCATGTCGACAAGGTGGAAAGCCTGGAAGACGAAACCAATCCGGTCGCGCCGCAATCGAGTTCGCGCGTCGTCGCTGAGGTCGCCCACACGCTGCCCCTCGAAGTGAACCGTGCCCGCAGAGGGTGTGTCGAGCGCCCCGAGCAAATGCAGCAGCGTCGATTTCCCTGATCCGGACGGCCCCATGAGCGCCACGAAGGTGCTGCGCGGGATATCCAGGGTGACGCCATCAAGCGCCCGCCGGCATGGCGGCCCCGGGTACTCCTTCACGAGGCCCTCCGCCGACAGGACGATCTCCGAATCCCCAGTCATAAGATCCCTACGACCCTGGGGCCGGTGACCACCATGTCCCGGAGCTCGCACCGCATCGCTTAGGCACCAGGCTGTTCACACGTCACCTCCTGCTCGGGGGGATTCCACAGCTATCACCGAATTTACCCCGGACAACGGCCAGATTGGGGCAATGCTGCGATTACCGGTGAATCCGCCCGGCAGACGACATCGGAGAGCCCACCGTCATCGCAATCGGACCCGGTGGGCTCTCAGGTCGGTTCAGCCTCAGCTATGCGTCATATCCAGTGGCACGACCCACTGCGCGAATTCTTGCTCGGTCACATGGCCGGAGGCCAGGGCTGCATCCTTGAGCGAAGTGCCCTCCTTGTGCGCCTTCTTGGCGATAGCGGCGGCCTTGTCGTAGCCGATGTGCCGGTTCAGCGCCGTCACCTGCATAAGGTTCTTGTCCAGATTCTCGGTGATCTTCGCGTGCGCCGGTTCGATGCCGACCGCGCAGTGGTCGTTGAAGGCCAGGCACGCATCGGCGATGATCCGGCAGCTTTCCAGGACTGCGTGCACCATCACTGGCTTGAACACGTTGAGCTGGAAATTGCCTTGACTGCCGGCGAACCCGACTGTCGCGTCGTTGCCGAAGACGCGGGTGACGACCATCGTCATCGCTTCGCTCTGGGTGGGGTTGACCTTGCCCGGCATGATGGAACTGCCCGGCTCGTTCTCCGGGATGGTGATCTCACCGATGCCGTTGCGCGGCCCGGAGGCCAGCCACCGCACGTCGTTGGCCATCTTCATCAGCGCCCCGCCCAGGGTGCGCAACGCCGCCGAGGTCTGCACCATGGCATCGTGCGCGGACAGGGCCGCGAACTTGTTCGCTGCGCTGGTGAACGGATAGCCGGTCTCCGCTTCGTACTTGCGGGCAGCCAGGTCACCGAACTGTGGATGGGCGTTGAGGCCGGTGCCGACCGCGGTGCCGCCGATGGCCAGTTCGTACAACCCCTGCTCGGCGTGCTTGACCTCGCCGAGCGCGTAGTCGAGCTGCGCGACCCACCCGGAGATCTCCTGGCCGAGCGTGATCGGCGTGGCGTCCTGCAGGTGGGTCCGGCCCACCTTGACCAGGTCCGCGTACTGCTTGGCTTTGGCGTCCAGCGTGTCGCGCAATCTGGTGACGGCCGGGTAGAGCCGGTCGTTGAGATCCAGGACGACGGCGATGTGCATCGCGGTGGGGAAGGTGTCGTTGCTCGACTGGCCACGGTTGACATGGTCGTTGGGGTGCACCGGGTCTTTGGATCCCATGGTGCCGCCGGCCAACTCGATGGCGCGGTTGGAGATCACTTCGTTGGAGTTCATGTTGGACTGAGTGCCGGAGCCGGTCTGGAACACGACCAGCGGGAAGTGGTCGTCCAAGTCACCGGCGATGACCTCGTCGGCGGCCCGCACGATCAGGTCGGCGATGTCGCCGGGCAGTTCGCCCAACTCCGCGTTGGCCTGCGCGGCGCCCTTCTTGAGGATGCCGAGTGCTTTGACGATGGGCCGGCCCATGACGAAGGTGTCGCGGCCGATCGGGAAATTGCCGATGCTGCGCTGCGTCTGAGCGCCCCAATAGCGGTCGGCGGGCACCTCGACGGTGCCCATCGTGTCGGATTCCTGCCGGACGCCAACGTGGGACGCGTCGTTGCTCATCGTTCATGACCCTTCTGCCAGTGGGAGCCGTCAGAGCTAACGCTAGTCACTGTGCGGGTATTGGTGGCAGATAGGTTGCCGTCGCGCTTGTGCGTTTCAATCGCGCATCCACCACTGGCGTGGCTCACCGCGCCGGGCGGCCCGGACCCACCACGCCAGTTCCACGAGCAGCACGCCGGCCAGCCCGACGAGCAGACCGGTGCGCATCATCGGCGCGTTCCCGGCGTCGAGCAGGAACAGCTCTTGGGTGAAACGAGTGGTGAAGATCGCCACATAGGCCCCGGCCGAGACGGCCAGCAGGACGACCTTCCACCACTCGTAGGGCCGGGCAACGACCGAGAGCACCCACCAGGCCACGACGATGAGTGTGGCCAACGCAGCCGTCGAGGCTTGTGTGGCCGCCGTGCCCGCGCCCCCTCCCGGAGGCCGGGTGAGCAGGTAGGTCGTGAAGGTCGCCAGCCCGACGACCACCCCCGATGGCAATGCCAGCTGCAACACTCGCGAGGCGAAACCCGGTTTGGCCCGCTCGTGGTTGGGGGCCAACGACAGCAGGAAGGCCGGGATGCCGATGGTGAACCACCCGGTGATAGTCACGTGGATCGGCTGCAGTGGGAAGGGCAGCTGCGCCACCCCGACGAGCAGGGCGAGCAGCACCGAATAGACCGTCTTGGTGAGGAAGAGGTTGGCGACCCGCTCGATGTTGCCGATGACCCGGCGCCCCTCGGCGACGACATGCGGCAAGGTGGCGAACTTGTTGTCCAGCAAGACGATCTGCGCCACCGCGCGGGTCGCTGGTGACCCCGAACCCATCGCGACCCCGATGTCGGCCTTCTTGAGGGCGAGCACGTCGTTGACGCCGTCGCCGGTCATTGCGACCGTATGCCCACGGGATTTGAGCGCGAGCACCATGGCGCGCTTCTGCTCGGGGGTGACGCGCCCGAACACGGTATGCCGCTCCACGGCTTCGGTGAAGTCGGGGCTGACCGACTCGTCGTCCAGGTCGTGACCCGCCTCGTCGTGAGTCTCATCCAGGTCGCGTGTGGTCGCCGCGGGCAGGTCGCGGGCATCCAGCGGGTCGTCACCACCGGGCACCCCGAGGCTTGTTGTCACCGCGCCGACCGACCGGGCGTTGTCGCCGGAGATGACCTTGACCGCCACCTGCTGCTCGGCGAAGTAGTCGAGGGTGTCGCGGGCGTCGGGGCGCACTTGCTGCTCGAGGACGACAAGGGCATACGGGGTCACTTCGCCGGGGGCGGCCTCGTCGGTCACCGGCAGGGACGCGGCTCCCAGCAGCAGCACGCGTAGACCCTGGGCGCCGATCTGCTCTGCTTCCTCTCGGGCCGCCGAGCCCGGAGCGGCAAGCACGTCCGGCGCGCCGAGCACCCATGAGCCGTGCCCGTCGAAGGTCGATCCCGACCATTTCCGTGCCGACGTGAAGGCTGCGTGATGAGTCTCAGCCCAGACCGTCGCGGGCGGGTCGATGCCTTCGGCAATGGCCTGCATGCTCGCATTCGGATGGCGCTCAGTGGTCGCGAGTTGGCCGAGCACGAGTTCTGGCGAAGCGTCAGCGGGTGCTCGCGCTCCGACTGTGCGAACTTCGCCCAGCCGCATCCCGATCTCGGTCAGCGTGCCCGTCTTGTCTGCGCAGACGACGTCGACCCGGGCTAAACCCTCGATGGCCGGCAGCTCTTGCACGAGACACTGCCGCTGCCCCAGCCGGATCACCCCGACCGCGAAGGCGATCGAGGTCATCAGCACCAAGCCCTCCGGCACCATGGGCACCAGCGCGGCCACCATGCCGGTGATGCCGTCGCGCAGGTCGGCACCGATGGCGAATAGCTGGGTCCAGATCGTCAGGAGACCGACCGGCACGAGCAGCCACGAGACAACACCGAGGATCTTGTCGATGCCGGTGCGCAGCTCCGAGCCGACGAGGGTGAACTTCGCTGCTTCCTCGGCGAGCTTCGCGGCATACGCCTCGCGGCCGACCTTGGTGGCTCGGTAGGCGCCCGCGCCCGCGACGACGAAACTGCCCGACATCACCGGCGCCCCCGGCTCTTTGACAATCGGGTCGGACTCACCGGTGAGCAGTGATTCGTCGACCTCGAGGGCCTCGGCCTCGACGACGACGCCGTCGACGACAACTTGGTCGCCGGGTGCCATCTCGACGATGTCGTCAAGCACGACCTCGGTGCGGGTCACCTCGCGGGCCCGACCGTCGCGGCGCACAGTCGGGCGAGCCTCGCCGACGACTGCGAGGTTGTCGAGGGTGCGTTTGGCGCGCAGCTCCTGGATGATGCCGACCGCGCTGTTGGCGATGATGAGCAGCCCGAATGCGGCATTGATGAGCCGCCCCGTCGTGAGGACGATGACAAGGAGAATGCCGAGGATCAGGTTGATCCGGGTGACGACATTGGCCCGGACGATCTCGCCGGTGGTGCGGCCACTACGTGCGGGCAGATCGTTGCTGCGGCCGTCGGCGACCCGTTCGGCCACCTGTTCGGCCGATAGGCCGCGGGCCGGATCGACCTGGTTCACCGGCTCCCCGGCCTCGTGCCCTTGATCCACAGGGGTGATCCTAGGTCGCGAGGGTTTTCCTCCCGCGAAAGGTTCGCCGTGTGCGAGGCTTTCAAGCAACGACCACGCACGTGACTTCCGGGACAGGGTGAGGTGATGGTAGCGATCTGCGTGTCCGAATTGCGTAAGACCTACGGCACCACCACGGCAGTCGATGATGTGACTTTCGAGGTGGAAGTCGGCGAGATCTTCGGGCTGCTCGGCCGCAACGGGGCCGGCAAGACAACCACGGTCGAGATGATCGAGGGCATTACGAAACCGGACTCAGGCCAGGTCCGAGTGTTGGGGTTGGACCCGTTCGACGAACGGGATGACGTGCGGCTCGTCCTAGGAGCCCAACTGCAAGAGAGTCAGCTACCCGCGCGCCTCCGGGTCGAGGAAGCCCTTCGCCTGTATTCGTCCTTCTATCCGGACCCCGTGCCGGTCGACGAACTCCTCGAAAAGGTGGGCCTCACCGAGAAGCGGCGAACGGCCTTCGACGAACTCAGCGGTGGTCAACAGCAACGTCTCTCCGTCGCACTTGCCCTCATTGGACGTCCCCGGGTGGCCATCCTGGACGAAGTAACTACCGGGCTGGACCCAGCCGCCCGCCGCGGCATGTGGGACACGATCCTCCGGTTGCGGGACTCCGGCGTTACCGTCCTGCTGGTCACCCACTTCATGGAGGAGGCCGAACGACTGTGTGACCGGGTTGCACTGCTCGATGCTGGCCGGGTGATCGCTCTCGACACCCCCGGGACACTCATTGACCAGAGCCTCGGTGGGTCGACGATCACCTTCGACGTGTCCGCCGAGCCGCCTGTCGAGGAGCTCGAGACCCTGCCCGGTGTCACCCAGGTGTCCGTCGACGGATCCACGGTCGTGGTCCGCGGCAACGGTGACCTTGTGACGGAGGTGACCGGCGCACTACACCGCGCTGGGACACCATTCTCGGGGCTTGACGTGAACCGAGCCACTCTCGAGGCCGCGTTCTTGCATCTGACCGAGCACCATGGCGACCAGCACGCGGGGGAGGACGAATGAGTTCAGCCGCTGCGATCACGCAGATAACCCTGGCGGAAGCCAAGCTGGTCTGGCGGGACCCTGCCGGAGTATTCCTCCCCCTGGGCCTGCCCCTGCTGGTGATCGTCATGAACGGCCTCAGCTCCGACCCGAGCAGCGTCGATGGGTCCGGGATATCCGCGGCCAGTGCGCTCGGGGTGCCGGCCGGGTTCGCCACGATCATGGCGATCCTGACCCTGGTCAACCTGCCCTCGTTCATCGCCGCATACCGCAGTGACGGGGTGCTGCGCCGACTGGCTGTGACACCGGCCCGGCCGACGTGGGTGCTGCTCGGACAGGTGCTGGTCAACTTCGCCCTGGCCCTCGTGGGCACCGCAATCGCGCTGGCTGCTGTGGCCATCGGCTTCGAACTCGTCGCGCCACGGCTGCTGGCCTGGACCCTGATCGCCGCACTGTTGATGACCGCCGCCATGTACGGGCTCGGCCTGATCATCTCGTCCCTCGCACCGTCCTCCAGTTCGGCCACAGCCATCGGCCTGGTCGTGTTCCTCGGGATGCTGACGATAGGCGGTGGGACCGTGCCGGTCGAGGTGCTTCCGGGATTCCTCGCCGAGATCGGTTCGTGGCTCCCATTCGGTGCCGGAACCGACGCCATGCAGAGCGCCTGGATCGGACGACAGCCCGCATGGGCCGACCTCGCCGTGCTGACTGGCACGGCCGTGGTCTCGACCCTGGTGGCTAGCCGGTCCTTCCGGTGGCAGTGAAAACCCGAAGTCGACCAAGAAGGCCCAGCGCATGCCAATGCTCGAGCAGCCGGGCGCTGCACTGTCGAACCATCTGGCGGCTGTGCTCGTGGCAGAGCGCAAGTCTGGCCGCGATTAGGACGAGTAGGAGCAGCGCAGGCGCTGCTCACGGCCGAACCTGCTACATGCGGCTGCCGATCAGCCCAGTGCACTCACCCCAGTGCCGCGTTGACCACCTCTCGGGCCTCGGCCTGCACCTGCGCTAGGTGCTGCGGGCCTTGGAAGGACTCGGCGTAGATCTTGTAGACGTCCTCGGTGCCCGACGGGCGGGCAGCGAACCAGGCGCTCTCGGTGACCACTTTGAGGCCGCCGATCTTGGCCCCGTTGCCGGGTGCTTCTGTGAGCTTGGCCGTGATCTGCTCGCCGGCCAGCGTGTCGGCAGCGACGTCGGCTGGTGACAGCGCGCCGAGCTTGGCCTTCTGCTCCCGGTTGGCGGGGGCGTCGATCCGCGCGTATGCCGGTGCGCCGTGTTTGGCGGTCAGCTCGGCATAGTGCTCGCTCGGGCTCTTGCCGGTGGTCGCGAGGATCTCCGAGGCGAGCAGGGCCAGCAGGATGCCGTCCTTGTCGGTGGTCCATACCGAGCCGTCCATCCGGGCGAACGACGCCCCGGCCGACTCCTCCCCGCCGAACGGCCCGGAGCCGTCGAGCAGGCCGGGCACGAACCACTTGAAACCGACCGGCACCTCGACCAGCCGCCGTCCGAGGTCGGCGGCGACCCGGTCGATCATCGACGACGACACGAGGGTCTTGCCGACGAAACCGTCGGCTGCCCAGCCGGGCCGGGCTCCGCCGTAGAGGTATTGGATGGCCACGGCCAGGTAGTGGTTGGGGTTCATCAGTCCGCCGTCGGGGGTGACGATGCCGTGCCGGTCGGAGTCGGCGTCGTTGCCGGTGGAGATCTGGTAGGCGCTCTTGTTCGCGATCAGCGAGGCCATCGCCGACGGCGACGAGCAGTCCATCCTGATCTTGCCGTCCCAGTCGAGGGTCATGAATCGCCACGTCGCGTCGACGAGCGGGTTGATGACGGTCAGGTCGATCCCGAGCCGGTCGGCCATCGCACCCCAGAACTCCACCGACGCCCCACCGAGCGGGTCGGCACCGATCGTGATGCCGGCACGTTTGATCGCCTCGATGTCGATCGCGTTGGGTAGGTCGTCGAGGTAGCTGCCGAGATAGTCGTATGCCGTGCAGGCCGCCCGAGCCCGGGCAAACGGGATGCGCGATACACCCGCCAAGCCGGCGCGAATGTAGTCGTTGGCCTTGGCCGCGATGACCTTCGTCGCGTCGGTGTCAGCCGGACCCCCGTGCGGCGGGTTGTATTTGAAGCCGCCGTCGGACGGCGGGTTGTGCGACGGGGTGACAACGATGCCGTCAGCCAGCCCGACACCGGCGGGCAGGTTGTCGACCCCGCCGATCTTGCCCCGGTTCGCGACCAGGATCGCGTGTGAGACCGCCGGCGTCGGGGTATACCCGTCGTGGTCGTCGACGAGCACGGTGACATCGTTGGCGACGAGCACCTCGATCGCCGACGCCCAGGCCGGCTCGGACAACCCGTGGGTGTCCCGGCCGATGAACAGCGGCCCGTCGAAACCCATGTCGCGCCGGTAGTCGACGATCGCCTGGGTGGTGGCCAGGATGTGGGCCTCGTTGAACGCCGTGTTGAGGCTGCTGCCCCGGTGTCCGGAGGTGCCGAAGGCGACCTGTTGGTCGACGTTGTCCGGGTCGGGGACACCCGTGTAGTAGGCGGTCACCAGGTGCGCGACATCGACGAGGTCACGGGGCTTGGCAAGGATTCCGGCGCGATCGTGCATCGTCATCTCCTCAGTCTTCCGGGACCAGCCACACGCTGGACAGTCGGGGCACCGTCACGTTGACGGCATACGGCATGCCGTGACACCCCTGCGATTCGGCAGTGAGCACGACGCCGGTCGAGCTCGGCGCGTCGGGATGGAAGCCGGCTGTGTCGAGGACGACCCGCCAGCTCCCGCCCCGTGGCACGCCCACCCGATACGGCTCGTGGGTCATTCCGCTGAAGTTGCTGATGTTGACCAGACAGGGTGCGTCGACCTCCGGGTCCCCCTCGCCGTAGCGGATGTAGGCGTAGGTGTTGTGCGCCGCGTCGTCGGCCTCGAGCCACCGGAAGCCGCGTGGGTCCTGGTCGTAGACCCACAGGGCCGAGGTATCCCGATAGATCTGGTTCATCTCTTTGACCTGGTTGTGGACCCGGTAGTGCAACGGCTGGTCGGTGACCCACCAGTCCAGGCTGCGGCTCTCGCTCCACTCCGATTCCTGCGCGAATTCGCTTCCCATGAAAAGCAACTGCTTGCCGGGATGGCTCCACATGAGCGCCAGGTAGGCACGCACCGTGGCGACCTGCTCGTCACGGCTCCCGCTGACCTTGCGCATCAGCGAGCCCTTGCCGTGCACGACCTCGTCGTGACTGATCGGCAATACGAAGTTCTCGCTGTAGGCATACATCATCGCGAAAGTGAGCTTGTTGTGATGCCACTGGCGATAGACCGGGTCCATCCCGATGTAGCGCAGCGAGTCGTTCATCCAGCCCATGTTCCACTTGAAGCCGAAGCCGAGCCCGCCCTCATCAGTGGGTGCGGTGACCCCACCCCACGAGGTCGACTCCTCGGCGACGGTGATCACGCCGGGCACGCGCTTGTATGCCGTCGCGTTCGCTTCCTGGAGTAGCTGCATCGCGTCGAGGTTCTCGCGGCCACCGTACTGGTTGGGTTCCCAGCCGCCGGGATCGCGCGAGTAGTCGAGGTAGAGCATCGAGGCCACGCCGTCGACCCGCAACCCGTCGATATGGAACTCCTCGAGCCAGTAGCTGGCGTTGGCGACGAGGAAGTTGCGCACCTCGGGGCGACCGAAGTCGAAGACGAACGAACCCCACTCGTTGTGCCAGCCCTTGCGCGGGTCGGCGTGCTCGTAGGTGGGTGAGCCGTCGAAGCGGGCCAGGGCCCAGTCGTCGGTGGCGAAGTGCCCGGGAACCCAGTCGAGGATCACGCCGATCCCGTTCTGGTGCAGGCGATCGACGAGGTACCGGAACTCGTCGGGTGTCCCCCACCGTGACGACACGGCGTAGTAGCCGGTGACGTGATAGCCCCAGGACGGCACGTAAGGGTGCTCCATGACCGGCAGGAGCTCGACGTGGGTGAATCCCAGGTCTTTGACGTAGTTGACCAGGTGCTCGGCCAAGCCGAGGTAACCGAGCCCTTGGCGCCACGAGCCCAGATGCACTTCGTAGACGCTCATCGGTCCGTGGTGCACGTCGAGAGTGCGGCGCTGTTGCATCCACTCGTCGTCAGCCCACTCGTAGGTGGACTCGTAGACGACCGACGCCTGCTTCGGTGCGACCTCGGCGAACAGCGCCATCGGGTCGGCCTTGAGCCGCACGATGGTGTCCTGGCCGCGGACGGCGAATTGGTAGTTCATTCCTTCCGCCGCATCCGGGATGAACAGCTCCCAGACGCCGGAGGGCTGCAGCATCCGCATCGGGTGCGACAGCCGGTCCCAGCCGTTGAAGTCACCGACGACGTGCACCGCCGTGGCATTGGGTGCCCAGACGGCGAAGGCGACACCCCGGACGTCACCCATCGGGCCGCTGAAAGACCGCACGTGCGCCCCGAGCACCTGCCACAGCTGCTCGTGCCGCCCCTCGTTGAACAAGTGACGGTCGACCTCACCGAGGCTCGGCGCGAAACGATAGGGGTCGTCTTGGACGTGTTCGACTCCGTCGCCATAGGTGACGAGCAGCCGGTAGTCCTGACTCTTGGTCACCGACCCCGCCGTGCCGGACCACAGACCACCTTTGACGTGCGGCAGGTCGATGACGGTGCCGTCCTCCAGGCGGGCCCGCACCGAGGCAGCCATGGGGCGATAGCACGTGATCGTCAACCCGCCCGGACCCAAGTGGTGCCCGAGCAGATCGTGTGGCTGCGACATCCGTCCCTCGAGGAAGGCGTCGATCGCACTGTAGTCAGCGACCTTCGCCTCAGCCTTGACAGTGGCGGGCTGCTGGGGATCCATGTCACTCCTTGGTGGTTGCGGATCGGGAAGCGTGAGAGGCAGTGACTGACTGCACGGGCAGACTACCGGCGGCGGACCCGGGGTCAGCCTCGGTCTCGGTTTCGGGGTCGGCGAGGGCCGCGTGGACGGCCCGCACCGGGATCGCGACCCACCCTGGCCGGTTGCGGGCCTCGTAGACCACCTCGTACAGCGCCTTGTCCACCTCGAGTAGACGCAGGAGCGTGGCATCCCACGGCGACCGGCCGGCCACCCGGTAGTAGGCCTCAAGGTATGCCGTGCGGCACGCGGCCGCCCACGCGCCGACTCCCGCCGCGCCGGCAGCACCTGGCACACCTGCCGCACCTGACGCACCTGCCGCACCTGATGCACCTGACGCACTCAGCTCGCCGGTAATGGTCGCGGCCACGTAGTCGAAGGATCGCACCATTCCGGCCACGTCCCGCAGCGCCACGTCGGGCTGACGCCGCTGCGCCAACGGGCGCATCGGCTCGCCCTCGAAGTCGACGGCAACCATTCGGTCTCCACCGGCCATGAGCACCTGGCCGAGGTGGAAGTCGCCGTGCACCCGTTGTCGCAGAGGCCAGGTCACGCCGGCCAGCTCATCGACGAGGGCGTCGAGGCGGCCAGCGAGAGCGCCAAGGCCGGGGTCTTCGGCGACGGCCGCGGCATACCGCTGGCGAAGGCTGGTGACGAACCGCTCGATATCGTGCCCGGTCGTTGCCGTCGTCCCGAACGCGTCGGCCAGCGCGTTGTGCAGTCGTGCGGTGAGTGCTCCGAGCGCTGCCGCGGTGTCGGTGAAGTCGGTGCCTGACCGACACGCTTCGAGAGCGGCACTCCACCCGTCACGCGCACCCTCGATGAAAGTGTGGGCGCACGCAGTGTGGCCGAGCTGTTGACCGGGCTGTTGATCGGGCTGCTGGCCACCGGACCAGGTGGCCTGGGTCGCGCCCCGGGGCTCCGGCACGTCTGCCGAGCCGACAGCCCGCAATGCCACGGGGATCTCGACATCCGGGTTGGGGCCAGAAGCCACGGTCCGGAAGACCTTGACAATGACCGGGTCGGCCTCGGACAGCTCGACGATCATCGAGGTGTTGGACTGCTCACCGGTGACCAGGGCGTGGGATCGATAGGCCGCCGGAGTGTCCAACAGGTCTGCGATCAGGGCGGTGACGAAGGCCGCGTCGTGGGGCCCGTCGTAGACCCACCGGCGACCACGGGTCGCGTCGTCGAGCGTGCCGATCAAGGCCTGCTCCGGCGCTGCGTCCAGCGGCGCACTCCGGTAGGTCACCGGGATCTGATACACGGGGCCGTCGTGGTTGCCGAGACCGTCGCCCGGGCTTGCGGCACCGACATCGCGGGCTAGCCACACGTCGATGTCGGCATCTCCGGCGGGGTCGGCATATCGGTGCCCACCGACGCGCTGCAGCTGTGGGACCCGTGGCTTGCCGGCATACCACCGTTGGCGACTCACCCACTCGGCAAGCACGTCCGCCAGGGACGGGCTGCGTTGTCGCAGGGTCGGCGCCAACACGGGTCTAGTAGCCCCTCACGTGCAGGATGTGCACCGGCTCGGTGTCCGGCCCCAGCCGGACGAAGTTGTCGACGTGCCAATCCCACCACTGGCCGCTGATCTCGTCGTGCGCCCCGAAACGCGCATCCGGCAGCAGGCCCAGCTCCTCGAGATCCAGGTGGATCCAGGTCTCGCGAGTGTGATGCGGGTCGAGGTTAGCCACGACGAGCACTGTGTCACGGGTGCCGTCGGCCAGCACCCGCGTCTTGGAGAAACACGTGATGTAGTCGTCGTCGGCCACGTGGAAATGCAAGTTGCGCAACCAGTGCAGTGACGGATGGGCGCGCCGGATCCGGTTGAGCTCGGTCAGGTAGCCGGAAAGGCTCTTGCCTTCTTTGATCCCGCCCGGTTCGTAGTCTTCCCAGTGACGGTTCTTGAACTCGTATTTCTCGTTGTCGATCTGCTCCTCGAACCCGGGCCGGGCGACGTCCTCGCGCAGCTCGTATCCGGCGTAGATGCCGTAGGTCGGCACCAGAGTGGCCGCGAGCGCTGCCCGCAGTTTCCATGCGGCCGGTCCGCCGTACTGCATGTAGGGCGTGAGGATGTCGTGGGTGGTGGGCCAGAACGACGGGCGCATGTATGCCGAGGACTCCCCGGCGAGCTCGCGGCAGTATTCCTCGAGCTCGGCCTTCTCGTTGCGCCAGGCGTAGTACGTGTAGGACTGCTGGAAGCCGGCTTTGGCGAGCGTGTGCATCATCGCCGGCTTCGTGAAGGCCTCGGACAGCCAGATGACCTCCGGGTGGTCGCGGGCCACGTCGGCGATGAGCCACTGCCAGAACTCGACCGGTTTGGTGTGTGGATTGTCGACCCGGAAGATCTTGACCCCGTGGTCGATCCATACCTGGATGACCCGGCGCACTTCGGCATAGGCCCCTTCGGGGTCGCGGTCGAAGCTGAGCGGGTAGATGTCCTGGTACTTCTTCGGTGGGTTCTCGGCGTACGCGATCGTGCCGTCGGCACGCATCGTGAACCACTCGGGGTGTTCGGTGACGTACGGGTGATCCGGTGAGCATTGCAACGCGAGATCCATCGCAACCTCGAGGCCGAGGCGTTCGGCTTCGGCGACGAAGTCCTCGAAGTCCTCGGCCGTGCCGAGCTCGGGGTTGATCGCGTCGTGCCCGCCGTCGGGTGAGCCGATGGCATACGGGCTGCCCGGGTCATCGGGCTTGGCGATCAACGTGTTGTTGCGGCCTTTGCGGGCGGTCGTGCCGATCGGGTGGATCGGGGTGAGGTAGACGACGTCGAACCCCATGTCGGCGATCGCCGGGAGGCGCTTCATCGCGGTGCGGAAGGTGCCCGAGCGCCAATGGCCGGTCTCCGGGTCCTGGGTGGCGCCTTCGGATCGGGGGAAGATCTCATACCACGCGCCGTAGAGGGCCCGCTCGCGTTCGACGTGCAGCAGCATCGGGCGGCTCGGGCTGACCAGCTGCCGGAACGGGTGGGCGGTGAAGACGGCGCGCACCGTCGGTGCTGTGGCTGCGGCAAGCCGAGCGATCGCCGGCCGTGCGGTGTCCCGCAGGGCCAGCACGGCCGACTCGAGCGTGCTGCGGGCGCTTTCCGCGGTGCCGTCCGGCAGTGCTTCGATGGCCCGCTCAATGACCCGGGCACCCTCCTCGAGCATAAGGTCGGTGTCGATGCCGGCCTCGATCTTGATCGTGCCGTCGTGCACCCAGGTGGCCCACGGGTCCGACCAGCCTTCGACGTGATAGGTCCACCAACCCTCGCGGTCGGCGCTCACCGTGGTGCGCCACCAGGACAGGCCCTCATTGACACAGACCATCGGATGGTGGTGTCCGACCCCGTCCGGGTCGGTGAGGACGGCAGTCGCGTTGACCGCGTCATGGCCTTCCCGGAACACCTGAGCGGCGACGATGAACTCCTCGTCGACCACGGCCTTGGCCGGTCGCTGCCCGTCGTCGACACAGGGCCGCACGTTGATGACCGGGATACGTCCCATGGGCGCGACGCCGGCGTGGACCGGGTTTCCGGGGCCGGGTGGGTATGCCGGGCCGGCGGGTCTGGCCTGTTCGGCCGGCCTCGCGGACCCGGCCGGGCCGGACGCGACGGCCTTGTCGGCAGCTTCACCGGAACGAGCGGCGCTGCCTGGACTGTCGGAACTGCCTGCGCTGCCGGAACTACTGCCGGGGCGTTCGGAAGTCGCGGCGCTCGGTGTGGAGGAGCTCGGTGTGGAAGATGCGGACTGGGCCTGGCGTTTCGGGCTCACACTCCGACGCTACTCGGTCGGCGAATCCCGCGCTGCCCCCACCCATCAACCACTGGCCACATCTGATCCGGATGAAAGCAACTGTTCCCGAGCATGTGACCCAGACCACGGCCGGTTGTCGGGCGGTGGCCAACGGCGGCGGGAGATGAGCGCGCCGTCAGGGCCCGAAGCGGCTGCTCAGTGCAGCCTGCTAGCCGACCACCACGGCGGCCCCGGTGAACCGGCCGTGGGCGAGGTCAGCCAGGGCCCGGTCGGCTTCGGTGAGCGGGTAGCCGGTCGTCGTCGCGTGCACGCCGAGCCGGGCGGCCAAGGCGAGGAACTCCTCGCCGTCGCGCCGGGTGTTGCTCGTGACGCTGGTCACTGTGCGTTCCCGGAAGAGATGGGCCTGGTAGTTCAGCGGCGGCACGTCGGTGAGGTGAATGCCCGCGATGGCCAGGGTGCCCCCGGCGGTGAGGGCCTCGAGTGCGACCGGCACCAGGTCACCGACTGGTGCGAAAAGGATCGCCGCGTCCAGCGGGACCGGTGCGGCGGCATACGCCTCGTGTGCGCTGGCCGCACCGAGCGATCGGGCGAGCTGCTGAGCCGGCTCGCCCCGAGTGAAGGCATGCACTTCGGTGCCGCTGGCGACAGCCAGTTGTGCGGTCAGGTGTGCGCTGCCGCCGAAGCCGTAGATGCCTAGTCGGCCACCGGGCGGCACGTTGGCCCGACGCAATGCCCGGTAGCCGATGATGCCGGCACACAGCCACGGGGCGATCTCGCCCGGATCCAGCTCGCGCGGCAGCCGGTAGGCGAAAGCCTCCGGGACGACCATGGACTCGGCATACCCGCCGTCGGCGTCCCAGCCGGTGTATTGCGATGCCTCGCAAAGGTTTTCGGCGCCACGGCGGCACCACCCACACGACCCGCAGGTATGCCGCAACCAGGCAGCCCCGACCCGGTCGCCGAGCTGGAAGCGGCTGGTTCCGGGGCCGAGCGCAGTGACGTCACCGACGACTTCGTGCCCCGGCACGACTCGCGGCCGGTGCCTGGGCAGGTCTCCTTCGGCCACGTGCAGGTCGGTGCGGCAGACCCCGCAGGCCAGCACCCGGATGCTCACCTCGCCCGGGCCGGGTTCCGGATCCGGCTGCTCCACCAACCGCAGCGGTCCGGTCTCGATCGGCCCGGGCTGCTTGACGATCCACGCGCGCATTGCCCCTCCATGTGGTTGTGGGACTCGGTCGTTGTGGGACTTGGTCGTTGCAGGACTCGGTCGTTATGGGATTTGGGCCTGCTATGTCGGTCTCCAGCTTGACACGATGACCGGTCCGGCGTGACTGGCCGGGCTCGGTAACCGAGACTTGAGATATGCCGCCTGCGACTGACGACCGCCGTTTCAGTTCTATCGAGCAGGTGCGTGAGCGCCTCGCGGCGGCGGGCTACCTGGCCTCGGATGCGATCACGACGACGTGCTTCCTGGCCGACGCCTTGGGCAAGCCGCTGCTTGTGGAAGGCCCGGCCGGGGTGGGCAAGACCGAGCTGGCCAAGGCGATCGCCCGGGCCACCGACGCCCGGTTGATCCGGCTGCAGTGTTACGAAGGTGTCGACGAGGCCCGGGCGCTCTACGAGTGGAACCATGCCAAGCAACTGCTGCGGATCACTGCCGAGAAGGATGCTGAGGGCGGCTGGGATGCGTTGCGGCACAACATCTTCAGTGAGGAGTTCTTGCTGCCGCGGCCGTTGTTGCAGGCGATCCGCAGCGAGGAGCCGGTCGTGCTGCTCGTCGACGAGCTGGACAAGGCCGACGTCGAGATCGAAGGGCTGTTGCTGGAGATCCTGTCCGACTTCCAGGTCACGGTGCCTGAGCTGGGGACGGTGACCGCTCGGCATAAGCCGTTTGTCGTGCTGACCTCGAACGCCACCCGGGAGTTGTCCGAGGCGTTGCGGCGGCGGTGCCTGTTCTTGCACGTCGACTACCCGGATCTCGCGTTGGAGCAACGGATCGTCCAGCTGCAGGTGCCGGGTCTTGAGCAGGTGCTGGCCGAGTCGGTCGTGCGGCTGGTCGGCCGGTTGCGGGAGCTGCGGCTGCGTAAAGCGCCGTCGGTCAGCGAGACCGTCGATTGGGGGCGCACCCTGCTGGCTCTCGGGGTCGACGAGCTGGATGCGACGGTCATCCGGGACAACCTCGGGGTGTTGCTCAAGCATCAGGACGACATCGTGCGGGCGATCGCTGCCCTGGGTCTGGCGGATGGCTAGCCGGTCCGTGGGTGAGGTGACCGGCCGGCTGCCGCGGCGGCTGGTGCAGTTCGGGCGGGCGCTGCGCGGGCATGGGGTGGTGCTCGGCACGACCGAGATCGTCGACGCGGCTCGCGTGGTGCAGCTGCTCGGGCTGGATGACCGGGAGCGGCTGCGGGAGGGGCTGGCTACGGCGATGATGCGCCGGGCCGGTGGCCGGCAGGTGTTCGACGATCTCTTCGACGTGTTCTTCCCGGCCGCCGTCGGTGCGCGACACGGCCTGGGTGGCGAGCTGCTCGTCGACCTGCCGGCACCGGTCACCGACTCCGAACGCCGCGCCCGAGCAGCGGCCTTGCAGCAGCAGCTCGCGCGGGCGCTGGCCGGCGGTGACCCGCGCGAGTTGGATGCCGTCGCGACCCGGGCTGTCGCCGAGCTCGGCGTGTCCGGGCAACGCCGGAGCCCGGCATACTCGGCGGCCCAAACGCTGGATGCGCTGGCGCCCCGGACCGCGATCGTGGCGGCTCTCACGCACGCTGCGGACGCCGGTGACGACGTGCCGGGCGGCTCGGGTGAAGGCTCCGGCGGCAGCGGCCCGGGTGCTGCGGGGGCCGGTGGCGGGTCCGGGACCGGCGGAGGCGGCGGCCCGAGCTTCACGGAACGGTTCTTGCGCGACGAGGTGCGCTCTCGAGTGGCGGCATTCAGTCGCCGGGTCGAGGTGGAGGTGCGCCGCCGCAACGCCGACGCGACGGGGGTCGAGCGGGTCGCGAGCCACATCCGCCCGCCCGCCGAGGAGCAGCTCTTCGTGTTGAGCAACACCAAGGACATTGATGAGCTGCGGCGAACCATCGGGCCGTTGTCCCGCAAACTGGCCACCCGGATCGCCGCCCGGCGTCGGCGGGCCGCCCGTGGCGGGATCGACCTGCGGCGCACGCTGCGGCGCTCGTTGGGGACCGGTGGGGTGCCGGTGCGCCCCGTGTATCACCATGCGCACGTGGGCCGCCCGGACCTCGTGCTGCTGTGCGACTTCTCGTCGTCGGTGGCCGGCTTCTCGCGTTTCACGATCCTGCTCATGCAGGCCCTGGCGGCCCAGTTCCGGCGGATCCGGGTGTTCGGTTTCGTCAACGTGTGCGACGAGATCACCGAGACGATCCTCGGTGCCGCCCCGGGCGCCGATCTGAGTGCGGCCTTCGACGACCGTTCCCGGATGACCGGGATGCACCACACGAGTGACTACGGCACGGCGCTGGCCGATTTCGTCGAGCGTTACCTCGACGCGGTCGGTCACCGGACCGCGGTGCTCGTGCTCGGGGATGCCCGGACCAACGGCACCGACCCGGAGCTGGAGATGCTGCGGATCATCGCGGAGCGGGCCCGGCAGGTCAGCTGGCTCAACCCGGAGCCCGGCCCCAGCTGGGGCACCGGGGACTCGGTCGCGACCCGCTATGCCGAGATCGTCGACATGCACGAGTGCCGCAACGTCACCCAGTTGCGAGCTTTCGTCGCGCGGGTGCTGCCGGTGTGATCCGCCGTGATGCCGTTTCTGGGAAGCTGCGACGATGGTCGGGTGACGACCTCCCCACGGCGGGTTGCCAAGGCCCTGCTCGATGCGCAGGTCCGGTGGCACCTCGACCAGCTGACCGGCGACGGCCTCGACGAGACGATCGAGCGCGAGGCTGACGAGTTCTTCGCGGTCGCCGCCCAGCATCGCCTCGACGAGGTGCTGGACCCGGAGACGGTCAAGGAGTCGCTGAAGCGGGGGTTGGCGGTGGTCGGGCCGAGCCCGCTGGTCGCCGACCTGGCTACGACCCTGTCCGGGGTGGTGCACGACGACCCAGCAGCTGACGAGCATCGGCTGGCCGATGTCGTCGACCGGGCCGATGTCGAAGACCTCGTGGCTGCCGTGCTCAAGCTGCGTAGTGCGCAGACTGCGGCGTTGGATCGGTTGGCCGACAGTCCGGGGGTGGGGGCCGTCGCATCCCGGTTCGTCAGCCGGATCGTCATGGATGCAGTGCAGCAGAATCGGGAGTGGGCCGAGCGGCTCCCCGGAGTCTCGTCGGCTTTCTCGCTCGGCACGTCGGCAGCCCGCCGGATGCGTGGTCTAGCCGACAAGCAGGTCGAGGCGGTGCTCGGCGATGCCACCGACCGGGGCGCGCGTTTCGCGATCCGGCGGATCAACACCGCCCTCCTCGACGTGCTCGAGAACGCGCCTGTGCAGGTGGCCGCCATGGAGGGCTGGGATCTGCAGGCAGAGCTGCCGATCAGCGATCTCTACGGTTATCTGCGGACCCGCGAGGTCACCGAACTGGCCGCCATCATCCACCGTCTGTTGGCGACTGCTGCCGCCGGCGAGTATGCCGCGACCGTCGTCGACGTGTGTGTGGACACGGTGTTCGACCGGCATGGCGCGCGTAGCGTGGCCGACATCCTGGACGACCTCGGTGTCTCTCGGGACGAGTTCGCGGCGGGGCTGCGCCGCCACCTGGCCGGGGCACTTGATGCCTTGCGCACGTCCAGTGATCTGGAGCGGATCCTGCGAGAGCGGCTGCGACCCTTCTACGAGTCGCCGGACGTGATCGACCAGCTGTCCCGTCTCGCGCCGCCGAAGCCGCCACGCTCAACGTCGTCCACCGCACGGCGTAAGGCGTAGTGCACCACCCACGGGTTGCCGACCGATCAGCTGATGACGTCGGCCGATCGGGGCTGAGGTCGTCGAACGCAGGCAGCCGAAGAACAGACTCGCGACGAGGGACCATAGTTGTGCATGGTTTTGATGCTCTGCGCACAGGTGTGGTTCTTGTTCAAGACTCTTGAAAACACTGGATTCAGCCGAGCGCCCTCGCCGCTCGCTGCGAGGCTCACTACTGCCTTCGCCCAGGCGTCAGCCGGCTTGGAAACGCTCGAAGCGGACGGCCAGCAGGTCCGGGTCGGGACGCTTACGGCGACTGCTGGGCACCGAACGCAGTCTCTGGCCGTGAAGTCGTTTGAGACCGTGCTCCAACAGAGGTCCGTCGATCTCAGCGAGGATGTCGCCGCGAATCCGGACCACCAGATCGGGCGTCACGCCGAGGATCCCCGAGTCGTAGGCGGCATGGTGGATCTTGCACAGTGCCAACCCGTTTCGCACGGCGGCGACGCCCAGCTCATGACGGTCTTCGACGATGTGGGCGGCGTCGAGTAGTTCGCCGTGCCGCAAGGCGCATACGGCACATCGCTCGGTGTAGGCACGCATGACCATGCTTCGGAAGACCGGCTGGTGCAGCCTGCGGACGGTCTCAGCGCGGAGGTACCGGCGCAGCGTCTCTTCGATGGGTGAATCGGTCGGGCGCAGATGCTGCAACCCATCAGTCGCGACAGCGAACTGATGGGCCTGACGTTCCTCGCCGACCAGATAGATCGGGAAGATGCACTGATACAACGCCGGCCCGACACCCCAGAACCAGATGAGGGGCTGGTCGGCATACATCGCCGCCCGTAATGCCCGGTTCTCGGCGTGGTCCGGGTCCTCACCGCGCCACTTGTAACGAATCAAGCCGTCGGCACCGAGATCATCGTCGTAGGGACGCGCTGCCCCCTCGCGGCGCCACACCGTTCGAATGGACAACGCGGACGAGAAGCCTGCAGGTTTGCGGATGCCGCGCTGCGGATCCATGAGGCGGAAGGGATCCCCTTCGAAGGTGAACTCTCCGATCTCCTCCGTGTGCAGTGGATTCAGCCCGTCTTGCGTGCGTGCAGCGAGCCACGTCATCGCCTCGGTGCGCAGACGGTGCTCCTGCTCAGCGGTCCACATGTCGACAGCCTGCCAGCCTGACAAGGGCATGGTCGTGGCGCCGCCTTGGCAGTCGCCGCGCTGCATCGCCTCGAGTCGCTCGATCTCGAGGTCGTGACGCTTGAGCTGGACGGTGTCATCGAGCAGGCCTTCGGCGTCGATGTCCGCCTCGCAACACTTGGTCAAGGCTTCGATGGCCTGGCGGCTACTACTCCCGAGGCGAAACTCATCGTGACCGCGGTGAGTCCGGTGCCCTACCGCCAACGTTTCACTATCGACCACCTGCTGGCCCGCGACGACCAGTGCAGCCACCCCAGACCCGGAGATCATGACCAGCCGCACAAGTCACGACATCTCGGAGATGCGGGCGAACGCCTTCGCAGCCGAGTTCCTTCCAGCCGGAGCCGAGCGCAGCCCGAGCGAAGCAGCGACGTACTCCAGCACACCCCGGGCGCCGCAACCCTTAGCCGACGACCTCTTCACGGCATACCTCAAGGGCGCGACGATTCCCCGGCCCTACGCGAACCTCGTGGGAGTCGACGTTTCCGTCCGGCGCGAGGGCCTAGAGAACCAGAATGGTGATTCGTCGTGGCGGCTGCGGTTTTCCCCGACAACACCGTGCTCTGCAACTTCGCAGCGGTGGGCCGCCTCGATCTTCTTGAAGGATGGCTACGCGGCAGGGGTAGATGAACCGAAGCGGTCGCGCTCGAAGCACGCCGCTCAGCCAACCACCTCGACGCGGTGGCAGCAGTGGCCCGGGACGGCTGGCTCGGAGAGTCGATTGAGATCGATGACGAAGTGGCAGCGGCATTGCCCGGGCCACCGCCCTAAAAGCGCAAGAAGGAAGGGCCCGCACCTTGGCTGGTCTTGGTCAATCCTCGACGATGGTACGTGTGACGCTGACGATCAGGCCTTACCAGTCCGCCGACGCCGCGGCAACAGCCCTGGTCTTCCGCGAGGCGGTGAGACGAACGGCAGCCGCCTACTATGACGACCAGCAGATCGCCGCTTGGCTCAGGCGCGTCATCGATGTGTACCGCTGGAACACCCACCGCCTGACGGCTCATACCGTTGTAGCTGAGGCGCAGGGGGATGGTCATCGGTTTCAGCGATCTCACTGACGACGGTGAGCTCGACATGCTGTACGTCCATCCCGATCACGGACGCCACGGCATCGCTCGGGCTTTGGTCGAAGAGGTCCTCACTAAAGCTCGCTCACGAGGCTTGGTCACCGTGACGGTCCACGCAAGTCGCGTGGCCCGACCGTTTCTTGAACGCCTCGGATTCGTCGTCGATCACGAGAACCCGCACAAGGTGATCAACGGAGTGCGCGTGCCGAACTCCGTCATGCACGCCGACCTGGAACCCTGCTGACACGTTCTCAGAGTGGGCCGACCCGATCTGCCAGGTCGGACCGTTGCCGACTGGGTGGTCAGGGCCAGTGCTTCCGGCCGTCCTCCACGCCTGACCGCCGTCGTGCGCTCCACGAGAGACGAACCAGTCGCAGCCGTTCCAGTCGGCGCGCTTCCCCACGTGTTCCTCGCGCATGCCGTGCCGCTGGTTTCGTCCTCGCCTCGCTGCCCAGCCACGACCGGGCGAGATAGCGCCGACCGTCGTCCTCGACGTAGGAGAAGTAAACCTCGTTGACCGGGACACCGAAGGTCCAGAAGTAGGTGACGATGCGCTCAACGCCCGGGTCGAGATCCATAGCGACGGTGGTCAATTGAAGAGCGGCGTTCAGCTCGTCAGGCTGAGGCGCCAAAGACCTCTCCGCGAACACCTCTTCGAACTCGGCGTCACTGAGCGGGCCCGGCAAGCCAGCTGGCTCTACCTCGGGCCCGGCCCCAGCCGGGGCACCGCAGACTCGGTGGCGACCCGCTATGCCGAGATCGTTGACACGCACGAGTGCCGCACCGTCACCCACTTGCGTGCCCTCATCGCGCGGGCGCTACCGGTCTGGGGAATCCGGGATCGCTTCACTCACAGCCGATGCCATCGCCATCTCGATCGAGACCGTAGGGATCGGAACCGGTTACTCGAACGGGGCCGTCGACGTATTTCGGCCCGTTCCCCGACCCTCCGGCGCAGTCGTAGTCCGAGGCGGGGGGAAGGCACGGGTCGTAGCCGGGCGTGCATTTCTGGGGTGCCGGAGCTGGTGCCGGTTTGGGCGATGTTGGCGGTTTGGGCGCCGGTGCCGATTTCGGAACCGGCCCAGGATCCGGAGCCACGGGCACCGCGACGACCTCAGCGACGACGATCTGCACCGTCGAGCCGAGCTCGACGACCGTGTCAGCGGCCGGGGATTGACTCAGAACCGCGCCATGAACACCGCTGACCTGCCGATCGGTGGTGACTTGGACCACCAACCCGGCCGCAGCCAGAGCATTCTGGGCCGCAGCTTGGGAACTGCCGACGACCCAGGGGACCGTAGCCGTCATCGCCTCGACCGCGCCGGCAGTCGATGTCCCAGTCGGACTGGACGCCGCGGTCAGCCAGGCGGTCACCGTCGATGATGTGCCGACTGACGCGTCACTCGTGGTCGTTGGGATCACCGTGCTTGCGGACGTTCTCGTCGCGTCGCCCCGGCCCGACGAAGCAGTTTCGAACACCAACAGCGTGAAGCCGAGGATCAGCAGGACACTGACGACAGACGCGGCAACCGCGGCCGTCGGACCGACCCACGCCCCACCGTCGGCAGGTGTCGCGGGCGCTGGACCGCACGGGGAGACCGAGCGGACGTCGTTGGTCCAGTGAGCCCCGTTCCAGTAGCGCAATCCGCCCTGGCCGGACGGATCTGGGTACCATCCCGGAGCAGGCTGGACATGGTTCATCCATAGTCTCCATTCATGCACGGGTGAAGTGGACCACCTCAAGCGATTGCGGACTACCCGGCAAACTGAGTACCCCCATGAGCAGGACCGCTCGTTGATACGAACGATACACCCGGTGATCGACTCAGCAACAACAGAGACGATGGTAACGCGACAAGCATTCCGCGCCGACCAATCACGAGGTCAAGCCCGCTTGCCGCCGATCTGGCCGCCCTGCTGCCGATTGCGGTTCACGACCACCCAAGACCACTGGCCCGCGTGACCCGGATCGTCATGGATGCCCTGCAGCAGAACCGCGCGTAGGCCAAGAAGCTACCCGCCCTCGCGTGCGCGCATGGGACCTGGCATCCATCAACCACCGAAGAGTGATCCAATACCCGCCCTCGCGTTTGCATGGGACCGTGATGGCCTTCGGGAGCCGATCCCGTCAGACCGCGCTTGCACCGAGAAGTGCATCGAGCTTGTTGTAGCCGTCGTTGACGCCGCTCTCCACCCCACTGGCCAACCAAGCGTCGCGACCTTCGAAAGAGTCGACAAGAGACTGTGCATGAAGCCGAGTGCGCCCCCCGCCGAGATCCTCGAAGTGCAGAGTCTCCAAGGCGACGACCTCCGGCATGCAGTCGAAGGCGAAGGTTTGCACGATGTAGCTCTCGCCAACTTCGTGGAAAGAGCCGTAGAAGCCGTACTCTTCGTCCCCTCGAACGTTGGTGAAACCCCATGAGCCGCCGGTTCGGGCGTCCCAGTGGTCGATTCGAGTGGCCATGTCGTGCGGTCCGACCCAGCGGGCATACAACTCGGGGTCGGTGTGCGCTCGCATCAGTTGGGCTGGCGTAGCCATAAAGTCGCGAACGATCCGGATCATCGGCACCGTCGGGTCAGCCGTGATCTCGGCCTGGTCGTAGCGAGTCGTTGCGGTCATGATGCCGTTTCCTCCCGGGCAGTGTGGTCGTCGTTGAGTTCGGCGAGGACGGCGTCGAGACGCTGATAGCGCTGCTCTGCCTGACGTTGATAGCGCTCGATCCACTTCGTTGCGAGGTCGAAGACCTGGGCCTCCAGATGGACCGGTCGGCGCTGCGCGTCGCGCCCGCGGCTGACCAACCCTGCGCTTTCGAGCACTTTGAGATGCTTCGAGATCGCTTGCAAACTCACGGCATGCGGCTGTGCCAGCTCGCCTACGGTCGCGTCGCCTTCAGCCAGCCGCGCCACGAGGTCACGCCGAGTCGGGTCGGCCAGTGCCCCGAAGATCTGGGACAACGGATCCCCAGCCATTCGATCACCTTCCTCAACTTCTTGGTTGACAAAGACTAGGCGACGTGGAGCACTTATTCAACCGATAGGTTGAGAACGCCTGTTCGCGCCCCCCCGATCCGGAAGCTCTTCCGGTCGACGATGGTCATGCCGTGGCGGCGCAGCGGCTTGTCTATGTGCTTGGCTGCCGCTCCGGAGAAGATGCCGGTCCCGGTCACCGCGTCGAACACGGCGCCCCGCCCCTCGATCGATCGAGGCAGGGCTTAGAGCCACTCTGCGAGGTCCGCCCCGCTCGGGTCGGGGTGGGAGGCGGCCTCCGCGATGGTGGCTCTGTCGAGTCGTCGCGGCGGTCGCACGGCGTCCGGGCGGTTGCCCTGGGCCTGAAGTTCAGAATGGAGGCATGAACTCGTTCTCACTCCCGCCGTGGCCAGCACCACCGCTTTCCTAAGGACGCGTGACGCTGCGGGCGGTAGCTGAGGATGACCTGGGGATGGCTCAGGAGCTTTCGATAGACCCCTAGATCCAACCGGCCCCGGCTCAGCGGGTGGGACCTCAACAACGATGACCGTGCTTCTGTCCTGTTGACTGAGGGAGATGGCAACTGGCTTTGGGGGTTCGGTGTTGTTCTGGATGGCGGTGGGCAGCTTGGCGGGGTGCCGTCGTCTTCGACGGCGTCGTTTCCGCTCGATGACCGATCTGGACTACCTCGTCGGCGTCAACGTCGAGACACGGAACCCCTCCCCACACTCTCCACTGGGAACATCCCCCGTGAGCGGCCGGGCCTTCAGCTGATTCGGGAACAGTTTCAGCCCTCATCCTGACATGACTCTGCGAGGCACCGATCAGGTTCGCGTCGCCCACTAATCACAGAGGCGGAAGCAGCACAGCAGGCGTCTCCGCGCCAAGCCTCGACCCCTTCTCGCAACGCGAAACCGGCTATGACGAGGGCGGCTATCGAGTCTGCCCACGCCCATCCAAGAAGACTGTTGGCCAACAGCCCGACCAACAATGCGGCACTGAGATACGCGCAGATCAGGGTCTGTTTGGAGTCAGCGATGGCAGACTCCGACCCGAGCTCTCGTCCGGTACGGCGCTCGAACCAGCTGACAACCGGCATAACGATAAGACTAAGCGCCGCGATAACGATGCCTAAGGCCGAGTGTTCGGGTTCGCGGAACCCGGCGAGAGAAAGAGCGGCTTCCACACTCACATACGCGGCCAGAACGAAGAAGGACACGGCAATCAGACGGAGGGCTCTTCTTTCCCGCAGCTTCGGCTCCGGAGCAGCAAACTGCCAGGCAACTGCCGCTGCTGACAGGACTTCGACAACCGAGTCTAGTCCGAAACCGATAAGTGCTGCTGACGACGCGATCCAACCGGCGACCAGGGATACAATGGCCTCAACAATGTTCCATGAGATTGTTAGGGCAACGATAATTCTGATGCGGCGCTGCAGCACCTTTATGCGGTGTTGATCGGTCACTTTTCTCCCTGCTGGCCACAGCACCCTGGAACTGTGCAGGACGAGTCGATACATACCGCGTTCTGGTCTACCGCAAGTGTTGTATCCACCAGCATTCGCAAAGCAGCGGCAAGATGCGGATCAACCAACTCGTACCGCGTTTGCCTTCCCGAGGACTCGGCATTGACGATCCCACATCCACGCAAACATGACAGGTGATTGGAGACGTTTGTGCGCGTCAATCCAAGGTTGCGGGCAAGCTTGGAGGGGTATCCCGGCTGTTCAAGAAGACTCAAGAGGATCCTTGAACGAGTGGGGTCGGCCATCGCTCGCCCTAGCCTGTTCATGACTTCCACTCGCGAGTCATTGGTCACCATGCGCTGAACTATACAGCATGGGCTGACGTGTTGTCACCTCTCGCCGACACTCACCCAGAGTGCCCGTGAGACGCTCCCCGTGCCCCGCGTGGGATTGCCCGCGTTCCGGTGAGTGTGTGGAGGTACGATGAGCGACCTGTCGATGACGTCGCGGGTGAAGATCACGACGCGGTACGCGATGATGCACGTGGATGCCCGACGCCGGGCATTCCAGCTAGACGAGCGAGGCGCCCCACGCCTCGGCGCGCTCGAGTTCGCCTTTGGCGACGGGCCCGTCGAGGCCGCCGACCAGGGAGCTTTTCCGGTCGACGATGGTCATGCCGCGGCGGCGCAGGCGTTTGTCGATGTGCTTGGCTGCCGCTCCGGAGAAGATGCCGGCCCCGGTCACCGCGCCGAACGCGGCGTCCCGCCCCTCGATCGATCGAGGCAGGGCCTAGAGCCACTCTGAGAGGTCCGCCCCGCTCGGGTCGGGGTGGGAGGCGGTCTCCGCGATGGTGACTCGGTCGAGTCGTCGCGGCGGTTGCACGGTTGCAGCACGCAACGGCATCGCCGCGTCGGGCTCTGCCATGCTTGCCGACGTCCTCGACCATCAAGTGGCGGCTTTGTCGAACCTGGCTACCGTCTGAAGCGCTGCGTAAGTAACGGACGTTCTGCCACACTCCCGGAAGAGCAACAACGGGACACGGACACAGTGGCACTCGCGGCGGCCGGGCAGTTGTCGTGGGCCTGAAGTTCACAATGGAGGCATGAACTCGTTCTCACTCCCGCCGTGGCCAGCACCACCGCTTTCCTATGGACGCGTCACGCTGCCGGCGGTAACCGAGGATGACCTGGGGATGACTCAGGAGCTTTCGATAGACCCCTAGATCCAACCAGCCCGGGCTCAGCGACTGGGACCTCAACAACGATGACCGTGCCTCTGTCCTGTTGACTGAGGGAGACGGCAACTGACTGTGGGGGTTCGGTGTTGTTCTGGATGGCGGCGGGCAGCTTGGCGGGGTTGCGGTGATCACCGTACCGGTACATAGCGCCAGACACCGTGCCGTCGTCTTCGACGGCGTCGTTTCCGCTCGATGACCGATCTGGACTACCTCGTCGGCGTCAACGTCGAGACACGGAACCCCTCCCCACACT